>LNFM01010471.1_pt1 | contig 18689 bp, 17 predicted proteins | sample 596031 | NCBI WGS metagenome assembly LNFM01 (sample SAMN04254537, study PRJNA301005) | activated carbon metagenome | isolation source: dual media filters at the Ann Arbor, Michigan drinking water treatment plant | place: USA: Ann Arbor | reverse complement strand
CCAAGGCGCCCGAGGCGGCCGAGGCGATGGGCCTGACCGCGCATCGGTTGAAGGCGCTCGGCCTGATCGACAAGATCGTCTCCGAACCGCTGGGCGGCGCGCAGCGCGACCCCAAGCAGATGGCTGCAATGCTCAAGCGCGCGCTGGGTGACAGCCTGCGCCAGTTCCAGGGCATGAAGATCAAGGATCTGCTCGCCGCGCGCCATACCCGTCTAATGGGCTATGGCAAGTTCAAGGAAATCACGTCCGAAGGTTGAGCGCGGCGCCGCCGCGCCTGACGCTGTCACCGTCGCTCTGCGCGGCGCGCTGGCAGCGGCACGGGTCGCCGAGCCGGCCATCGAAGAGGGTCTGGCGTTAGGTGCGGCACGCCGACGCGCCAAGCGCGGCCCGCTGCTGATCGCCTTCTCCGGCGGTCGCGATTCCACCGTACTTCTGCATGCGGCCTGCGCCTTGCGCAGCGCGCGCGTCACCGGGTTTCGCGAGCTGCTCGCGGTGCATGTCCATCACGGGCTGCAGGCGCAGGCGGATGCCTGGGCCGAACACTGCCGCGCGCTGTGCGAGTCGTGGCAGGTGCCGTTCGAGCTGTGCCGGGTCGAGGTGCGGCGCGCCGGGCGCGGCATCGAGGCCGCAGCGCGCGACGCGCGCTACGCGGCGCTGGCGCAGGTCGCCCTGGCTCACCGCACATCCGCGGTACTCACTGCGCATCATCGTGACGACCGCATCGAGACGTTCCTCATTCAATGGATGCGTGGCGCGGGGCCGGATGGGCTCGCGGCGATCCCCGTAGCGCGGCCTTTTGCCGACGGGACGCTCACCTTGCTGCGACCGCTGCTCGAGGTGAGCCGGGCGCAGATCGATGACTATGCGGCGGCGGTCGATCTGCCGTTCCTCGAGGACCCCAGCAACACCGATACCGCGATGCTGCGCAACGCGATCCGCCACCGCGTGCTGCCGGAACTCGACGCCGCGCGCCCGGGGTTTCAACTGGCTGCGGCGCGCAGCATCGAACTGGTATCGGACGCGTCGCAGGCGCTGCGTTCGCTGGCGGCCGATGATCTGGCGGCCTGCACCGCCAACGTGGCCGCCGGCGCACTGCGGCTGGATCGCCTGGCGTGGCTGGCGCCAGCGCGCCAGCGGCTGGTGCTGCGCGCGTGGCTGGCCGCCGCGGGCAGCGAAGCACCTTCGCTGGCACGCCTGAACGAGATCCTGCAGCAGGCGCTCACCGCGCGCAGCGACGCCCGCCTGCTGGTGCGCCTGCCGGGTGGGGTGGACGTGCGCCGGCATCGCGGTCTGCTGGTGCTGCACACGTCTCAGGTGGCCGAACGCAGCGGTCGCGCCGTTCAGTGGCAGGGCGAGGATGAGGTGGTGCTGCCCGAGTGGGGCGGCACGCTGCTGTTCAAACCGGCGGCTGGCGAAGGGTTCGATCCCGACTGGCTGCGCAGTGCGCCGCTGGAGGTGCGCGCACGCGGCGGCGGCGAGCGCTTCAAGCCGCATGCATCGCGCCCGTCGCGCACGCTCAAGCGGCTGTTCCAGGATGCCGGCATCGCCGAGTTCGAGCGCGCGGCGCTGCCGCTGGTGTGGCGCGACGATCGGCTCATCTTCGTTGCCGGGCTGGGCGCGGACGTGCGGCTGATCGATGCCGATGGCCCGCGCGTCGAGCTCGCGTGGCAGCCGGCCGCCGATCTGATCACGCGTCCTTGATCCGCCGCAGCCGGCGCGGTCAGTCTGCTGGAGTGGCGCCCATATAATCGCGGGCTTCGCACACGACCGGCGCGCGGCCAATTGATCACCCGCGCAGGCACATAAGCACACCGGCTGGAGGGGCCGCTCGCATGGCGCTCATCGTTCACAAGTACGGCGGCACGTCGGTCGGCAACGCCGAGCGCATTCGCAACGTTGCGCGGCGCATCGCCAAGTGGAGCCGCGCGGGCCATCAGATCGTCGTCGTTGTCTCGGCCATGAGCGGCGAGACCAACCGCCTGATCGCCCTGGCCAAGGAAGTCCAGCCGAACCCGGACCCGCGCGAACTCGATGTCGTCGCCTCCACCGGCGAACAGGTGACTATCGGCCTGCTGGCCATGGCGCTGAAGGAACTCGGACTCAAGGCCAAGAGCTATACCGGCCCGCAGGTTCATGTGCTCACCGACAGCGCCTTCACCAAGGCGCGCATCGTGGACATCGACGAAAAGAAGATACGCGCCGACCTCGCTGTCGGCACGGTGGTCGTGGTGGCTGGCTTCCAGGGGGCAGACGAGCACGGCAACATCACCACGCTGGGGCGTGGCGGTTCGGATACTTCGGCGGTGGCGCTGGCCGCCGCGCTCAAGGCCGACGAATGCCTGATCTACACCGATGTCGATGGCGTCTACACCACCGATCCGCGCATCGTCCCCGAGGCGCGGCGTCTGAACACGGTCACCTTCGAGGAAATGCTGGAAATGGCCAGCCTTGGCTCCAAGGTGCTGCAGATCCGCTCGGTCGAGTTTGCCGGCAAGTACAAGGTCAAGCTGCGTGTGCTTTCCAGCCTGACCGATGTCGACCTGCCGCTCGCGCAGGAAGCCAACTCGGGCACGCTGATCACTTTCGAGGAAGACACCCAGATGGAAAAGGCAGTCATCTCCGGCATCGCCTTCTCGCGCGACGAGGCCAAGATCACGCTCACCCGCGTGCCTGATCGCCCAGGCATCGCCTACAAGATCCTCGGCGCCATCGCCGATGCCAATATCGATGTCGACATGATCGTGCAGAACATCAGCGTCGAGGGCACCACGGACTTCAGCTTCACCGTCCACCGCAACGAGTATCAGAAGGCGATGGATGTCCTCGAGAGCACGGTCAAGGGGCTCATCGGGGCCAAGCAGATCGTCGGCGACCCGAAGATCTGCAAGGTGAGCATCGTCGGCATCGGCATGCGCTCGCATGTCGGTGTCGCCAGCCTGATGTTCCGCACGCTGTCCGAAGAGGGCATCAACATCCAGATGATCAGCACGAGCGAGATCAAGACATCGGTCGTGGTCGAGGACAAGTACATGGAACTGGCAGTACGCGCCCTGCACAAGGCGTTCGGACTGGAGCAGGTTCCCGCCTGACGAAAGTCGCGGCTTTGCCGCGGACGCGCGAGCGACTAAACTGCGCGGCGCGCGGGACGAACTCCCGCGCAAATGTTTTAGGAGACGTGGCCGAGAGGTCGAAGGCACTCCCCTGCTAAGGGAGCATGCGCGCAAAAACGTGCATCGAGGGTTCGAATCCCTCCGTCTCCGCCAGACGACAAAGCCCGCGTTCGCGCGGGCTTTGTTTTTCTGGAATCGTTCTGGTCTGTATCGCGATGATGCTGCGGGAGGCGAATGCGCGTGCGCTATCGCTGCCGACCTACTTTCGACGCGCGAGCACCACCAGCACCAGCAACAGGGCGCCGAAGAGTGCGACAGGTCCAGGATCAATCGGCATGGATGGGTGGGTTTCGATGACGTGCCAGAGGGTGATCCACATGGGCGTCGGGTCGTTTCTTTGCGGGCAACGTTCCCACTGCATGTTTTGTGCCGGACAACGGAAACAAACACTTGCCCGGCGTGCTTGCCCGGCGTGTCAAGAAAGTCGACGGCTCGACAGCCATCGCATTGATGCGCCGGACAAGTCTGTCGACGCACTCCTGTCGGTTATCGAGATGCCGGGCCGATGGACGGCATGCCCTCGCGCAGTACCTGAAGGGTCGACGGGCGAGCGCGCTCATCATGCTGATGACCGCACACACGCGCATCTGGACAAGGCGTTGGCAGCAGGCCTGAACGTGCTTGCCAAGCCGTGCACACCTGTGGGTGTTGGGCGCAACGCTGGCGGCGACGTTGGGATGTGAGACGCTGGCCACGGTCCTGGTCGAAGCGCTGATCGACGCGGGCGTCGACCTGCGCCGCTATGCTGCGCGGTCGCGATGACGAGTGGCGGCGGACGATGCGCGACCGCTGAGCACACTGGTTCGCCAGCGCGCACGCCGGAGGACTGCAGTGCTCGATTACATGAAGCCGGTGCGAAGGCAGTTGCCGGACGGCAGCGTGGCGGAAGGTCGGCCAGCCTGGTGGTACGCGCTGGTCGTGCAATGGTGGCGGCTGCGCTTTCTGGCGACCGGCTCGACGCCGACCAATGACGACGTCAAGCGTGCCTTTGACCGCTCGGCGCGCTGGCGCATTGTGCCGGCGAGCAGTGCGCCGCGCGCCGTCTCCGATGAGGGCGCAGCGCGCTGAGAGCGTGGCTGTCTTGTAGATCTCCGGTGGCTTTGCCGGCCGCGTCCCCTGCAGGTTCAAGCGTCTTGAAGCATTCCGTCAACTCAATCGCCGTGGTCGGTGCAGGTGCCGTCGGCGCGTTCTTCGGCGGCATGTTGGCGCGCGCCGGGATGCGTGTGACGCTGATCGGTCGCGCCACGCACGTTCAGGCGATCGAGCGTCATGGCCTGCAGCTCGACATGGCAGGCAGCGTGACTTCGATCCCGGTGGCGGCAAGCGAAAGCCTGGCGGCCGTGCGCGGCGCCGATCTGGTGCTGTTCTGCGTGAAGTCCACCGATACCGACGCGGTGGCGCGCGAGATGGCGCCGTTCCTCGCGCCTGATGCCGTGGTGTTGAGTCTGCAGAACGGCGTCGAGAACGCCGCGACGATGGCGCGGCACGTCCGGCAGCTCGTGGTGCCGGCGGTCGTGTATGTCGCCACCGCGATGGTCGGGCCGGGGATCGTCAAGCACTTTGGCCGCGGCGACCTTGTGATCGGTCCGCTCGATGCACGCGCCGCGCAGGATGCGATGGTGGCGACCTCACTGAGGGACATCGTCGCGTGCTTCGACGCGGCAAGCGTCCCGGTCACGGTGTCTGACGACGTGATGGCCGCGCTGTGGTCGAAGTTGATGGTCAACTGTGCCTACAACGCGATCTCGGCGCTCACGCAGGCGACCTATGCGCAAATGGCCGCTTCGTCCGCCGTGCGCGAGACCCAGGAAGCCGTGGTACGCGAAGTGGTGGCGCTGGCTGCTGCCGAAGGTGTCGCGCTGCCACTGGAGGCCGCAATGCAGGCCATGACACGGATCGCTACGGCCATGCCGGGCCAGCGCTCCTCCACCGCGCAGGACATGGCGCGCCGCAAGCCATCGGAGATCGACCATCTGAACGGATTCGTAGCGCGCCGTGGTTGCGAACTGGGCGTACCGACGCCGGTCAACCAGACACTGCATGCCTTGGTGAAGCTGGTCGAGGCTGGCTACGACGTCTAGTGACGCAGGCAGTCAACTTCCACCGGGTCGCCTCCGCGACCACGCGCCGGGCCTGCCGAACTGACTGGAACGGACGTTGGACAGTGTGCGCATGTCCGCCTGATGGACGCGCGGGACTCTGATTGAGGCGGTGGCGCTGACTGCGCGGAATGCGGCGCAAAAACACCGCTTCATCCGCGACCGCTCGAGCTCGTCGGCGCCTACATTCGCCTTCGAGATCTGCAGCAACACCGCTTCCTAGGAGCCGGCATCGCAGATTAACCCTCCAGGGTCCAACGCGACGCGGCTCCGCACTTTCACCGGCGGCAGGCCCTACCGGGCAACAGCCACCAATTGACGGTCTGCGGTTCGAACGGCCAGATAGGCCGTCGACCGCAGGCAGCGTCTCTCGACGTTGCATCGATCAATGCGCTTCACGCTCCGGCACTTTGCTTGGCGTCAAGCTTGCTGCAACGAGTTCTCGCAGCGGCCACATTGCCACCGTGCAGCTTGACCCAGATGGGGGCAGGGTCGTGCGCGGGGCGCATCCTGAATCCACAGTGGCCCGGAAGCGATGGGCCAGCGGGAGTGGACATGACCCCACCAGGCTTGCGCAAGAAAGCGAACCAGCTCCGCAATGAGGAGCTGGAGCAATTCGAGGCGCTGTTCGAGCAACTCAGCCCGGCGTACCTGTGCCGTGACGCCCACGCGTCGGAAGAGACCGTGCCGCGCTACTGGAGTGGCCTGATGGTGGACCTGGCACTGCTGCGTGCACGTGTGGGCATTGCCGAAGACGAGTCGGATGAAAGCGCCATCCTCGAAGAAGCCTTCCGGCGCCGCGAGACGATCGCCCGTCGCTGATCGCGCCCGATGTTCGGGTGAGGTTCGATAGGGTCGTACCTGTTCGTACGGGAAGCGCGAGGTAGTCGCGAACAGCTGCGTCTACTGAACGGCGTCGACGTTCACAAGCAATCCCTTCATTCACCGCAACAGTGAATTTTCGGGCTTGCCGCCCAGTGTCATGGGGCGTAGCTTTCATCAGGCCATGGTGACCCCATCCTCCACGATCGAATCGTCGGCAACGTCGACGCGAACCTACGCGCCGGCGAGCGATCGTGCGCATGCGCTTGCTCGTGCTCAGGTACTGCGGCTTCGACTGCAACCGCAGATCGATCGTTACCAGGCGCTCGCACAACGCGCCGACGAGGTGCTCAACGCGCATGTATTCGCCGACAGCGATGGCGTGCTTGGCTTTGTGTGGGATCTGCTCCTCGGCCCGATCGAGGACCGAGCTTTCAGTGCCACTCGGCACATGTCTGCGGAAGAGCGCCACGTCTTCGTCGACCTGCAGGCGCTGCTCGACGATGTCGAGCGTCGAGCGGGACAGGAGGGCGTCTTGACGGTTCTGCGATCGTTCGACGATCGGTTCATCACAACCGAACTTGAGCTATCGGACGCCCTGATCGGGGTGCTGCGCGCGCTGGGCAGGATCTAGCCCAGTCACCTCGGCCCGTCCACGCTTGGCACCCGAAGGGCTCGATCGAAATTAGGTGAGTGCTTCCACCTTCAATGCGTGCGATCTGATTCATGGACACCATCCAGCAGTCATGCGCGCCAGAATGAATCTGGCGGACGCGATCGGCGCACGCCACTGCCTGGAAGGAGCAAACATGACAACGCGACGCAAGACAACGACTGGCCGAGCCGTCACCAAACGCACGGTCGCGGCTGTACCTGCGAGTTCAACCAAGCACACGGCGAGCGCCTCACGTGGGCGCCCAGTCGCTCTGCGGGCACTTTCCGTTGCCGAGGTCAGCGCTCGGCTCGATGACACGGACCGGACGATTCGTCGATTGACGCACAGCGCAGCCAGTGCGATGCGGGGGTCGATGAGCGACGCAGCGACGGCAGCGAAGACGGTTCGCGTGTCGATCAAGCAAGCGGTGGCCGCCGTGCGGCGTGCTTCGCGCGGAATCGCACGCCGCATGACGGTCGCGGCGCGGTCGATGACGTTTGCGACGGTGCCAGCGACGCGCACTTCAGCGACCGGTCGACGTTCGGCAGCCAAGCACTAGCGTTTAGGTGGTGGCCGGCGCAGGCAACTGAGGCGGGTCGGCAAATGAAAAGGGGCTGCATCGCTGCAGCCCCTTGTTCATTCGGCATGTAATGGCGCGCTCGGCAGGATGCGAGCCCGCAGCGACGAGCGCCTTGCTCATTACGGTCGATAGAATCGCCCTTATGGAGCCAAGCAAGCCAGTCCGTCGCGGCGAGTCGGTTGAACAAGTTGTCCGCAGCATTCGTGAGGGCATCCTCAAGGGGCGCTTCGCACAGGGCCAGCGGCTGATCGCGCGCGACCTGACCGACAGTCTCGGCTTCAGCCGCAGCACGTTGCGCGAGGCGTTCGGGCACTTGGCCTCCGAGGGTCTGGTGGACCTGATTCCGAACCGCGGCGCCACTGTTCGTCGTCTGTCGCGACGCGAGATCGAAGAGCTGTTTCAGATCCGGGAGCTTTTGGAGGGCTTGTCTGCCCGGCTCGCCGCGACGCGTGTGGCGGCAACACGTGGACGAAAGCCCGTGCAATCGGTCATCGCGCAGATCGACCCCAATGTCGATCTGCGGCAGTTCCACGAGCAGAACCTGCTTGTCCATGGCACGTTGCTGGAGCTGGGTGGCAACCAGCAGCTGGCGCAGTTGATGGCGAAGCTCAACGTGCCCTTTGTCATGGGGCAGGTGCGTCAATCCATGCAGCCCGAGCAGATCGCCCGTTCACAGCGCGAGCACCTCGAAATTTTGCGAGCCGTGGCGGCCGGTGATGCCGACGCCTCAGAGGCCGCCATGCGACGCCACTTGCGAAGCACCGGCGCCTGGGTCATGACTCTCCCAGAGAGTGCATTTCGTACCGATTGAGCCGGTTCTGCAGAATCAGCAGTTCAGGACGGTTCTTGGATCAGTAATCTTGCCGCGCAGGGCGCTGGCAGCGACTGTGGCGGGCGACGCAAGATAGACGGCAGCATCACGATTGCCCATTCGACCGAGGAAGTTTCGGCTTGAGGAGGCAATGCACACCTCCTCCGCCGCAAGCACGCCTTGGTGAATTCCTGCGCAGGCGCCGCAGCCAGGCGTGGTCACTGTGCAACCGGCTTCGACGAGCTGGTTGATGACGCCTTCCTTCAGTGCGCGCAGATAGACCTCGCGCGACGCGGGCGTGACGATCATCCGGACGCCGGGTGCCAGGCGCTTACCCACGAGGATCTGCGCCGCAATGGCAAGGTCCTCGAAGCGTCCGTTGGTGCAAGTGCCCAGAAACGCCTGATGAATCTCGATATCGGAAAAGTCGCCGACGCCGTGAACGTTGTCGACCTTGTTCGGAGCCGACACCATAGGTTCGACCTCGGCGACGTCGAACTGCAGCTCTGAGACGTAGTGCGCGTTGGCATCCGGTTGGACCATGCTCCCCACGTCGATACCGAGTCCTGCGTAGTGAGCCCGAGTCACTGAGTCTCCGGGCACAACCGCAAACTTGGCCCCCATCTCGACGCCCATGTTGCACAACGTCATCCGCTCCGGGATGCCCAGATGAGGTAACGCACCACCATGGTATTCAATGGACGAGTACATCGCGCCGCGCGCGGTGATCTTCTTGACGATCCAAAGCACCAGGTCTTTCGCCGTGACGCCAGGGCGCAACCGCCCGCTTAACTGAATCCGCAAGCTGCCCGGCACCTGGAACCACAATCTGCCGTGCGCCCAAAGGAACGCCATCTCGGCCACGCCGATGCCGCAACCAACGGCGCCGACCGCACCGACGGTGATTGTGTGCGAATCAGTGTTGGTGACCATCTGCCCAGGCCTGACCAATCCTGACTCGACCGCAATCTGGTGCGAAATGCCATCGCCCACGTCGTACAAGCGCTTGATGCCAAAGCGCTCGGCCAACTTGCGACCGAGACGCTGCACGTACGCATGCTGAGGGGTGTCTGCCGGCGCAAAGTGGTCGTAGAAGAGCGCGATTCGATCCGGATCGGCAATTCGTGTGACGTTGTAAGTCTTGAAGTAGCGGTCGACCAGGCCGATGCCGTCATCCAGGCTGAAAGTCCAGTCAGGCTGCAATTCAACGAACTCGCCGGCGTAAACCGCACGTCCGACCAGCCGGCTCATTACCTTTTCGGCCAAAGTCTGATCGCGGCTCATGCTTCCTCCCTCGTGGTGGCCACAGAGGCCCACAAACCCCCGGCCTCCAGGATTCTCAGCAGAGCGGGCGCAAGGGGCGCGAAGGTCGCCGACCCGCCGCTCCAGGCTGCCTTGCCTTCAGCAAGATCGACGCTGACGTTGGTTCCATCGGTCACCGCATCGACGAGTTCCGGGCAGACCACGACAGGGAGCCCGTTGTTGACTGCATTGCGGAAGTAGATGCGTGCAAAAGAGCGGGCCACCACCAACCGGATTTCCGCGCCGATCATGGCCGTTACCGCATGCTCGCGAGACGACCCGCAGCCAAAGTTCCATCCGGCAACGAGCACGCCGCCCGCCATGGCGCGCTGTCGAAGATCCTCATCAAGCGGCTCGAACAAGTGGCGGGCCTGATCTTGTGGCGCCAGCACTGCCAGATAGCGCCCTGGAAAGATCGTGTCGGTGTCAACGTCGTCCCCTAGGCAAGTGGCCCGGCCTTCAATCGGCATCGTTGCTCCTCAATGCGTGCCCATAGGCAGCTCTTTGATGATGTGATAGCGTCCTACAAAACTAACATACAAAACTGTCTGACAATAAGGAGACACCATGCATCGACGTCGTTTCGTCAGCGCTATCGGAGCCGCAGCAACCAGCGCCATCGCACCGAAGGCTTTTGCCCAGGGCGCGTTTCCCAATCGGCCCATCAATATGGTGGTTGCATTCGGGCCTGGTACGGGCAGCGACACCGTGGCGCGCATCCTCACCGAGCCCCTGCGCAACATCCTGGGCGTGCCGGTGATCGTGGAGAACAAGCTTGGCGGCGGCGGTGTCATCGGCACCGAGTATGTCGCCCGCGCAGCGCCCGACGGCTACACGTTGACCTTGGGCTCGACGAGTTCGCTCGGTACGACCCCGCTGCTCAACCCCCTCGCCAAGTACAAGCACAGCGACTTCAGCTACATCGGCGCGATTGCCAAGACCGACTATCTCTTCTTCACGACAAACGCACCGAGTTCGCCGCGCACGCTGCAGGAGCTGATTGCGCGATTGCGCAAGGAAGGCGGCAACTTTGGATCAGCGGGAGTGGGAACAATCACTCACTTGGCGACGGAAGTCTTGTTGGACCGCGCCGGCGTGAAAGCGACGCACATTCCTTACAAGGGGAGCGGTCAGGTCGTTGGAGATGTCGCTGCTGGTCACCTGCTCTTCGCTTGCGATTCGCCCGCAGCGACACTGCCGTTAATCAAGGGCGGCAAGCTGCGACCCTTGGCGAGCACCGGGCCGAAGCGGATCGAGTCCCTACCCGACGTGCCAACGGTGGCAGAGATTGGAGGCAGCTTCTCCGACTATCAGGTGCTCGCGTGGTGGGCACTGGCCGCGCCAGCGGGCACGCCGGCTGATGTCGTCAAGCGCATCGGGGATGCGCTCGTCAAAGCCGTTTCGTCTCCTGAGGTTCTGCAAAAGCTGAAGGGCATGGAAATCGATCCCATGCTGCTTGGCCCGGCAGAGTTCAATGCGTTCATGCAGCGCGAACTGCCGTTCTGGACGTCATTCATTCAAAAGTCTGGGATCAAGATCGCACCATGACGAACTCGCCGGGTTCACCTGGCGCGCGATTCCGCCAACTGATCGCACGGGGGCCGGTGGCATGTGCCGGCGCGTTCGATGCACTCAGTGCCAAGGTGCTCGAGTCCATCGGTGCCAACGCACTCTACGTCAGCGGATTTGCCGCCGCAGCGTCGGCCTTCGGCGAGCCGGATCTCGGTACCGTCAGCCAGACCGAGATGGCTGAGCACGTACGCCGGATCTGCCGAGCCACGACCCTCCCGGTGATCGCCGATGCAGATACCGGCTACGGCGGCGCGCTCAATGTGGAGCGCACCGTTCGCGATTGGGAGGCGGCCGGTGCAGCGGGCCTGCATATGGAAGATCAGGTGTTTCCGAAGCGCTGTGGGCATCTTGCCGGCAAGGAAGTCATTCCGCTGGATGAATACCTGCAAAAGCTCAAGGCGGCCCTAACGTCGCGTCGTGACCCGGACTTCTTCATCATGGCCAGAACCGATGCACTGGCCGTGAGCGGCATGGACGACACGCTTCGGCGCTGCCGCGCCTTCGCTGAAGCTGGCGCTGATGCAGTGTTCGTCGACGCACCGCGCTCGCGAGACGACCTTGAGACGATCTCCACTGCGATGCGCGACGCCGGCGTCCCCCTGGTCTTCAACTCCGCGCGAACCGGGCGCAGTCCGGTGCTGGATGAAGCAAGCTTGGCCAAACTCGGGTACCCGATCGTTCTCTATCCCCTGGAGGCCATGCTGATAGCGCAGAGCGCCGTCAGGTCAACCATGCGCGAACTGCTCGCCGCTGGAAGCACAGAGGCTGTAGCCAATAAAATGCTGACCTTCGGCGAGGTCAATACGCTGGTCAGCCTAGACAGCGCGCTGAGCCGCAGCATGCCTGAGCCTTCACGTAGCGCGTAACGCAGCGTTCGGACGTTCGCTTCCTCTCTTGCAGAGCGCCGTCGCTTGCGTGTTGCGTTTGGCGCTTCCAAAGCATGGAGGGTTGCGCGAGGGTATCGGCGAGTGAATCGCGCTTTGACCGCGGGTGAACTGCGCTTTGATGGTCCGCTGGTGCCGGTCTCGACCGCGACCGCCTCTGGCCAGCTGCGGGCCTGCGCTGTAGTCATCGTCCGTGGTCTTCTGCTGACTGACCGCAGTCGGCTGGTGCTACGCGCGACCGCGGCTGTGTAGGGCACCCGCTGTGGCTGGGGCAGCGCGCCAGTCGTCCTGCCCCATGCCCTGTTTCGAATTCCGGCCACCGCTGACTCCGGTTGTCGTTTCCCGCGGTTACAGATGACTTAGCGGCACCACCTGCTCAATGGCCTGATTTGTAGGTGGTTTTTCAGGCTTCTTGCAGATCCTTGGTGCGCCTCTTGGAGATGTATGCCGCGCCGCGCCGATTTATTCAACACGCCTGCGGCTACTGAACCCGGCGTTCAGCTCGCCGTTGCTGGAGTGCTGACCGCGCTGGGACACTTGCGCCGGCTGCAGCTCTATGTCTCCACGCTGAGCAGGCTCGCCTTGATGAGGAGCAAAGACATCGCGAGCTAGAACTTCGACGCGTCGACGAGATCGCGCTTCAAGCAATTCGTCCCGCGTTATCAGTTCGCGATGCCCCTTGGGCCGACGTTCTCGAGGTGTTGGGATCTTTCGGAGGCGAAGGAGCGACCGTTGAGACATTCATGTTCGATGCGACGACTTCGATAGTGAAGTTGGCGTGTCGATTCCGAGGCGATTGGTACCTCGGCAAAGGTGACTGGTGATCGGCGCCGCTTCCGCCGAGTTAAGCCGGCAAGAGTGGATGGAGGGCAGCGTGATCGAGACCTATCCGCTGCGGCTAACCCAGGTGCGCGGGGCACAAGCCATAGTGAACTTCGCGACTGTCGCGTGAGCGAAGACATCTTCACAACTGCATGCCCATCAAATCAGTTGCAGCAGAACTCCACGGCGACTGCGGGCCAAGAAAAAAGGCCTAGGAGGCAAGCTCCTAAGCCTTTGATCGTCACGCCCGGCAGGATTCGAACCCACGACCCCTTGGTTCGTAGCCAAGTACTCTATCCAACTGAGCTACGGGCGCGAGGGCGCGAAGTGTACAGGAAATCGGTCGGCGAGCTCAGGGCTGAGCGGGCTTCTGGGCGCCGAGTGAAGTATCGGCATGTGCTGCGCCGATCGCGCCCGGGTACAGCCGCGCAAGCACCTGGCTGACCAGCGCGGTCAACAGTCGTTGCAGGTCAGCGGCAGCGCCTTCTTGTTGATCGACGATGCGTGGCCAGAGTGCGTTGAACTCGGCTGCCCGCATCGAATACGCCTGTGCAACCTCGCCCTGCCAGAACGCGGGTGCCTCACCTTCGACGTACTGACCGCGACCGCGGCCGAAGTGCGCGACGGCCAGGTAGCGCAGCACGCTCGAGCGCACCAGTCCTTCGACGAAAGCTGGCGCAAAGCGCACCACCGTGCGTTCGCGCCCGGCGAGTTTGTTGAAGCCGCGGGCGACACCGGCACCCGTGAGCCCGCCGATCACGCCGCCCACCAGCATGCCGGCGCCGAAGGTCAATCCGCCGGCTGCAAGATCGGCCTTCAGGCCAGTCAATGCGCCGGTCACGAGGCTGCTCCAGAGCGCGGCGCGCCCTTCATCCACGCGCTCGCGCGCACTGAAGTTCTCGCGCAAGCGCTGAAGCACGGTCTGGGCGGCATGGCCGTCGAGCCCATGCAGCGCAATCAGCCGACTGGTGCTGTTGCGGATGCTGGTATCCAGACGCTTCAGCAGCTGCGTCATGGCCTGCTCGCGTGCTGGATCGGCGCGCTCTCCGATGCCGAGCGTGCGCATCACGCGCTGCGCGGTGTTGGCGCCCTCGGTGTCGATCGGCTCACTGTCGGCAACGGCGAGCGTCAGCTGCTCGGCCAGGACCCGCATCGCGGAGTCGAACCGCTGGCTGCTGCGCTGGCGCCATTGCGCCTGCAGTCGCGCGTAGGCATCGAGCTTGGCGGCCGGCAGCATGGCGCCGACCGCATCGAGCAGCACACCCTCCTGCACCCAGCAGCGGGCAAAAGCGTCGAGCGGCAGCACGTTGCGCACCACGCCGAAGGTGGACAGGTGGTCGCGCCAGCGATCCACCTCGGCGCGTTCGTCGGCGCTGGTGCGCGGCGGGCCGAGCTGGTTGAGCAGGGCGAGCACGGGGCGGTCGATCCAGCGCAGCACCTGCATCTCGGATGAGACATAACCGGCATCGCGCGGGTCTTCGGCCGCATTGACGAGGTACAGCACGACGTCCGACGACTCGCGCGCGGTGCGGATCGCCTGCTGACTGCACCAGAGGGGGCGATCGCGATGGCGGTCCCACACCTCGCGCAGCAGCCAGCCGATCGGGTTGTCGGCGTGGCGCAGTCGGGCCACGAGGCGGGCGGAATCGCCGAAGCCCGGCGTATCCCAGAGTCGCAGCAGGTCACCTGCTGAAGTGGTGAGCAGCGTGTGCGCGGTGGCGATCTCGGTGACGTGCGGCGCGTCGCGCACTTCGCCGACATCCTGCGCGAGCAGGGTGCGGGCGAGCGTGGTCTTGCCAGCGTTGGTATGCGAGATCAGGGTGATCTCGATCGTCGTGCCGGCAGACTCCGTTGCGGGCGCCGTTGTCGGGTGGGCAGGCGACGCGGTCATTCCGGCTGCCCCAGCACGGCGCCGAGTTCGCGCTCGATCTGCGTCAGGTCAGGCGCAGCCAGGTCGGCAATCGCGATCGGCCAGCCGCGACTGATGGCGAAGGCGCGCCACGCGTCGCGGCGTTGCGCCAGTCGCTCGTCGCTGCCCGGCTGCGTGCCCAGGCGACGGCGATAGGCGCCCTCGTCGACCAGCATGGCGTGTGGCGGCGGCAAGCCGGCCCGCAAGGCGTCCAGGAAGGCGCCGTGGTTCTCCTGCTCGGGTGTGGCCGCCAGGTTGAAGAGCGCGAGGTTCAGTGCCACCTGTGCGTCAGCCGGCATGGCTCCGTCGACGGCGCGCGCTTCTTCGCCGAACGCTACGGAGGGTCGTTGCAGCAGTTCGGCGTCTTCGCCCAGCAGGCGGCGCGCGATGGTTCTCAGTGAATCACCCGCAGCTTCGTCGAGCGTGAAGCTGTAGGGCAGTACGCGCAGGCGGGCGCGCCCGCGGGTGAAGCCGCCCAGCAGCCGGCGGAAGTAGGGCGCCGCCAGATCCAGGTCCATGCGATGTGCGTGTCGGTGTGCCCGCCAGGCAGCCCACGCCCACAGTGCCAGGCGCGGCACGATAACCAGCGCGGCAACCGTCAACGCGTACCAGTGGATCCAGCGGGCCGCGCTCTCGCCGCTGCTGGCGGGAAAACGCAACGTTGAAACCTGGTCCGCGGTGGGGAACGCCTGCCCCAGCGCCTGCGCGGCGGGGCCGAGAATCGCCGACAGCAGCGCATGAACCTGCGAGGCATCGAGAAACGTGCTCTCCCAGCCGGCGCGGTAGTCGAACACCAGCCCGCGTACATACAGGCCCGCCACCGCACCCGCGGCGAACAGCGCCGCTGCCAGATGCAGCACGCGGGCAATGCGCGCGCCGGTGAGCGAGGCGCTCAGCGTGGCCCATTCCTGCATGAAGCGGCCCAGCGGCACGTCGAGCGATTTGGCGCCGCGCGGGGCGGCACGCCGGGCGAGATCCAGCAGCCACGCGCGCAGGCCGCGCTGTTCCGTTCCCGTGGCGCCGCGCGCGACCGCGCCGCGCAGGCCGGAGATGACGACCAGCAGGTAGACGGCGAGGTTCCACAGCACCAGGACCAACAGCGGAAATGCCAGCACGTTGACCTGGCCGCGGTCACCGATGCGCTCGAACAGCACGCCGGCAACCAGCGCTGCCAGCGGCACCACGAGGTCGATCCATGGGCGCCAGGCGACGGCCGCGGCGGTGCGGCGCACTGCCGGGCGGCGTTCGCTCAACTTGCCGATCAGCAAGTGGGCACGCTGCGCAAGGTAGCGCTCGGCACTGGCGGGCTCGCGCTTTTCTGCAGCCGACCACCGCGTCAGTTCGGCGGCGGCGCGGCTCGCGTACTGACGGTCCTCCTGCGACAACGTGGCGAAGTCCTGGTCCGCCATCTCGATGGCGCGAACCAGCACCACATCGCGGGCGTCGTTCTCGTTCATGCGCGATTATGAAACGTCACGTCAGGCATCGCCGCGTAAGCGTCCTCGCGCTGCCCGTACGCGATCAGCCCACACCCGCTCCCACCTCGACGGCGGACGCAGACGCGTCAAGCCACCGCGCCGACCACCGGCTCCAGCGTCACGATCACCGGCGCATGGTCGCTTGGCTGCTCTTGGCGACGTGGCTCGATGTCGATGGTGCAGGCGGTACAGCGACGCGCGAGCGGCCCACTCAGCAGGATGTGGTCGATGCGCAGCCCCATTTTTCGACGGAACGCGAGGTTGCGGTAGTCCCACCAGGAGTAGCTGCGCTCCGGTTGCTCGAACAGGCGGAAGCTGTCAGTCAGGCCCAGATCGACCAGGCCGCGGAACGCAGCTTTTTCCGGCTCCGAGAACAACACCTGGCCGGCCCAGGCGGCGGGGTCATGGACGTCGCGATCTTCGGGGGCGATGTTGTAGTCGCCCAGCAGCGCCAGGTTTGGATGCTGCTCCACCTGGCCGCGCAGCCAGTCGCTGAGCGCGGTGAGCCAAGACAGCTTGTAGGCGTACTTGTCGCTGCCGACCGCCTGCCCGTTGGGGAAGTAGCCGCAGATGATCCGCAATGCGTCCGACGGTGCCGCATCGAAGGTCAGCGCGAGCAGCCGTTTCTGTTCATCGACGAACCCCGGCAGGTTGACCTGAACCTCACGCGGGGCGCCGGTGGTGGCCTCGCGCATCAGGATGGCAATGCCGTTGTAGGTCTTTTGCCCGGCGAAGACGCTGCGATAGCCGGCGGCCTGCAGTTCGGCCTGCGGGAACTTGTCGTCGGTGAGTTTGGTTTCCTGCAGGCAGACGATGTCGACCGCGTGCTTGCCGAGCCAGTCGAGCAGGTGCGGCAGCCGCACTTTCAGCGAATTGACGTTCCAGGTGGCAAGCTTCAAGAGAACCTCATGTGGCGATCGTGTCATCAAGGTGGGACAGGCGATGACCTTCGCTCGTCATCCTACAAGGCCGAGGCTGCGCGATTCCTTTAAAGGCGAGCGCACGGTTTCTTGCTTGAGTGCAAACAGCAGTGCTCGCTGGCGTGCCCACAGCGCGACACACGCGAAACGGCGTCGTCGACCAGAAACCGATCTGCGCCATCACTGGCGTAGCAGCAGCTCGGCCGCCGAAGTCGATTCGCGTGAGACCTGCGCCCACCACTGCGAGAACGAGTCGCAGCGCCGGTCGACGGGCGGGAACAGCGTGGGCACCGCCTGACAGTCGGCCCACGCCGCCAGCCAGGGTGCAAGGTGCGGCTCGGCCATGCTGCGCACGCTCCGGGCGCTGCGCAGCGCGCTGCCAATGGCCGCCGCGTCGCCGTGCCAGCGGAGCTCGGTGAGCTCAACCATGCGTTGACCGACGAAGCGCCAGCGCCACTCGCTCCAGGGCCAGGCGCGGTGAAAGTCGGCAACCAACAAGCCGATCACGACCGTACCGGCCGGCCGGTCCGACGGCAGTTCCCGCAGGCACCAGGGGTGCACGAGCCAGACATCGCGTCCTGCCGCGTCAGCGGCATCGGGTGCGGCCAGACCGAGGTCGGCGGGAGGATCGGAGCGAAGCGCGGGCTCGGTGAGTGACGCGGTGTCAGGCAGCGCGTGGGCGGTGGCCGGCGGCATGGCGTGGGCGCTGCGCGCCAGGTGATCCAGCACCTCATACGACGTGTCGATCACGCTGCCCGGGCTGTGCCAGGCCGCCGGCGCGTAGCGCGCCACGTTGTCGGCGTTGAAGAGGTATGGCTTGTGGCTGCCAGTGCCGGCGACCCATTGCCAGCTGAGATGGTTGCTGGCCAGGTCGCCGTCGAGCAGGTGGCCGTAGAGCCAGTCGGCGCCGGCGCGCCAGTGCACCTTGCGCACGTGCACCACATAGCTGGCCAGCCACATGCGGGCGTGGTTGTGCAGCATGCCGGCGGCGTACAGCCTGCGAACCGCCTGGTCGATCACTGGCACGCCGGTGGCGCCGCGGCGGATGTCGACGGGCAGTTCGCGCGCGTAGGCCGCGTCGGGCAGCGGGCCGGAGCGGAGCGAGTGCAGGATGCCGTTGCCGCGCTGCGCCCAGACATGGCGGAAGTACTCGCGCCAGCCCAGCTCGAACACGAACTTGTGCTGTACGTCCAGCGCATGGCGCGACGCGACCCCGGCCAGCACGTCGGCCAGGGTGACGAAGCCGTGCGTGATGTACGGCGACAAGCCGCTGACCGCGCCGTCGATCGCGTTGCGCGTGCGCGCATACGCCGCCGGTTGCACGGCGGCGATGCGTGCATGCGCTGCCGCGAGCGTGGGATCGAAGCCGAGCCGTGCAATATCAGGCACGTGGCTAGGCCTGTGGTTCATCGGCCCGTGCGATGCCGACCTCGCCGCGCCGGATTGCCGCGGCACGTTCGACGATGGACTGCTTCTGCGCGTCGCTTAACCGCGCCACGTTTTTCACCTGCAGCGACATGCGGGGGTTGGCTGCCAGCGCGCCTTCGTGGCGCATCAGGAAGTCCCAGTAGAGCGTGGTGAACGGGCAGGCCGACTCTCCGGTGCGTTGCGCGGGGTCGTAGCGGCAGCCCTTGCAGTGCGGGCTCATGCGCTGGATGTACTTGC
>LNFM01006721.1_pt1 | contig 18689 bp, 20 predicted proteins | sample 596031 | NCBI WGS metagenome assembly LNFM01 (sample SAMN04254537, study PRJNA301005) | activated carbon metagenome | isolation source: dual media filters at the Ann Arbor, Michigan drinking water treatment plant | place: USA: Ann Arbor | reverse complement strand
GGCCAGCCAGATCGTCGAAGCACGGGATGCGGGACTGCGCACATCGCGCCTCATGGCGGCACGACCGCGGGAAATCCTCACGTTCGCCGGCCGCGGCACGGGGGCCCGCGACTATCACCGCCTGAAGGCTGCGCTCGATCGGCTTCAATCGACGACGGTCGCCACCTCACTGCGCCAGATCAACGAGCGCCGGATGCATCGTTTCTCCTGGATCAACGAATGGACGGAACGCGCCGACGCCCATGGAAACGCCGACGGAATCGATCTGATCGTGCCGGACTGGTTCTATCGCGCGGTCCTCGACGATGCGCTCGTGCTGACGATCGACCGTGGATATTTTGCCCTGACGGGCGGCGTGGAGCGCTGGCTCTATCGCGTGGTTCGCAAGCATGCGGGCCGCCAATCCCACGGATGGCAGTTCGAGTTCCGGCATCTTCATGTCAAGTCGGCCAGCCTTTCGCCGTTCAAACGGTTCGCATTCGAACTGCGTGAAATCGTCCGCCGGCAGCCCCTGCCGGGGTACCGTTTGCTCATCGAGCGCGACCGTGCAGGACGCGAGGTGCTGGCGTTTGCGCCTGCGAAATTGTCCACCGGCGCCCGTGGACAACATGGGGAAGCGCACGTGCTATCGGGAACCGACAGCCACGTGCCATCGGGAACCCGCCGCACGTGCTATCAGGAACCCGCACAGCCGAATTCATCAAGCGCACCAGCGGCTTCCGGCTCACCTAACTCAGAGTCTAACTTAAGTGAATCTAACTCTGTAGGAGGCTGCGGCCGGGACGGGGGAAAAGCCCGGGGCGGTGCGTCATGATCGCCGCGCGCTTGCCTCAGGATACGCTGACCCACATCGAATTGATCTGGCACGAGCAGCGGATCGAGCAGTGGATTCGCTTCGGCCGCGACGTCGGGGAGAAGATCCTCGATCGCCGCCGTCGTGTCTTGAGCTTTGCACCGGACAGCATTGTCGCCTACGTCCGTTGGGCAGGCGGTGACTTCGGTACCATCGTATCGCGGATCGACATCCTCCGCACCGTCAGGCGGGGGGAAGGCTATTCGACTGTTCCCTATGTGCGGCCTGGCGGGGAAATCCTCCTGAGGGTCTCCGGTTGGCCGAAGGTCGAACGGGTGCTGCAGGCGATCGATGCCGCCGAACAGTTCGGCATCGACGCAGCAGACGCCTGTCCCGATCACTGGCGGCACGTTCACAACCGGCTCGCTGCCGGGGAGATGCCGCGCCCGTACAGCCCGGAGAAGCATCGGGCGTGGCTTCTGCGCAAGAAGATCGGCCGGTGACGCGCTTCGGCTGGATCGTGACAACCTGCTTTGTGGTGTTCTCCGTGGGCGCGTTGGCACTGGTCCGTCCCGTGCCCAAGCTGATCTGGAATGCCAGCGCCAGTGCGCCGATTGGCTTCTATCTGGTGACTCCAGCCGGCGGCCTTCACATCGGTGAGCTTGTCCTGGTCAAGCCACCGGAAGCCGTCGCGGGTTTCCTCGCCCAGCGTGGCTATCTGGCGAGTGGCGTACCGCTTTTGAAGCATGTCCTCGCCCTTCCAGGACAGACGGTCTGCCGCACCGGTCGCATCATCACTGTCGATGGGACGTCCGTGGGCCAAGCGCTCGAGCGCGATCATCTCGGACGACTTCTGCCCGCTTGGCGGGGGTGCCGCCTGGTCGCGACCGGCGAGGTCTTCTTCATGAATTGGCAGTCCGAGAACTCATTTGACGGGCGGTACTTCGGCCCGCTTTCCGCGTCGACCATCGTCGGCCGGGCCGATCCCCTATGGATCAAGGCGGGCAACTGACCATGTCCGGATCCTTCAAACACGGCTCCATGCCGCCGCAAACAGAACCATCGGCGTCCTCCTCCGTTCCGGTCATACTTCCCGTCGCAGTTTGCCGATGGAAAAGCCGCCTGAAGGCTATCTGGCGACTCGGCGTGTGCAGCGCGACCGCGGTCGCGGCGCTCGTCGCCATCGGTGTTGCGCATGCCGAACCAATCGCCCCGAACCCCAACGCAAGCGGTGCTGTTACCGCGGATCTCATCGCGACCTCCGTGGCCGAGGCCTCGCGGCGGTTTGCGATTCCATCGTCCTGGATTCGGGCCGTCATGCACCGGGAAAGCCTTGGCGATGCGCGTGCTCTGTCGCCCAAAGGCGCCATGGGCTTGATGCAGATCATGCCCGGAACGTGGGCGGAGCTACGGCTCCGCTATGGCCTGGGCACAGATCCCTATGATCCGCGCGACAACATCACCGCGGGTGCTGCCTACTTGCGAAAGCTGCATGATCGCTACGGCGAGCGCGGATTTCTCGCGGCCTACAATGCCGGGCCGGGTCGCTACGAGAACCATCTCGCCACCGGCCGGCCGCTTCCCGCGGAGACGCTTTCCTACATCGCGGCTATCACGTCGCTGATCGGTACGCGTGCCGATTGCGGCGGAAATGTCGCCACAGCGATGGCTCCTCCCTGGACTTCGGCCACCCTGTTCGTGCCGCCTACGGCCTCCGGCTCTACGTCCTCGCGACCGCCATCCAGTGGGCAGATACAGCGCGGCCCGGTTGACGGAGTGGCGCCGAGCCGGGCAGCGCTCACGCCCCTCTCCGATGGGCTGTTCGCGAAAGCATCGGGCCGAAGCAGGCGGCCATGACCTTGGTCGGCCTGCGTCGGCTCCTAGCGGACTGGGGCGTACGTTTGAGCGTCGAGGGCGTGGGGCAGAGGAACCCAACCAACGGACGGCAAGGGAAAAGCGCCGCCTGCGGGCGGGCGCATATGGTTGGCTGGCTTGATCTTCTTGGGCCTTTCTACCGTCGCGCCGGCTGGCGCTCCAGCTCGAAACCTGAACGATTTCAACGTCCCGACCGCCGTCTGTGTCCGGCAGAACTGGCTTACGCGCCATGATTCGCCGCGACGACGACTTCCGCGTTCGGCCAGGGCGCATCCGAGACGGTCATCGCGGCGCCAGGCGGCCCAAGAGCTTCGTCGGCGACGTGATGCGCGCCGCCAAGAAGGCCGGCCATATCGGCCAGAGCTTCAGCCGCAACAAGACCGGTACGGGCGGCTCGCGATTCGGTCGTGGGCGGCGCGCTGCTCTCTTGCTGTCGCTTTCCTCGGCCGCGCGGCGCGTCGTGACGAAGGCGCGCGTCGTGCGCCATCGCGGCACGTGCTTCCGCTCGGCGCCACTTCCTCGGCACATCACCTACCTGAAACGCGAGGGCGTCACGCGGGATGGCGCCGATGCCCGGATGTTCGACGCCCGATCCGAGGCAGCGGACGAGCACGCCTTCGCCGAGCGATGCGAGGATGACCGGCACCATTTTCGGTTCATCGTCTCACCGGAAGACGCCGCCCAGCTGGCGGACCTCCGCGCTTTCACGCGCGAGCTGATGGTGGATGTCGAGCGCGATCTCGGCACCCGGCTGGACTGGGTGGCGACCGATCACTGGAACACCGACAACCCGCACGTACATGTGTTGATCCGCGGCAAGGCTGAGGACGGACAGGACCTCGTGATCAGCCGCGCCTACATCAGCCGCGGCTTCCGTGATCGCGCCGCCGAGCGCGTCACCCTGGAGCTCGGGCCGAGAAGCGAGCGGGAGATCCGCACCTCGTTGGAGAAGGAGGTCGACGCGGAGCGCTGGACCGGTCTTGACCGGGCCTTGCGCAACATCGCGGACGAGAATGGCGGTGTCGCCGACTTGCGTCCCGGCGCTGCCGATGAAGACCCGGAAGCACGGCGGATGATGCTTGGCCGCGCCAGCAAGCTCGAGCGATTGGGACTCGCCGACCGGATCGGCCCGGCCTCCTGGACGCTGAAGACCGACCTGGAACAGTCGTTGCGGGAACTCTCGATCCGCGGTGACATCATCAAGACGATGCACCGAGCGCTGACCGGCGCGGGCCACGAACCGGACGTCACAGGGTTCGCTCTCCATGGAGACATCGCCACCGATCAAGTGTTGGGTCGCCTGGTCACGCGAGGGCTACAGGACGAGCTCAAGGGCTCCGCCTATGCCATCGTCGAGGGCGTCGACGGCCGGACTCACCATCTACAGTTCTCCGATCTTGAATTGACCGGCGATGCTCTGCCGGGCGCGATCGTCGAGGCGCGTTCCTATGAAGATGCGAACGGCCGCAGACACCTGTCGCTCGCCACAAGGTCGGACCTCCCGATCGAGGCCCAGATCTCCGCATCGGGGGCCACCTGGATCGATCGGCAATTGCTTGCACGAGAGCCTGCGACGAGTGGTAACGCCTTTGGCGCCGAGGTACGCCAGGCGATGGACCGGCGTGTCGATCATCTTGTTGAGGAAGGCTTGGCACGACGCCAGGGTCAGCGAGTCATCTTCGCGCGCGATCTGATCAACACCCTGAGGCGCCGTGAGCTGAATGAGGTATCTGCAAGGCTCGCGGCCGAGACAGGCCTGGTTCATCGGCCATCCGCCGAGGGTGAGCACGTCACTGGGGTTTATCGGCAGCGTCTCTCCCTTTCCTCTGGACGTTTCGCCATGATCGACGATGGCCTCGGCTTCCAACTCGTACCGTGGCGGCCGGCCCTGGAGCGACATCTCGGAGGTCAGGTAGGGGGCGCACTGTCTGCCAACGGAACAGTCGACTGGCGTTTCGGACCCAAAAGGGGCCTGAGTGTATGACTGCCGATCCGATGTCGGAGCCATAAGCGTCCGATTTCTTCGCTGCTGTGTCCGCGGCACCCCGTCGAACACATAGTTCCTTGTGTCCGCCTAAGGCCGTTCTGATGCTCGGGCCATGAATGCCACCAAGATCCTCTGGGGTCAGATCCTGCTCGTAAGCTTCGTCGTGTTGGCCTTCGTCTGGACCGCGACGGAATGGACAGCATGGCGCCTCGGCTTCCAGCCACAGCTCGGGCGGCCGTGGTTCGAGCTGTTCGGCTGGCCGGTCTACCAGCCCCAAGACTTCTTCTGGTGGTGGTTCTCCTTCGACGCCTATGCGCCCCATGTCTTTGACGAGGGCGGATACATCGCGGCCGCTGGCGGCCTAGCGGCCGTCGCCGTGGCCACGACCATGTCGGTCCTGCGCGCCCGGGAGGCGAAGCGGGTCACGACCTACGGTTCGGCGCGGTGGGCCGAGACACGGGAGATTCGTGAGGCCGGTCTTCTAGCCGATGATGGCGTCCTCCTCGGCCGCTGGCGTGGAGATTACCTCCGCCATGACGGCCCCGAACATGTCCTTTGCTTCGCGCCGACGCGCAGCGGCAAAGGGGTAGGCTTGGTCGTTCCGACTCTTCTGACCTGGCCCGGCTCGGCGATCGTCCACGACATCAAGGGGGAGAACTGGACACTGACCGCGGGCTGGCGTGCTCAGTTCGGGCGCGTGCTGCTGTTCGACCCGACCAACGCGCAGAGCGCCGCCTATAACCCCCTTCTCGAAGTACGGCGCGGCGAGTGGGAGGTGCGAGACGTTCAGAACATCGCGGATGTGCTGGTCGATCCTGAAGGCGCGCTGGAGAAGCGCAATCACTGGGAGAAGACCAGTCACGCGTTGCTGGTCGGCACCATCCTGCATGTTCTGTACGCCGAGCCGGACAAGACGCTGGCAGGCGTCGCCAACTTCCTTTCCGATCCGAGGCGGCCGATCGAAGCCACCTTGCGGGCGATGATGACGACGGCGCATCTGAGCAAGAGTGGTACGCATCCCGTTGTCCCCAGTGCCGCGCGTGAGCTCCTGAACAAGAGCGAGAACGAGCGATCGGGTGTGCTGTCGACCGCCATGTCGTTCCTGGGCCTCTACCGCGACCCCGTGGTCGCGGCCGTGACGCGCCGGTGTGATTGGCGTATCCGGGATCTCGTGGAGGGAGACATGCCGTGCACGCTGTACCTGGTCGTGCCGCCCTCCGACATCAGCCGCACCAAACCGCTGGTCCGCCTGATCCTGAACCAGATCGGTCGCCGTCTGACGGAGGAGCTGGACTCACAGGATCGGCGCCGCCGCCTGCTGCTGATGCTCGACGAGTTCCCCGCACTGGGCCGCCTCGACTTCTTCGAAAGTGCGCTCGCCTTCATGGCGGGCTATGGCCTCAAGAGCTTCCTGATCGCCCAGTCGTTGAACCAGATCGAGAAGGCCTACGGCATCAACAACTCAATCCTGGACAATTGCCATGTGCGGGTGAGTTTCGCCACCAATGACGAGCGCACCGCCAAGCGGGTCTCCGACGCGCTGGGCACGGCGACCGAGATTCGCGACGCCAAGAACTACGCCGGCCATCGGCTGAGCCCTTGGCTTGGCCACTTGATGGTCTCCCGCCAGGAAACCGCCCGCCCGTTGCTGACGCCCGGCGAGGTGATGCAGCTTCCGCCGGACGACGAGCTCGTTCTCGTCTCTGGCTGTCATCCTATGCGGGCCAGAAAGGCCCGTTACTTCGAGGATCCGCAGCTGCTGGTACGCATTCTGCCGCCTCCAGTGCCATCAACGGTATCAAACGTCATCGACAAGGTCGGTGCGACCCCAAGCCGGGACGACAATCCGTGGGCGGACGCGGTCGTTGTGACCGCGCGCGCGGCTGAGGATCCGGACAATGCGGGCATCCGCCGGGAGCCAGATCTTCCCGAGCAGGAAGAGGTCGTGAGCGAGCCGCGCAAGCCGGTGCGCGAGTTCGAGCTGACAGATGACGAGCCTCCGGCTGCTTCCCAGGACCTACTAGCCCAGCAGCGCCGAACGCGCAGGCTCGCCCGGCAGGTCGCGCTCGATCCCGGCGACGGCATGGACCTTTGACGCATGCGCACCAAGCACACGTTTCGCCTGCCACCCGACCTGGCGGTCCAGCTCGCCGACTACGCCCGGCGCAAGCGTGTTCCTCAGGCGCTGGTCGTGGAGACAGCACTTGCGTCGCTCCTGTCGCCCGACGGCGCGGACCGCCTGGAAGCAGCACTTGCGCGTCGGCTCGACCGCATGACGCGGCAGATCCAAACTCTCGAACGCCACGTCACGATCACCAACGAAGCGCTGGCGCTCTTCGTCCGCTTCTGGCTGACCAGCACGCCACCGCTTCCAGACACCGCGCAAGCCGCGGCTCAGACGAATGGCCGCGCGCGGTATGACGGATTCGTGGAAGCGTTGGGCCGGCGCCTGGCCCGCGGTCGTACTTTGGCCGATGAAGTTGTGAAGGACATTGCGGCCGAGCGGGACAGCGCTCAGGAGACAGGCGTGTCCTAGCGATCGATCCGTTCGCCTGTCTTTCTATCCGGTACCCCTATCAGCCTCTCGCGACCATTGCGTCCGTGCCGGTTCGCTCCTTAAGCAGCACCCATTGCCTCGTTCTTGAGGCGACTGCGTGGAGCGCGCCGTGACAACAATCTCCTCCTTTCGATCGGAAGCTATCGCCCGCGGCACGCGCATGCTGCGTACCGCGCTCGGTCCGTTGATCGCAGCTCACCTCGAAGATCCGAGTGTCGTCGAGATCATGCTCAATCCGGACGGCCGGCTCTGGATCGACCGGCTTTCCGGCGGCTTGGAGGATACCGGTTGCCGGATCGCACCGTCCGATGCCGAACGGATCGTCCGCCTCGTTGCCCATAATGTCGGCGCTGAAGTCCATGCCGGCATGCCGCGCGTGTCGGCGGAGCTGCCGGAAAGCGGAGAGCGTTTCGAAGGGCTGATGCCGCCCGTGGTGGCGGCTCCGTGCTTCGCCATCCGTCGGCCGGCAATCGCGGTGTTTTCACTCGATAACTACGTCCAGACCGGGAGCATGTCGGAGGCGCAAGCCGACCTGCTCCGCTGCGCCGTCCAGGATCGCAGGAACATTCTCGTTGCCGGCGGCACCTCAACCGGCAAGACGACGCTGGTCAACGCCCTCCTGGCGGAGGTCGCCAAGACCGGCGATCGGGTCGTGCTGATCGAAGACACCCGCGAACTGCAATGCGCCGCGCCGAACCTCGTGGCGCTTCGCACCAAGGACGGCGCCGCGACGCTGTCCGATCTCGTGCGATCGGCCCTGCGCCTGCGCCCCGATCGCATCCCGATCGGCGAGGTGCGCGGCGCCGAAGCGCTGGACCTGTTGAAGGCCTGGGGCACCGGCCATCCCGGCGGTGTCGGCACGTTGCACGCCGGGTCGGCGCTTGGGGCGCTGCGCCGCCTCGAGCAACTCATTCAGGAAGCCGTCGTGACCGTGCCGCGCGCTCTGATCGCCGAGACCGTCGAGGTCATTGCCGTTCTCGCCGGTCGTGGCGCCGCCCGCCGACTCACCGAACTCGCCACCGTGAAGGGCGTCGGCCCGAGCGGCGACTACGTCCTCGTACCCCAAGGAGAACAATAATGCCGCACCTCCGGCGCCCCCTCGCCGTCCTCACGATATTCGTCGTCTTCGCCCTCTTCATGGCACCGGCTTACGCGGCCGGTTCGAACATGCCCTGGGAGCAGCCTCTCAATCAGATCCTGGAATCCATCCAGGGCCCGGTCGCCAAGGTCATCTCGGTCATCGTCATCATCCTCACCGGCCTGGCGCTTGCCTTCGGCGAGACCTCCGGCGGCTTCCGCCGCCTGATCCAGATCGTCTTCGGTCTTTCCATCGCCTTTGCCGCCTCGAGCTTCTTCCTGTCGTTCTTTTCGTTCGGCGGCGGAGCGCTCGTCTGATGGAGCCGCGCCAACCCATCGCCGGCTTTTACGCCCCGGTCCATCGTGCGCTCACCGAACCGCTGCTTCTGGGCGGCGCGCCGCGCGCGATGGTGATCGTCAACGGCACGCTCGCCGCCGCAGTCGGGCTTGGCCTGCGCCTCTGGCTTGCTGGCGCCGCGATTTGGCTGGTTGGCCATCTGGCAGCGGTGTGGGCCACGCGTCGCGATCCGGCATTCATCGACGTGGTACGGCGGCATCTTCGCTATCCCGTGCATTTCGGCACGTGAGGTCGCGTGATGATGAACCTCGCCGAGTATCGTCGTCGCGCCCAGAGCCTTGCCGACTTCCTGCCGTGGGCAGCCCTGGTGGAACGCGGCGTCATCCTGAACAAGGATGGCTCGCTCCAGCGCACCGCGCGCTTTCGCGGGCCTGACCTGGATTCGGCCACGGCCGCCGAGCTCGTTTCCATCACGTCGCGCCTCAACAATGCGCTACGGCGACTGGGCTCGGGCTGGGCCATCTTCGTTGAAGCCCAGCGGGTGCCGGCCAACCGCTATCCCGACAGCCGGTTTCCTGATTCGGCGTCCGGCCTCGTCGATGCCGAGCGCCGCGCGCAGTTCGAGGAGGAAGGCGCCCACTTCGAGAGCCGCCACTACCTGACGCTCGTCTGGCTGCCACCAGCCGACGACGCCGCCCGCGCCGAAGCGTGGCTCTATGAGGGGCGGGCCCGCGGTCGCTCGGATTGGAGGAACATTCTCACGGCCTTCATCGACCGCACCGATCGGGTGCTGGCCCTGATCGAAGACTTCATGCCCGAGGCTGATTGGCTCGATGACGAGGACACTCTCACTTACCTGCATTCCTGCATCTCGACGCGCCGTCAGCGCGTCAGGATGCCCGAGACGCCGATGCATCTCGATGCCATCCTGGTCGACGAGGAAATGATCGGCGGGCTGGAGCCGCGTCTCGGCAGCGCGCATCTGCGCACCCTCACCATCATGGGATTCCCGTCGCAGACCTGGCCCGGCCTGCTCGACGAGCTCAACCGCCAGGCTTTTCCCTACCGCTGGTCGACGCGCGCGATCTGCATGGACAAGACCGATGCTGCCAAGGTGTTGGGCCGCATCCGCCGGCAGTGGTTCGCCAAGCGCAAGTCGATCATGGCGATCCTCAAGGAGGTGATGACCAACGAGGCGTCGGTCCTGCTGGACTCCGATGCGGCCAACAAGGCGCTCGACGCCGACCTGGCCTTGCAGGAACTGGGGTCGGATGCCGTGGCCCAGGCCTATGTCACCACTACGGTGACGGTCTGGGATGACGATCCGGTCGTCGCGGCGGAACGGCTGGCTCTGGTCGAGAAGACCATCCAGGGGCGCGACTTCACCTGCATGCGCGAGACCCTGAACGCCATCGAGGCCTGGCTCGGCAGCCTGCCGGGGCATGTCTACGCTAACGTGCGCCAGCCGCCGATCTCGACTCTCAACCTCGCGCACATGATGCCCTTCTCGGCGGTGTGGGCGGGCCCGGAACACGACGAGCATCTTGGTGGCCCGCCGCTCTTCTTTGCCCGCACCGAAGGGGCGACGCCGTTCCGCTTCTCGCTCCATGTTGGCGACGTCGGTCATGCCCTCGTCGTGGGCCCCACGGGCGCCGGCAAGAGCGTGCTGCTCGCGCTGATGGCGCTGCAGTTCCGGCGCTATCCCGCTGCCCAGGTGTTCGCCTTCGATTTCGGAGGGTCGATCCGCGCGGCCGCCCTTGCCATGGGAGGCGACTGGCATGATCTCGGCGGCGCGCTCGCCGGCGAGGGCAGCGAACCTGTCGCTCTGCAGCCACTGGCTCGCATCGATGATGCCGGCGAACGTGCGTGGGCTGCCGAATGGATCGCGACACTGCTCGCCCGCGAGTCCGTCACGGTCATGCCGGATCTCAAGGAGCATCTTTGGTCCGCGCTGACCTCACTGGCCTCGGCCCCCGTGACGGAAAGGACCATCACGGGTCTCTCGGTATTGCTGCAGTCCAATACGCTGAAGCAGGCGTTGCAGCCCTATACCGTCGGCGGGCCGTGGGGGCGCTTGCTCGACGCCGAGGCGGAGCAGCTGGGCCGGGCCGACGTTCAGGCGTTCGAAACCGAGGGCCTGATTGGAAGTGGCGCGGCACCCGCAGTCCTCTCCTATCTCTTTCATCGCATCGAGGATCGCTTCGACGGCCGTCCCACACTGGTCATCGTCGACGAAGGGTGGCTCGCCCTCGATGATCATGGCTTCGCCGGTCAGCTTCGCGAATGGCTGAAGACGCTTCGCAAGAAGAATGCCTCCGTAATCTTCGCCACACAGTCCTTGGCCGATATCGACGGCAGTGCCATCGCTCCGGCAATTATCGAGAGCTGTCCGACGCGGCTTTTCCTGCCCAACGAGCGGGCGCTGGAGCCGCAGATCGCCGCAATCTACCGCCGCTTCGGGCTCAACGACCGGCAAATCGAGATCCTGAGCCGCGCGACGCTCAAGCGCGATTACTACTGCCAGTCGCGCCGCGGCAACCGCCTATTCGAGCTCGGCCTGTCCGAGGTGGCGCTGGCCTTCACCGCCGCATCTTCAAAGACCGACCAGGCCGCCATCGCGGAGACACTTGCAGCGCAAGGTCCCGATGGTTTTGCCGCCGCCTGGCTTCGCCGCAAGGAACTCGACTGGGCGGCAATCCTGCTCACCACCACCGAGGAGACTTCGAATGTTCGCTGATCGCTTTCGCAATGTATTCGCCGTCGGCGCGACGGTCGCGGTGCTTGTGGTTGCTCCAGCTACGGGGCAAGCTCAGATGTCCGTCTTCGATCCCAGCAACTACAGCCAGAATGTACTGACTGCGGCGCGTACGCTGCAGCAGGTCAATAACGGGATCCAGAGCCTGCAGAACGAGGCGATGTTCCTCATCAACCAGGCCCGGAACCTCGCGAGCCTGCCCTATTCATCATTGGCGCAGCTTCAGCAATCGATCGGACAGACGCAGCAGCTGCTCAGCCAGGCGCAGCGCATCGCCTACGACGTCACTTCGATCGATCAGGCTTTCAGCCGCACCTATCCGCAGGGTTACACCGCCTCGACGCCCTCACCGCAGCTGGTTGCAGACGCCCAGACGCGCTGGCAGAACTCTCTTGCCGGTTTCCAGGACGCCCTGCGCGTGCAGGCCGGCGTTATTCAGAATCTCGATCGCACGCGCTCGGAGATCGACGCTCTGGTATCGTCCAGCCAGTCCGCGACGGGAGCGCTGCAGGCCACGCAGTCCGGCAACCAGCTCATTGCGCTGCAGACCAATCAGCTCGCCGACTTGACCGCCGTGATGGCGTCTATGGCGCGCGCCCAGAGCCTGGAAAGTGCGCGTGCGGTGGCAAGCCAGGCCCAGGCCCGCGAGCAGCTGCAGCGCTTCCTCGACTACGGGCCGGCCTACCAGCCGCAGACCGTGCGCATGTTCCACTGACGCGAAGCAGAGGGGCAGCGCCATGGGTGGCACGGGCGTCATCGACCGGTTCCTGGGCATCTTCACCCAGTACATCGATTCTGGCTTCGGTCTCATCCAGGGCGACGTCCAGTGGCTCGCGGGCGTGCTGATCGTGATCGACGTCACTTTGGCCGGGCTGTTCTGGGCGTTCTCGCCGGATGAGCAGGTGCTCGCGCGCCTCATCCGGAAGACGCTCTATGTCGGCGTCTTCGCTTTCATCCTCGGCAACTACAACAACCTCGCGTCGATCATCTATCATTCTTTCGCCGGTCTTGGCCTCCTGGCCGGCGGCAACACCATCAGCGCCGCCCAGCTCCTGCAGCCGGGACGTCTGGCGCAGATCGGCATCGATGCCGGCAAGCCGATCCTCGATTCCATCTCCGGCCTGATGGGCTTCGTCAGCTTCTTCGACAACTTCATCCAGATCATGATCCTGCTGATCGCCTGGCTGATCGTCGTCATCAGCTTCTTCATCATGGCGATCCAGCTCTTCGTCAGCCTGATCGAGTTCAAGCTCACGACCCTAGCCGGCTTCGTCCTGGTTCCCTTCGGCCTGTTCGGCCGTACCGCCTTCCTGGCCGAAAAAGTGCTGGGCAACGTCTTCTCCAGCGGCGTGAAGGTGCTTGTTCTGGCCGTCATCGTGGGTATCGGCTCGACGATCTTTGGCCAGTTCACGAGCGGCTTCAACAACCCGCCGACCATCGACGACGCACTGACCCTGATCCTCGCGGCCCTGGCGCTGCTCGGTCTCTCGATCTTCGGCGCTGGCATCGCTAACGGCCTGATTGCGGGCGGCCCACAGCTTGGTACCGGTGCAGCCATCGGCACGGGACTCGCCGCCGCCGGCGCCGGTGTCGCCAGTGCGGCCTTGGCGGCTGGAACCATTGGCGCCAGCGGCCGGACGATTGGCGGCATCGCGGCTGCGGGCGCTACCGCCGCGGGCGGCACGACCGCCTCGTTCCGCGCAGGTGGCGTCGGAGGCGTCGCGAAGGCAGCCGGCGCTGCGGCCACAAGTCCGTTGCGCCGTGCCACCGCAGGCCTGCGCGGAAACTTTGAAAGTGGAGCGGGGGCCGCGACGGGCGGCCGGGCGACCAGTTCAGGCGGAACGGGCGTCGGCGGTGCGTCTGGCCCTCCGGCGTGGGCCAGCCGCATGAGGCGCCATCAGACCGTCAGCCGGGGCGCCTCGGCCGCGCATCATGCCGTCCGCTCCGGCGATCATCCAAGCGGCGGTTCCGCCGTCGACCTCTCAGAAGGATCATAGCAATGTTCCGACGTCCGACCGTCCGCTATGGCATTACGCCCGACGCAGAGACACCCTATCAGCGCGCCGGTCAGGCCTGGGACGAGCGCATCGGATCGGCGCGCGTGCAGGCCAGGAACTGGCGTCTCGCCTTCTTTGGCGCCTTGCTGATGAGCGGCGGACTGGCAGCCGGTCTGGTCTGGCAGTCGGCCCGGGGCACGGTGACGCCCTGGATCGTTCAGATCGACAAGTTCGGGCAAGCCCAAGTCGTCGCACCGGCAGTCGCGGATTATCGTCCGACTGACCCGCAGATCGCCTGGCATCTCGCGCGCTTCATTGAGGAGGTGCGCCGCATCCCGGCTGATCCCGTCGTCCTTCGGCACGACTGGCTGGAGGCTTACCGCTTCGTGACGGATCGCGGTGCCCTTGCGCTGAACGACTACGCCCGCACCAACGATCCGTTCAGCAAGATCGGCAAGACCCAGATCTCGGTCGAGGTGGCCAGCGTCGTTCGCGCCTCCGACAACAGTTTCCGCGTCGCTTGGGCGGAGCGTCACTATGTCGACAATGCGCTCGCCGCGACCGAGCGCTGGAGCGCCATCCTCACCATCGTCGTGCAGCCGCCGACCGACGCCGAGCGGCTGCGCAAGAACCCGCTTGGTATCTACGTCCACGCCTTCAACTGGTCAAAGGAGCTCGGCTGATGCGTATTCAATTGCTTGCTGCCCCCTTGCTCGCCTCGGTGTCGCTGGCCGCCTGCTCGAGCGCCTGGAAGCCCCCGGAAATCAAGTACGACGACACGCCCCGGCAAGCGGTGCTCCAAGCCGACCCGCCCAAGCCCATTAGGATCGTCGAACTGCCCAAGCCCCTACCCTTGCCAGGCCAGCTGAAGCCTCTTCCAGGACCGAAGGCTCCCGCCGATCCGGCCGATCCGCATGTCCGGGTCGAGGAGGCCAATGGCGCGGCGCGCGTGCAGCCCACGCGCGCAGGCTACGTCAACGCTATGCAGGTCTATCCCTACTCGGATGGCGCGCTCTATCAAGTCTACGCAGCGCCTGGCCAGATCACCGACATCGCACTGGCGGCCGGTGAGCAACTGGTCGGCGCCGGCCCGGTCGCCGCCGGCGATACCGTACGCTGGGTGATAGGGGACACCGAGAGTGGCACGGGGCCAACCAAGCGGGTTCATATTCTCGTCAAACCGACGCGCGCCGATCTGGTCACCAATCTCGTCATCAACACCGACCGGCGCACCTACCATGTCGAGCTCCGCTCGACCGAGAAAACCTATATGGCGTCGGTCTCGTGGGCCTATGCGCAGGATCAACTCATCGCGCTGCGCCGGCAGAACGCAGCAGCAGTGGCTGGCACCGCTGTGGCAAGCGGCGTGGACATCAATGCGCTCAATTTCCGCTACAAGATCGAGGGCGACACACCGCCCTGGCGTCCGCTGCGCGCCTTCGACGACGGTCGTCAGGTCTTCATCGCATTCCCCACCGGGATCGGCCAGGGTGAGATGCCGCCGCTCTGGGTGATCGGCCCCGCAGGCGGCGCCGAGCTCGTCAACTACCGCATCCAGGGCAATCACATGATCGTCGACCGCCTGTTTGCGGCAGCCGAACTGCGGTTGGGCGGCGAGATGCAGAAGAAGGTCCGCATCGTCCGTACCGACGGCAGGCCGCAGTCATGACCGACGTCCCGAACGATTCAGCTGCCCCTGGGCGCGATGAAGCGCGGCTGCAGATGCGGCTTCGGCCGGGTCGGGCACCCGTCACCCGCCTTTCGCGCAAGGTGATTGTTGTGCTTGCTCTTATCCTGGCGGTCGCGATCGCGGCGGCGTTGTTCCTTGCTTTGCGACCCGGCCGGCAGATCGAAAGGGCGGAGCTCTATGGCATCGACAATCGCACAACGCCGGACGGCCTTTCCAATCTGCCCCGCGACTATGCTGGACTCCCGAGGAACGTGCCCCCGCTCGGCCCGCCGCTTCCCGGTGATCTGGGCTGGCCTATTCTCAATGCAGGTGCTGCCAGTTCCGCTACAGGCGCCGCACCACCGGATCCAGAGAAACAACGCATCGCCCAGGAGCAAGAGGCGGCTCGACAGAGCCGTCTCTTCGCCGCGACCAACCTTCGGCAGAGCTCCACGGCCACGCTGCCTTCGAATGTCCCTGGTCCACCAGGTGGTCCGGCTGGCGACCTCGCCGCACAGGATCGAAAGCTCGCCTTTCTCAATGGCAACGTCGATCGCCGCACGGTCAGCGGCGACCGTATCGAAGCGCCGGCCAGTCCACATGTTCTTCAGGCAGGCGCTGTCATCCCGGCGGCGCTGCTCACCGGCTTGCGCTCGGACCTGCCTGGCCAGGTGACGGCCCAGGTGACCGAAGATGTCTACGACAGCCCCACCGGCAGGACACGCCTGATCCCGCAGGGCGCCCGCCTGCTTGGCCAGTACGATGCGCAAGTCTCCTTCGGCCAGACGAGAGCGCTCCTGGTCTGGACACGGCTCATCATGCCGAACGGACGATCGATCGTGCTGGAACGCCAACCGGGGGCCGATGCCGAGGGCTATGCCGGCCTCGAGGACGAGGTCGACAATCATTGGGGAACGCTGTTCAAGGCGGCCATCCTTTCGACCCTGCTCAGCATCGGATCGGAGGTCGGCAGCAGCGGCAGCGACGACGATCTGATCCGTGCCATCCGTCGCGGCGGGTCGGACAGCGTTAACCAGATCGGCCAGCGCATCGTCGGCCGGTCCCTCAACGTTCAGCCCACCATCACCATCCGGCCGGGTTTCCCCGTCCGCGTCCTGGTCACTCGTGATCTCGTGCTCGAGCCCTACCGTGGCTGAGGAGAGCCTTATGTCGAAACTTAAGCTGGATGCGATCGAAGATGACAAACCCGTGCGACTCACAATCGACCTACCTGCCACGGTGCACCGCGATCTCGTTGTTTATGCTGAGGCGCTCGGACAGGGCACAGGCAAAGCGACAGTCGAACCCGCGAAGCTTGTTCCGCCGATGCTGTCCCGCTTCATGGCGACAGATCGCGCCTTCGCGAAGCTTCGCCGGGCACGGTCAAAGAAACCCGCGTGACCGTGCCTCGTCGCGCATGAACGCGACGAAACGACCGACCGTCGCATCTTCAGTGGTCGGACGCCAAGCAAGCTCGACCTGAACCCAGGCATCCTCCTCGAGAATGGGCTTATAGACCACGCCGGGAAACACGACCTCCGCCTGGCTTTGCGCTGCCAGCGTTATGCCGAACCCAGCGCCGACGAGGGCCATCACCGATTGCTTGCTTGCGGGATGGGAGGAGAAGGTCACGCCGTCGCCCAAGAGCGAGGAGTAAAACTCACGGGCCGAATGACTGTCGTCCCACCCTTGAGTGAGAAGAGTCTGGCCGCCCAATAGAGTCCACGTCAGAGACTCATACGAGGCAAGGATGTGCCCGTGCGGAAGCGCCACGACCAGAGGCTCCCGATAGATAGGAATAGAGTTGGCGCCGCGCCGCAGCGTATGCGTCATCATCAAAGCGGCGTCGAGGGTACGCTCCACCAGCGCCGTAGCCATTTGGTGGTCGTTCAACTCATGAAGGGTAAGCACTACATCTGGATGCTGGCTGCGCCAGGCCGCCAGCAGGGTCTGCAGCGGCTCCCCAATTGGCGGCATCCCGACGCCCAATCGAACATGCCCGGTCATTCCTGCCCCGCTGCTCTTGCCGACCTGCAGTACGGTGTCGAGGTCATTGAGGGTTCGCCTGACCGGGACCATGACCTGCCGGCCGGCTGCCGTGAGGCGAATGCCAAAGGCGCCACGCTCGAATAGTGTGACGCCAAGCTCATCCTCCATGCGCACGATGCGCCGGCTGATGGTCGAGGGTTTGACGCCGAGCGATTGGGCAGCGCTGGAAAAGCTGCCGGTTTCGACCACAATCGATAGATATCGGAGGTCTAGCAAATCCATCGCGCGTCCTTTTTGCTGCCGCAATCATTCATCTGCCTCTGGCTTAACCACGAGCATGGCAGCAATCCGGAGCCCGGGTGCTTGCATCAGACGGGCGAATGTAACGATGCGGTCCTAACGCGCGAATTGCGGGAACATTAGATGGTTGTAATAACTGCGGAAATAAACAGCTGCATTCCGATCGGCATTGTCGTTCGATGGCCCGCGCGAGCGAATAATTTCGGGGAAGGCTTGGCGTCGCGCCAGATAGATTTGGCCGAGCTTCCCGCCCACAAGTGTTACTGTGAGGTACTCCCCGGCCGGCAGGCCCAGACTGTAGCTTAAACTACTACCAAACCTGTCCAACACTCGGGGAGTAGCTCACTCAGTGATCTGACGGGCGATCCATTCCGACGTAGGATTGGTCGCCACCGTGAGTGATATCAATCGCCGGCGTTGATGCCTGAGGATGACTAGGACGAACAGAAGCTTGAAGCCGACCGTCGGCACGACCAGAAAGTCCATGGCGGCGATGCCCGCCGCATGGTTGTGAAGGTAAAGTCCAAGTCTGCGACCGCCCTCGGCCGCTCTTTGCCATGTACTTGGTGACCGTCGACTGCGCCACCTCGATTCCGAGCTTCAGGAGTTCGCCATGGATCCGCGGCGCGCCCCAAAGCCGCTTGGCCAGACTCATCTCTCTGATTAGGCGCTGGATCTCGAGTGGGACCTTGGGCCGACCGCCACGCGAGCGCGACCTCCAGCGCCAGTACAGGCGGAAGCCCGCCCGATGCCACCGGATGATCGTCTCTGGCTGGACAATAGTGACGGCGTTCAACACCGACGGGAACAGTCGATAGAGCCACACGAAGAGTAGTCGGTCGGGTACTGCCAGTTTGGGTTTCGAGGAAATGTGCCGCAGCACGTTCAGCTGATGCCGCAGCAGCACGATCTCGGCTTCCAGCCGCGCCTGCGTCTTGAACGGCAAGATCAAGACATGGAGGAAAAGGCTCAGAAACGCGATCATTGAAACTCAGCCTAACTGATCTCGCCTCTTACGCCAGCATGGATGGAGTATTCGGTACCTATGCCCTGCGGTTCATTGGTCGGCACGCGGCGTTTGCCGGGACTGTCGTGCGCTTTCCTTACCTCGTCATGGGCGAGGTCGAACCGTTGCCGTCAAACCTGGCTGCGGGGTCAAGATTGAATTTTTGTGAGGTGAACGCCACACATTCGCCGTCTGCACATCCCACACGCGTATTGCTGCGTACGCGGTTTCCACCAGCGCGCTCATCGCTTCATAGCGGTAGCCCAGAGAGAAGGAACTGGACATGGGTGTGCGGGGCGTCGGAGCTGGCAGCATTTCGACCACGATCCCGAACGGCGCGGCGGGGCCGGAGCTCTACGGTGGCGCGGAGGCGACGCCCCAAGTCA
>LNFM01002469.1_pt1 | contig 18690 bp, 16 predicted proteins | sample 596031 | NCBI WGS metagenome assembly LNFM01 (sample SAMN04254537, study PRJNA301005) | activated carbon metagenome | isolation source: dual media filters at the Ann Arbor, Michigan drinking water treatment plant | place: USA: Ann Arbor | reverse complement strand
AGCCGGCGCAGGCGGCGCCTCCGGCGGGCGCGTACAGGCGCGCGCAATACGCTCTTCCGCCTTCTCCGGCCCCTCGCTCAATTGCGTACTGAATGGAATGAAGGATAGCTTCGTCAGCTTGTAGATCTCGTTCGTAAACGTCGCCCCGCAGTCGAGCACGAACTGGTGCAGCACCGGCATGCGGCACTGCTCCAGGATCGGCTTCGGGTCCTGCTCCGCCAAGCGCGCGTCGTACGCCTTCGTCAAACAGCGATCCACGTCCGCCATGGCCGCCACGAGCCCATCCTGGAAATGGCCCTCAAGCTTCGACAAGAAGTATTCGCCCGTCACTTCGCGAATGGCAAAGATGTTCTGCATGATCGACTTGTTCCAGTCGACATAGGCTTCGTCATACGCCCGCTTGCGATACTTCACTTCCTCGATGTCCGCCCCGCGCCGCAGCGCCGAGGCCACCATCCCCGCCCGCGTCCGGCGCTCATAGACGAGATGCACGAGGCTCTCGATGGACTGCTTGCGCGCCTGATACTTGGCGTACGTCTGCCCGAGCCAAGCCCCGACCGACGCCGTGATGATCCCGTTGATGACAGCCGAAACAAGTGCAAACAGCACCAATTGCTTGCGCGACAACCGCGCCTGACGCAGCAGCCCGAGCGTCCGCAGTGACGTCATTGGCTATTCCCCCAAAGTCCCACAGCGCCCCCGCGCTATCCGCCCGTCACGCTCATGTGCCGCGACACCGCGGGTTTGCTAGTCGTACGGTCGATAATAAAATCGTGCCCCTTGGGCTTGCGCGCGATGGCCGCCTCAATGGCTTCATTGAGCAGGGCATCGTCTGCCGATGCCCGCAACGGCGCCCGCAGATCAGCCGCATCGTCTTGACCAAGACACATGTACAGCGTGCCGGTGCAGGTGAGCCGCACACGGTTGCAGCTCTCGCAGAAATTATGCGTCATCGGCGTGATGAAGCCGAGCCGCCCACCCGTCTCCCTGACGCGCACATACCGCGCCGGCCCGCCCGTGCGATAAGGAATGTCCTCCAGGGTCCAGCGCTCGAGCAGCCGCGCGCGCACGATCGAAAGCGGCAGATACTGATCCGTCCGGTCGCCGTCGATGTCGCCGAGCGGCATCGTCTCGATCAGCGTGAGATCAGCGCCCCGTCCGTGCGCGAACCGGACCAGATCATCGATCTCATGCTCGTTGACGCCTTTCAGCGCCACCGCGTTGATCTTGACCTTCAAGCCCGCAGACAGCGCCGCATCCAGACCCTGCAACACGTTCCCAAGATCGCCCCAGCGCGTGATCGCCTTGAACTTGACCGGATCAAGCGTATCCATCGACAGGTTGATGCGCTCGACACCGCACGCCTTCAGATCGGCGGCATACTTGGCCAGCTGACTGCCGTTGGTCGTCAGAGTCAGTTCGTCGAGCGTCCCCGCCTCCAGATGCCGCGACAGAGCGCGAAACAGCCACAGGATGTTCTTGCGCACGAGAGGTTCGCCCCCCGTGATGCGCAACTTGCGCACCCCGCGCGCGACAAATGCCGAACACAGCCGGTCGAGTTCTTCCAGCGTCAGCAGGTCTTGCTTCGGCAAGAAGGTCATGTGCTCCGACATGCAATAGACGCAGCGGAAATCGCACCGGTCCGTCACGGACACGCGCAAATACGTAATCGCCCGGCCGAAGGGGTCGATCAGATCGGGCCCAAGCACGATGTCAGGAGCGGTATCCACCAGCACTCGTCATTTCAGTTGGATTTTCCAGCCGCTATCGGCGGCCGGCATCCTTTCTATCTAACAACCCGCCAACGTGTTGCAAGGCCTTAAGCCGCCCAAGCCCATCGGTAGCGACTCCATCGGCAGTATGACAGTCAACGGCGCTTGTCCGCCGCCGACCTCCACGGTACTGATAGCCCCAAAACCGAAACGATCCGGAGTGCGACGGGCCAAGCCCGCCAGTCTGGGCATTGGGGGGAAGGCATGACGGACACGCGCGCAGCGCCGGTGGAGACCGGTGTGGGTTTGCTTGATCGTGAGCGGATCATTGCCCGGGCAGGCTTTAACCGGTGGATGGTCCCCCCGGCAGCCCTTTGCATCCATCTGTGCATCGGCATGGCCTACGGCTTCTCGGTGTTCTGGAAGCCGCTCGAAAACATCCTCACCGGCCCTGACGGGAAACCTCTGCCGCTGTGCTCTGCCGGCGCGACGACCTTCTCCGAAAAAGCCGCCGGAACCCTCACCGCTCTCACCGCCACCGATTGCAACTGGAGCCAGTTCGACCTCGGCTGGATGTACACGTTCTTCTTCGTGCTGCTTGGCGTGTCCGCCGCAATTTGGGGCGGCTGGCTCGAGCGCGCCGGTCCGCGCAAAGCCGGCTTCGTCTCAACCATCTGCTGGTGCGGTGGCCTTCTGATCTCCGCGCTCGGCATCTACCTCCACCAGCTTTGGCTGCTCTGGATCGGCTCCGGCGTCATCGGCGGCATCGGCCTCGGCCTCGGGTACATCTCGCCCGTCTCCACCCTCATCAAATGGTTCCCCGACCGGCGCGGCATGGCGACCGGCATGGCCATCATGGGCTTCGGCGGCGGCGCCATGATCGGTTCGCCCCTGGCAACTGCACTGATGGGTTTTTTCAAGACAGAAACCACCGCCGGCGTCTGGGAAACCTTCGTCGCCATGGCCGTGATCTATCTCGTGTTTATGCTGATCGGCACATTCGGCTATCGCATCCCGCCCGCCGGCTGGAAGCCGGAAGGCTGGACGCCCCCGGTCAACGCCAACGCAATGATTTCGTCCAAGCACGTCCACCTCGCCAACGCGCACAAGACGCCGCAATTCTGGCTGCTATGGATCGTGCTCTGCATGAACGTTTCCGCCGGCATCGGCATCATCGGCGCCGCCTCGCCGATGCTGCAGGAAACCTTCGGCGGCGCTCTGACGGGCGCAGCCGGCGTCGGCTACCTCGACATGAAGAAGGACGCGGCCATGGCTGCTGCGGCCGCAGCCGTCGGCGCGGGCTTTGTCGGCCTCATCTCACTGTTCAACATCTTCGGCCGCATCGCCTGGGCGTCCTCTTCCGACAACCTCGGCCGCAAGGTCACCTACTTCATCTTCTTCGTTCTCGGCGGCGCACTCTACGTATTGGCCTCTTTCGCCGCCGATTGGAAAATCCTCGCCCTCTTCGTCGGCGCTTTCTGCATTATCGCGTCGATGTATGGCGGCGGCTTCGCGACAATTCCCGCCTACCTCGCCGACATCTTCGGCACGCAATTCGTCGGCGCCATCCACGGACGCCTGCTCACGGCATGGTCAACGGCTGGCATCCTCGGCCCCGTCATCGTTAACTATCTGCATGACACGCGCCTCGCCTCGGGCGTCGCACCCGATCAAGTTTACGGGCCGATCTTCTACATCCTCGCCGGCATGCTGGTGGTGGGGTTTGTGGCCAACATGCTGGTCCGCCCGGTCAACCCGAAATGGCACATGACCGACGATGAGGTCGCCGCGGAACGGGCCAAACTCCACGAAAAGACGGCCGTCGCGGAAACGGGCTCATTCGGAATCGGCAAGGGCGGGCTGGATGCCAAGGCCGCCGTCTTCTGGCTTCTCGTTGGCATCCCCCTTGCGTGGGGCGTCTGGAAAACGGTTGAAAAGGCGCTGGTGCTCTTCCAGTAACACGAAGAGAAAGCGCGCCTGATCTGCCGCATCCTTGCGAGGCGGAGTGATGTCTGCGGTCCGTGTGCGTCCAGTGTTAGCGGCAATAGCGATGGCGATAGCCCTCGCAATGCCGCCGCCCGCCTCCGCCGCCGTAGGCACCGATGCGACCGATGCGCCCCCGCGCCTTTTTCGCATCCTTCCCGACGAGCATCCCGCCATCGACCCGAAAAAGCGGCTGCTCAATCTCCGGCGCCCCATCGTCATCACATCGCACACCGCCAGCGCCCAATTCCGCTACCACCTCTATCGCGGCATCGCGCTGATCGTCATCGGACTGCTAGGCCTGACGTGGATTGGATACCGCGCCTACGGCCGGCGGCAGGCCAGAGTCTCCAGATAGGCAAAAAGCGGTCGCGCCGGATCATCCGCGAGCGCTGTCCCTCCGTCCACCTGCTCCAGCTTCAGATCGCGCGGAAAAACCGCCGCCCCGCTCTCCGCCGGCAGATCCGGACACGTCCGCACGACCAGGCGCAATTGCGAAAAGTGCGCCGCAGCCTGCGCAAAGACGTCCCACGCCGCCCGATTATCCGACCACATCGGCACCATCACCGTCCGCGCCGGCGTCCGCGCCACGAATGCCAACCCCTTCGCCAGCGAAACCGGATCCCTCACATCCACTTTCACCGCCAGAAGCGAGACCGGCGCTGCCTCCGGTAACTGCGCGGCCAGCGCCGTCATCAGCTCGGTATCCCCCGCCGCATCGAACGGAAAGCGGTCCTCGCCCATCACGTCCCACGCAATGATCTCGCCTTCGCCATCCCGCGCCAGCCGCGCCGCAATCTCCGGCCGTGTGTAATCGAACCCCGCCGTTAAGATCGCAATCGGAACCCGGTTGCCGCTCTCCACCGCCGGCGGCACCTTCGGATCGGCGGCAAACGATGCTGGCGCCGAGTGCAAGACGGCGGTCATAAGCGCTAAGCGCGCCGCACTCCTCATACGAAATCGCATCCATGGGTTTGTCGTCATCGGGCGTCCAGAGTTGCAATAGACCACCTACATCGCCCACGTTGCCAGCTTCCGGCAAGCCATCACCGGGCAGAAGGCTTCCAATTCCATCCATCAGCGCTTTGAGAACATTGCCACACCTCGCTATAAGGGGCCGGGCCGCCTTGGACATCGGGGGGCATCTGTCGATGGGGGCATTCCGTGACGCGCATTTCCCGCCGTAAGTTCGTTGCCGGCGCTGCAACCGGCGGCGTCGGATTGGCAGCGGCCGCGTGCGACCAGACCAGCCCGGCAGCCCCCGCCGTGATTTCGGCACGCCCCGAGATCCGCTGGCGCATGACATCCAGCTTTCCGCCCTCCCTCGACACCATCCATGGCGCCGCCAAGGTCTTCTCCAAGGCCGTCGCCGACATGACCGACAACCGCTTCCAGATCCAGGTCTTCGCCGCCGGCGAAATCGTGGGCGGCCTCCAGGCAGCCGACGCCGTCACCGATGGCACCGTCGAAAGCGCCCACACCGCGTCATACTATTACTGGGGCAAGGACCCGACGTTCGCCCTCGCCACCGGCGTCCCCTTCGGTCTCAATTCGCGCATGCAGAATGCGTGGATGTGGGAAGGCGGCGGCATCGAAATCATGAACGCCTTCTACCAGCGCTACAACATCTACGGCCTGCCCGGCGGCAACTCCGGCGCGCAGATGGGCGGCTGGTATCGCCGCGAAATCAACACGCCCGAAGACTGGAAGGGACTGAAGATCCGCATCGGTGGTTTCGGCGGCGCCATCCTCGCGAAGCTCGGCGCGGTCCCAACGCAGATCGCCGCCGCCGACATCTATCCCGCGCTCGAAAAAGGCACCATCGACGCCGCCGAATGGGTCGGCCCCTATGACGACGAAAAGCTCGGCTTCGCCCGCGTCGCCAAATACTATTATTACCCGGGCTGGTGGGAAGGCCAGGCCATGCTGCACTTCTTCTTCAATTTACAAAAGTGGAACGAACTGCCGCCGAGCTATCAGGCCACGATGCGCGCCGCCGCCCATACGGCAAACACCATCATGATGGCCCGTTATGACATGCAAAATCCGCCCGCGTTGAAATCGCTGGCGCAGAACGGCGCCTTCCTGCGCCCCTTCTCGAAAGAAGTTCTCGACGCCTGCTTCGCCGCATCGAATGCGGTCTACGCCGAACTCTCCGCCAAAAACCCCGATTTCAAAGGCGCCTACGAAGCCATGACCAAAGTCCGCCGCGACGGCTTCCTCTGGCATCAACTCTCCGAGCACACCATGGACACCTACATGATGATCCTGCAGCGCGAAGGAAAGCTCTAAAGCAGCGCGCTCACTTCAACAGCGCGTAGCCATCGGTGTGGCATTCGCCCAAGCCACACTGCACGATGACCGACCCGAAGTTGATCACGCACAGAGCAACCACATAAAGGCTCAAAAACTGCGCGATTCCCGACAGCCAGGAAGTCCGCGCGATCCGCGAGTGCTCCAACCGGTCGTCGTCGCCGAGCACCGTTAACTTCAATGCATATCCCGTCAAAATCGCAACCGCGATCAGGATCGACCACACCGGCATGTGCAAACCCAAGACAGCCGTGCCGATGTACTCATGTCCGGGCCGCGGATAAATATCGAGCAGCGTCTGGCGCACCGAAACAACGAGCAGACAAATTGCAAACAGCAAGCTGATGCCAGTGTTGCGGTAGCTGAACCCGTGCCGGAAGTTCATGCCGATCCCGAACGCGACACCGAACAGCGCCACACGCTCCAATAGGCATAGCGGGCAGGGCAACTCGCCATAGACGTACTGCATCGTCATGGCGGTCGTCAGGATCCCCGCGATGATCGCGAGCATAAGCAGCAGAAAGAGAGAGTTCAGCACGACCAGCGGATCGGCGGCATCAGAGTGGGCGGACGGTCCGGTCATGCTGAGCCCCGCCTGTCGCCGGCCGGATCGAACAGCGGGGCCTCCGTCGAGATCCACGGCATCCGGAACCCATACTCGGGGCTGTAGATCTCAAACAGGAAAAGCCAGATCGCCAATCCTAGGCAAACCGCGATCGCCGCCAACGCCTCACGCGTGCGTCCAACCCACCCCAAACCGAGCGCCAACGTCAGGGATGCAAAAACAGCGGCCATCATCGGCGAACGCGCTCCCAGCCGGATGCGCTGACCCTAGGCCCGCCGGGTGCATTCGAGCAAGATGAACCCGCACAAAACGGCCAAACACCGTTTCCCAAACCAATGGTACCGCCTCCCTGGCTTGAACAGGGGACCTCTAGATCCACAATCTAGCGCTCTAACCAACTGAGCTAAGGCGGCATGCGCGTTTAGTACAACAAAATCGGGCTTTTGCAACACAGACTTGGGGCGTTTGCAGTGTCGTCGGTTTTTCCCAGATGAGTCGAGACAGAACGAGAACGGACACATCAAGTCCCCAAAAAAGTCCCCCGAAAAGCACTGTGCGCTGATTGAAAACTCGGGCAAGTTGCTTCTCGCCGAAACTAAGGCGCGCCGGCGAAGGAGAGGAAGACCGATGGGCAACGTGCAGATTCTTTACACCTCGACACCACCGAATGGGTACAGGTGGGAGATAGTCGGGAACGGAAAAGTTCTGAAGAGTGGTACTGCGAAGGATAAGCCCACAGCCCAGGCGGATGCTGAGAAAGCTCTGTCTGACGCTACGAAGAAAAAATGAGGACGTGGCCCCGCTACAGCCGGGACCACGGATTAATCACTTCCAGGGTCACCTAAGATCTCTTTGTCCAGTTCGAGTTTTCGGATGAGGATGTCGATTTCCTTGGGTCCGACCCGACCTGACACGATTAATTTGAAACTTGCGCCCTTCGCCAAAAGGCCAGTCGTTAGGATCCGCTCACCCTCAGCGAGCCCTACCGTTGACTGCCCCGGTGCCGGAGACTTTGGCGGAGGATTATCCCTTGGAGGGTCGAGATCCCTCACGTCTTCTTCATCTTCAGACTCATCAACAAGACCCACGTTGTCGGAGGATGTTAGTCCGGCATAAGCAATAGTTTCGTCATAGACCTTCAAAAACTGTGGGGCTGATGATTCAGTGAAGCCCTCGTGCAGAACGAGTTGATCGAGGCAGAGTTCGTTGGGGGGGCGATCAATGCCCCAGCGCGGCCAGAAGTGAGCAATCTGCTTCGGCTTGAGGGCGGCAGCTTTGAGGATCTCTTTTTTTATGCTTTCTTGCTGCGCCCTCAGATAGGTCCGCCCGCTTTCTGTGATGGACGCAATCCGGTCCTTTCCCGATCCATTGTACTCAAGCAAACCGAAGGATTTCAAAGCCGCAAGGACTCGATTTGCTTGGCTGCTGCCTTCTTCCATGCCCCACGCTAATCCTGATTTCTCGTACGGTGCCGGGTGGCGTCCAAACTTTCGGTCAAACTGTTGGAGGCGCTCGATCGCTACCTTCAAGGGTATTACGGGGAACGATTTGCTGCGCTCTTTCATAACCTTAGGATGTGCGGGATTGGTCATGGCGGATTCCTTTCGCCGCAATACTACACGTCCGCTCGCTCGTATCAACAAGAAAATGTACTTTTGTTGATTTCTTATTGACGATCCTTGTTGATCTGCTAGGTTTGCCTGGAACCGGAGGTGTGTGATGAACAGGAGGGTTAGAGCCCCCGACGTGCAACCGACCCGCGACGGGGGCCTGGAAAAACAGGAAGAGCCGCTTGGTAGTCCCCACGAAGGTAGACCAAGCGGCTCTCAATCGGCGATGTTGGCAACACGGAGACGATAACGCGCTTCGAAGCCTTCCGGCAATTTCGACGAAGGCATAAGCCAATATCTTATAGCACACGCGTGGCGATGGATGCCGAAGATGTAGTCGGAGAGGATCGGCGGCAGAGATCATGCTCCGCCCGCTTCTTTCTTGAAGGGGATCGTTGAGGCGGTACAACCAGCTTTGTCGGACATTTTAACGCCGACTCGAAGCAAACGGGTGACCAGAAGTCCCCGAAAAAAGTCCCCAAAATTGAAACGATCAAGAGAAAATGTGTTTGAGCCAAACGAGTTGAGCGTAAGGGCTCATGAGTTCCACAATCTAGCGCTCTAACCAACTGAGCTAAGGCGGCACAGGGGATGTGCGCGACGGGCGCGCGGACCCCGTAAGAACCGCTCCATGCCCCTCCCGTCAAGCAAAAACTGGCCGGATCGCAAGCTGTTGGGCCGGGAGGGCGCCCCCGGCAAACCAATGGCGCGGCCCGGCGTGAAATCCGCCCGCACCAACCAAAAGCAGGGGCTGCGCCGCTATTTCCGTAGCCGGAGCATATTCAACTCCACCCTTGCTTCACCGTCTAGGCGAGCATTTGCGGCTAACCAGCCACGACTGTGTTACTTTTTCCGACGAATGACGACGCCAGACCAAAGCACCGACGAACCTGCCCACACGCCGGCCATCAGCAATGCCGCGCGCGCGTTGCTTGAAGCTTGGCCGAACGTAGCTCTCCTTTTCGATCCCAAATCCGGTTCCCTGATCGCTGCCAATTCGGCCGGACAGGTGCTCTTTCCCCGTCTTCCCGCCACGCTGGACGGCGCCATGCCGGCAGTCCGCACTATGCGTGAGATCGCACGGACAGGAGGTGACGACGCCAAAGCCGTTCCGCTCGTGTTCTGGACCGCGACGGGTTTGGAAGCGTTGGCGTGCGATGTGGACTCAATCGACGGCCAAGGCCCGCAGCGGCTCTTGCTCGTGCGCGCGCACCCGTCAACGGACCGGAAAACGCCCCGACTATCCGAACCGGCAGCGCCCCCACACCGCAGCGACGAAGCAACCCTGCGCGACATCGCCAGCAAAATTCGTGACGGTCAGAAGCGATTTATGGCCGTGGCACCCCCGTCGGCTGAAGGTTCGCACGTGGAGACGCCAAACCAGCCGTCGGCCCAATCGGCACAGTCCCCCGATAGCCCAACCGGAATTGATCTCGCCAAACTCGCGCACGAACTGAAAACCCCATTGAGCGCCATCGCCGCCGCGTCGGAAATCATGAAGGAAGGCCGCTTCGGCCCTGTCGAAAATGAGCGCTACGCAGGCTATATCGACGGCATCCACGCAAGCGCCCGCCACGCCCTCGACCTGATCGAACGCATGCTCGACCGCCGCAGCGAGCAACCCGCGCTGCGCACACCTGCCTTGAAGTTCGAACTCATCGATCTGGATGAATTTGTCTCCGCCTGCGTGGCCACAATCCAACCACTGGCTTCCGCCAAGGGGCTGGCTCTGTCATCGGCGTCCGCGGCAACCAACGCCTCCGTCAAGGCCGACCGCACGGCGCTGAAACAGATCGTGCTCAATCTTCTCACCAACGCCATCAAGTTCACGCCAGCAGGCGGAACCATCACAGTAGCAACGGTCGGCAGCCGCCGGGGCGCTGCCGCGGTCACTGTAGAAGACTCCGGGCCAGGTATGACGGCCGTCGCCATCGCGGACGCCCTGCGGCCGGTACCCATCGATGTACCCAATGCGCGCGACGGCGGCGGACTGGGATTGGGACTTCCCATGTCGCGTGCGCTCGCCGAAGCCAACGGGGCAGCCCTGTCCATTGATAGCGCACCCGGCCGCGGCACACGCGTGACAGTGTCGTTTCCCGGCGGCCCACTCGTCGCGATCTAACCAATCCAGCGCAACTCGAGAACGGCCGGGAATTGTTTGGAATTAGACCATTTCTAATATGATTTCGCACACGTCTATTCAATTGACCGGCCACCAAGCGACTGGTCTATTCAGCACGCATGTGCGCCACCCGCACATGCTCACTGCAACCCGATCCCGGAACCTTGTCTTCCGGAAATTGGAGCTCTCAGATGCGTCTCTCCCTTTCGGCACGCGCTGCGCGCCGTGCCATCGCCGTTCTGGCCGCCGCTGCAATATCGTCCCCGGCGCTCGCCAACGACGTCAACGTCTATTCATACCGCGAACCTGATCTTATCAAGCCGCTGCTTGAGGATTTCACCAAGTCGACAGGCATCAAGGTCAACTTCATCTACGCCAAGGATGGCCTGATCGAACGCATGCAGGCGGAAAGCGCGAACAGCCCCGCCGATGTGTTGCTGACACCTGAATTTGGCCTACTCACGCGCGCCAAGGATGCGGGCGTCACCGCACCCAACACGTCAGCGGATCTCGCCACCGCGATCCCGGCAACCTTGCGCGATCCCGACGGCCATTGGTTCGCACTCACGCGCCGCGCGCGCGTCTTCTACGTCTCCAAGGATCGCGTCAAGGATACGGACCTGACGTATGAGGATCTGGCCGACGCCAAGTGGAAGGGCAAGATCTGCACGCGCTCGGGGCAGCACACGTACTCGGTAGCGCTCATTGCCTCTATGATCGCCCACAACGGCAAAGATAAAGCCGAAGCATGGCTCACAAGCCTCAAAGACAACTTGGCGCGCAAGCCGGCCGGCGGTGATCGTGAATCCGTGCGCGACGTGCAAGCCGGCCTCTGCGACATCGCCATCGGCAACACCTACTACATGGCCGCCATGCAGAAAAACCCGGAACAGAAGGCTTGGGCCGATGCCGTTCGCATTGTATTCCCCAACGCCAGCGGCCGCGGCACACATGTCAATATCTCCGGCATGGCACTCGCCGCCCACGCCCCCAACAAAGACAACGCCGCCAAATTGATGGCTTACCTCGTCTCTCCCGCCGCGCAAAAACTCTACGCCGAAAGCAACAGCGAATATCCCGTGGTGGAGGGTGTGGAGGCCAGCGATCTCGTCAAAAGCTGGGGCGAATTGAAGCCCGATAGTCTGCCCCTGGCCGAAATCGCCCGCCTTCGCAAAGACGCTTCCGAACTCGTCGATAAGGTTCAGTTCGATGCCGGCCCCGGTTCGTAAGCCCCCAGCACCTGAGCGCAAGGACACCAACGTGGCATTCAGATTGCACCGCATCGATCCGCAGCTAAGCCCCGCACGGCCGGACTTCCGCGTCGCGCAAATGGTTGGCCGGTCGTTCCGGTGTGGCATGCTGGCCCGGCGCGAAACCTCGGGCCTGTCCTGGTCTTTCGCCTGGCAAGAGATCGCCAGCGTGGCTGGACCCGCGCAAGCCGATCACCTCGTAACCGCCCTGGGGCACTTCGTCGAAAGTGTCGATCGCACCGCGGCACGGCGGATCGAGGTGCTGCCAAAAGGCTGCCCAGGCCTCTGCCGCGACGAATGCCTTGCCGTGTCGATCATCGCCGCCTCGCAGCTCGGCGCCTGCCCCGCTCTGAAGGCGTGCGTCTATGCATTGATCGACTGCAGCAACATCGAAACGTGCATCGCCACAGCCGGAACCTTCAGCGCCGCGCTGCATCAGGCGGGTCAATCGCTTCCGCCTGATGTTGTCTGCAACGCTCTCGCATTGTTGCCCCCAGAACCAATCGCGTCGCGATACAATGCCTGAGGCTCTCCTCACGCCCGTGACTGCCGGCGGCATTCCGCAGCCGCCGGCAGACCAGCCCCCGAGGGGCTGGCGGCAAGCTTTGCAAAACTGGAACACCACAGGCCCCGATCAGCCGCTCTGGTCGGGGTTCGCACTGGCGCTCGCCGCGCTGATGCTCCTCCCTGTGGCGAGCATCATTATCCTCGCGCTCTCATCGACCAACGCCGATTGGCCGCATTTGATCGCCAACGTTCTACCGGTCACCACACGGTCGACGCTGCTGCTCGTTGCCGGCACGGCCGCGATCTCGCTTATCATCGGCACCGCCACAGCGTGGCTCGTCACCATGTATCGCTTTCCCGGCCGCACCATTCTCGACCGGCTCCTGGTGCTGCCACTTGCGATCCCAACCTACATCGTCGCCTATTGCTACGTGGAACTCTTGGAATATGGCGGCCCGGTGCAAAGCGCGGTGCGATCAGCAGGCGGCTATGCCAGCCCACGCGATTATTGGTTCCCAGATATCCGCTCCACCAGCGGCGCAATCCTAATTTTGTCTCTCGTACTTTACCCTTATGTTTACCTGAGCGCCCGGGCGAGTTTCGTGCAGCAATCCATGTGCGTGTTGGAAGTCGCGCGCACGCTCGGACAATCGTCCATCGGCGCCTTCTGGCGTGTGGCGCTGCCATTGGCGCGGCCCGCGCTCGCGGCCGGTGCCGCCCTCGTCATGATGGAAACATTGAACGACCTCGGCGCGGTGCAATATCTGGGCGTTGAGACATTGTCCGTCAGCATCTACGTGACATGGCTTCAGCGCGCCAATCTTGCCGGCGCGACGCAAATCGCACTTCTCGGCCTTTTAGCCGTCGCGCTCGTTTTGATTGTCGAACGGCTGGCGCGCGGCAATAGCAAATTCCACCACACCACCGGCCGCTACCGTGCCATTCCCTTCCAGGACATCGATGGTTGGCGCGGATACGCAGCAGCGTTTCTGTGCGCACTCCCTGTCGTTGCTGGCTTTGTCATCCCGGTCGCCGTTCTCGCGCGCCACGCGCTAGCCCACAGCGGGGATGCTTTTGCGAGCGGATTTCTCACGGCTGCAACGAATAGCGTGATGGTGGCCGCAGTCGTTGCGGCAGTGGCGGTCGTCATCGCCGTCGGGTTGGCTTACGCGGCGCGGATTGCCGGCCGCGGACCGGTTCCCGCTGCCATCCGCCTGTCCGGCATGGGCTATGCGCTGCCGGGGACCGTTTTGGCGATTGGCGTGCTGATCCCGTTTGCCGCTTTCGACAACGCAATCGATGCCTTCGTGCGCCAGCACCTCGGCTGGAGCACGGGCCTCCTACTCTCCGGCACACTCTTCGCCCTCGTCTTTGCCTTGACGACACGCTTCCTCACCGTCGCCCTCGGCAACATCGAAGCTGGATTGCAGAAAGTATCCCCAAACCTAGACGCCGCAGCCCGCACACTCGGCGAAACACCGCTCTCTGCCCTGCGCCGCGTGCATCTTCCCTTGCTCCTGCCGGCGATGGGCGCGGCAGGCCTCCTCGTCTTCGTCGATGCGATGAAAGAATTGCCGGCGACGCTGCTCCTGCGTCCGTTCAACTTCGAGACGCTGGCCACGCATGTTTATGGACTGACCGCGTTGGAACAGTTCGAGCGCGCCGCTTTGGGCGCGCTCGCGATTGTGTTGGCAGGCCTAGTGCCCGTCCTCCTGCTTCACCGCACGGTGGCAGGCAGCCGGCCGGGTTCCGGCAGCGGCTGACGCCGCCGCTGGTTCGTTACCAGGAGCGGCGCGGACCGGTGTCGATGTGGAACAGACCACCGCCGTAGTGCTTCACGCCGCCAATCGAGCCATGGCTGCGCAGGTACGCATAAACGGCCCCGACATTGCCCCGAACGCGGAAGTCCACCGCGTTGCCCGTCAAATGGTGCGACTTGGGCGCACCGCCGACCTTGCGGTTATGCGACTTGCCCCGGCAGGTCGAGCTAACCGTAACCGAACCGTAGTTCGCCGCCACCTGTGCCACGACCGAGCGCAGTGTCCCATTGAGGCAGCCAGCCGATGCCACCCAGCGAATGCCTCCGCCGCCGGCCACGCTCTTCGTCGGCGCCGTGTCGATCATGGCGCCGGTATCGAGCGCCGCATACCGCTTCTTCTTGCCGGCCGACGCCTGCTTCTTTGATTTCTTACTATACGACGCGCCGTAAGCCTTCAGGGCCGTCGACTTCGCCTTGGCAGCCTTGCTCCGCGAAGACTTCGGCCGGGCCACGTAGCCACTGTCGCCATAACCCGCCCATGCGGACGGACCAGCCTTGCGCATTTCGCTCTCGCTCTGCCAGCCTGTCGGCTTGGCATCGGCCGTGGCCGTCATCGTGAAAGACAGAGCGGCCATGGTCAGCACGGCCACCAGTGCGCGAGCGCAAACAATCGAATTGAGACGCATTACGAGAACTCCCCTCGACCACGGCCCCCAACGGCCCGGTGGTTAACGACTGTTGATCGTCAATCAGTCGAGGCGTCCCTACACGCGGACGAAATCCATCCAGAGCATAATTTTGAAAATTGGTTAATATGAAGTATTAATGTGCGGCTTTTGATCGCAAATCAACCGCTTAGACTATGGATAGACTTGCTCCTTAAGTATTTTTGCGCGAAATTGTGCTGGATGCAGTCATAAACGATGCAGTATTCAAATAATTGGTCTGCAAAACACAGTTCACGTTAGCGGTAAGACTTGGCCATGCCGATCTAGCGCAGAATTGACCAAGATGATCGCAGCACGCCAAGTTGTCGCAGCATCACGGTCGATTTGAGGGCAGCAGCGCGCAAACCGCGCCCTTAACGGCCTCTTCGCAGCCCGCCAATGTCGCGTGCAATCCGGCCTTCGTCCGCCGCCACAGGATATCGTCCGCAGTCATCGCCCATTCATTGGCAACCAGATAGCCAACCTCGCGCGCGCTCAGCCCGCCGGGGAACAAAGACCCCATATCGTCCAACCGCCGCGCATCCCCAATAACCTCGCGCGTGGCTGTGCCGTGCCGGCGGGCGAGCGCCAACATCATGACTTCAGGTATCCATGCATAAAGCCGCGACAGCCCTTCCACATAGAGACCAAAATCGCCGTTCGGAATGTCTCCGCCGGGCAGGTGTCGCGACGCCGTCCACGCCGGACGCAGCCCCGGAAACAACGGCGCCAGCCGATCCATCACCGCCTCGGCCAGACGCCGGTACGTCGTCACCTTCCCACCGATGATCGACAGCATCGCCGTTCCCGCCCCCGTGCCACTGAGTTCCAGCGCATAGTCACGGCTCAACGCCGAGGGATTGGACTGATCCTCATCTGCCTGCAGCGGCCTCACGCCGGCAAACCGCCAGATGATATCGCCGCGCTCCAGCGGCCGCGCCAGAAAGCGGTTGGCCGCCGCAAGCAGATAGTCCTCCTCCTCGGCGCTGCATGTGGCCTCAGCCGGCGAACCGCTGATCGCCACATCCGTCGTCCCAATCAAGGTAAACGCCGTCTCGAAAGGCAGCACGAACACAACCCGCCCATCGATGTTCTGAAACAAAAATCCATCCTCAGCCCCAGCAATTCGCGGCACCACGATATGGCTGCCCTTGACCAGCCGGAGATGAACGGCGCCCGCCGCGGCATTGTCTCGCGCCAACGCAGCAGCCCGGTCCGCCCATGGCCCCGCAGCATTGACCACCACGCGCGCCTGACACGTCTCTCGACGTCCGCCCACATCAAGCGTCGCGGTCCACGCCTCGTCGCCCCGCGCGAGCGCTGTCACCCGCGTCCGCGTGCGGATCTGCGCACCATGCATTGCAGCCAGCCGAGCGTTGAGCACCACGAGCCGCGCATCGTCCACCCAACAATCCCAATACGAAAAACCGCGCCGCAAATCGGACCGCAGCACGCCGCCCGCAGGGTCCGCCGTCAGATCGATCGCCCGTGACGCGGGAATGCGACGCCGCCGCGCCAGATGATCATAAAGAAAAAGCCCCGCCTGGACCCGCAACCGCGACCGCAAACCATCCGCCTCCGGCAGCACGAACCGCAGCGGCCAGACGATATGCGGCGCCCGGTCCAGCATCACCTCGCGCTCAAGCAGCGCCTCGCGCACCAGCCGGAATTCAAAATGTTCCAGATACCGCAGGCCGCCATGAATAAGCTTCGAGCTGGCCTGCGATGTCCCGCTCGCCAGATCGCCCTGCTCCACGAGACATACCGAAAGCCCCCGTCCGGCCGCATCGGCCGCGACGCCAGCCCCGTTGATACCGCCGCCGATGACCAGCAGATCGTAACGCGGTCCGCCCATCACGATCCCACAGCATCGGTGGACGTTGTCGCCGTCGTAGAGCGATCCGCGTGCGTCCAGCCCCTACTGAGAAAACTGACCAGCAGCCCTAGCAGCAACGCGAAGGGCACAGCCAGAACCGGTGCCGCCGCCGGTGCGATTCCAAACCAGTTGGCAAGCCCCGGACTCCACAGACTCCCGGTCGTTCGCGCCGCAAGATCCGCATACGCCGCCGCCCGCTCATCCCCCTCGGCCGCAACCCACACCTCGCGCGCCTCTTCATACTCGGCATAAGCCTCCGGACCCGCACTCGAAAGTCCCGCCCACGCCTCATAAAACGACACGCTATAAAGCGCCGTCCCCGCAAAATAATAGATCCCGAGCGTCAGACCACCCACCACGGCCACAACCAAACCGGGCGGTGTCGCGCGCGGCGCCCACATCGCCAGAACCACGGCCGGCAGCAACCCAACCGCCGCCACCGACAAACTGACAACCAAAACAACGTCCGCCGTCACCGGAACTAAGGCCGCCCCCAGCGCGAACGCGAGCGCAATCACCACCGCGACACCACGGATCAGAGCCACCTGCGCGACCCGGCGCGGCTCTCTACCAAACAAAACCGCCGTTCCATCGCGCACGATCAGTGCCGCGAGCGCCGCCACCAACGCCGCAATCAGAACCACCGCTCCGCCCATTACAATCGCTGTTGTCAGAGCTGAGAGGACGTCCGGCATCCCCGCCGCCCGCGGCAGTGCCAGAAACAAAAACTGCGGATCGATTTCTATCGATGCCAGATCCGGCTTCCCGCTCGTGTTGCCAGCCGCCACAGCAGCAGCCGTCACAACGGTATCGACATACGGCGTCCATCGCGCCTCGAGCGGCTGCCCGGGCGTCTCATAAAACCGCCGCCCGAGATCAAGCACGGCGGACTGCACCGCCGGGTCAAGCCGCTGCCAGATCGCCTCCGCCCGCGCGCCACGATCCGCCATCGTCGCGCCAATCGCCTCGATCGACGACGCACCCCGCGCAACATCTCCCGCCACGCTCTCCACAAGATGCAGCGAGGTCCCGTGCAGCAGCACCCCGCCCGCCGCCGACGCCCGCCGCACCCATACCGGCAGATCAGCAAACGTTTGGCTCGCCGACACCGCCCGATAGGTCTCCAAACGTGCCAGCGCGGCAACAGCCGGCACCCCCGTCAGAGCGATCATCACAAACGTCAACGCCCACGCAATCCCGCGCCGCGCCTGCCCGGTCGCAAACACGCCCGTTGCTTGCACGAGCGGCGGTAGCACCGCGACCGCCCCAATAAGGCATACCGTCAAAAGCGCCCAGTTGAGCCGGTCCACAGTCAGGAATTCGCGCAGGAACGGTTTGAACACACCGAAGTCGACCGCCCCGCTCTCGATCAGCGCCATCTCAGCCGGACCGATTTGCGCCACGGCCGATCCATAGGCGATCGGCACCAACGGATTGCCGAGAAGCGCCCAGCACACCGCGGCCAGAACGCCGAGCAAAACAACACCCGCGAGACCTGCGACGAGCCGGCTGCCAGCAAGAACGGACTTGAAACCGCCAGGGACAACCAGAAGCAGCGCTGCGCCTGCGATGGCCAGCGCAGCCGTCCCAACCGTTACCTCGAACAGTCTTGTTGCAAGCCCACTCGCCGCCGCCAGCACGCCGAACAAAAGTCCCGCCGTCGCGGCGATGGCAACGAGAAGCACGAGTCCACGCGCAGACCGCCCAAATCGAACTCCGATCAGCTCCGGCACGCTCGCCGCGCCCGTGCGCGCCAGCGCCGGACCGATCAACACGGCGAGCAGCAACAGTCCACCGCAGATCCCCACAAGAGCAATGAGCGCATCGAACCCATGCTGATGCACGAGCCCCGGCAACAGCACACTGGAGGCCAAAACAAAAAGCCCCGCGATTGCCAGTCCACCACTGGCCGCGCCCATCGCGCCGCCGCCAGCCGCATGCGCAGTGACATTGCCCGAACGCGCCAGCACCGCAGCGACCAACAATCCGATCACCATGCCCCCAGCCGCCAGCCCTATGATCGGTTCGCCGGTCAGCATCTAGATAACCCCGGGCGCCGGAGGCGATGCTTCAGCTGCGTCGCGGGCATCGAGGGACCGTGCGGCCCGGAACCCCAGAATGGCAAACGCGACCAGCATGCCTTGCGCCGCCAGATAAAATCCGAGCGGAAAGCCCGCGACCGTTACAAGATCGAGCACCTCCACAATGAGCGGCAAGACCACCGCCGCCGTCAGAGCCAAGAGCGCATAAAAAGCCGCCCGCCACCGCTGAGCAGCCCCCGGCGCG
>LNFM01014563.1_pt1 | contig 18691 bp, 27 predicted proteins | sample 596031 | NCBI WGS metagenome assembly LNFM01 (sample SAMN04254537, study PRJNA301005) | activated carbon metagenome | isolation source: dual media filters at the Ann Arbor, Michigan drinking water treatment plant | place: USA: Ann Arbor | reverse complement strand
GTCGGGCGAGCGCTCTTCTGCTGAGCTACGGAGCGAGGGTGCCTGTCCGCGCGTGTCCTGCTCACGAGGATTCACCGCGACGCCGGCGAGCGTGGGCATGTGGTCCCCCTTGCGGGGGCGTAGCCCGTTGAGACCGGGGTTCGCAGCACCGGGTGTCACCACCGGCTTTCCGAGACCCTTTCGGACCTCGACTGCTCGGCCGCGCATTGCTCGAGCGCCGCTCTCTTGCGAGAGAAGCTCACGACACGCGGCAGTGATTGCGTTTGGCAACGGAGGGCTTCGACAGCCCGAGTCCGCCGCGCTGGGGACGATGGGAGGTCAGCGCGGCGGGCTCAGACGTTCGAAGCTTCGGCCTTGCGGCCGGTGCGCTCACGAGAGCGCGGCGAGGGGGATCTTGTAATCGCGCCCATCCCCACCAGCGACAGCGATCAGGCGCCCCCTGCGATCGGGGACAGTGCCTTGCTGACACCAGCGAGCGACGGTCGAGTACGGCAGCCGACGAGCGCGAGCGTACTCGGTCGTCGTCAGCCACCCTCTCGCCTCGGGTGCGGGGCGGCGTTGGCGTGCGTGTGGACGCGCGGGCATAGCTCGCCCCTCCCAGGTACTCAGCGAGTTTGGTGAGAGGTTTACCCGCTGTCCAGCACCCGACCACGAATCCAAGGCCGGGGTCATCGTCGCGCCCTCCTGCGCTCGCTGCGGTTGCGCGGACGGTGCCCGGTCTCCAACTCGATGAGGTCGAGCTCAGCTTCGCGCAGCGCAGCCCTCGCGTTCGCCAGCGCCGCCGCGCGCGAGTGGGTCGTGTCGCATGGACCCGCGTGCCCCGCGTACAGGTCGCAGCCAATGCCGGTCTTCTCGTCGTACGTCAGCACGCACCGCCTTCGCTTCTCCATCACGCCGCCCGTCCCTTCTTCGCCTTCGCTGGCGTGGGCGCGATCGCAGCGCGCATCCGCTGCCACGCCCCGCCCGAACCGTGGAGCGCGTCAGCCGCCGCCACGAGCTCGCCGAGCGCCCCAGCCCCACCGGGCTCCTCGCCCGCGCTCTCGTACCACCCCACCGCGAGCCCCATCAGCTCGATGCCGCTCGCCGCGAGCGCCCGCTCGCTCTTGTGGCTCCACTCCGCAGCGAGCCCGAGCCGCTCGGCCTCCGTGAGCAGCAGCACCGCCCCGAGTTCCGCCGCGTCTGCCCCGTGGTCGTGGCCCTCGCCATCGCGGTACCCGTGGAGGAGCCACAGCGCCAGCGCGTACCGCCTCGCAGCGCCGCCCTGCGCGTACCCTCGCCCGAGAATCCTCTGCGCGCGCTCGCCCTCTGCGCTCCACCGCGGGGGCTGCGGATCGCCTCGCCCGCTCGTCTGCACCCGCTGGGTGATCGGGAGCGCCCCGCCCACCTCGACGTGCCCCGAACGCACGAGGGCGCGGATGTCCCTCGCTGCGTCGCGCGGCGATGCCGCTCTGCCGTTGTCGTTCGCTGCGTTCATCGTCCGAGCTCCTTCACCCCGAGCCGCGTCGCGAGCATCGTCGCGATCTCCTCGCAGACGCGCTTCTCGGCGTGCTTGCCTTCGAGCTCGTAGCCCTTCGCCCACCAGCGGACGAGAGAGACCGCCCGCGCGTTCGCGTCCTGCTTGGCCGCCTCGCTGTAGTCGTAATCGTCGTTGTTGCTCATCGTCCCTTGCTCCTCTCGAACGTGATGTGCGTGATTGCCAGCCCGGCCTTCCGTGCCTTGCCCAACGTCTGCGCGGTGCCGCGCGTCGTGCTCGTCCGGCGTCGACTCCACCCCGATCTGTCCGGGGTGTCCGTAGTCACGGAGACCCCAGTACGGAGGGCTTGTGACGATGCAGCGCGCAGCCCCGTCCGGCAGCGAGCGCAGCGAATCGCAGCAGTCGCCAATCAGCGTGCGATTCATCGCTTGCCCTCGTCGTTGGCCGCGGTCGTCGCTCGCTCGCGTCCCTCGTCGCACCCGCGACACGAGACGTACGGCGCAGAGCCGTCGCCCTTGCCGCTGATCGAGTGGCCGTCGAGCCGCACCGTCGAGCGATCCTGCGCGCGCAGCCACCGGGCCACGCACGTCCGCACGCTCACCGTCGCGCTCAGCCGCTCGCAGCGGATCGGCTCCGACGGAGCGAACACGGGCAGCGACACGCGCCGCTTGGGGTGTCTTCTCAGCTTCAGCATCGCTTGCTCCCATCGCGCCAGTTGCGCGCATCGATCCCGGCTTCGCGCAGGATGTCTGCGCCCTCGCCCAGCCTGTACTCGCTGTTCCAAAGCACGCGGTCGACGCCGCCCACGTTCACGAGCAGCGTCGCGCACGCGGCGCACGGCATCGTGGTGACGAGCACCACCTTCGCGTCGCTCCTGCGCATCTCGGCGTTCGCGATCGCGTTGGCTTCGGCATGCACGCAGCCGCACGAGCCCGGCGCTGCATCAGCCCCACGGCATCGGCGCGCGCTCTTCGAGGGCTGCCCGTTGTACCCCACGCCGTAGACGCGCCGCCCGTCGAGCGACGCGATTACGCAGCCGACGCTCAGCCGTTCGCACTCGCTCCGTCGAGCGATCGAAAGCGCGAGGTCGATGTAGAGCTCATCGAAGGTCGGGCGCATCACCCCACCTCCCTCACGAGCAGCGCGTCGAGCTGCGGGGCGTGCGCGACCACCCACGATTCGAGCGCGCTCGGCTCCGTCGGCAGATGCCGCAGAAGCCACTGCGCGACGCAGCCGGTGGGGTACAGCGCGAGCCGCAGGTGCTCTTCGCCACCGCGGCAGCTCTGCTGCTCGTAGAGCCAGCGCAGGCCGTCGCTGTCGTTCTTCGGCGCGCGAGCGCGTCGGTCCTTGAGGTACTGCTTGAGGGCGTCGGCCGCCCCATCGCGCTGGGCCTTCGCGCTCGTCGCCAGGTTGTCCGAGTCGAGCGGGTAGGGGCTCGCGCGGGTCACGACCACCGTGAGCGGCAGCGCGAGCTCGGGCTTCGAGGTGCGCAGCGCCGCGAGCGCGATCACGAGCGCTGTCCCTCGCTGCTCTTTCACGCGCGCGTCCCGTTGCTTGCGGCTCTCGCGCTCGTTCGCGACGCTCACAACGTGGCCGGGGATCGTCACGACGAGCGCGGGTTTCAGGTCCATCGAGAGCCTCACGCCGCCACCTCCCGCGAGTCGTTGGCCCCGCTCCCCGACGCCACGCACGCGCTCACAGCGCCAGCGCGCGACACCATGCCGCGCCGTTGATCAGACGCCACCGACGACGCGGGAGCGTGCGCAGCGTCCGAGCGCCGGGCCCGCACACGAAGGGTGAGTTCTTCGGAGAGCTCTCGCCCCGCGCGACACGCGGCCTTGTGCAGCCCTTGCTTTGTGAGCCCGATGAGCGCGAGCCAGTCGGCTCGTCGGCGCGTCTCGCCGTCGATCGTCACCAGCGGCGACTTGCGACCCGAGCCCGGACGGGGAGCGCGGTTGTAGTTGACCATGCGGCGCTCGATCCCCTCGGCGAGCAGTAAGCGAATCGCCTCGACGAGAGACCCGGCTTTCAGCTCTCGGTCGTGCAACGTGGCTGGGTCGATACTCAGCGCGCGCGCAAACTGCCCGCGGGTGTAGCCACGACCTTCGATCACGATCGGGGCGCGGCGCTCTTCTCGGTCCCTTCTCTCTCGTTCGAGGTGCGCCACGATCACGCGCTTGATCTCGCTCGCCTCGGCCGTGTGCCAGGTCAACCCGGCGCGCGCGAGCAGCTTCACCGCGTGCGAGGCAGTGAATCCCGTGAGCCCTTCGAGCCACTTCAGCGATCGTCCGTTCTTCATCACTCCACCGTCCCTTCGTCTGTCCACTCGTTGTCCAAGTCGCGAAAGCGCGTAAACGCCGCGTCGAACGCCACGCGCGCGGTGTCCGTCGCCCCGTCCCTCTGCTTCAACACGATGAGTTCCGCGGTCCCTTTGTCCGCGGTGTCACGGTTGTAATACTCGTCGCGATACAGCCCGATCACGACGTCTGCGGCTGCCTCGATGTCCCCCGAGCCGTGCAGGTCGGCGAGCATCGGTCTCTTGTCCTCGCGCGACTCGACCTTGCGATTGAGCTGCGAAAGCAGCAGCACCGGCACGCGCAGCGTCTTGGCGAGCTCCTTCGCTTCCTTCGCGCACGCGCTGATGTGCTCGCGCTCGTCTCTGCGCTTGCCCCATTGAACGTGCTGGAGGTGGTCGATCACCACGAGCCCGAGCGGCGAGCGCTGGTGCTCGCGCAACGTGCCCGCCACGATGTCGTCGAAGGTCGAGGGCTGATCGAAGAACGAGAGGCGGTCGCGCAGCAGCGAGAGCGACTGCGACGCCTTCACGAAGCGCTCGTACTCCTCTTCGCTGAAGTCGTCGGCGATCGCGCTCGACAGCAACACCCCGGCCTCGGCGCATTGCAGGCGCCGCACAAGGTCGGCCTGCGGCATCTCCAGCGACCAGAACAGGACGCGCTCGCCCTGGCCCGCCACGCTGCGAGCGATGCGCAGCGCCAGCGAGGTCTTCGCGCTGCCAGGTCTCCCAGCGAGCACAATGTTTTGCGCGGGGCGCAGGCGGTAGATGAGCGCGTCGAGCGCGGTCAATCCCGTGCGCAGCCCGCTCGTGCCGCGGGTCCGTCGCTCCTCGGCGCGTCGCGCGCGCTCGATGTCCTCCGAGAGAATCACCTCGTCGATCGGCACCGCGCCGCGCGCGCTGGTGTCCACCGCCGCCGCCCCGATCTCTTCGAGCGCACGTCGAGCGAACACGGGCGGCGCGATCGCTTCGTCCCCGGCGAGCGAGACGATCCGCGCAGCGGCAGCGTGGGTGCGCCGCACCATCGCCGCCCCGGCGAGGTCGGCCACGAGGCGCGCGAAGTCCGTCGTGTCGCTCGGGGCGAACGGCAGCAGCGACGCCACGAAGGGCCGTCCGCCAACGGCGTTGAGTCTCCGCGATGCGCGCAACGACGAGCACACCGCGTCGATCGAGACGCGCCCGAGCCGCCCCGCCTCGACGGCCGCGTCCCACACCGCGCCGTGCCGCGGGTCCGCGAAGTCTCCCGCCCGGAGCTTGCCCACGAAGGCGAGCGCAAGGTCGAGGGCGATCGCGCCGCCGAGCACCGATCGCTCGAGCGTCTCGTCCTGCCGAACGGGCTGCGTCACGACTCACCACCTGCCGCGCGGCGCGTCTCGAGGATCGCCCTTTGCGCGCGCTGCACTTGCTCGAGCGTCAGCGGCTTGCGCTCGACCTTCGGCCCCTCTGCGGGCTTCGGGGGCGCAACGACGCGCAGCGGTTGGGTCGCTGGTCTCGGCGTGCGCGCCGCCGTCGCAGCCTCCCTGCGCAGCCACCCGAGCAGCCCAGCGCGCCCGTCGCGCCATCCGCCGTCGAGCTTGCCCGCTGCCCATGCGCCGGCCGCTCGGACCGCCGCGAGGACGTCCACGCCGGGGTAGGCGCCCTCGGCGCAGATGCGAATCGCGAGATCCCCCGGAGCCACCACGAGGGGAGCGAGCGCGGGGTCGCTGACGATCACGTCCCGAACCTTCGCCGCGAGCGTCCCGGCCTCGGGCTCACGGTCCGCAGGGACGACCTTCGCTCGCTTCGCTTTCGGCTTGGGCTCAGCGACCGGGGCGAGAGCGAGCGCCTCTGGCGCGCGCGTTCCGACCGAAGGGAGGATCTCTTCTCTTGGTTCGGGATCGGGGACGGGGACGGGGCGATCGTTTTGCGATCCGTTTGCGATCGTTTTGCGATCCGTTTGCGATGCGCTTGCGAAGTGCTTGCTATCGGGCTGCGATCGATCGCCCCACCGCTTCGCGTTGCCTCGCTTGCCTGCCTCGCTGCGAATCTTGGAGACCGCCGACCGACGCTCGCGCTCGTCCTCTGCCCGCGGCTGGTACTCGGCCCAGTCGTGGAACCGGAAGCCCGCCTCGGTGCGCTCCCACAGCCCGACGCTCACGAGCTTCTCGGCCATCGCGTCACCGCCGGGGATGAGCAGCTCGGGCATGTCCGAGGGCACAGCGCCATCGGTGAGCTCGTCGCAGCACCACGAGAGCGCGAGCACCCACAAGGCCATCGCCTCGCGTGCGCGGCGCGCCTTGGAGTGAGCGTGCAGCCGATCGGAAACCTTGCCCCAGGTCATCAGAGCGCCTCGCTTTCTTCGGCCGTGAGACCAGGCACCGGGCCGTGCATCTCGATCGCGAGCGCAGAGACCTCGGCGGGATCGACCGCGAAGACGTCGGCGTTCTCGCGCTGCTGCGGGGTCCACAGGACGAGCACGCTGGCCGTCTCGTCGCGGTGCACGAGGCGCACGCGGTGGAGCTGCGCGAGCACATCGCGCGCGGTCTCGTCGCTCTTGGCCTCGGCGAGCACGCGCTTGGTGATCGCCACCGCGCGCCCCGGCTCGATCTCTCCCCACTGCGACGCCTCGCGCAGCAGGGCGAGCAGCACGAGGCGGGCGGGCTCGCCGAGCGCGAGCACCGTGGAGTGTGCGCAGACCTTGCGAGCGTCGAATCTCACCGCGCCCCCGCTCTCTGCGCAGCACGCATGCAGCGCTCACACGTCCCCAGCGAGCACTCGCACGGCGTCTTGAGAGAGCGCTTCGCGTCGGGCCAGCGCCCGCTGAACGCCAGCGCGCTCACGCTCTCTCTCTTCGGTCTTGCCGCCCGTCTCTTGCTCTTCGTGGTCTGCTGCACGGTGATCCTCCAAGGTCGATTGAGTGGGCCGCTGCGCAGGGCTTCGAGCCCCGGCGTCGCGCGTGGTGCGCAGCGGCGGTGGTCCGACTAGCGGACCTGAGCGGGCGACTCGGGCTTGCCCCAAAGGACCTGCACCTTCGTCGCGGTGCCGAACGCGTCGACCTCGCCCTGCACGCAGCGACGCAGCGCCACGTCGGCGTTGTGCGCGGTCAACGTCCAGGTGATCTCGCCGCCGCGCACCGCGTAGCGAAGGCGCACGGGCACCGCGAACGGCGTCCCATCGACGAACGGCGCGAGCGCGAGCACGAATCCGTTCGGGACGCGCACCGGGTCGCCGGCCGAGTTGCGCGTGTCGTGCTCCTCGGCGAACGCGAGGTCGGCGGTCCCGTTGTCGCGGCGCTGCACCTCGCGCACCCGACGCGACACGTTGACCTGCAGCCCTTCACTCAGCGAGAGCAGCTCCGCGGGCTGGGCTTGCCGCAGCCCCATCGGGAGCTCGATCGCCGCCGCCGCAACAGCCTCGCGCGTGGCGACGTCGTTGATGCGGTCCTCGAGCAGCTCGGCGAGTTCGCTCGTGCTCAGCGCCTTGCCGAAGACCCTCTCCCAGCGGGCCCACTCGGGCGAGACAGGGAAAGCGTACGACGCTCTCAACGCGCGCCAACCGTGGCCGTGCTGGCTGTCGCTGTCGAACACCACCTCGATCGTCGGCGGCGAGAGCTGGGCCCACGCGACGACGCTCTCGCGCTCGACGACGGCCTGCGCGATGAGACGGTTGACGTGCGCTTCGAGGGAGGCGCGCGTCAGGTGCGCGCTCGCGCCCTTGGCGAACACGGGGCGCTCGCGCACGGCGTCGGCCATCGCGCGAAGATCGATGATCTTCTGCCGCTCACCGATGATCACCGTCGCGGCTTCATGCTCGCCGTCGGGAATGTTGTTCAGCCTGGGCTCGACGTACTGCTCGACGAGCGCCTTGACCTCCGCAACGAGCCCACCTCCCGCAGCCTGCGCGCGCGCCTGGGTTCCGTCGCTGCTGCCCTTGAACTCTTCCTGCTGTCCCATTGTGAAAACTCCGATTCGTCCTGTGTTTCGTCAGTCCAACTGAAAACGTGTGTGCGCCTACTTCGCCGGCGCGAGCCCCTTGCGCGTCGCCCCCACGTTGGCGAGCGGGAGCGCCTCCTGGCGCGGGTCGGCCTCGGCGAGCGCATCGCCGTTGAGCCACGCCATCGACTTCGAGCGCGGCGCCTTCGGGCGCTTGCTCGTGACCTCCCCGGTGATCTCGACCTTGCCGTTCGAACTCGCGTCGAACTTGAACTTCAACGTGAGCTCGCCCTTCGCCTTGCCGTTGAGGCGCACGCTCTCTTCGAGAGCAGAGATCAGCCCGCGGAACTCCTGCGAGCCTTCCAAGTTGAGCGCGCCGTTTCGATGAGCTCGCTCAACGCTCTGATTCCTTCGTTCTTCGCCATGACTTCAGACTCCAATCGCGCCACGTCCCAGCCCCGGCGCTCGGGCGATGACTCATTCCCCGCCGTCGTTGGCGGGCGTCGCCGCTGCGATCTGCCCCACAGCCCGCGCGCTCCCCGCGAGCAGCTCGATCAGGCGCAGGGCCGTCGCGTGCTGGTCGCGATCGCCCTCGATCCCCAGCGACCGGCCGCGCTCCCGCAGCTCGTCCACGCACGCCTGCGCGAGCGCTTCGAGGTAGTCGGTCGAAAGCTGCCAGTGCGTCTCGCGCAGCACCGTGCGCAGGCTCTTCGATGGCTGGCCGCTCATGACGCGAGTCCCTTCCGCGCGGGTGCCTGCTGAGCGACAGCGCGCACTCCCGACCAGATCGCGCGGGTCTCTGCCGCTTGCGCGAAGAGCCTCTCAGCGATCGGGAGAGCCGCCTCGCGGGCGAGCTTCTCGTCGCCGTGCGTCGAGTCCTCTGCGCGCAGCGCGAGCACATCACCCGACGGAGCGACGACGCCGAGCGTCGCGTAGGCCCTGACGACGTAGAGCGTCAGCCCTTGCTCCGTCACCGCGCGGTAGACGCTCGCGACCGCACGCACGCCCCCACCGCTCTGCTCGACGGACGCCAACAGCTCCAGCGTCAGGCGTCGCCCCTCGGTCCAACGATGCTCGGTCACGACGCACCCCCAGCGAGACGAGCGGCGAGCACCGCGAGGCAGACGAGCGCGACGCCAACCGTCGCAGCGCCGACGATCGCGAGCGCTTGCACGAGGTGGCTGGGCTTCGCGCCGCGCAAGCGAGCAGCAAGCGCGAGCACGCGCTCGTGCGAGCGGTCGAGCACGCTCTGATACGCAGCGATCTCGCGATCCTTCGCGGCGCAATCGCTGCACGCTGCGCGCTGGCCGCTGGTGTCCGCGGCGCTCACGCTGCCACCTCTCGCGCCAACGGCACGCTGCACCGCGCGCTTGCTCGGCGGCTTCCCCTCGCCCGCCACCAACCACCCCTTCTTCGCCCCGTAGAGCTCAGCCAACAGCCCGAGCGAATCCGCTCTGGGGCTCAGCCGCTTCCCGTTCTCGACCTCCGCGCTGAAACCCCTGTGGGTCCCCGCGAGGCGGTCCGCCTCTCTGCAGCCGATGCCTGCGCAAGCGCGCAGGTAGGCCAGTCTCTCCGCCAGTGTCCGCATGACACATGTCTATGCGCTGGACACAATCGTATGTCAACATAGAATCAACGAGACCGACACGCGACCGTGTCAATCGCCCGCGCGACGGCTAGAGTCCCGGCGTGGACTCTCATGGCATCGCCGCGCGCATCCGCGCGAAGTTGAAGGAGAAGGGATGGACGGCCCGCGAGCTCGGAAGGCGCGCGGGGCTTGGGGACAACGCCGTCGCATCGAACGCGCTCAAGAGGTTGAGCGACGGGCACGGGTTGTCGTTGAAGACGCTGAGAGGGTTCGCGCAGGCTCTTGGAGTCACCGAAGCGTGGTTGATCAACGGCGACCACGAAGAGGCCGCGGTGCCGCCCTCGAGCGAGGCGACGCCGACGCTCAGCCTCGTTGACCTGCCGCCAGGGTGCCTGGCTCACGGCAAGCACTACGTCCCTCGCAAGGGCACCGCGCGCAAGCTCGCGCCCGAGGTCTCGGAGCCGTGGGTCTGGGATGACCTCGACACGGTGGACACGCTGTTTCTCGGCGACCGCGAGCCTTCAGCCCAGGTTCTCGCCGACCTCGCGAGGCTCATTCAGAAGCACGGCAAGCCGCGCTGATTCTGACAACTGGCACGTTTTCAAGTCACGCGCGGACATTCTCCGTCCCTCAACGCGACGCAAGTTTTCCGCGACAAACGCGACAATCCGGGCAGAGCTCCGCTCGTGCGTGACGAGCTCGCCCCGTAGACCACGCCCCCGCTCGGGAGCATCTTCGCTCGCATGATCACAGCGACCGAGTTGGAGCGGCTGCGCGCGCTTTGCGGCTGCGGGGTGGCGATCGCCGAGGACGTGGCCGAGTACCTCGAAGGCCGCGCGAACTGGGCGTGGGACAGCGCTGACCTGTTCGGCGACGAGGCCGCGAACGAAGGCGCTGTGGCCGTCGCTGCGAACCAGAGCGGTGCGCCCTCGCAGCGACCGCGCTGGACGCTCGAAGCCCTCGCGACCGCGCTTCGCGTCCGGCTCGTCGAGGAGTCGCTGCCCGGCCTGATCGTGGGCGCGTACGTCCGCGCGCAAGGGCTGATCCTGATCGAACGCGGGCTGCGCGAGGAGCAACGCTCGCCCGTGGTTTCGCACGAGTGCTCGCACGGCACGCTGCACGCCCACGCGCCGCACGACGAGGTTTCGTACCTCGCTCTCTGCTACCTGTTCCCGATGCGCCTGCTGCGCAGCCTCCCAGAGCGCAGGACGCAGGTGTCCGCGCGTTGGCTGACCCGCGCTGTCCCGTACCGCGCGCCCCTGTGGGCGGCCGAGTACCGCGCGCCCATCCTTCAGCGAGCCCTCGACGCTGGCCGGTTCTAAAAAAGCAACCGGCCTTCCCGTGTCGTTTCAACACGTTGCGACACACGAACACAAAAACGTGTCGTTTCGATTGACACACGATTGTGTCAACGCTAGTTTCCCCTTCGACCCGCACGGCGCGGGCGGACGGAGAGACGGCGATGAGACAGACGACGGTCACGGTGCAGTTCGAGGGGCTCCCCGCGGTGGTGGCGACGGGCGAATGCTTGCCGCCCGAGCCCGAGGTGGGCATCTCGTGGTGGACGGTGGGCGGCCTCGACTGGCGCCCGGTCAGCGGAGAGCTCACGCCCGAGCAGGGCGAACGGCTCTTCGAGCGCTGCGCTGAGATCGAGGACGCGGTGCTCTCCGCCTACCACGAGAGCCGCAACGCCGCGCTCTCCCTCCGGTGACGGGGGCGTCCCCGCGGGGGCCTGCGACGCACGTACGCGTGTGGTCCGGGCCTCCACGGGGCTGCCTCTCGCAGCCGATCACCGGAGGTTTCGATGGGACTTTTCGACTACACCGCGAGACCGCGTTTCTACGCGCTCGACGCTGACTACAGGATCGAGGTCGACTACGTCGCGGCCAACGCTGCCACGGGCATCCCCGCGCACGTCGCCCCGCTCGACGTCGTCGACTACGACGGCCACGAGGCGAGCAACGAGGACGTGTTCGCGCTCGCATCGTCGCTGCGCGGATACGACGGCGACGACATCGAGGACGCGCTTGACGCGCTGCTCGGGTACGCGCTCGAGCTCGACGCCGCCGAGCGCAACGTCACGGCGGCCGACGTCTGCGACGAGGAGCCTGTGCCGTTCGTCCCGGTCGACTACGACGACGCGCACGACCCAGAGGCGCCCGACGCGTGGCACATGGACGACGACGGCGTTGATGCGTTCGCTGCTGAATTCGCTGAGCTTCAGCGCCAGTCGCTCACGGCGCACATGCTGCGCTCGCTCGACCGCGCCGCGGGTGGCTCACGATGAGCAGCTACAAGACCACGCCCGCCGTCGGCTTTGCGCACGGCAGCATCACCGTCCCGTCGCTCAACGAGATCGTTCGCGCGCAGTTTGCGTGGGGCGACGAGCCATCCGAAGCGATGGTGGTCGCGGACAGCCACGGCGCGCGCATCTACGTACGCGACCTCGCACACACGCGCTCATGGGCCAGCGTCGAAGAGCTGGTTCGCTACCAGATTCGCCACCTCGAATCCGGCGCGGGGCTCTACGAAGAGCAGGAGCGCGCCGACCTTATCGCGCGGTTCAAGGCGTGGTGCGCCGCTCACGGCGTGAGCGTCGAGAGCGACGGCACGCTGAGAAGACCGGCTCCGCCCGAGGGGGAGACGAGAAGACGCGAGGCAGCGGGCGAGTGAACGCCAACGGCAGGCCCGCTGCCTCGATTGGGATCACGCGCCCTCGCGTGCTCGCAACCGGCGCAGAGAGCGAAGACGCAATGACTACACACCTCCAGATCCTGACCAATGCCGAGCCCGAGGCCCCGCGCACGTACGGCGATTGCCTCCGCGAGGGCTGGGGCGATCACGACGCGACCGGACCGTGTCCGTGGGTGCGATGCACGCATCATCTCGCGTGGGGCCGGGCGATCGGCAGGCGTAAGGAAGCCGGCCGCGCCGTCGATCACCTCGAAGAGGTCGTCGAGCACGAGCTCGAGGACATGCCCGCAACGTGCGCGCTACGCGTGGCCGCTCAAGAGCCCACGCTCAAGGCGATCGGCGACGCGCTGGATGTCACGCGCGCGCGAATCGGTCAGATCGAAGCCAAAGCACTCGCGGCGCTCTCGTATACGCGCGCCGACGTGCTCGCACCGCATCGCGACGAGGGCCACGACGTCTCGCGCCCAGACCTGGCACCGGACGACGGCTTTGTCAGGATCTCGCGCGGGACGCCCGACGGCGACGCGCTCGCTCGCGCCGTGGCCCGCGTCGTCCCTGGCGCAGCACGGGACCGCGCCGAGGGCCAGCGACGAAATGGCGTCGCGCCCGACGCGATCCCCGCCCGCGTCTACAGCGGCCCGCCCGTGCGCGTGCTGGTCGGCGCCGAGAAGGCGCAGCGAATCGCAGAGCTCAAGGCGCGTGGTGGCGCGCCGGTGACAGTGGACACGAATTCAACAGAGGAGAAAGAGGCCATGGCAAGACCGAAGTACTCATCATCCGAAGCAGCGAAGCGCGCGCTGAGTGCGTTCGAGCAGTACGTGCAGCGGCGCGGGATCTCGCAGTTCGCAGCGATGAAAGAGGTTGGCGTCAGCTCGTCGAGCGTGGCGCGGCTCAAAAACGGCGAGGCGTGCACCGAGTTGATCGCCGAGCGCCTCGAAGCCGCCGTCGCGGGCCTCGGCAACGCCAGCGCTCCGCCCGCGGTGGCCAAGGCCCCGCGCAAGGCCCCGACGCGCAAGCCTGCCGCGCGCAAGCTCCCGGCGCAGGCCGCGTCTGTGCCCGCGGCATCGCTCGCGTCCGAGCTCGCCCGCGTCGCGGCGGTGATCGCCGACCTGGGCGGCCTCGATCGCGCCGAGCGCATCGCCGCGGCGCTGCGAGAAGACGGTGCGTGAGGTTGCAACCGCGGATGTGGACACACGGATTCAACGAGAGGAGACACGGACGATGATCGACGCGAACGACAGCAGACTTTCAGAGTACGAGCGAGCAATCGCAGCGATGCGCGGTGACGGGCGGTTCCTCGACGACGGCGGAGCGCTCGTGTGCTGCGCGCTCGGGCTCTCCGAAGAAGCGGCGGAAGTGCAGCTTGCGCTCGATGGACTCGACTACGGCACCGAAGCGCTCGCGGAGCTTGGTGATGTCGTTTGGTACGCGACGACCGCCGCGCATCGGCTGGACATGACGTCAGCGCAGGTCGAGCGCATCGAGACGAGCACCGGGCTGCGAACGTTCGACGAGGGCGAGGACATTGTGCGCGACCTGCATCTTTTCACCGGTGGATTCGCTGGCGTCATCAAGAAGTGGATGTTTCACGACAGGCCACTGCAACGCGACGCTGCGGCGCGGTACCTCGCGGAAGTCTTCGAGTGCGTCGGGCGAATCGCGCGGCAGCTCGGACATACGCTTGACGATGCGCGCGCTGCGAACGTGGCGAAACTGCGCAAGCGCTACCCGAGCGGCGGATTCACCGCAGCCGAAGCCAACGCCCGCGCGGACGAGAAAGGCGACCCGACGTGAAAGCGCTTCGTCGCGCACCCTGCGCCTTCTGCCGCGAGCTCGTCGACGAGCGCTCGCTCTCTGTCGCTGGCGAGTGCCGTGGCCTCGCTGCCTGCGCGGTGCGCGCTGCGGAGCGCGGGCTGTTGCGGTGCGACGAGCGAGACCGGTTGGCGCGCGCATGGCAGGCGTACCTCGGCGGCGAAGGTCTGCGCCTGATGAGGGCTGCGTCGTGAACGAGATTGTGGTCGACCTGTTCGCGGGTGGTGGCGGCGCGTCCGAGGGCATCGAGACTGCGCTGGGCCGCCCCGTCACGCTCGCGGTGAACCACTCGCGCACGGCGATCGAGTGCCACCAGCGCAACCACCCGCACACCCACCATGAGATCGCGGACGTGTGGGAAGTGGACCCGGTCGAAGCCTGCGCCGGTCGCCCCGTCGGGCTGCTGTGGGCCTCGCCGAGCTGCACGCACTACTCGCGCGCAAAGGGCGGGCACAACCCGAAGTCGGCCGAGATTCGCTCGTTGCCGTGGGTCATCATCCGCTGGGCGCGCACGGTGAAGCCGCGCACGATCTTCATGGAGAACGTGCCCGAGTTTCTCGACTGGGGACCACTCGACGCGCACGGCCACCCGATCAAGTCCAAGCGCGGGCGCACGTTCCGAATCTGGCTCGGCAAGCTCAAAGCGCAGGGGTACGAGGTCGAATGGCGCAAGCTCGTCGCGGCGGACTACGGCGCGCCGACGACGCGCAAGCGCGTGTACCTGATCGCTCGTCGCGACGGCGCACCGATTGCGTGGCCTGAGCCGACGCACGCGCGGCACCCGTCGCTCTTCGCGAGCCCGTGGCGCACCGCCGCGGAGTGCATTGACTGGTCACTCCCTGCGCGCAGCATCTTCGACCGCAAGAAGCCGCTGGCCGAGAAGACGTTGAAGCGAATCGCGGCAGGCATCGTGCGTTACGTCCTGCGATCCGCCAAGCCGTTCGTGGTCTCACTCACCCACCACGGCGGCGACCGCGTGCACGACCTCGGCTCACCCCTGCCGACGGTGACCGCCGCGAACCGCGGCGAGCTCGCGCTCGTTGCCCCCGCGCTCGTGAAGTACTACGGCACGAGCAGTGCGGCAGACGCGACGGCGCCTCTGCCAACAGTCACGGCTGGCGCTGGCGGCGGGCACCTCGGGCTCGTCGCTGCGTCGCTCGTGCAAACGGGCTACGGCGAGCGCGAAGGCCAAGAGCCGCGAGCGATGGACATCGCACAGCCGCTCGGGACCGTCGTTGCGGGCGGGCAGAAACACGCGCTCTGCGCTGCTCTGCTCACGAAGCACTTCGGCGGCGAGGTCGGGCAGTCCATCGAGCGCCCCGCGTCGACGATCACCGCCACCGACCACCACGCGTTGACGACGGCCGCGCTCGACGGCGTTCCTGATCGACGCGAGCAAGTGCGCGCGTTCCTCATCAGCTACTACGGCGCGGATGGGAAGCCCGAGACGCAGAAGCAGTCACTCGAGCAACCGCTCGGGACCGTGACCACGCGCGACCGGTTTGCGCTCGTGACCGTGAACGGCGTCGAGCACGAGATTACGGACATCGGGACGCGAATGCTTGCGCCGCGGGAGCTGTTTGCCGCGCAGGGATTCCGCACGACGTACGACCTTTCGGGCCTGACGAAGACGCAACAGATTCGGCTCTGCGGCAACAGCGTGTGTCCGCCGGTCGCAGAGGCGCTCGTGCGGGCGAACGTCCTCGAGCGAGCGCAGCAAGGTGCAGCATGACCGCCGCGCGAGTCATCGAAGAGCCCCCGAGAGCGCGCTGTCTCACGAGAGAAGAGGCGGCCCGCGAGCTGCGAATCTCGCTCTACCTGCTCGATCAGGAGCGCGAGGCGGGCAGGCTGGGATACGAGCGACGAGGCAAAAGGCGAGTGGTGATTCCGTGGGTAGCGATCCTCGAGTACCGAGCACGAAACGCGGTGCCAGCAAACGACGGCGCGACGAGCCGCACGTCTACCAGCGCGGAGCGTGGTGGTGGGGCCACTTCGGCGGACGCCGGCGCGAATCGCTCGGGACGCAGGACCAGGTTGAAGCCACGCGGCGGTTTGCCGAACGCCTCGAAGAGCTCCGACGTGCGAGCCCTGCTCGGCCTGCGTCCGGCCTCGCGCTGACGGAGCTTGTCGCGGAGTACACCAGCGCGCCGCACGGCTGGACGCCGCGCACGCTGCACACCGCGAAGCTCCGGCTCGCCTCGTTCGTCGAGGCCCTGGGAGCGCTCGGCGTCGAGCGCGCAGAGGACGTCACGCCCGCGGTGCTCGATGGGTGGCGCGAGCGCCGAATGCCCGAGGCCGGGCGCGCGACGATCCTGCGCGACGAGAGCGCGGTGCGCGGCGCGTTCCGCTGGGCTGTCTCGCGCGAACTGCTTGAGGCCGACCCCTTCGAGGGCCGCGCCCCGATCCGCACGCCCAGGCGACGCGCGCGGCGCACGGTCCCCACGCCCGCTCACGTGCTCGCGGTGGCTGAGTGGCTCGAGGAACACGGCGAGCTCGGCGGCGCGCTCGTGCTCCGCGTCGGGCTCTCGACGGGCCTGCGCCTCGACGAGCTGCGGCACCTACGCCTCGACGACATCGGGGAGCGATCAATCACCGTGCGCCCCGAGGACGGCGCGGCGAGCGAGGCGTGGACCACGAAGGGCTACGCCGAGCACGCGATCCCGGTGCGGCCTGCGGTGTGCGAGCTCGCGCGATCGTTCGTGCTCTGGCGTGAGTCGCCGCGCACCCTGCGACGCGGACGCGAGCGAGGACGCCCGCTGCAGCGCGCCGCCGTTCGTCGCGCGCTTACCGCGGGCTGGGTTGGCGACGTGATCGACCGGGCCCGTGCCGCGCTCGCCGCGCAGACGCCCGCCGTCGAGATCGCGCCGTTTCGCGCGCACGACCTGCGTCGGCTGTTCGTGACGATGAGCCACCGCGCCGGTGTCCCCCTCGACGTTGTGCAGCGCTGGGTCGGCCACGCGGACCTCACGACGACCCAGGGCTACCTCGTGACGCTCGTCAGCGATGCGGACCTCGTAGCCCCCGCGCTGGGCGTCTGACCCTGCTGTGTACACGCGCTGTGTACGCGATCCTATCCGCCTGTGAAAACACAGGGTGAAACGTCCATCGCAGCGCTTTCCTAAAGCGTTGGTCGCACGTTCGATTCGTGCCGGGGGCGCGGAGAATACGCGGCGAATCGCTCGGGGCGCGGTCGTCGGGAGACACGGGGAGACACGGCGAATCGGGCTCACTGTGTACACGCGCTGTGTACACGGTCACGCCCGCCCCACCCTCGCCCGCCCGATCAGGTCCCCGTCGAGAGTGCGCCACCAGGCCGCGGGGCCCTCGCGTCCGCGCGTGACGACGAGCACGAAGGGGCCAACCGCTGCGAACGCGGTGGCCATGCCGGAGCCGAGGGACGTCCAGGTCGAGATCATGCGCGGGGGTATCCGCGGGCGTCGGCGCGGGTTGCGGGAGAAATGCAAACGGCCCGCCCCCTCCGAAGAGAGAGCGGGCCGGGGCGCAGCGGTCAGCGCTTCTTGGAAGCGACCAGCCGGAGTTGCGCGGGCTTGGGGAGTTGACGTTCAGCGTCTGCAAGCTCTGAGTGCAGCCAGCGAACGGCGCGCTCGAACTCGTCGGTTGTGAGCATCCGAAGCGAGTGTCCGCGGCCCGGTGCGTAGCCGATCGCGGATCGCATCTTCATCTGCACACGCGAGCGCTCGGCCGCCGGTGTGGTGTTCGCGTCGAGCCGGCACCACATTTCAGCGAGCGTGCCGCACATCGACCGAAGCAGCGAGACGCGCGCCTCGCTGCCCCACGGATACGCGCTCGTGCCCGCCATGGCGCGCAAGCGAGCCAGCTCGTCGCGCAGCTGGCGCACTTCATCGGCAGCAAACGCCGTCGCGTTGTCGTTGACTGGCCGCCGGCTACCGTCCACAACGGCGACGAACACACGCACGATCAGGTCGAGCAGGGCGATCGCGCGCGGAGTGTCTGAGCGCGCCGCGAACTTCAGCGCGCCCTCGCGGGTGAGCCAGTGCTCTTGAGCGGGACGTCCGCCCTCGCAGGAGGTTTGCCCCACGGTGGTGCAAACCTCAGAATCATTGAGGATCTTAATGGCCGTGAGCCGCTTCACGAGGTCGCGCGCTTTGCGCGGGCGGGCAAAGCCAACCCAGGCGCCGAGCGCCTCGGCCTCCACCCATGGGGTTCCGTTGTCGTCCGTGCGGAACGGCAAATCAGCCCCTGGGACGCGTGCGACGATCGAACGACTTCCGGTCCGCTCGATTACAATCTGCGTCGAACCGTCGACCTTCGGATTATGAGCCCGACGAGCTGCCATGCTGCTCCACCCTGCTGAACACCCCGACCATCGCGAAGCACGGAGGCATCTGTCGCGCTGCGCACGAGACGCAGCGCCGTGCGCGCCCTTCGTGATGGCGGCTCGGGATCACACCGGCGTCGCTCATTCTTGCTGACTGCACGAGCGCGACGCTGCTCGTGCCGATCATCGCTTGCTCGAGCGGACCCCAAACGGCTGGCCGTCGATCCCTGCGCGGATCGGCCCATCTCTCCGTTAGCGGGAGCGGGATCCGGCATGCTCATGTGCCCCGAAAGGCAATGTTGGACTCCGCGTCCGATCGCTGGACGCACGTTCCCCGACCGAGAGAATAGCGTGGCGCCAAGGGTCGTCAAGACGACTCCCGAAACCATGCTCGAGCGCAGTCGCACAGAAGCGCGGCGCCGCGCTCGCGCATCCCCTCTCGGGCCATCGCGCCGTCGCCCGCGGCCATCTTCGCTTCCCACCGAGCCCGTTGCTTCGGCTCCGCCGTCGACAGTCCAACGACCTCGGCGAGCGTGAGGCCGGTGACGCGTCGCGCGGGTCGCGCGAACTCGAGCACGTAGCCCACCGGATCGTCGGCGCGTTGCTTCGGCGGCGACTC
>LNFM01006718.1_pt1 | contig 18693 bp, 19 predicted proteins | sample 596031 | NCBI WGS metagenome assembly LNFM01 (sample SAMN04254537, study PRJNA301005) | activated carbon metagenome | isolation source: dual media filters at the Ann Arbor, Michigan drinking water treatment plant | place: USA: Ann Arbor | reverse complement strand
TGATCGAGCACCGGGGTGGTGCCGGCGGCAACCTCGGCGTCGAGCTCGTCACGAAGGCTGCGCCCGACGGCTACACCCTGGTGATGGCAACCTCCGGGCAGGTCGCGATCAACCCGCACATGTATGCGCGCCTGTCGTTCGACCCGCTGAAGGACCTGGCACCGATCACCCCCGTCGGCCAGGCGCTGAACGTGCTTTGCGTGCACCCCGCGCTGCCGGTGAAGTCGGTGAAGGACTACATCGCGCTGGCGAAGACCCACCCGGGCAAGCTCACCTTCGCCTCGGGCGGCACCGGTGCGTCCGACCATATCGCGACCGAACTGTTCATGAGCATGGCCGGCATCCGCATGACGCACGTGCCCTACAAGGGCGGCGCACCGGCGATGCTCGACCTGCTCGCCGGCAATGTCGACTCCGGCTTCTCCACCGTGGCCACCGCGATCGGTCCGATCCGCACCAACCGGTTGCGCGCGCTGGGCCTCACGTCCGCCAGGCGCTTCGAACTGCTGCCCGACGTGCCGACGATCGCCGAGGCCGGCCTGGCCGGCTATGAATCCGTGAGCTGGTACGGGCTTTTCGCGCCGTCCGGCACCCCTGCAGAAGTCGTCAACCGGGTGAATGCCGACGCGGTCGCGGCGCTTCAGGGCGAGGACGTACGCAAGCGCATGGTCGAGTTCGGCGTGATGCCGGTGTCCAGCAGCCCGGCGGCCTTTGCAACCTACATCGCGGGCGACCATCAACGCTGGGGCAAGGTGATCCGCGCAGCCGGGATCAAGGCGGAATGATGGCCGCGATCCGCACCGTGCAAGGCGCAGGAAGGGCCGCGCGTCGCTGCCTCGCCGCAACCGTGGCCACCTTCGCGGTGCTTGCCGGCAGCCCGGATGCTCACGCCGCCTCGGCCTACCCCGACCGCCCGGTCCGCCTGATCGTCCCGTTCGCGCCCGGCGGCTCCACCGACGTGCTGGCGCGCGTGCTCGGCCAGAAGCTCGGCGACAAGCTCGGCCAGCCGTTCCTGATCGACAACCGCGCCGGCGCCGGCGGCACCATCGGCACCGCGATCGCGGCGAAGTCGAACAACGACGGCTACACGCTGGTGCTCGGCACCACCAGCACGCTCGCGATCAACGAAAGCCTCTATCCGAAGCTCGGCTACGACATCGCGCGCGACCTCGCGCCGATCGTGCTGCTGGCGAAAGGCCCGTTCGTGCTGATGTCGACGCCCGGCCTGCCGGTGACCTCGCTGAAGGAACTGATCGCGTACGCGAAGTCGCGGCCGGGCAAGCTGTCCATCGCATCCTCGGGCAACGGCACCTCGGTGCACCTGTCGGCCGAGCTGTTCAAGATGGTGGCGCAACTGCCCGACATCGTCCACATCCCGTTCAAGGGTGGCGGTCCGGCGGGCGTCGCGCTGATGGCGGGCGAGGTGCAGCTCATGATCAACGACCTGCCACCGGCGATCGGCCCGATCCGCGCCGGCAAGCTGCGCGCGCTGGCGGTGGCGGACAGCCGGCGTTCGCCGCTGCTGCCCGACGTGCCCACGTTCGCCGAAGCCGGCCTTCCGGGTTACGAGTCGCTGTCCTGGTTCGGCCTGCTGGCCCCGGCCGGGACGCCCGGCGCGATCATCACGCTGCTCAACGGCACCACCGGCGCCATCCTCGCGAACGACCGTGACCTGCGCGCACGGTTCGCCGACCTGGGCGTGGAGCCGATCGGCGGCACGCCCGCCCAGCTCGCGGCGTTCGCCCGCGAAGAGACCCGCAAGTGGTCGGCGGTGGTGAAGAAGGCCAACGTCGCGATCGAAGGAGGCTCCTGATGAAGCGGCTGACCGAGGCACAGGCGAAGGAATACGCGGCCGAAGGCTGCACGCACCCGGTGCGCGTGTTCAGCGCCGAGAAGGCGGCGTACTACCTGTCCTGCCTCGAGGCGGGCGAACGGTCGATGGGCGCAGACTTCAAGAAGGTGCTGCGCACCAAGGCCCACCTGTCGCTCAAGTGGGTCGATGAAGTGATCCACGACAGCAACGTGCTCGACGCGGTCGAGGATGCGATCGGTCCGGACATCCTGCTCTACAACCTGACCGTCTGGATCAAGAACGCGAACGATCCGTCGTTCGTCGGCTGGCACCAGGACTCGACCTACTTCCCGCTGGACCCCGCCGTCCAGATCACCGCATGGATCGCGCTGACCGACAGCGTGGAAGAGAACGGCAGCGTGAACTACCTGCCGGGCAGCCATGTGCTGGGCCAGCTGCGCCATGCCGACGCACCCGGCAACGGCAGCCTGCTGTCCAAGGGACAGCATATCGTCGAGCCGGTCGACTCCAGCGTGGTGAAGACCATCCCTTTGCAGCCCGGCGAGATGTCGCTGCACCATACGCGCCTGGTGCACTACTCCGACCCGAATCACTCGTCGCGGCGGCGCATCGGCCTCGGCGTGAGCTACATTCCGACTTCGGTGCGCTGCACCGGCTCGGTCCGGCATACCGCGATGCTGATGCGCGGCGTCGACCGATACAACCATTTCGACCACGAACCGAGGGTCCGTTTCGACTTCGACCCCGAAGTCACCGCGTTCCGCACCGATGCGGTCGCACGCTATTACGCTGCCCGCGACGAACAGGTCGAGATCCGCACGCGAGAGTTCGCCGCGGCCAGCTGAACCAGGAGACACCATGGCATCGATGAAGGGCCGGTTCTGCGTCGTCACCGGCGCATCCACTCCGCACGGCATCGGCAACACGATCGCCAAGCGCTTCGCCGAGGCCGGCGCGTCGGTGTTCCTCGTGGCCGAAGGCACGAAGGAACAACTCGAGGCGGCTCAGGCCGAATGCCGGGCCTTTCCCGAGGCAGGGACGATCGAACACGGAATCTACGATCTGTCGGTTTCGGGCAACGCCGAGGCGATGATCGCCGATGCGCACAAGCGGTTCGGCCGCATCGACGTGCTGGTGAACAATGCCGGCATCCGCGCGCCGTACAACTTCGGCGACTACACCCGCGAACAGTTCGATGCAGTGGTCGGGGTGAACATCGCGACGCCGTTCTTCGCCAGCCAGGCCGTGGTGCCGATCATGCGCGCCCAGGGCGGCGGCCGCATCATCCACATCGCCAGCCAGCTCGGGCATGTGACCTACGCGAAGCGCGCGCTGTACGGCCTGACCAAGGCGGCGCTGCTGCACCTGACCAAGTCCATGGCCTACGAGCTGGGCAAGGACAACATCCAGGTCAACTCGGTCAGCCCGGGCCCGATCAAGACCCAGCCGCTGATCGACCGGCTGCGCACCGAGCCGGAAGAGATGGCCCGCCGGATCAGCCAGTACGTCCCGCTGGGCCGGCTGGGTGAACCCGGCGAGATCGCCGACGTCGCATTCTTCCTCGCCACCGACGCCCCCGCCTTCCTGCAGGGCGAAGACATCTGCGTGGATGGCGGCTACATCAACCACTGATGTCCGATGCCGAAGGCAGTACCGGGGCGGCGCGCATCGACGAGCGCCTGATGGCGCTCGAGGTCAAGGCGAGCTTCACCGACGACCTGGTCGATGAGCTCAACCGTACGGTCGCGCGTCAGCAGCAGCAGCTCGAAGCGCTGGCCCGGGAACTGGTGCGGCTGCGCGGGCAGGTGGAGGCGATGGGCGAGCAGGAAGGTACGGGTGCCGATGCTTCTTCGGAGGTGCCGCCGCATTACTGAGGCGGACCGTCATCCTGCCTGCATCCTCCGAGCGGCAGCCTTCAGCGCCTCGAGCACCCGGTCGATCGCGGGTGACCGATAGTCCTGGTCACGGATCGTCGCACCGATCGCGCGTTTCCACGTCAGCGACTTCAGCGGCAGCGGTCGCAGCAGTTCCCCGTACTGCGGCAGGCGCTCGATCGTCGGCCAGGACTGGAAAGCCAGCAGGTCCGACCCGGCCACCAGTCCGAGCAAGGTCGGGAACGTGCCGGTACGGATCGCACACCGAGGAGGATCGAGTTTCAGCGCCCGCAGCCGGTGCTCGAGCCATGCCGCCGGCAACGTTCCGTCGGCAGGCATCACCCAGCGTTCACCGGCCAGCGATCGCGCATTCACGCGATTTGCCGCAAGCATCCGATGCCCACGGCGAGCGATCACCGATACCTCGTCGTCCATCAGGTGCACCGTCCGCAAACCGACCATCGGGGCCGGACCGACACTGGCGAGCACGATATCGACACGCCGCTCTCGAAGCGCGGGGAAAAGCGACTCGCTGTTGCCGCTGACGATATCCAGGGTGATGCCCGGGAAATCGTTCATCAGCGCGATGCAGGCATCCGGCAGCAGGGACTGAGAGGCGACGATGCCGGTACCGAGACGCAGGTGGCCTGCTTCTCCGGTGTTCAGTTCGGTCAATTCGCGGCGGATATCGAGATCCGCCGCGTGGAGCCGTTCCGCGTGTCCGAGCAGGTGCTCCCCGCAGGCGGTGAGGCGGACACCCTTTGGCGTGCGCTCGAGCAGTTGCACCTTGAGGTCGTTTTCCAGCCGCGCAATGCACTTGGTCAGGGCGGGCTGGGTCAGGCGCAAGTGCTCTGCGGCGCGACCGAGGTGACCCCGGTACGCAACCACCCGCAGATAGTGGAGGTCACGCAGTTCCATCCGGCACAGCATAACTCGCAGGAATCACGCTGCGCAATCCGGGGAATTGGAAGTAATCAAGTGTCTATGCCACCCTGATCGTGGGCGACATGCCCCCATCTGGAGACCGGCCCCATGCTCGACTACAGCGAATACGAATGCCTGTCCGATGTCATGGTGACCATGCGCGACGGCGTTCGCCTGGCCACGGATGTCTACCTGCCGGCACGCGACGGCAAGGGGCTGCCCGGCCCCTGGCCGACCGTGATGGTGCGCACGCCCTACGACAAGACTCGGCTGGGCGATTCAGCCTCGATCGTCCGCCTGCGCGAATACACCTATCACGGCTACGCGGCCGTGGTGCAGGACGTGCGCGGCCGCTGCGCGTCGGAAGGCGAGTTCTATCCTTTCCTGAACGAGGTGAACGACGGCCACGACACGGTCGCGTGGATCGGACAGCAGCCCTGGTGCAACGGAAAGGTCGGCTCGATCGGGACTTCGTACAACGCGCAGACCCAATCGAGCATGGCGACCACCAGCCCGCCGTACCTCGAATCGCAGTACGTGAGCCAGGGCTACAGCAACTACCACCGTACACGCACCCGCACCAACGGCGTCTTCAACCTCCACCGCTTCGAATGGTTCGTGCGGATGGCGGTGGAGGGCACGGAGGCGCGCCGTGACCCGGTGCTGAAGGCCGCGATCGAGGACATGCGCGACCATCTGTTCGAGATCCTGCGCGATGCATTCCCGATCCGGGAAGGGCAGACACCGCTCGCCCTTGCGCCCACCTACGAAAAGGCGCTGTTCGACTTCATGACCCGAGGCGACTTCTCGGACTACTGGCTGCACCCCGGCTTGAACCTCGAGCCGCACTTCGAGAAACACAAGGACATCCCGATCACCTGGCTTGGAGGCTGGTTCGACGGCTACAGCCTGGATACGGTCAAGAACTTCGAATCGATGTCCCGGCTGAAGAAGTCGCCGCAGTTCCTGGTGGTCGGGCCGTGGCCGCATGGAATGGGGATGGAATCGAAGACGGTATCGGGACAGGTCTCGTTCGGGGAGTCCGCGGCGTTTTCGACGGTGGAAGAGCGGGTGCGCTGGCTCGACTGGACGCTCAAGGGCATCGACGGCGGCTACTCGCAGCGGCCACGCGTGCGCTTGTTCGTGATGGGCGGGGGTACGGGACGCGTGCTGAAGGGCCCACGCAACGACCACCTGATCGCAGGCACCATCGACCACGGTGGCCGATGGCGCGATGAACACGAATGGCCGCTGGCGCGGATGAGGCCGACGCCCTTCTACATGCACGCGTCGGGGTTGCTCACCGACCAGCGGCCGACCGAGCCGACGGCATCGACCACCTACGATTTCGATCCCCGCGATCCCGTACCCATGCTGCATGTGCCCGGAAAGAAGTGGACCGACATCGGCGGCCCGTTCTTCCGGGCGGGCGTGTCGTTCCACCAGCGCGACCATGCGCGCAACCAGCACGGTCGAAACCACCTGCCCCTTTCGATGCGAAACGACATCGTGATGTTCCGGACGCCGCCGCTGCCGCGCGACGTGGAACTCACGGGCACGACCGACGTGGAGCTCTACATCTCTTCGTCCGCGGTGGATACCGACTTCACGGCGACGCTGATCGACGAGTACCCGGGAACACCCGATTATCCCGAGGGCTTCGCGCTCAACCTCGCCTTTTCGATCCAGCGCTGTCGCTACCGGGACAGCTACGAGGCGCCCGAGATGATGATCCCGGGAAACGTATACCGGCTCCGGTTCACGCTGCCGCCGACGTGCAACCTGTTCAAGGCGGGCCATCGCATCCGCGTCGATGTGTCCAGCAGCCTGTGGCCGGAATGGGAACCCAACCCCAACACTGGCGCGGCACCGGGGCGCCAGCGGCGCTGGATCGTCGCGACCAATAGCGTGCACCACGACGCCAGTTACCCTTCGCACGTGGTGCTGCCTGTCATTCCGGCGGACGCTTGACCATGCGAACTTCGCCCGTGTACTTCCGGAGGCTCGCTGCAGCGGCGCTCCCGGCAACCCTGCTCGCCTGTTCATCGCTCGCCGTTGGCCAGGAATACCCATCCAGGCCGATCCGGGTCATCGTCGCATTCACCCCCGGCGGGACGAGCGACATCGTCGCGCGCCTGTCCAGTCAGTTGCTCGCGGATGCGTTCGGGCGGCCCAGCTTCGTCGAGAATCGGCCGGGTGCCGGCGGCACGGTCGGCACGGAACTGGCCGCGAAGTCCGCGCCGGACGGCCACACGCTGGTGGTGGGCCATATCGGCACGCTCGCGGTCAACCCGACGCTGTACCCGAAGATCGGCTATGACCCGGTGCGCGACTTTGCGGCGATCACCCTGATCTCGAAGGCACCGAGCATCATGGTCGTGCACCCGTCGTTGCCAGTGAAGACGGTGAAGGAGTTCGTCGCATTGGCACGCAAACGACCCGGCGCGCTCGAATACGGCTCCCCGGGAAGCGGCAGTGCCGGGCACCTGCTGATGTCCTACCTTACCCTGCTGTCGAAGACCGACCTCCTGCATGTGCCTTACAAGGGTACCGGGCCGGCGCTGGTCGACCTGATGGCAGGACGGATCAGCACCGTGTTCACCGGGACGCCCGGCATCCTGCCGCATGTCCAGTCGGGGCGGCTGCGCATCATCGGCGTGTCGTCGGCGCAACGGATCGCTTCGATGCCGGAGGTGCCGACCATCGCCGAGAGCGGGCTGCCCGGCTTCGACGTCACCCAGTGGTGGGGCATCCTCGCACCGGCTGGCACGCCGCGACCGATCGTCATGCGGGTGAACGAGGCTTTCGGTGGCGCACTGAAGTCGGCCGATATCCGTGCAAGGCTCGCGGCCGACGGCGCCGAACCGGCACACAGCACGCCGGAGGCATTCCAGGCTTTCATCCGGAGCGAAATCGAACGGTGGGCCCCGGTGATCCGCGCATCGGGCGCGAAGGTAGACTAGCGGCCTTCCGTCCCACCCAAGGAACCCGTCAGTGCCCTACCTGACCGTACGCGGAAGCCGCCTGCACTATCTCGAAGCCGGCAGCGGCAGGCCTGTCGTCTGCTTCCATTCGACACCGGCCAGCGCGAAGTTCTACCAGCCGCAGCTCGACCGCTTCGGCGCCGGCTATCGCGTCATCGCGTTCGACCTGCGCGGCCATGGCGACTCCGACAAGCCCCAGGGCAGCTACGCGATGGCGGATTTCCTGCGCGACTATGTCGAGATCTTCGAGGCGCTCGAACTTCGCGACTTCGTGCTGGTCGGCTGCTCGGTCGGCGGCATCGTTGCACAGCTCTACGCGCTCGAGCACGGCGCCAACCTGAAGGGCCTGGTGCTGATCGGATCGCCCTGCTCCCGGCGCGGCCGCGACGTGGCCGGCTTCCACCGGGCGGTGCGCGAACGCGGCTGGGAGGCCGTCGCACGCGGGCTGGTCGACAAGCAGCTGCACGCCGACACGCCGCCCGCAGTCAAGGACTGGGCGGTCGCGGAGTACCTGAAGACGCCGCTGCATGTCCGTGCGGCCGAAGAGGAAGCCCTTCTCGCCGAGATCCACCATACCGACCGGGTGGGCGACATCCGCGTTCCGACGCTGCTTGTCGCCGGCGTTTCCGAAGAGCGCGAGATATTCGAGCAGATGGAACTGATGTCGACGCGCATCCCCGGCGCGGAATGGCACGTGATCGAAGGTGCCGCGCACATGCCGAACTTCGAACGGCCGGAGGCCTTCGACCCTGTCCTGCAGGGTTTCCTGGAGCGCATCGGCTACGCCGCGCGCAACGTGGAGTGAACCAGCAGATGCCCGAACCGACACGCACGATCCTCACGGCCCTCCTGATGCTGGCGACGGGAAGCGCCCTGGCGCAGGTTTATCCTTCGCAGCCGATCCGCATCGTCGTCCCGTTCCCGCCGGGCGGCACGGTCGACGTCACTGCGCGTGCGATCGGGCCGGCGCTGACGGACATCCTCGGCCAGAACATGGTCATCGAGAATCGCGGCGGTGCCCAGGGCCTGATCGGCACCGAGTTCGTCGCGCGCGCCGCGCCCAATGGCTACACCCTGCTGCTCGGGTCCAACAGCACCCTGAGCGTCGCGCCCACCCTGCAGAAGAAGAGCCCGTACGATCCCGTGCGCGACTTCGCCCCGGTCTCGCTGATCGGGATGACGCCGTTCGTGCTGGTCGTGCATCCCTCGGTGCCGGCCAGCGCCATGAAGGACTTCATCGCCATCGCGAAGCGCAAGCCGGAGACCTTCACGATGGGTTCAGGCGGCGTCGGGCACCTCGTGGGCGAGCTGTTCCAGACGATCACCGGCACGAAGTTCGTGCACGTGCCCTTCCAGGGCACCGGCCCGGCGGGCGCAGCGCTGATGGGCGGCCATGTGGACCTGCTGTTCGACCAGCTCGCGAACTCGGTCGGGCAGGTCAAGGCGGGCAAGTTCCGCCCGATCGCGATCAGCTCCGCCAGTCGCTCGACCGTGCTTCCCGGGATACCGACCATGGCCGAGTCCGGCATCAAGGGATTCGAAGTCACCAGCATCACGGGATTGCTCGCACCAGCGGCCACGCCAAGGGATGTCATCGGGCGCCTGAACGCGGCGGTCCACAAGTCGCTTGCGCGACCCGACGTGCGCGAGCGGTTCGCATCGATGGCGCTCGAGACGATCCCGGGCAGCCCCGAGCAGTTCGCGGCGTACATCAAGGAAGACCTCGCGCGCTGGACGAAGGTGGTGCGCGACGCCGGCATTCCGCTGAATTGAGCGGCTGCTGCCGCCGCCGTCCGTCTCGACGATGACCGTCCAGCCACGGTGACCGCACATGCGCGGCGCGTCGCCCGCTACTACGCGTGGCTCGACCGGTTCGCGCCGCTGCGCGCCTACCGCGAGCGGACTGGCAGCCAGACCCAGTCCATCCATCGCGCGCTGCGCGACCCCGCCGGCGGACCGCCCGGCCCGACGGTCATCCATCGCCTGATGCTGGAGGTCGTGGCGCTGCCCGCCGAGCCGCGTGTCCTCGATGCCGGCTGCGGCTACGGCGCCACGGCCTTCGACCTGCAGCCGAAGATCGGCGGCACCTGGACCGGCATCACCCTGAGCCCCGTGCAGGTGCGGCGGGCCCGCGCGGAGGCAGCACGCCGCAACCTCTCCGACGCGCTGCGCTTCGAGTGCCGCAGCTATGACGATCCGCTGCAAGGCCCGTTCGACCTGGTGGTCGCGATCGAATCGCTGATCCACGCCGCGGACCCGGCGCGAAGCATCGCGAACCTGGCGTCACGGCTCGACGCCGGCGGTCACCTCGTCATCGTCGACGACATGCCCGTGCCGGCGCTGGCGCCGCAGGACGAAGCCGACCTCGCCCTGTTCAAGCGCATGTGGCGCTGCCCGGTCGCACCACCCGCCGCCGCCTGGCGCGAGGCGATCGATGCTGCGGGCCTGGAACGCATCCACGAACGCGACCTCACGGACCTGATCCTGCTCGGAAAGCCGGACGAACTCCTCGCGCTGCGCGCCCGGCTGCAGCGCCGCGCCTTCTGGCTGGGCCTGCTCGGACGCGACCTGCGCGAGCAGGCAGACATCGGCGGACGCACGCTCGAACTGCTGCAGTTGCGGGGTGCCGTGCACTATCGGCTGATCGTCGCGAGGAAGCCCCTTCAACGGGCGTGACGCGAACGCGGTGCAGGGAGGCTGCGAGGGCCTGGCCCGATGGGCACCGGTTGCGAAGGGTATGGCGGCCAGCGATGGCGCGGTCTATGCTTGGACACGGATTTCCACGAGAGGAAAACGCATGTCGCACATGTCGAGGTCGATCCTGGTCGCTGCAGCCACGGCGGTCGCGCTGGCGCCGTCACACGCACAGTCCCAGACTGCCCCCGATTACCCGAAACGCCCGATCCGCATCCTGGTCGGCTTTTCCGCGGGAAGCACCGCCGACCTGCTGCCGCGCATCGCGGGCCAGCGGATGAGCGAGGCCTGGGGCCAGCCGGTGATCGTCGACAACCGGCCGAGTGCCGGGGGCATCGTCGCCGCGGAGATCGTGTCCAAGGCGACACCTGACGGGCATACGCTGCTCTCGGTCTCGGCCGGCCACGCGGTGTCGGCGGCGCTCTACAAGAGCCTGCCCTACGACACCCTCAATGATTTCTCCGGCATCACGCGCTTCGCGAACGTGCCCAGCATCCTGGTGGTCGCACCGTCATCGGGCATCAAGTCGGTCAAGGACATCATCGCCCTCGCCAGGGCCAAGCCCGGCACCCTCACCTATTCGACGCCGGGCATCGGCAGCGCAAACCACCTCGCGGGCGAACTGCTGAAGAACCTTGCCGGCATCGACGTCACGCATGTGCCGTTCAAGGGCATCCCCGAGGCGATGACCGGGGCGATGACCGGCACCATCACGTTCAACCTGTCACCGATCCTGAACGTGGTTCCGCTGGTCAACACCGGAAAGCTGCTGGCGATCGCCACCACCACCGGCAGCCGTGCCAGCGCGCTGCCCGACGTGCCGACCATCGGCGAGTCGGGCGTGAAGGGCTACATCTTCGACCCCTGGTTCGGCATCCTGACCACGGCCCGCACCCCTCGGCCGATCGTGAACCAGCTCAACCAGGAGATCGTGCGCTCGATGGCGCTGCCCGAAGTGAAGGCCCGGCTGGCTTCGCTCGGCGCGGAACCCGCGCCGCTCTCGCCCGAACAGTTCGATGCGCATATCCGGGGCGAGATCGACAAGTTCCGCAAGATCGTCGCGGCGGCGAACATCAAGGTGGAGTGACGCCCGCGCGGGGCGGGGCAAGGCCACCTGCATAGACTGTACCAATGCGCTGGATAGCTTCGCCCCTATTGCGCCGACGCCCCCTCGTTGCGTAGCCTAGTCGACGAGGTACGGGCAGGGTCCGCAGAGACCCTCCCGGCCGGGGACGACACTGGACGCCACGGACACCACCGGGCGCGGGTGAAGCGGGAGGAGCATGGATATCAATGCCGGAGACCGGCCGCTCGGCGCCGAGGTGCGCGGGCTCGACCTGTCGCGCGGGATCGACGACGGGACCTTCGCCGCACTGAAGGCCCTGTTCGATCGCAACGGGATGATCTACCTGCGCGGGCAGTCGCTGGCACCGGCGCAGCTGGTCGCGTTCACCGCCCGGTTCGGGACACCGGACCGCCATGTCCGGCAGGAGTTCGCACTGCCCGGGCATCCCGAGATCCACCTGATCTCGAACGTGAAGGAGAACGAGCGGTCGATCGGCTCTGCTTACGCCGGTGACGACTGGCACACCGACCTGTGCTTCATGCAGCACCCGGCCCGCTACACGTTCCTGCATGCGATCGAGGTGCCGGTGAAGGACGGCAGGGTGCTCGGCGACACGCATTTCGCGAGCACCGCCCATGCCTACGATGCACTCGACGCCGAGACCCGTGGCTGGCTCGACCGGCAGCGCGGCGTCTTCCAGTACCACCGCGCCCAGGAGCGCAAGCGGGCGCAACGCGCGAAGGACCACGCGCGTCCGCCGCTCACCGCTGCCCAGAAGGCCGCCACGCCGGACCTCTCGCATGACGCGGTGATCACCCATCCGGAGACCGGGCGCCGCTGCATCTACGTCAACAGGACCTACACCTTCTCGTTCGAAGGCCTGTCCGAGGAAGCTTCCGCGCCGATGCTGCGCAGGCTGCACGAGCACGTCACGCGCGAAGAAGCCGTCTACGTGCACCGCTGGCAGGTCGGCGACCTGATCATGTGGGACAACTACTCGACGCAGCACAGGGCGGTGGGCGACTACGCGCTGCCGCTGCGCCGGCTGATGCACCGTACCGCGATCTGCGGCACCGAAGCCTTCGGAGCGAAGCTGCTCCCGCAATCCTGAGGTAGCGTGATGGGCCAGAGTGAAGTGGAGCGGCTGTCGACCGACGTGCTGATCATCGGCGGCGGGGTGGCCGGCATGATGGCGGCGGTGGCGGCACTGCGGTCGGGAATCACGCCGATGCTGCTGACCAAGGGCACCTACGCATCGGGCAGTTCGTCGATGGCGCGCGGCGGCCACTCGGTGGCGATCGGGCATTCGAGCGCGGAAGACAACCCAGAGCTGTTCTTCGAAGACACGATCACCGGTGGCTTCGGCCTCAACAACCGCCGGCTGGCGAAGCTGATGTGCACCGAGTCGATCGACCGCACCCTCGAACTCGATGCCTGGGGCCTGGGTCTGGCACGCCTGGCCGACGGCACCTATGACCAGAAGATGGGCGCGTTCCCCCACCGGCATGCGCGGCTCGTGCACTGTGGCCGCCTGATGGGCAAGCCGTTGATGAACGCGCTGTCGCGCAAGACGAAGGGCGCGGGCGTCGCGCCGGTGGACCATGTGATGCTGGTCGACCTGCTGCGCCATGAGGGCCGTGTGGTCGGCGCCTGGGGCTTCCGCTACCGCGAAGGCACGCCGGTGGTGGTGCATGCGCGCGCGACGGTGCTCACCACCGGCGGCGCCCCCCAGCTCCATGCCCTGAACGATTCGCCGCCGACGATCACCGGCGACGGCTATGCGATGGCCTGGCGCGCCGGCGCCGAGCTGATCGACATGGAGTTCATCGACTACCAGATGATCACCGCCGCACCGGCGAAGCTCGCCGGCTATCCCCCGCATTCGAGCGGGTTCCTGAACGAAGGCGGCTACCTGCTCAACCGGGACGGCGAACGCTTCATGGCGCGCTACGACCCCGAACGCATGGAGCGCTCGACGCGTTCGATGCTCAACCGCGCCGTGGCGATGGAGCTGTTCGAGGGCCGCGGCACCGAGAACAACGCCGTTCGGATCGACATCCGCCATGTGTTCGAGCATGCGAATGCCGGCGCATCGGCAGACATCATCAAGACCTTCCGCAACGGCGGCGTCGACCTCAGCCGAGACTTCCTGGAAGTGACGAGTTGCCCGCACACCTACCTCGGCGGCGTGCGCATCGACGAATGGGGACGCAGCACCGTGCCCGGCCTCTACGTCGGCGGCGAGGCGGCAGGTGGCATCCATGGCGCCAACCGCCTCGGTGGTGCGGCGTTGATCGACAGCTACGTGTTCGGCTTCCGTGCCGGCATGGCAGCCGCGCTCGAATGCTCGGCGGCGCCGCCGGTGGCGGACGACCAGGGCGACTGGCAATCCGGGGTGGCGGCACTGGCCGCCTGGTCCGGACGCAGCGGCGGCGACTCGCCGGAAGAATGGCGCGACGCGGTCCAGGCACTCGTCGTCGAATCGGTCGGGCTGGTGCGGCGCGCCGATCGCCTGCAGCATGCACTGGCCCGCCTCGATGCGCTCGAGGCCCGCTTCGCGGATGTCGGCGTGCGCGGCGAGACGACGCGCGAGCGCTTCGACTGCCTGCGGCTGTCGCTGGAGACGCGCAACCTGGTGCAGGTCGCGCGGATGCTGGCGACGGCGGCCCTGCAGCGCGAGGAAAGCCGGGGTGGTCACTGCCGCCTCGACTTCCCTGAGCGCGACGATGCGAGGTTCCTCGGCAACTTCGTGCTCTGGAACGAAGGCGGTTCGGTGAAGCATGCGCTGCGGCCGGTGCCCGGCCTGGACGCCGCCGAGCCCCCGCCCGGCGCGGTTACCGCCGCGCTCGCGGCATGAGCACCATCGCTCGCCGGACACCTCCGGCTGGCCTGGTGCGCCGCTCGCGCCAGGCGAGCGCAGCCGCAGCCGCCCTCGCGCTGTGCACTGGCACATGCGAAGTGCAGGCCCAGGCCAGCGGCGATCCGGCATCCGGCTGGCCCGCGAAGCCGGTCCGCTGGATCGTGCCGTTCACGCCGGGCGGCGCCGCGGACATCGTGTCCCGGCTGATCGGACAGAAGCTCGGCGAATCGTGGAAGCAGACAGTCGTGATCGACAACCGGCCGGGCGCAGGGGGCAACCTCGGCACCGAGGCAGCCGCGCGATCGGCGCCGGACGGATACACCGTGGTGCTCGTCCCGGCGACCTTCACCACCTATCCGAGCCTGTCGCGAAAGCCGATCTTCGATCCGGTCCGGGACTTCGCGCCGATCACGCTGGTGTCCTCGTCGCCGCTGATGCTGGTGGTGCATCCGACGGTCCCCGCGAAGAACGTACGCGAGCTGATCGCGCTGGCGCGCGCGCGTCCCGATGCGTTGAACTATGCGTCCTCCGGCACCGGTGCATCGGCGCACATGGCCGCGGAACTGTTCAAGTCCGCCAGCAGGAGCCGCATCGTGCACGTGCCCTACAAGGGGCAGCCGCCGGCGATCCTCGACCTGGTGAGTGGACAGGTCCACATGATGTTCCCGAACGTGCCCTCCGTGCTGCAGCAAGTGAAGGCGGGGCGGCTGCGCGCGCTCGCGGTCACCACCGACAGGCGTTCCTCGCTCTTCCCGGAATTGCCGACGGTCGCCGAGAGCGGCATTCCCGGCTTCGAGGTCAACCAGTGGAGCGGGCTGCTGGCCGCCGCGGGGACGCCGGCCACGATCACCGAGAAGTTCCAGCGCGACGTGGCCGCCACACTGGCGCTGCCCGAGACCCGACAGGCCCTGCTCGAACAGGGGTTCGAGCCGGTCGGCAACACCCCCGCGCAGTTCGCCGCCTTCATCAAGGCGGAGATCGCCAAGTGGGCGACGGTGATCAGGGAGGCAGGCATCCGGGCGGATTGATGCCGTCCGCCGTCCGCACGGACGCGGGTCGATCGACCTGTCATGCTGTCGTTCCTTGGCTCTGCACCGGAACGCTGCATGACCCATCCCGCCAAGTCCCGGGTTGCCCCGGGCACCTCCACCGCGCCAGCGGCCGCGTCGCCCGCATCGGCGGCGTTTCCCTGCATTGCCGCAGCCTGGCACGCGCATGAAGCCGAGCTTCGAGCCTGGCTGGCTCGCCACCTGCACGTGGCCGAAGCTGCGGACGATCTGCTGCAGGACATCTTCATCAAGGCGATAGGTCGCGGCGCGGGATTCTGCGACGTCGAAAACCCGCGCGCCTGGCTGTTCCAGGTGACCCGGACGACGCTGATCGACAGTCTTCGCACCCGACATCCGACGGATCCGTTCGTCGACGATGGGGACGAATACGCCGCGCCCGAAATCACGCCGCCGGAACCTGTCGACGCGCTCGCCGCCTGCCTGGCGCGCACGCTCGCTGAACTGTCCGCGCCGGATGCGGCGGTCCTTCGTGCGTGTGACCTGGAAGGCCAGACCCAGCGTGAATTCGCGGCGGCAAACGGGTTGACCCTGGCAGCCACCAAGGCCAGGCTGCTGCGCGCGCGCCTGCGTTTTCGGGAGCGGCTCACCACCGCCTGCCGGGTCCGGTTCGATCCGGACAACGGACGCGTGTGCGGCCACGACGGACGGACGGTATCGCCGCGCAGGATCGGCTGACGCCCGCAGGGTGCATCCTTTCCCGGGCCTGTTCGTCTTCATCATCGAGAGGCCCGATGATGACCATACTGACCACACCCAGCATGTTCGAGCGCGCACGGCGCGTTCCGCACCACCACCCGCGTCTCTTCCTGCTCGCCGCCGCACTGGTCTGGTGGCTGCTCTACCAGTCGCTCGTCCCCGCCTCGGAAGCGCTGGTTTCCATGCTGCAGGTCGAGCGCAGCAGCCACCTGGGCGGTGCGCTTCAGTTCTTCCTCTACGACACGCCCAAGGTGTTGCTGCTGCTCACCGGCGTGGTGTTCGTGATGGGCATGGTGAACTCGTATTTCACGCCCGAACGCACCCGTGCACTGCTGGCCGGCCGCAGCGAGGGCGCCGCCAATGTGATGGCTGCCAGCCTGGGGATCGTCACGCCGTTCTGCTCCTGCTCTGCGGTGCCGCTCTTCATCGGCTTCGTGCAGGCTGGTGTTCCGCTCGGAGTCACGTTTTCCTTCCTGATTTCCGCGCCGATGGTCAACGAAGTCGCGCTGGCGCTGCTTTTCAGCCTCTTCGGCTGGAAGATCGCGCTGCTCTACCTCGGCCTGGGCTTGTGCGTCGCGGTCGTTTCAGGGTGGCTGATCGGCCGCTTGAGGATGGAGGCACACCTGGAAGACTGGGTGCGCGAGATGCCGAAGGTCAAGGCTGCGGCAGGCAGCGACACCCTGTCACTCGCCGATCGAATCGACGGTGGCCTGGACAGCGTCAACGAGATCGTCGGCAAGGTATGGCCTTACATCCTCGCCGGCATCGCCATCGGCGCGGCCATCCATGGCTGGGTGCCCGAGGACTTCATGGCGTCCTTCATGGGCAAGGACGCCTGGTGGTCGGTGCCGCTCGCCGTGCTGCTCGGCGTCCCGATGTACACGAACGCGGCCGGGATCATCCCGATCGTGCAGGCGCTGCTGGCCAAGGGCGCGGCGCTGGGAACGGTGCTGGCATTCATGATGAGCGTGATCGCCCTGTCGCTGCCCGAGATGATCATCCTGCGCAAGGTCCTCAAGCCGCGGCTGATCGCCACTTTCGTCGGAGTGGTCGCCTCTGGGATCCTGGTGGTCGGATTCGTCTTCAACGCGGTCCTCTGAACGTACGTCTCAGCCCCGCTTTCCCCTTTCGTTTCAACCACGGAGGCACGAACATGGACATCAAGGTACTGGGCACGGGCTGCAGCAACTGCAAGCGCACGGTCGCGCTGATCGAGGAGGTCGCCCGGGAAGGGAACGTGGCGATCACGTTGGGAAAGGTCGAAGACATGCGCGAGATCATCGCCCATGGCGTGATGGCCACGCCCGCAGTGGTGATCGACGGGAAGGTGGTGCATGCTGGCGGGGTACCCGGCCGTGGCAAGGTCGAGCAGTGGCTTTCTCCCTGATTCCGCCCTGGAGCGTTCGAAGGATGCGGCAAGACGACGTCAAGGACGCCGGCTGATGGATCACGATCACGGCCACGATCACGGCGGCCTGAAGGGCCACAGCCACGCCCCGGCCAGCTTCGACCGCGCGTTCGCGGTTGCCATCGGCCTTAACTTCGGCTTCGTCCTGGTCGAGGCCTGGTACGGCTGGAAGATCGATTCGCTCGCCCTGCTCGCCGACGCGGGGCACAACCTGAGCGACGTCGCCGGCCTGCTGCTCGCCTGGGGCGGCGCGCTTGCGAGCCGGCTGCGTCCCGACCCTCGCCATACCTACGGCTGGAAGCGGGCAACCATCCTGGCCGCGTTCATCAACGCCCTGCTGCTCCTCGTGGCCATGGGCTCCCTGGCATGGGAGGCCGCACAGCGCCTGCAGTCACCGCAGCCGATCGAGGGCGTGACGATCATGGTGGTGGCCGGCATCGGCATCGTCGTGAACGTGGCCACGGCGCTGCTGTTCATGCGCGGCAGCCGGCGCGACCTCAACATCCGCGGCGCCTACCTCCACATGGCGGCCGATGCACTGGTCTCCGCCGGTGTCGTGGTCGCCGGTGCACTCGGCCTCTGGTTCGGTTGGAGCTGGATCGACCCGGTGGCCAGCCTGGTGATCGCGCTGGTGATCGTCGCCGGCACCACGGGCCTGCTCAAGCAGTCGGTGCACCTGATGTTCGATGGCGTGCCCGCCAGCGTGGACCTGGGCGAGGTCCGGTCGCTGCTGGAGGGGCTGCCCGGCGTCGCGCGCGTGCACGACCTTCACGTGTGGGCGATGGGCACGTCGGAGATCGCGTTGACGGCACACCTGCTGATGCCCCACGGCCATGCAGACGATGCGTTCCTGGAGTCGGCCACGAGACAGCTCCACGACCGTTTCGAGATCAAACATGTTACGTTGCAGGCCATGCGCACGCCGTTCACGCAAGCGTGCTGAATCGGGAGCTCGCCATGAACACCCTGATCGTTTCCTTCCTCGGCATCGGCGCACTGTTCGGCCTGGTGACCTACCCGGTCCGCCACCTGTTCAGCGAGGGCAGCGTCTCTCGCAGCGACAACGGCGAACGCGGCCCGATGGACGGCCGGGCCATGTGGGTCGCGATCAGCCTGTTCCTGTGGCCGATCCTCATGCTGACGGGGCTCTACACGAAGGTCTACAAGGCCCGCGTGCGCATTCGCGAAGACCGCGCCCGGCGCAGGTAGGCCTCCTGCGCAAACGCTTCATCCGCGGTTCAGGGCGATGAAGACGGCATGACCCCGATCCTCGAAGTGCATGTGCTCTGGCATCCGGGGGACCA
>LNFM01006717.1_pt1 | contig 18697 bp, 14 predicted proteins | sample 596031 | NCBI WGS metagenome assembly LNFM01 (sample SAMN04254537, study PRJNA301005) | activated carbon metagenome | isolation source: dual media filters at the Ann Arbor, Michigan drinking water treatment plant | place: USA: Ann Arbor | reverse complement strand
AGGCACTCGACCTTGGGATATCTCAGCCCCATGGACTTCGAGAAGCAGGCTAATGTAGCCTAACCTGGTGCCCGCAAAACCGGGTGCAGCTCATTCTTTATGTACAACGCCGCCACTAACATCCGGTGGTCAGGAAGTTGAGCTGTCGGGAGGTGCCAAGGCCCAACTTGGAAACTGGGTAAGCAAGTTGGCGCGCATCGGTCTTTCGGGCTCAGCTAAATTCAAACGAACATCGACGCAAGGAGTGCTCCAAAAGGACCTCGCTGCCGCCATAAAAAATGGAAACGACTGCAAAAAGGCCGTCTTTGATACCCTGCAGGCGAAGTTGCTCCCGGCAACGGTCTCAGCACCCAAAAAGCGGCGGCGCGGAGCCAAAGTGAGAATTGTGCCTCGGGTACGAACCCCTCCTTCAAACCGCGACACAAATGCAGTTTACTGCGTTCTTGTTATCAACGGAAACGCCTCTAGTGAAACGCCTGTGGTTCAAACCTGCGGCTTATCAGACGCACAAGCCCAACGGGCCGTCCGAGGTAACCTTAAGGCCGCTGAGGAAAATCTTGATCGACTCCTCAACGCAAAATCAGATTACTTTTTCCCCGCGCTCGAAAATTACCGGAACGAACCATCGAAGGCTTCATGGGCTGTAGTCTTGGATCAGGCGCAAATGATACAGAAATTAATCGTAATTGCAGTGGATTCATTAGTACAAATAGATCCGTCTACGCGCCACCAGCTAGGAAATAAACTTGGAGACATTTCGGGACACTTGATGAGCCGCGCAGTGACGATATATGCGCTAGGAAATTATAGCGATCCACCCTCGCCAACAGGAATATCAAGAATTGAGCAGCAGCAACGGGCGCTATATGAGCAGTTACGCAGGGAGTTAGCCAAACTCCGGGCTGACCTGGCCCCGTAATCCTGACGTTGCGTTGGAAAATAAGGCTCATTTTCCGGACCATTTCTTTTTGATAACGCTTGATAGTTCAATCTCTTTGCAATTGTATAGTAAATATAGAATGTTCTTTATCGAACCCTTGCGGTCGAAAGCTGCCGGACCGCTCCCCACCAGCTGTTGCCGTTTCAGTGCGTTCCGTCTCGCTCGGTCGCCTAATAGCTGTCCGGCAAGTTTCGGGTCGGAAAGCTGCCCGGCAGCAACCGTCCCACTAGTCGCCATCCAGTTCGGCTTGAGGGTTTCCCGAAACCGGCCTTTGGTTCAGGTAGTTCGCTGCGGCGGTAAATGGGTCGTCTGCGGACCGGCCGCTATCGGGCGGGGAAGCGGACCCGCAGAAAGAGCCCCAATTGCAGACCCCCGGCCGCTTCCGGACGCCCAAAACCGGCCGTTCGACTGACATTAACAAGTGACTGGAGTCGGGAAACTGAAGTTGCGCCGGAAATGGGCAGGTTTGGTTCAAGCGCGACAATCCCGACGCTTCCAACGACTGCGCTCCAAAACTCATGGTATTTTTATACAAATACCATGAGTGCGCGACTTGCGAGGTTTGCCACCTCCAGCTGCCGACCCAACGCCTCTTCGCGTCCGAGAAGCACAAGTTCGGGCATAGAGGAATGGATGAAAGCGAGATTGGCGGCTGGTTTGTCCAGTTAGGCACAAACCCACATTTGTGGTAATGTGTGCTTCACTCGATTGGAGGTTGCCCGTGAGTCGCCTGACCATAGATATTACCGACCAGCAGCATCAGAGCCTCAAAGCCTTGGCCGCGTTGCAGGGCAAGACGATCAAGCAATATGCCGTCGAACGGCTGTTCTCCTCCAATGGGGGGGAGGATGAGGCATGGCAGGAACTGAAAACGCTGTTGGGAAAGCGCATCGCGGACGGCCTAGCGGGCGACGTGTCCACCAAAAGCATCGACGCCATCGTTGACGAGGAAATGGGCCGGGAAAGCCGCGCTTGACCGCCAGCTATGTCCTGACGGCAGCGGCAGAAGCCGACTTGCGGGACATCATCCGCTATACGCGCAGTGAATGGGGCGATGCCCAGGCCCGCAGTTATGTGGCGAAGCTGACACGCGGCATTGAGCGCATCGCGGCGGGACAAGGCATGTCGAAGGACATGGCCGCGCTCTATCCGGGCTTGCGAATGGTCCGTTGCGAGCATCACTATGTTTTCTGCTTGCCCCGCGACGATGCGCCCGCCCTTGTCGTGGCGATTTTCCATGAGCGGATGGACTTGATGACGCGGCTGGCGGATCGGCTGGAAGGAGGTGAGCAATGAAGGCGAAAATTGCCTCCCTGCCGAAGGAGCGCGCGGTTATCTATCATGGCCTCAAAATTCTGCCTATCTTTGGTAAGCGATCACTTGTCGCTGAAGTGATCCGGCAGGCGGTAAAAGACATCTACAACTGTGCCTCGCATTGCGATTAGCTTGCGAAGCAGCACACCGAGATGAACAGTCCTGGACAAGGGGGCTTCACGCCAATCTGAGCGGAGGGCAGCGCCGGGGTGACGCCATCCATCACGAGTGATCCGCAGCCTGAACGAAATCTGAGGGTTGCCCGACGATTAACGAGGCCGGTGAATAGCGGGCTGTAGCCAAAGCCACGTCCCTTGTTCAGGCCGAAACGCGAAACGCCTTCCGATAGCGTTGCCTTGAGAGCTTCGCCGTCACTCGCCACATTCTTGAAATCTGCCGCTTCGCGCAATGTCGCCAGAACGCCTCTGCCCTGATCGGCAACAACAAACTCAAATATGCCTTCCGTTGCCCGAATAGCGATATACGCGCTTTCCATAGCGCCTGAGTGGTCCCGGATGTTGTTTTCCAGTTCCCGGATTGCCGCGACCAGTTGCCCAGCCCAACTCATATCAAATCCGGCAAACACCGCCCGCCGTCTCGCCTCCATCGCAAACGCCGTCCACTCGTTCGACATTGCGAGAGGCGTCAATTTCATCATGCTGGCACTTATATCGCTATCGGACGTCCAATTTGCGCGCCCGGCAATGATAGCGGCTCGCAAGCCAGTTAGCGCACCTACGTCGAGCCAGCCTAGATCAGGCGGCAGCAACCCGCTTTGTTGCAGGTGAAGCAACTCCAGAAGTGGCCCCAGTCGATCCGCTCGCAATCGGTAGATCGCCGGAATGTTGTCTAGCTTCCCAAGCTGCGCCGCGAATGCCACGTCATCAAGGGCGCGGAAATCGAGCGCAGGGTCTGCCATCAGACTGCGATTGGCGATGGCGGAGGGGCAGTCAGAAGCCTGACCAACGCTTCTCGCTCGTTGTTGTTCTGCTCGAACAGAGGGCTGAGGCAAGCCCCATGCGTCGTTGGCGACGATTGCCACTCCAGCTTCGCGTTATCCAGGCGAACAGCGCGCTGGCGTTTCATGGTTTTCATGAAAACTGCCGTGTCCAGAAAGACGACATCCTCATAGGCCGCAGCCAAAGCAGGAAGGATTTCAAACCCGCCTCTGACAACCAACGTAAGCGGTCTGCCGACAGCCCGCGCGACGGATTTGAGCCAAGACAAGTGCTGCAATATCCGCTCCGAAAAGCCAGCGCCGGTGCCAAATTCATAGGCGACATGGGTGATTTCGGGTCGGGCGGCCAAGAATGTAGCCCATCGGGCGAAATCGGTTTCGGTTCGACCATTGATGTGGAGCGCGGCGGGGATGCCACCTTGGAGAAATTCGGAATGCACCAGCGCAATCCGCTTCATCGAGTGAATGTCGTCGGTGCGGGGAATATTGGCGAAGAGGCTGTAGTTCGGAGTGGTGACCAGCGCGATCCCTAACTTGCGGAGATAGGCGATGCCCTCGCGTCTCCGCTCCTCGCCATAGCTCCACCACCGTTCAAGAGCCTCATCCTGATCCGTGCCGGTCAGGACGATTGCGGTTTGTGGAGAAATGGCGAATGCGGCGCAGAGGGCGTCGCGCGATGCGAATTTGCCAATACCAGTCCTTTTGGAGAAAAGAGCATAGAGGGGCAAGGCTACCGCTGGTCGGTCCAGTGGAACTTCGCGCTTTCCGCGATGATACACGACCGGTGCGAAAGGCGGCAATGTCGGCGCTTCGAGCACAGGCGCACGCGGCGTTCGAGCAAGATCGAAGCCGCCAATCTCTCGCACCTGCTGCGTGAACATTTCGGGCTTCTTCCGACAGACTTTTGTGCAGCCGTCCGGCTTACCGCAGCAATATGCGAGGCAATCGAATTGCCGAATTTCTGTGTGAATCCCGCCGCACACATCCTTTTGCGGACAAAGCGAGCACCCCAAGGAGGTCGGTAGATGGGGCTGATCCCAATGACGGCGTAGCCGCCGCCGTAGGCGAGCCTGCACCGCGTCGGGGTTTTCCGAATAAGGCGTCAGCATAGCGTCACCTCCGCGACACCTGAGAAGCTGTGGACTTCCTGAACAAGGGCGGTGGCGATGCCACATGACTCCTGCACCGCACTAAAAACCGCAGCGGGCGGGTCGGCCACGATTGCAACAACTCGCAAGTCTTTCGTCAATATAAGCTGACCGCCAGCAATTTCGGCGATCAGCGCCTCGCCGGGGTTGACCGACGCGCCATCTTGAATGACGGCTGGGAAGGTCTGGCACATATCGCCAAGTTCCTGCGTGAACAGGTCAGCCGTCCCCAACTTCGCTTTCTGGCGATCAAGATGCTTGTCGAAGGACCGTTTCGTTTTTTCGATAAAATCTGTGCCCACTGTCAGCCTTCCTTCAAAAGGGACCAATAGCGTTTGGCGCGACCGCGACTCGTTTCAGTAACCAGTCCAGCAGCGGCAAGGGCTGCAAGCCGGTTATTCCATGCGGTCTGTTGGACGCCTTCCGCTGTGCCAAATTCTCGTTGAAGTTCCCCCGCGTCGATTTCGCCCCGCTCTTGTATCACGCCGAAAATATGCTGGAGCTTCTCATCAAGACGCCCAAGCATGGATATATTGGTTACTGCCCCGTCACTTTGTAGATGGCAGTGAAGAAACGCCTCATTTTTGAGTGACAAGATGATGTCAAACTCGTCCAATATCTGCTGATTGGCATTAGCTATGACAGGAAAGTAATTCGATTTTCTGCCCCGCAGAAAGTCTCGCAGGGCCAGCACGCTCTCACGAATAAAGCTGACCGTGGCGATTTCAATTTCGCTGAAATCGAGGAATAACGGCGAAGCGGACGGCGGTTCACCGCTAGTCAACGCCAGCAGCTTGCCCAGCACCTCGCGCCCTGTGTGGCTACCGGCACACACCGTATCGTCACATTGATCGCGAATCAAAATCAACATCTCATATATCTCACATTACCGTGTGAGATATATGAGATTGGTGGCGGGCGTTGTCAAGCCTGAGGCGAGAACGTGCAATGAAGGTGAGGTTAAGATATTGTTCCCTCGATAGAATTTCCGCTATTATCGGACGTGCTAAATTAGCGGGCTAACGTCGAGTAGAGCGTGAGGCATTTCTGCGCCCTCCAAATAGTGTCTGCGCCCATTGCTCGCGCTGCCCAGCACGATGGCATCGACATGGAAATGCAAAAGGTCTCCATGGCGACGTTTCAACGGGTGACATTGCCTCCATATTCGAAGATGAAATGGCCCGCGCAAAGTGAACGACTGAGCCGGGGGCGATGATGACACCAAAATTGGGAAAACTTGTAACGCTCAAGGCAACTGACGTTTGGGGTAATGAACCGCAAGTTTTCACGCCGTGGCTGTCGCAAAATCTCGACCTTCTGGCGGACGCCTTGCAGATTGACGAGTTGGAGCTGAAAGGCACTGAGGTTGCGGCGGGCGATTTCCGCCTCGATATTCTGGCTGAGGATTCCGAAGGGCATCCGGTGCTGATCGAAAACCAGTTTGGTGCCACCGACCATCGCCATCTTGGTCAGCTTATCAGCTATGTTGCCAGTCAATCCGGGCAGGCGACGGTTGTTTGGGTTGCGGAGCGGTTCAAGGAGGATCACCGCGCCGCCATCGACTGGCTGAACACCAACACCATCGACGATTTCGGTTTCTTCGCCGTCGAGATTGAGGCGTTGCAGATTGGAGACAGCGACCCGGCCCCGTTCTTCAATGTCGTCGCCAAGCCGAACGCATGGGCGCGCAGCGTTGGGGCTGTCGCTCGCCAAGCGGTGAGCGGGGCTGAACCGGAACGCCACCGCGTCCGGCTGGCCTATTGGACCTCCTTTTCGGAATATCTCAAAGAGCGGAAATCCGTCTTTGCGATCCGCAAACCCGGCAAGGATCATTGGCATTCCTTCGCCGCCGGTCGCGCGGGGATCGTTATCAGCGCCACGATCTACACGAAGAAAAAGCGCATCGGGATGGAGCTGTATCTCCATAATGATCCGATGAAAGTTGGCATACGCCAGCTTGCCGCCGATAGGGCTGCGATTGAAGCTGAGTTTGGTGAGCCGCTGGAATGGCAGGAGCTACCGACGAAGAAGGCCAGCCGGATCGTGATTTTCCGGGACAGCTTTGATCCGGCAGATGCTGCGACGTTTTCCGAGCAGCACGCTTGGATGCTTTCACGGATGGAGGCGTTCCGGCGCGCGTTTGGCGACCGGATCAAGGTGCTGGATTTGAATGCAACGGTCGATCCAGAGGAACAAGCTGACGAAGCCTGAACGCCTTGCTTTGGACGGCAACCATGCTGTCTCGCCTCGTCAGCCAGAATCCTCGATTTTGCCAAGCCTGACGTTCACCTAGAACGCTTGGCCCGCGCGAAAACATCACGTCCCATCAGTTGTGCGCCCGGCTATCGCGGCAGTCCGGCTATCGTATCGCAACCATCGACACGGTCCTTTGGCGCGCCTGTGCGGAGGGGATTGTTGATTCCGCACTTTATGAAAAACGGGGTTGGCGCGCTGCATTTAAACGCTGCTAATATCGGACGAGATATAGCAATCATCGACCGTTTGTTGTCTGGTCGCCTCCGACGGGGCGCTTGGGAAGCAAACTTATCTCGAACCCTCTCTATTTGGGGCCTTCGTTCCGCCGACTTGCCATCGCGGAGGGACCCGGGGGACTTCGAGCGAAGCGGTGGTTTGGTCAATGTCCCAGTGCTCGCATCAACGACGCGAAAATGAGATTGAGGGCGGGATCATGGGTGAAATTACCGATTATCACGCTAAGCTGCTCGCGTTCAGTCTGACGCGGAGGCGTTCGTCGGACAGCAGTGAAAAGCTCGCTGTCGCCGTAGCCGGTGCACAAGTTGATATGAATCCGCATCAGGTGGATGCGGCATTGTTCGCGTTTGCGTCGCCATTGTCCAAGGGCGCGTTGCTCGCAGACGAGGTTGGCCTCGGCAAAACGATAGAAGCTGGATTGGTTATAGCTCAACGCTGGGCAGAGGGCAGAAGACGGGTGTTGATTATCGCCCCGTCCAATCTCCGTAAGCAGTGGTATCAGGAAATGAATGAGAAGTTCTTCATTCCCTGTTCCATCATCGAATCAAAGTCATACAACGCCGAGATTAAGGGAGGAAATTTCAGACCGTTTGAATCAAATGACCGTGTCGTGATATGCTCCTATCAGTTTGCCCGAAACAAGGCCGCAGACGTCCATGCGATGCCTTGGGACCTTGTCGTTATCGACGAAGCCCACCGACTGCGGAACGTCTATAAATCGTCGAATGTGATCGCCAACACTTTGAAAATAGCCCTTGCCGAACGGCACAAGCTTTTGCTGACGGCAACGCCTCTGCAGAACTCGCTATTGGAGCTGTTCGGCTTAGTCAGCTTTATCGACGAACATACTTTTGGCGATTTGAAGAGCTTTCGAGAGCAATTCGCCAATCTGTCGCAAGAGCGCACCTTCGAGATTCTACGTGAGCGTTTGAAGCCAGTTTGTCATCGGACGCTACGTCGGCAGGTCACGGCCTACGTCCCCTACACCAAGCGGCATGCCATTCTGGAGGAGTTCAGTCCCGACGAAGCTGAAGACCGGCTTTACAATCTCGTGACCGAGTATCTGCAACGCGACAACCTTCAGGCGCTTCCCGCCAGCCAGCGCTCTTTGATGACCCTTGTGCTTCGTAAGCTGCTCGCTTCGTCCACCTTCGCCATTGCGGGCGCTCTCACGTCAATATCTAACCGGCTACAAAAGCGGCTCGAACAGAGTAGCCCTACGTCGCTCTTGGAGGAGCTGGACAGGGATTACGAGGCGCTGGATGAAACGGCCGATGAGTGGGCGGATGACGAAATTGAACCACTGACGGAAGCCGATCAGCGGGCGCTTGAACTCGAAATAATTGAGCTTCGTGAGTTTGCGGATTTGGCAACCTCGATCGATCAAAACGCCAAGGGGAGGGCATTGCTGAAAGCTCTAGAGGTGGGTTTCGCTAAGGCGCGCGAATTAGGTGCCGATGAAAAGGCGATCATCTTCACTGAATCGCGCCGCACCCAATCCTATCTCTTGCGGGTGCTGGCCGACAGTCCGTTTGCCGACCGCATAGTCCTATTTAACGGCACCAACACCGACGATCAGTCGAAGGCGATTTACCGCGAATGGGTGTCCCGCCACGAAGGTTCGGATCGCGTCACCGGGTCGAGAACCGCAGATATGCGGTCCGCCTTGGTCGATTATTTCCGCGAGCGGGGCAGGATTATGATCGCCACTGAGGCCGGAGCCGAAGGCATCAATCTCCAATTTTGCTCAATGGTCGTGAACTATGACCTGCCCTGGAATCCGCAGCGTATCGAGCAACGCATCGGGCGTTGCCATCGCTACGGCCAGAAGCATGATGTCGTCGTCGTCAATTTCCTCAATCGTAAGAACGAGGCCGACCAGCGGGTCTATCAGTTGCTGTCCGAGAAATTCGAGCTTTTCGAGGGCGTTTTCGGAGCGAGCGACGAGGTGCTTGGTGCTATTGAATCTGGCGTCGATTTTGAAAAGCGGATTGCCGGTATCTACCAACAATGCCGCCAGACCGCCGAGATCAAGTCCGCTTTTGATGAACTCCAGCTTGAACTCACCCTTGAGATCAACGAGGCAATGACCCACGCACGGCGCAAACTGCTCGAAAATTTCGATGACGAGGTACGCGAGAAGCTAAAGATGCGTAACGCCGACACGAACTTGCACCTCAGCCAGTTCGAGCGGCAGTTGATGAAGCTGGCGGCGCATGAGTTGGACGGTGATGCTGATTTCATCGACTCATCATCGTTCCGGCTCAATGCCGTCCCGCATTGGCTTTCGGGCGAAGGCGTTCCTATCGGCCTGTATGAATTGCCGCGCCGCACCGGCGACGCGCATCTATTCCGAGTAAATCATCCTCTCGGGCAGGCCATCGTTGCCCGCGCGCAATCGCGCGACCTGCCTGTTGCCGAGATCGTCATCGATTATTCCGGCCATGAAGGGCGCATTTCCCAGATCGAGTTTCTTAAAGGGCAATCGGGCTGGCTCACAGCCTCGATGCTGTCGGTCGAAGCATTGGGCCAGAGCGAGGATCACCTATTGCTCGCGGGAACCTCCGATGATGGCAAGCCGCTAAGTGCTGAGGCAACCACCCGGCTGATGACCATCGCCGGCGGCGTCACAGGATCGGCCACACAGCCGGATGCAATCAAAACCGCACTTGCGCACTCGCTGGCTGAGCAGCAAGCGCACATCCGCCGGGACATATCGGAACGCAACGCCCGCTTCTTCGAGATCGAGGCTAACAAGCTCGATGGGTGGGCGGACGATTTGAAAGTCGGGCTGGAGCGAGAGCTGAAGGAGCTAGATCGCCAGATCAAGGAAGCACGGCGCGCCGCCACTCTGGCGCAAAGTCTTGAAGACAAACTGGCGGGGCAAAAGGCGGTCAAGGCGCTGGAAACCGAACGCTCCAACAAACGTCGATCGCTTTTCGACGCGCAGGATAAGATTGATGAGCAGCGGGCTGTGTTGATTGCCCAGATCGAGGGTAAGCTTGAACAGAGGGCGGAGACCAAGCCGCTGTTTACGATCCGATGGAGTGTGAGATGAGCGACGAAAAATCACCGTCCGAAACATTGGCATCGCAAATTGTGGATCAGTTAATCCAGTCCGGCCTTGTTCGTGCGGAGAAGCGGGATTCTGTCGTCATCAAGATCGCATCGGGCGATATGAAAGGGTTCGACTGGAAGAACGAAATCGACCTGGCTGCCGAGAAGGCAGCAACAGCATGACCGGGATTGCGCTAAAATCGCTCATCCTCACGGCGTTTCGGGGTTCTTCAACCACCTTCAAACTCCCGTTCGAGAAGGGCCGCAAGCTAACCTTGGTTTACGGTGAGAACGGCACCGGAAAAACCACGATCTGCGATGCCCTTGAATTTCTGGCGGTTGGTGATGTGGGTTCGCTGAACGACAAGGGAATGGGCCGGGCATTGGAAAAATACTGGCCTTCAGCCAACAAGGCCTTGTCCGACATCGACGTGGTGCTAGCGACCTCAAACGGTGTCGAGTGCAGGGGGCGCTTCGTTGACAAGAAACCTGTCTTTGAGCCTGCCGATGCACGTCCGCTGATCGAATTGCTGCGCCAGCAGCAGATTACAGCGCTCATCGAAACTCCGCCCGCCAAGCGATACGAAGTGCTGCAACGCTTCATCGACGTGGAGGCAGTAGAGAAGTCCGAAGACGCGCTGCGCAAACAGATTCAGGAGCTTGAAGCCGACAAGACGAACAGGGAAAATGCCGAGTATCAGAGCTTCGCGGCGCTCAACGACCTGTTCGATGCGGCGGGCAAACCTGCCGGTCTGACAGCGATCACATGGGCCAAGGCGCTGCTGGCCGAACCGCAGGATAATGTCCAAGCCGAGTTGAAAGCCGTTGAGTTGCTTCGGGGTGTCCTCATTGCGTTTGGCGCATATCCCGATTTGCTGACGCAAAGCCAAGCGTCGGTTGTTGCCGCAAAGGATGCTTTCGGCGCGGCGGATGCCGCTATGAAATCCGCTGTCGTGACCGCAAGCGGCAACGCCTCTGAGACCGTCAAGCTCCTCGAGGCAGGCAAATCATACCTTCATGCCCATGCTGACGCCGCCGTCTGCCCGTTGTGCGAAAGCGATGACAACATCGCCGGGCTTGCAGAATCAATCAATGCTCGGCTCGGCCAGCTCGCCTCGGTGCAGGAAGCTAAGACCGACCTCGACAAATGCCAATCCACCCTGAATCGCGTCGAAACCGCGCGCGCTCAGCTTGATGCCAATTACGCCAAGTCGCTCGAAGATTACGCCACCGCAAAGGGCGGCTTCGCTTGGGGCGTAAAATACACCTTTCCGGCTTTTAGCCCGCCAGCCGCCATCGCCGATATTCAGCAATGGCTCGCTACGGCGGAAGCACCGGCGAAGACCTGGGCCGATGCCGAAGCATCCCTGCGACAAGGCTCCAACCGTTTTGCGGCCGTCAAGAGCGCGCTTGATCGCTACGAGACGAACAGCACGCGCAAGAAAGAGGTTGAGGCGCTGATTCCCAAGGCCAAGCAGGCGCTGGAAATCTGCGTGAAGGCCCGGCAGACATTCACCGACAAGGTAATGGCGGAAATCGCGCAGCAGGTTGGCGAACTTTACGAAAAGGTGCACCCCAACGAGGGTCTCGAAAAGATCGCGCTCCAGCTTGATCCCAAGAAGCGTTCCTCGATCGAAATGCAGGCCAAGTTCGCGGGCAAAGACGTTCCACCGACCGCCTATTTCAGCCAATCCCACCTCGATACGCTGGGACTGTGCGTATTCCTTGCGCTTGCCCTCCGCGACAAGGCGGACGAGAAAATCCTGATCCTCGACGATGTGCTGGGGAGCATTGACGAGCCGCACGTCGAACGGGTGATCGACATGCTCTACGCCGTCAGTGACCGTTTCCGGCATACGCTCATCACGACCCATTACCGCCCCTGGCGCGAAAAATTCCGCTGGGGCAGATTGAAGCCCGACCAGCCCTGCCAGTTCGTCGAACTGACAGGATGGGGGCTTGATGGCGGGATGCGTATGAAAAGCGCGCTTCCCGAAACGGCGCGGCTGAAACTGCTGATGGAAGCCGAAGATCCCGACTTACAGGCCATATCGTCAAAGGCCGGAGTAATGCTCGAAGAAGCGCTCGATTACCTGACGCAAAAATATGAATGTGCCGTGCCGCGTCGGCACGGTGCGGCATATACACTTGGGGACTTGCTACCGTCCGTCAAAGGTAAGCTCAGGGACAATCTTCGCGTTGAGATCGTGACCCCGGTCGAGGGTGCCGAACCGACTATCGAAGCGATTGATTTGAAACCCATGCTCGATGAGCTGTCGCTAATCGCCCAGACTCGGAACGTAATGGGCGCGCATTTTAATACCATGTCGTTCGAACTGCTCGATGCAGACGCAATGAAGTTTGCGAAATTGGTCGAGCAGCTTGCCGATGCGCTTGTCTGCTCCGAACACGGATGGCCTAGCCGTGATAAGTCTGGCAGTTACTGGGAGAATGGCGGTGACACCCGTCGCCTCCATCCCCTCAAGAAGCCGAGCTAGATCATGGCCATTCGTCCAGAGCAACTTGTGATTCTGAAGAAGCATTTGGCTGAAACTTACGTTTCGCATTTGCCACCGTTGTTGGTCCCCAAAACACCTGAAGCCGATCAGGCGAAGAACGTGGATCGCGCCTTTTCAGCTTTTGCCGTTCATCACATTTGCGACATTACCCCTAGAAAGGCTGCGAAAGCGGTCGTTGACGATTTCGACGACTTTGGCTTGGACGCAATCTATTATGATACCGGAACCAAGACGCTTTACTTGGTTCAAGCCAAGTTGAAAGGCAGCGGCGCATTCAAGCAGGATGAGGCAAACGGGTTCTGCCAAGGCATTCGTAAGCTGTTGAAAGAAGATTTTTCGGGCTTCAATGCCAACATTTTGAATCGGGAAACCGCCATACGCAAAGCGCTGTCGGATTGCGCTAAGATAGAGATCGTCATTGCTCACACCGGAGACGGAATAACCAATCATGCGGCCAAAGCCGTCGCAGACGTTATCGCCGAACAGGATGGAGTTGAGTTCAGACTGAACGGTGCAGCACTCGATTTCGACTCTGCTAGAACCGTGGCGGCTCTTCATAGCGTTCAAGCCTACGAGCAGGTCGATTGTCGCCTGACGCTATTTAACTTTGGATCGGAAACACAGCCCCGAACCGCCTTTTATGGAACCATCGCTCTGACGCAGCTTGCAGACCTACACAAACAGTTCCGCGAAGCGCTCTATGAAAAGAACATCCGTACATTCTTGGGGCGTGATACGCCGGTAAATGCCGCGATCCGCGATACGCTCGCCGAGCGGCCCGACCATTTCCAGTATCTCAACAACGGCGTAACGGCACTTTGTCAGACGATCGACCCAAAGAACGGCACGGCGAAACAAAAGGACTTCGCACTCACTGGGGTGTCAATTATCAACGGGGCGCAGACAGTCGCCTCAACCGCTGGCTTTGTTGCCGATAATCCCGATCACGACATCTCCGACGCAAAGGTCATGATTACGCTAATCACCGCTGACGCGGACGGAGAGTTTGGAAAATCGGTCACGCGGGCGCGGAACCATCAAAATCCTGTCCAGCTCGCGAATTTTGCGGCACTTGATGATGAGCAGGAGCGGCTGCGCCGCGAACTTGCGATGCTGGATATCGAGTATGTGTTCAAAGCGGGCGCTACACCCCAGGGATACGATCCAAAACGGATTCTGCTCGCCGAAGCCGTTCAGGCCTTGGCCGTTCTTGAACCTGACCCCCGCTATGCTGTCTGGTTGAAAAAGCAGCCATCTGTCTTCATCGATACGGCAAGCGAGCCATACCAACAGATATTCGGGCAATCATTAAGTGCCTATCGCCTTGCCAATGCGGTCACGGTTTATCGCTACATTCGGTCTCAGGTTGAGGCCCAAGTTCGCAGTAGCTCTTCGTCCGAGAAGGCCGCCTACAAGCACGGCGAATATGCGATTGCCTTTGTGTTCGCAAAGATGCTCCGGGATTCAATTGAGGGGCATACCTTGATCGAATTGGCGAAGCTTCGGACAGCGGCAGGGTCTGCGTTCGATCTTGCTCGCCAAGCCCACTGGGATGTCCTGTCAGAGGTCAACTGGCCAGGTGCGCTAGCCGTGTTCCGGAACCAAACTCATGCCCTTCCAGTCATTCGGAAAACTATGACCAGATACTACCAATTGAAGGACGATCCGTTGCGCAAACAGCTCGCGCAAAAGTCTTCCTTTGGTCAGACACATCAGGTTGACCTCTTCAAATACCTCGCCGCTAAAGCCCCCCAGATTGCGAACGTGACATGACCAAAAAGCAGAAACTCGAGCTGACATGGGTGGGCAAGGAGAACCGGCCTCGGCTGGAGCCGCGCATTCTGATTGAGGACCCGGCGAAGAGCTATCATGCAGCTGCACGGGTTTCGGATGCGGACATTTTCGATAATGTGCTGATCCACGGCGACAATCTGCTCGCGCTCAAGGCGCTGGAGGCGGAGTATGCGGGCAAAGTGAAGTGCGTGTTTATCGACCCGCCCTACAACACTGGCAGCGCCTTTACCCATTATGATGACGGGCTGGAGCATTCGATCTGGCTGGGCCTGATGCGCGATCGGCTGGAGATTATCCGGCGGTTGTTGTCCGAGGACGGCTCCCTTTGGATCACCATCGACGACAACGAGGCACACTATCTGAAGGTCATGTGCGACGAATTATTTGGACGCGCGAATTTCGTGTCCAACGTCGTTTGGCAGAAAAAATACTCGAAGCAGAATGATGCGAAGTGGCTCAGCACGAGCCACGACCACATTTTGCTTTATGCCAAGAATAAAGAAACGTGGCGGCCCAACGCTGTTGAGCGAAATGCCGATCAGCTCAAGGGATATTCCAATGTTGACAATGACTCGCGTGGTCTATGGCAATCTGTTGTATATACGTGCGCGAAGACACGTGCCGAGCGGCCCAACCTCTATTATGGAATTGAGCATCCACGCACCGGGGAATTAATTTACCCGAGCGAGACCCGTGTTTGGGGATACGATCCAAACCGCCATGCGCAGCATGTCCGCGATGGACTCATTTGGTGGGGTAAGAACCAAGAGAAGGACAAGCCCCGGTTGAAATCCTTTCTTCAAAAAGTCGGCACTGGCTTGGTTCCGGACACCCTTTGGTTCCGCGACGAGGCAGGAGACAACCAAGATGCCAAGCGTGAGGCACTCGCATTCAATTCAGCGAATGTATTTCCGACTCCTAAACCGGAAAAATTGCTGAACAAGATATTGCAGATCGCCACCAACGAGGGCGATCTTGTGATCGACTCTTTCGCAGGTTCCGGCACAACCGGCGCGGTTGCTCATAAAATGGGCCGCCGCTGGATCATGGTGGAGCTTGGCGATCATTGCACCACCCATATCGTGCCGCGTCTCGCCAAAGTGATTGATGGAAGCGATCAAGGCGGGATCAGCAAAGCGATCGATTGGAAGGGTGGCGGCGGCTTTCGCTACTGTGAACTCGCACCCTCTTTGCTCGAAAAGGACAAATGGGACAGAGAGGTAATCTCTAGCAAATATGACGCGGCGATGCTGGCGCAGGCTATCTGCAAGCTGGAAGGCTTCGCCTACGCGCCGAGCGATAGCGTCTATTGGCAGCAGGGCCATTCGTCCGAAAGCGACTTCCTCTACGTCACCACGCAGACATTGGGTCCGGAGGAGTTAGCCGCCCTGTCCGAGGATGTGGGGGAAGGCCGCTCGCTGTTGATCCTCTGCGCCGCGTTCCGGGGCAATGCCGATCTTTGGCCCAACCTCACCTTGCGTAAAATTCCCAACCACATCCGCAGCAAGTGCGAGTGGGGGCATGACGATTATTCGCTCAACGTCGCCAACCTGCCGATGGCGGAAAAGGAGCCATCGCCGCCGCCGCCCGCGCAATCTGGCCTGTTCGACGGGGAGGCTGTGGCATGAGCAATCTCCGTCACGTCAACGCCATCGCTGGTCGCTTGAGCCTGCGCCCGCCGCAGCGCCGCAGCCTCGAAATCCTCGACCGCATTACAGAGATTGTGCCACTGGCCCGGTCCACCGATCTTGCCGCCGCCAAGGACATTATCGCGAGCGAATATCCCGGCGTTGACGATTTCGAACGTGATTTTCCGTCGCTGTGCTTCGCTCTTGCCACCGGCGTCGGCAAAACGCGGTTGATGGGCGCGTTCATCGCCTATTTAAAGATCGCGCACGGGATCAATAACTTTTTCGTCCTCGCGCCGAACCTGACGATCTACAACAAGCTGATCGCCGACTTCACGCCGAACACTGCCAAATATGTTTTCAAGGGCATCGCGGAGTTCGCCATCGCTCCGCCGGTGCTGACCACTGGCGAAACCTATGAACGGCAGATTGCCTCGGGCGGCAATCTCTTTCCGACCACGATCAATATCTTCAACATCGCCAAAATCTCGTCCGAAGTGCGCGGCGGGCGTTCCCCTCGTATTCGTTCGTTTCGAGAGGAAATCGGCGAAAGCTATTTCGATTATCTGGCGAGCCTGCCCGATCTGGTGCTGCTGATGGATGAATCGCACCGCTACCGCGCTACGGCCGGAATGCGCGCGATCAACGAGTTGAAGCCGGTGTTGGGGCTTGAGCTGACGGCGACGCCGTTCGTCGAAAGCCCGCGCGGGCCTGTGCCGTTCAGCAACGTCATATTCGATTACCCGCTTGGTCGCGCGATGGAGGATGGTTTCGTGAAGGAGCCCGCCGTCGTCACCCGCAGGGATTTCAACCCGGCCGGTAAATCGGCCGACGCGATCCAGACGATGAAGTTGGAGGATGGCATCCGCCTACACGAAAGCGTCAAGGTCGATCTGGAAACCTACGCCCGCGAAAATGGCGAGCGCATCGTCAAGCCCTTCGTTCTGGTTATCGCGCGCGACATCACCCACGCGGCCGAATTGACGCGGTTGATCCAGTCCGACGCCTTTTTCGAGGGCCGCTACGCCGACAAGGTTATACAGGTCGATTCGAGCGTGAAGGAAGAGGAGACGGTCGAGAAGCTTTTGACCGTCGAACAGAATGACAATCCGGTCGAGATCGTCATTCACGTCAACATGCTCAAGGAAGGTTGGGACGTCACCAACCTTTACACGATCATTCCGCTGCGCGCGGCGAACGCCCGCACTTTGATCGAGCAGAGCATCGGTCGAGGACTTCGCCTGCCATATGGCAAACGCACCGGCATCGCCGCAGTGGATCGCCTCAATATCGTCGCGCATGACCGGTTTCAGGAAATTGTGGACGCGGCGAACGATCCCAACTCAACGATCCGCTTGAAGCAGCTTGTGCTTGATGAAGCCGATTTGACCCGCAAGACCGTTACGGTCTTGGCTTCGCCGACAATCCTTGGCAGTCTTGGCCTGCAATCCGCACATAGTGAGGGCGCGGCGACGGCTTCCGGCCCCGCGCAGACTCCAGCGTTCACCGATCCGAATGAAATTCGCGTCGCGCAGCTCGCCTATGATGCTTTCCGCAAACTTGCGCGTGAACCCGACAAGGTGCCGAGCGTTTCCTATCTTTCCCGCGCAAACGTGCAGGAACAGGTCGTGCGCGAGGTGCGCAGCCAATATCAGGCTCCGCAGCTCGAACTTGACGGCATCGCCAAGCCTGCGCCGGATATAGAAGCCGTAATTGCGGCCACCGCGAAATTGATGGTCGAGCGCACGATCGACATTCCCCGCATAACCGTCATGCCCAAGGGGGAGGTCAAGGCGGGCTTCAAGCCGTTCACGCTCGACTTGTCAGGGATGCGCTATCCCGCCCCGAGTGATGAGCTTTGGGCAAAGCATCTGCGCACCGATCAGGTCGATGTTATCGGCCTGTCGCAAGGCAATTTGCTCGAGGAGCGCCTGGAGGATTATGTCGTTAGCGGACTGATCGACTTTTCAGACATCGCGTATGATGAACATGCCGACTTGCTCTACGAGCTTGGCGGACAGGTTGCGCGACACTTCCTCACCTACCTTTCCGAGACTGACGCCGGGCAGGTCTTGTCATTGCACCAGCGCGAAATTGCGCGTGCGGTTCACGCCCAGATGCAGGATCATTTCTGGAAAGACGAGGCGGTCGAGTATCATCATGAGATCCGGCAAGGCTTCTCGGAACTTCGGGAAACGGCATTTACGGCATCTCGCGAAGCCCCCCTCGATTTCCGGGTGCCGCCCGCCGACAAGAGCAACATGGCTCGGTACTTGTTTGGCGGGTTTTCGAAATGTCTCTCGACAGTGGCGAGGTTCCATTCGGACGCCGAACGCAAGCTGGCGGTTATTCTCGAACGCGAGGCGCTGAAATGGTTGCGGCCCGCAAAGGGCCAGTTCCAGATGTTTTACCGTAGCGGTCACGATCACCTCGAGTATCAGCCGGATTTCGTCGCTGAGACCAACGATCGCATTCTTATGCTCGAACCCAAGATGGCAAAGCAGATGCAGGACAAGGATGTTCTGGCGAAGCGCGATGTTGCGATCCAGTGGTGTGCGTGGGCGAGTGAACATGCGCGTTCTTATGGCGGGAAGCCCTGGCAATATGCCCTGATGCCACATGATGTGATCGCCGAAAATATGACGTTGGAATTTCTGATGAAGCAATTTGGGTCAGCCGACTGGCCAAAATAAAATTGCTTAGCGGTGGCCCATAGCAACATGGTGTTGCGTGGTCGCGGGGTAGTTGCTGATGGTCTGAGCCCCGACGATCCTCCACCTATGAGTAGAGCCGGAGGCCCTGTTGATGCCCTTGCGTGGGCGTGATGGCAACCGGGTTGGGGGTTA
>LNFM01006716.1_pt1 | contig 18702 bp, 15 predicted proteins | sample 596031 | NCBI WGS metagenome assembly LNFM01 (sample SAMN04254537, study PRJNA301005) | activated carbon metagenome | isolation source: dual media filters at the Ann Arbor, Michigan drinking water treatment plant | place: USA: Ann Arbor | reverse complement strand
CGTCTCCTGGGTCGGCCCGCCGCTGAATGAATGGTCACGGCGCGGCTACCTCGCCGGCCGCTTGCCCAATTCCCCGGATCACCTGGTCGCCTGGCTGCGGGACCCGCAGGCGATCTCGCCGGGCTCGGCCATGCCGTCGCTGGGGCTGAGCGAGGGCGAGGCGCGGGACGCGGCGGCCTATCTCTTCACGCTGGGCGCCCTGCGCCTGCCGCCCGTGCCGGCCGGCATGGCCCTCGGCCCCCAGGAGACCGCGCCGCGCGACAAGCCGCGGCTGCGTCCGCGGGCGTAGAGCATGATGCGTTGAGGCGGAATCGCCGAAACGCTGAATCATCCTCTCGGCCAAGGCCAGGCCACGCGCGGGAACGCAGCGTGGTCTGGGCCCGCTCAGCCGCAGTTGGGCAGCAGCATGGCCGGCACGGCCTGGAACAGCACGGCCAGGGCCGACAACAGGGCGGTCGCGGCCGCAAACCAACGGGTGAAGTGCGGCTCCGTTTCCTGCGCCCTGTCCGTGATGCCCGGCAGGCCAGGCCGCATCACAAGGCCCAGCAGGGCCAGCGCCAGCAGCGTGGCCAGGCCCACCATCGCCGGCACCAGGGGCAGGCCGAGGAGCATGCGCCCGGTCAGGCCACGCTCGCAGGCCAGCGCGGTGACGGCATAGATCACGGTGAAATGCCCGGCCCAGACCGCAAGCCCGGCGGCCGAGAGCAGCACCCCCAGGACGGGCCGCGCCGCGCTCATGCCAGCAGAAGGGGAAAGCCGTGCAGCAGCGCGAGCCCCGCCACCCCCTGGCCCAGCGTGTAGAGCCAGAACAGCATGACATTGTCGAAGCTCAGCCGCCGCGTGCCATCCAGCAGGCCGCACCAGGACCGCGCGGCAATGTAGGCCGCCATGATCACGGCGACCACGACATGCAGCCCCTGCCAGACCAGCAGCGCGTAGGATGCGGCGGCATGCGCGTGGAGGCTCGGCCGCAGCCCCGCCTGCCACAGTGCCAGGATATCGGCGCCGAACCCGCCCAGCAGCGGCAGCAGCGCCAGGGGCATCAGCAGCACCGGCAGCGCTCCCCGAAGGCGCAGCGCGCGCGAGCCCAGCAGCACCAGCCCGCCGCTGGTCGCATAGCCTGCCAGCGCGGCGGCGCCCCAGGCGGCGACGGGCCGCTCCATCCCGGCCGGCGGCCACATCGCATCGCCATTGACCAGCCAGAGATAAAGGTAGCTCCCGATGGAACAGGCATAGGCGGTGCCGCTGACCAGCATCAGGCAGACCATCGCCCACCAGGAGGTGGAGAGCGGGCCGGTGACGTAGTTGGGCAGATCCAGCCGTTCGCCCACGCCATCGGCGCGCATCGGCAGGGGGCCATGATCCGTGCCGGTCCAGAGCCAGTGCAGGAAGCCAGCCACTGCGACCAGGCCGAAGCCGAGGGCGGGTATCACCGCCGAGACCGCCAGCGCCAGGAAGAAGCCGGCCGTGCCGATGGCGGCGACGAGATGCGCAAGGCCCGGCCCCGGAATCACCGCGACATATTGCGGCAGGGCCTCGGCCGGGCTCGTGATCAGCGTCTCGCGCCGGCCGGTGAGGGTGCCGGGCAGGAAATGCCGCCCGGCCTCGACTTCCGCCGCCAGACCCGGATTTTCCCAGAGCGGATAGCGGCCGGTGATGCGGGGGATGCTGCGGGGGCCGAAATCCTCGCTGGGCAGCCATTCGGCGGTGCCCGCCTTCCACGGATCGCGGTTGCTGCCGCGGCTCAGCCGGAAGTTGCGGGCGATGTCGAGGATCAGCACCACACCGCCGGCCAGCACCACCGCGGCACCCAGGGAGGAGAGCGCGTTCCAGACCTCCAGCCCCATGCTGGCCGGATAGGTGTAGATGCGCCGCGGCATGCCCATCAGCCCCGAGATATGCATAGGGAAGAAGGTCAGGTTGGTGCCCAGGAAGAGCAGCCAGAAAGCCCATTTGCCCAGGCGTTCCGACAGCGGCAGGCCGATCGCCGGTGCCCAGTAGTAGAGCGCCGCGAGCAGCGGGAAGACCATCCCGCCGATCAGCACGTAATGCAGGTGGGCCACGATGAAATAGGTGTCGTGCGCCTGCCAGTCGAAGGGCGTCACCGACACCATCACCCCGGTCAGCCCGCCCAGCACGAAGATGAACAGGAAGCCGAAGACAAACAGGGTGGGTGTGGCGATGCGCACCCGCTTGCCACCCGCGAAGGTGCCGATCCAGGCGAAGACCTGCAACCCGGACGGCACCGAGACGGCGAAGCCGGCGGAGGCGAAATAGGCCAGGCTCAGCCCCGGGATGCCCGTGGTGTACATGTGGTGCACCCAGAGCCCGAAGCTGAGGAAGGCGGTGCCCACCAGCGCCGTCACCACCAGCCCATGCGCCAGCAGCGTGGTCCCCGCCATGGCCGGCACGATCATCGAGACCATGCCGGCCGCCGGCAGGAAGATCACATAGACCTCCGGGTGGCCGAAGAACCAGAAGAGGTGCTGCCACAGCAGCGGGTCGCCGCCGCGCTCGGGGATGAAGAAGGGCCAGTCGAAGGCGCGTTCCAGTTCGAGCAGCGTGCTCGCCACGATCACCGCCGGGAAGGCGAAGACCACCATGCCCGCGAAGACCAGCATGGCCCAGGCGAAGATCGGCATGCGCCCCAGCGTCATCCCCGGCGCGCGGCAGCGCAGGATGCCCACGATCAGCTCGATGGCGCCGGCAATGGCGGAGATCTCGATGAAGCCGATGCCCAGCAGGTACATGTCGGTGTTGATGCCGGGCGAATATTCCTTGCCGGTCAGCGGCGGGTACATGAACCAGCCGCCATCGGGCGCCACGCCGAAGAAGAGCGAGGAGAAGAAGGCGAGCCCGCCGATCAGGTAGATCCCATAGGCATAGGCGCCGAGCCGCGGCGTCGGCATCTCGCGCGCGCCGAGCATGGCGGGCAGCAGCGTGATGCCCACCGCCTCCACCGCCGGCACGGCGAAGAGGAACATCATCACCGTGCCATGCATGGTGAAGACCTGGTTGTAGGTGGCGGGGTCGATGATGGTGAGGCCGGGCATGGCCAGCTGCACCCGGATCAGCACGCCCAGCAGCCCGGCGAGCGTCAGGAACAGCAGCGCCGTCGCGACGAAGAGCGGGCCGATCAGGTTGTTGTTGATCTCGCCCAGCACGCGCCAGCCGCGCGGACGCTCCCAGGCCGCGCGCAGCCGGCCGAGCTCGTCAGGGGGCCGCGGCAGGGCATTGGGCAGCGCCTCGCGCACCGGCTCGGCGGGGGCGTGGTCCGGGCTCATCGCAGCGCCTCCAGCCAGCTCGTCACGGCCAGCAGCTCGGCACCTTCCAGCGCGCGGCCGTAGGAGGGCATGGCGTTGCCGGGCTTGATGTCCTGCGCGCCGGCGATCCAGCCGGCGAGTGTGCCATGCCGGTTCTCCAGCATGCCGGCCGCGAGCGAGAGGCGGGAGCCGATCCGCGAGAGGTCCGGCGCCAGGCGGCCCTGGAATTCCGTGCCGCGCACCGCATGGCAGGCGCCGCAGCCATGTTCGCCGAAGAGGCGCATGCCCTCCGCCTCCGTCGCGGTGGCGGGCGGCGGCACGGGCGCCAGCTGCCGGGCCACCCAGGCCTCGAACGCGGCCGCTTCCTGCGTCACCACCCAGAACGCCATGAAGCTGTGCTGCAAGCCGCAGAACTCGGTGCATTGGCCGCGCAGGGTTCCGATGCGGTCGGCGCGCAGGCGCAGGCGGTTCACCCGGCCGGGGATCATGTCCATCTTGCCGTGCAGATTGGGGATCCAGAGGCTGTGGATCACATCGCCGGAGGAGAGATGCAGCTCCACCTCCCGCCCCACCGGCAGGTGCAGCTCATTGGCCGTCACCGCGCCCTCGCCCAGCTCGGGGTAGCGGACCTCCCACCAGTATTGCCGGCCGATGATCTCGACCTTGAGCGGCGCCTCCGCGCCCGGGGCGGTGAGGGCGCGGGAGATGCCCAGCGAATAGACCAGCAGCGCGGTGAGGGTGACCACGGGAAAGACGATTCCCCCGCCGATGACGAAGCGGCGCGAGCCGATCACCGCGCGCAGCCGGCCGCGGGCCAGGACGGCCAGGGCCAGGAACCCCATGGTCAGCGCCAGGATCGCCGCCCCGCCGAGAAAGAGCACATGGCTCAGACCCGCGATCAGCGCGGCCTGCGCCCCCCAGGGATCGAGCGGCGTCTGCACCCCGGAGCAGCCGGCCAGCAGCACGGGAAGCAGAAACGGCGCCCGCCTCACGCCGCGAAGCGCCCGCGCCGCATCGCCAGCACCAGCGCGCCCAGCGCGACCCCGGCGAAGGTGAGCCCGCCCGGCACCCACATGAGCAGCCCGCCCAGCTGCTGGTCCTCCAGCTGGGTCAGGCCCCAGGCCAGGGTGGTGAATTCATGCGGCGCGAAAAGCGGGCGCGGCGCGAAGGTGAGGAAGGCGCCCAGCGCGCTCATCTGCATGGCGGTGGCGAGGCCGGCGGGCAGCACCGCCTCGGGCCGCGCCGCGGCGGCCAGCAGCAGTCCGCGCCAGAGCCAGATGGCGCTGGCCAGCAGGCTCAGATGCATCGCCCAATAGGCGACATCCGTGCGGAAGGTGGCGGCATAGGGACCGGGCAAATGCCAGAGCCACAGCATCACGGCGAAGCCGGCCGCGGCCCCCGCGATCCCGCCCGTGGAGGTGATTCGCCACCGCCCCGGCAGGCCCAGCGCCAGCAGCGGCGCCGCCGCCAGAAGAATCACCATGTGCTGCCCGACGCGCGCGGAAAACAGCGCCACCGAGAGGCTGCACAGCGGCGAGAACAGCGCCACCGCCAACGCCGCGCCACCGGCCAGCAGGGCCGTCCGGTCCGCGCTGCGGCGCCAGGCCCAGGCCAGCAGCCCCGCCAGCGACGCCGCCAGCCAGGGATCCGCATTCCAGGCGGCCGTGCCGGGAACGGGCGGCGCTCCGCAATAGGCGATCCATTCTGCCATCCTGTTCCCTTTTGCCCGGCTGCGCGTTGCACCAACGCCGGCCATGCGGACCGGATGCCGGGGAGGTTGCCGAAATGTTAGCAAAGGAGGTTCTGCTGGTGGGGGGCGGGGCTGCGCATCTCGCGGCCTTGCGCCACCTGGCCATGCGCCCCCTGCCGCCCGAGGCCCGCCTGACCTTCATCGTGCCGGAGCCGGAGCAGCCCTATTCCGGCATGGTCCCGGGCGTGATGGCCGGTCGCATCCCGCGCGATGCCGCCCAGGTGGATCTGGCGGCCCTGGCCAGGGCGGCGGGCGCCCGGCTGATCCTGGGCCGCGCCGTGGGTCTGGACCCCGGGGCGCGGCGGCTGCGGCTGGCGGGCGCGCGCCCGCCCTTGCGCTATGACCTGCTCTCGCTGGCGATCGGGGCCGAGAACGCGCTGGTGCCCGGCGCCACGCGCCACGCCCTGCAGGTCAAGCCGCTCGGTGCCTTCCTCGATGCCTGGGAAGCCCTGACCGCCGCGCCGCCGGAGGACCTGCTGGTGGTGGGCGGCGGCGCGGCGGGGGTGGAGGTGGCGCTGGCCGCCCGCGCCCGGCTGGGCGAGGCGCCGCGCATCGCCCTGCTGGCGCAGGGTGGGCTGCTGGCCCGCCTCGCGGCCGGTGCCCGGCAGGCGGCGATGGCGGCGCTTGCGGCTGCCGGCATTGAACTCCTGGTGGGCGAGGCCGTGGCCGTGGAGCCGCATCGGCTGCGGCTGGCCGATGGCCGCATGCTCCCCTTCGGCGTGGCGCTCTGGGCCGGCGGGCCGGCCGCCCCGGCCTGGCTGGCCGAAACCGGCCTCGCCCTCGCCGAGGGCGGCTGGCTGGCCACCGACGCCACCCTGCGCAGCGCGAGCCACCCCTCGGTCTTTGTCGCGGGCGATGCGGCCACCAACCTGGCCCATCCCCGTCCGCGCAACGGCGTCTTCGCGGTGCGCCAAGGCGTGCCGCTGGCGGAAAACCTCCGCCGGGTCCTGGCCGGACGCGCGCCCCGGTCCTTCCGGCCGCAGCGCTGGCATCTGGCGCTTCTGCTGGCCGGCGAGACGGCCATCGCGGCCAAGGGGCCCTTCGGCCTGGCGGGCCGCTGGGCACTGCGGCTCAAGGACCGGATCGACCGCGACTGGGTGGCGAGCTTCGCCCGCCTGGCCCCCTCCATGGCGCATCCCGCGGCCCAGCCGGAGCCGCGCTGCGCCGGTTGCGGCGCCAAGGTGCCGCCGGGCGTCCTCGCCCGTGTCCTGGCACGGCTGCCGCGGCCGCCGGCCGCCGCCGTCACCCTCGGGCTGGAAGCGCCGGACGATGCCGCGCTGCTGGCCGCCCCGGCACCGGGATGCGTGCTGGTGCAGAGCGTGGATCATTTCCGCTCCCCCTGCGATGATCCCTGGGTCTTTGGCCGCATCGCCGCGGCGCATGCGCTGGGCGACATCGCCGCCATGGGCGGGTCGCCGCGCGCGGCCCTGGCCATAGCCAGCCTGCCCCCGGCGGCGGAGCCCCTGCTGGAGGCGGACCTGCTGGCCATGCTGGCCGGGGCGCAATCCTTGCTGGGGCCGGCCGGCGCCCCCCTCGTCGGCGGCCATAGCGGCGAGGCGGCGGAAGCGAGCCTGGGCTTCGCGGTGACGGGCGATGTGGTGCCGCGATCCGCGCTGCGCCGCTCCGGCCTGCGCCCGGGTGACGTCCTGATCCTGACACGGCCGCTGGGCACCGGCGCCATCCTGGCGGGCTGGATGCGCGGCTTCGGCCGCGGGCGGGACTGGGCGGCGGCCCTCGGCGCCATGCAGCGGGATCCTTTTCCGGCCTCCCGCATCCTGCTGGCCCATGGCGCGAGTGCAGCGGCCGATGTGACAGGCTTCGGCCTGCTCGGGCATCTGCTGGAAATGCTCCGGGCCTCGGGCTGTGGGGCCCGGCTGGATGCCGAGGCGGTGCCGGCGCTGGAGGGGGCGCTGGCGGCGCTCGAGGCGGGCTTCGCCAGCACCCTCTCCCCCGCCAATGCGGCCGCCTGCAGCGCGGCCCTGCTGGGTGCCGAAAGCCTGGCCCGGGGGCGGCTGGGCCTGCTGCTCGATCCGCAGACCTCGGGCGGGCTGCTGGCGGGCGTGCCGGCCGGGCGGGCCGCGGCCTGCCTCGCGGCGCTGTCGGAACTGGGCGAGGGGGCGGTCATCATCGGCCATGCCCTGGCCGGCCCTCCGCGGATCGCCCTGCAACCCGCAGGGTGCGAGGGGCGTTCGGCCCGCGATGCAGAATGTTACCGGCAAGATCCTGATGGTGCAGGAGGGGCGGCTCAGGCTGCTGCGGGATGATGGCCGCGGCCTCACCCTCGTGCTCTCGCCCTCGGCCGCGATCGAGCCGCAGGACCTGCCGCCGCTCACCCATCGCCGGGTGCGCGTCGCCTGGAAGCCCGCGCCCGGATTGACCGGCGGCATCGCCCATCGCCTGGCGCTGCTGGACTGACCCCGGAGAAACACCGATGCCCCGCCCCCCGCTTCGCCGCCGCCACAGCCAACGCGCCCGCCAATTCCTGGAGGAGTGGTCCGTGCCGCGCCAGTTCGCCGGCCAGGACCACGCCGGGCCGGCCGCCGAGGCCGCCACCGCGCGCGCGCTGCGCCCTCGCACCGAGCAGGCCGATGCCGTGGGCACCTCCATCTGCCCCTCTTGCGCCGTGGGTTGCGCGCAGCTGATCTATGCCACGCAAGGCCGGCCCATCGCCGTGGAGGGCGACCCCCGCAGCCCGATCAACCAGGGCACGCTCTGCCCCAAGGGTGCCGCCACCCTGGGGCTGATGACCAGCCCGCAGCGCATCGACCGCGTGCTGCACCGCGCGCCGCATGCCACCGAATGGCGGGATGTTCCCCTCGACTGGGCGATGGATCGCATCGCCCATCTGACGAAGCAGGTCCGCGACGAAAGCTTTGTCGGCGATGCACCGGACGGCACGCGGCTGAACCACACCATGGCGCTCGGTTCCATGGGCGGGGCGACGCTCGACAATGAGGAAAACTACCTCATCAAGAAGCTGTTCTCCGCCGGGCTCGGGATGGTCTTCATCGAGAACCAGGCCAGGGTTTGACACAACAACTCGGTGCCCAGTCTGGGCACCGCCTTCGGCCGGGGCGCGGCGACGCTGCCCCAGTGGGACCTCGCGCGCGCCGATGTCGTGCTCGTGATGGGCTCGAACATGGCCGACAACCACCCCATCGCCTTCCGCTTCGCGCTCCAGGCCAAGGCGCGCGGCGCGACACTCATCCATGCCGACCCGCGCTTCACCCGCACCTCGGCCATGTGCGACCTCTATGCGCCGCTGCGCGCGGGGACGGACATCGCCTTCCTCGGCGGCATCATTCGGCACCTGCTGGAAAACGACTTGTGGTTCCGCGACTGGGCGCTGCCCTACACCAACCTCTCGACCATCATCGAGGAAGGCTATGAGGGGCCGGAGCAGGATGGGCTCTTCTCCGGCTGGAACGAGCAGGAGAGGCGCTATGAATCCGCCACCTGGCAATATGAGGGACTGACCATCCCATCGCCGCTGGCGGAGGCCTGGATGGAAACGGGCGGGGACTTCGCCGAGCGCGTCTCCCACCTGCGCGACGGACCGCCCCCGCGCGACGAGACGCTGCAACACCCCCGCTGCGTCTACCAGATCATGCGCCGCCATTTCGCCCGCTACACGCCGGAGGTGGTGGCCCGCATCACCGGCTGCCCGGAGGATGTGTTCCTGAAAGTGTGCGACGCGATGGCGCGCAATTCGGGGCGGGAGCGCACCGGCGTCATCTGCTACGCGGTGGGCTGGAACCACCACACCACGGGTGCCCAGATCATCCGCGCGGGCGCCATCCTGCAGGGTTTGCTGGGCAATGTCCGCCGGCCCGGCGCGGGCATGCTGGCCCTGCGCGGGCACACTTCGATCCAGGGCTCCACCGACATCGCGACGCTCTACGACCTGATGCCCGGCTATCTGCCGCAGCCGCATGCGCTGCGTCCGCATGCCACGCTGGAGGATTACCTCAAGGTGGAGACGGCGCCGACCGGCTTGTGGGCGAATTTCCCGGCCTATGCCGTGAGCCTGCTGCGCGCCTGGTATGGGGGCGAGGCCAGTGCCGAGAATGGCTGGGGCTATGACTGGCTGCCGCGCATCATGGGCGATCACAGCCAGTTGCCGATGACGCTGGCGATGCGCGACGGCATCATGCGCGGCCTCTTCGTCATGGGCCAGAACCCCGTGGTCGGCGGCAGCAATTCCAGGCTGGTGCAGCGGGGCCTCGCGCGCCTCGAATGAATGGTGGTGCGCGACATCGCGGAGACCGACACCGCCACCTTCTGGCGCGACGGCCATTTGGTGTTCGACGCTCGCCAGGTCGCAGCGGGCGATGGCGACCACGCCGCGGCGGATGCCCAGAAGCGCCGCGATCTCGGCATGCTCGCGCGTCTGCGCCCGCACCCCCTCGCGCGCATCCACGGCCAGCAGGGCGGCATCCATGCCGGTGGCGCCCCCGATCATGGTCCGCACGAAGCGCTCATGGCCGGGCGCATCCACCAGATCCACCTCCCCGCCATTGGCCAGCGCCATGCGGGCGAAGCCGAGCGCGATGGAAATGCCGCGCGCCTTCTCCTCCGGCAGGCGATCCGTGTCGGTGCCGGTGAGCGCGCGGACCAGCGCCGTCTTGCCGTGATCCACATGGCCGAGCACGGCGACCAGCGCGCTCCTCATGGCAATGCCTTTGCCACGGCGGCGGCGGCCTCGGCCAGTTCGGGCTCGGAGAGGCAGCGTGGATCGAGCAGCAGGCGGCCGCGATCCAGCCGGCCCAGCAGCGCCGGCCGCGCCGCCCGCAGCCGCGCCGCGAGCGCTTCCGCTGTCACGGCGGCGGGGCGCAGCGCCACCAATGTCGTCGGCAGTTGCAGCAGCGGCAGGGTGCCGCCGCCGGCCAGCGAAAAGCCGGGCTCCAGCGCCGCCCCCGCCGCCTCGGGCAGCAGCGCCAGCAGCCTTGCCGCGCGCGCCGCGAGTTGCGCGGGTGGCGCGGCCAGCATCGCCAGCGCCGGCACCGAGGCCGCGAGCCCGGCCGGGTCGCGATAGAGCCGCAAGGTGGCCTCCAGCGCAGCCAGGGTCAGCTTGTCCGGCCGCAGCGCCCGCATCAGCGGGTGGCGGGCGCAGCGGGCAATGGCCTCCGCCCGGCCCAGCAGCAGCCCCGCCTGCGGGCCGCCCAGCAGCTTGTCGCCGCTCGCCGCCACCAGGTCGAAGCCGGCGGCGATGCTCGCGGCGAAGCCCGGCTCGCCGGGCAGGCCGAAGCGCGCGAGGTCGGTCAGGGCACCGCTGCCGAGATCCTCGATGGCCATCAGGCCGTGCTCCTGCGCGAGGCGCGCGAGTTCTGCGCGCGGCACCGCCTGGGTGAAGCCGAGCACGCGGTAATTCGCTGGATTCACCCGCAGCAGCACCCGCGTTGCCGGGCCGATCGCGGCGGCGAAATCCGCGAGCCGCGTGCGGTTGGTGGTGCCGACCTCGACGAGCCTGGCGCCCCCCTGGGCGATCACCTCGGGGATGCGGAAGCCGCCGCCGATCTCGACCAGTTCCCCGCGCGAGACCACCGCCTCGCCCCCCGCCCCCAGGGCCGAGAGCGCCAGCAGCACGGCGGCGGCGCCATTGTTCACGACGAGCGCGGCCTCGGCGCCGGTCAACTCGCGCAGCAGCGCGGCGCAGCCGGCATGGCGGTCGCCGCGCTGCCCGGTCTCGAGGTCGAGCTCGAGATTGGCATAGCCGCCGGCCAGCCCGGCGATGGCGGCCAGGGCGGCGGGTGCAAGCGGCGCGCGGCCCAGGCCCGTATGCAGCACCACGCCGGTCGCGTTCAGGATACGGTTTAGCCCCGGGGCGGGGCCGAGAGCCTCGGTTGCGGCGGCCCACAGGGCGGCCTGGTCCAGCGCCTCGGGCCGCGCCCGCGCGCGGTCCAGCGCGGCCCGCAGTGCGGCCACGACGGAAGCGCGGGGGTGCCGCTCCAGCAGGGCGGCGGCACCGGGCGCAGCCAGCAGCCGGTGCAGCGCCGGCAGCCGTCGGCACGGGTCGAGGGCGGGTCCGTCCATGGTCAGGCCATCCGACGCGAAAGTCGCCAGGCCAGGACCAGCGGCAGCAGCACCAGCGCGGAGACCAGCGCATCGGCCCAGCCGGAGGTCACCCCACCCACCAGCGCCGCATCCGGCCGCACCACCCAGGCAAGATGCGCGACATGCTGCACCAGCAGCAGCAGACACACCGCGACCAGCCGCCAGCGCGCCCATTGCGGCACCAGCGCCAGGCCGATGGCCCCGAGCAGCGCCGGCAGCGCGACTGCGAGCTTCACCCAACCCCAAAGCCCATCCGCGCGCCGCAGATACCACGCGGCCTCCTGCGGCAGATTGGCGGCATAGACCACGACGTACTGCACGAACCACAGCCAGAGCGTCATCATGCCCAGGGTGAGCAGCGCACGCTCCAGGCCCATCCGCGCCGCGTCCTCCGGCATGCCTTGGCGCAGCGCGAGCAGCGCCGCCAGGGCGATGGCCGCGCCGATCTGCTCGATGACCAAAGCGAGTCCCTGGAGGCTGCCGGTCCAGCACTGGTCACGGGAAAGCGCCCAATCCTCCATCAGCAGCGCGCCGCTCAGCACCAGCAGGATCAGCGCGGCGCCGGCGGTGCGGCGGCGCGGCTCCGGCCGGGCCAGCACCCAGCCCAACCCGGACCAGAGCAGCAGCCCGGCCAGGCTGCGCAGGCCGAAGGGCAGGGGTTGGTACCAGCCCAAAGACCAATCGCGGGGCTCCGGCGCGGCGGCCCAGGGGTAGAGCGCCGGCATGGCGAGCAGCAGCGGCAGCGCGAGCAGCAACAGCACCGGCGCGGCGCGGGCCATGGCGGCCAGCGGCGGCCGCAAGGGCTGGAGCCAGGCCTCCGCCAACAGATGCCCCAGCGCCAGCGCCACCAGCGCGCCCAGCGTCAGCCCGGCCGCCAGGAGGAAGGCGGGCAGCCATGCCTCCGCCAGGGGCAGGATCAGGCCCGCCATCACCGCCCCCGCAGCAGGGCGACATGCCGCGCGATGGCCCAGCGCTGCCGCGCGTCCAGCCGGTCGGCCAGGGGATGCGCGCCGGCGAAATTCTCCGCGATCACCGCCATGCTGCGGGCGGGCTCGGCCGGCAGCGGCGGGATCGGCGGGTGGCCGCGCGCCACCACCACGCCATTGCCGAGCCCGGAAGGCCCGTGGCAGGGCAGGCAGAAGATGGCGTAGCGCTCGGCGCCCTCAGCCAGGAGGGCGGCATCCACCGCCGGGCCAGGGGGGGCCAGCGCGGCACGGCGGGCGGCTTCGCCGCGCGGGATGCTGCCCTCGGGCGGTGGTACCGGAGGCGCCGGCCTCGGGCTTTCCGGCCAGCCATCGCAGGCGGCCAGCAGCAGCAGGATCGCCAGCCCGCGCCTCATGCCGCCCGCACCTCGGAAACCCGCAGCGGATCAAGCCCGCGCAGGAATTCCAGCGCGGCCGCCGCTTCGAAGCGCGGGTCCTCGGCCATCAGGAACAGGAAGTAGCGGTCCTGGCTGGCGCGATGAAAGCCGCGGGCGAAGAAGACGGGGTGGTGCAGCCGCGGCAGCCGGTTCAGCCAGAGCATGCCGAGCAGCGCCGCCGCCGCCGCCCAGAGCACGCCGACGATATAGGCGGCGGGCAAAAAGACCGGCCAGGCATGCGGCGGGCGCCCGCCGACATTCAGCGGATAGTCATTCACCGAGAGATGCCACTGGACCCCATAGGCCACCGCCGCCCCGAACACCCCGGCGGCAATCGCGATCCAGGCGACCGGCGCGGCCCGCGCCCCCAGCGCCAGGGCCGCATCGGGCAGGGGATGCGGCGCATAGGCATCCAGCCGTGACCAGCCCGCCGCCCGTGCCGCGCGCAGGGCGGCCAGCAGCGCCTCGGCCCGGCTGAATTCGGCGATGGCGCCGAGTGGTGGCGGCGTGCTCATCGCTCCTCCTCCTGTTCCTCGGCCAGCGTCTCCTCGTGGCGGATCTCGAACATGGCCACGATCGGGATGAAGCGGCCGAACAGCAGCATTGCCGCGGCAAACAGCGCGGCACTGCCGGCCAGCAGCGCCCATTCGGCGAGGCTGGGCGCATAGGGCACGGCATGCAGCGGCAGGCGCTCGCGCAGCAGCCCGCCCACGATGAGGGACCAGCGGTCGAGCCAGACGCCGGCGGCGGCCAGCAGGCCGACCGGAATGATCACCCAGGCGCGCGCCCGCAGCCACGGCCACCACAGCAGCTGCGGCAGCAATCCCGCCAGGGCCATCGCCCCCCACCAGGCCGGCGCCCCCGCGCCGAAGACGCGTGCGGCGAGGGCGGCGCGGGTCTGCGCATCCTCCAGGAACATCCCGGTGATGACCTCATGCGCATAGGCGGCGCAGGAGGCCAGCCCGGCGCAGGCGAGCAGCCGGGCCAGCAAATCCATCTCCTCGTCATCCACGAAGCGTTCGAGCGAGAGCCCGTGGCGCAGCACCGCCGCCATGGCCAGCACAACGCCGAGGCCCGACGGCAGGCCGGTGACGACCAAATGGATCGGCAACCGCGCCTGGTGCCAGGCGGGCACCAGCGTGGTCGCGAATTCCAGCGCCACCACGGTCTGCGCCGAGAGCAGCAGCGGCAGCACCAGCGCCGCGACCAGCCGATAGGCCGCCTGGTGGCGGTGCCAATGCAGCACCGAGCCGCGCCAGCCCAGCGCGAAGAACCCATAGGCGCGGGCCATCGCCAAGCGCCCCTGCGTCGCCGCGCGGTCCCGCAGCGTGGCGAGGTCCGGGATCAGCCCGATGAACCAGAAGAGCGAGGTCACGATCACATGCGCCATGATCCCCCAGAAATCCCAGACCAGCGTGCTGCCGAATTGCGGCCAGAGCCCCGTCGTCGCCGGGTAGGGGATGGTCCAGCCGAACAGCCAGGGCCGGCCGAGATGCAGGATGGGGTAGAGGGCGGCCGCCAGCACGGCGGCCAGCGCCACCGCCTCGGCGAAGCGGTTCACCGCCGTGCGCAGCCCGTGCCGCCGCAGCACCAGCACCGCGGCGAAGAGGCTCGCGGCATTGGCGATGCCGATCCACCAGGCATAGGCGATGAGGTCGAAGCCCCAGACATGCGGGATGTTGTTCCCCCAGATGCCGATGCCCAGCACCAGCAGCGCGGCGATGGCCGCCGCCAGCAGCGCCACACCCGCCAGCGCCAGCAGCAGCCCGAGGCGAAACCCCCAGCCGCCCGGCCGCAGCGTGGCGGCGATGATGGGCGCGGTGGAGACGCTCATGCCGGGCCGTCGCCCGGCGCGGGCGGCGCCCGATCAACTGGCGCGGGCGGCGCCCGATCAGCCTGCACCACCGGCGCCAGGTAGGTGGTGCGCGGACGGGTGCCGAGATGGCCCAGCAGCGCATAGGCGCGGCCATCCTGGCGCTGGGTGGCCACGGCGCTGCCCTCGGCGTTCAGGTCACCGAAGGTGATGGCCCGGGTCGGGCAGGCGCGCTGGCAGGCGGTCTCGACCTCGCCATCGCGCAGCGCACGGCCTTCCAGCCCCGCCTGGGTGCGCGCCACGCTGATGCGGTGGCTGCAATAGGTGCATTTCTCCATCACCCCGCGTGGCCGCAGCGGCACCTCGGTGTTGCGACGTGGCGTATCCAGCGAGGGGCGGTGGTCGTTCCAGTTGAAGCGGCGGACCTTGTAGGGACAGTTGTTGGAGCAGGTGCGGGTGCCGATGCAGCGGGCATGGACCATGACGTTCAGCCCCTCCGTGTCATGCACCGTGGCGTTGACGGGGCAGACGGGCTCGCAGGGGGCCTGCTCGCATTGCATGCAGGGCATGGGCTGGAAGCTGGTGGCGGGTTGGCCGGGGGAAGCGTGGTCGTAGCGGTCCACCCGCAGCCAGTGCATGCCGCGTCCGCTGCCCATTTCCTCCGGGCCCACCACCGGGACGTTGTTCTCGGACTGGCAGGCCAGGGCGCAGGCGTTGCAGCCGATGCAGGCATCGAGGTCGATCGCCATGGCCCAGGCGCGGCCCTCATAGGGCCAGGGCGGATGCATCGAGGCGCCGTGCGTGATGGGCGGCAACGCCTGGCCCGGGCGCAGCAGGGGCACCGCGCCCGCCTCGTCCAACCGGTGATGCGCGTCCGTCGCGACCAGCGCGGCGCGCCGCCCCGTGGCCCGCACCGCAAGGCCGGGCGCACCCCAGGGGCCATCGGCCGGGCGCAGCAGGTTGGCATCGAAGCCGCGGCCGGTGCCGGCCGCACCGGCCGCCCGGCGCCCGCCGCCCATCGGCAGGGTGACGCAGCCCGGGGCATGGCCCGGCACCGGCCAGCAGGCGGCCAGCAGCTTGCGGCCATCCAGGGTGAGCTCCGCCTCATCGCCGGCCGTGAGGCCGAGCGCGGCCAGGGTGGCCGGCGCGAACAGCGCGGCATTGCCCCAGGCGAGGCCGGTCAGCGGGCGGGGCATTTCCTGCAGCCAGGCATTCTGCGCCTCGCCATGCAGCCCGGGATCGGGGGCGAAGAGGGCCGTGAGGGTGGCCGGCAGCGGCGCGCCGGGGCGGTCCCAATCGGGGCGTAGGGCGAGCGCGACGGCGGGCGCCGGTCCGCTCGCGACGCCGGCTTCCAGCGCCTCGGCCCAGCGCGCCTCGAAGGCCTCGCCCCAGGCGGTGCGCCAGGTCGCCTCGACCGCCGCGCGCATGGTCAGCGGGGTGCCGAGCAGGGCGCCCAGCAGCTGCGCCTCGTCGCGCGCCGCCTCGACCAGCGGGCGGGTGGTGGGCTGGCGGATGGCCGGCGTGCCGTCGAAAGCCAGCGCATCGCCCCAGGCTTCCAGCGGATGCGGCAGCGGCACATGCCAGCGGCAGGCCTGGGCGGTCTCGTCCAGCCACTGCCCCGCATGCAGCGTGAAGCCGACCTGGGGCAGCGCCGCCGCGAAGCCCAGCGCCGCGGGGGCGTCGGCCACGGGATTGGCGCCGAGCACCACGAGATGCGAGACCTCCCCCGCCCGCATGGCCTCGGTCAGCGCGGCGAGCGAAGTGGCCATGGGCTCCGGCCGCGCCAGGGGTGGGGCAGTAAGCCGCAGCGCGGCGCCCAGCGCCTGGTTCATCGCATGGGCCAGGGCATGGATGGCCGGCGGCTGGCCGCGCCCGGCCAGGACCAGCGCCTCCGGCCCGGCCTCGCGCAGCGCCCTGGCGATGCCTGCGGCCTCGGGATGTGCGCCGCCCTGCGCCAGGCCGGGCAGGTTGAGTGCGGCGGCGATGGCGCGCGCGAAGCCCTCGGCCTCGGCCGGGTGGAGCGGGATGCGGCGGTCGGCGCGGGCGCCGGTCAGGCTGGGTGAGGCTTCGGCGACAATCAGGCGCGGCAGCACCCCCGTGGCACGCCCGGCCCGCCGCGCCTCGCTCCAGGCGCGCGCCAGGGCGATCTGCGCGGGACCCGGCCCGAGGGGGTCGGCGCCGAGGCAGAGGACGACCCGCGCGCGCGCGAGATCCGGCACCACCGCGACCGGCTGCCCGAAGGCGGCCAGCGCCCCCGCCAGCGCCGCGTCATCGGCCAGGGGATCATGCTGGTGCCAGATGGCGCCGGGGTGGGCGGCGAGCACCTCGCGAATGAGCCGCGCCAGGGTGGGCGAGGCGACCGGGCCCGTCAGCAGCCTGAGCCCGGCGCCGCCACGCGCCGCGGCCAGGCCGGCCTCCAGCTCGGCCACGCTGCGCGGCGCCCCATCGCGGCGGATGCGGCGGGAGCGTTCCGGGTCGTGCAGCGACAGGACCGACGCTTCCGCGAAGAGGTCGGTGGCGCCGAGGCTCGCCGGGTGCTGCGGATTGCCCTCGATCTTCACCGCATGCCCGCCGCGGGTGCGGACCAGGACGCCGCGGCCCAGGCCCTCCAGATCGAGCACGGTGGCGTAGCTCGCATCCTCCTGGGCCAGGCCGCGCGGGCGGGCATGCAGCGGGTGGCCATGCTCCTCCGCCCCGTCGCAGCCGGCGGCGGCAAGGGCGACGGAAGCGCCCATCAGCAGGAGGTCACGGCGGGGCGGGGAGGGGCTCATCGATGGCATGTCGAGCAGCGCGTAAGGGGCGAGATTTCGATGCCCTGGTGCCGGATGGTTCCAGCGGTGGCGCCGAAGGGGCGCTCGGGCGCCCGCCCCTGGCCGCGATGGCAGTCCAGGCACCAGCCCATGGACAGCGTCTCGGCCTTCACCGTCCGGGTCATTTCCGGGACGGCGCCGTGGCAGGCCTGGCAGGTGACGCCCGCATTCACATGCGCCCCATGGTGGAAGCGCACATGGTCCGGCAGGCGATGGACGGAGGCCCATTCGACGGCGGTCCCCCGCGCGAGGGCGGCCGCCAGCGGCGCGAATTGCGGCGTGACCTGCCAGACGCGGGCGTGGCAGCCCAGGCAGGTCTCGGCGGTCGGCATTCCGGCGGCGGCCTGACGTTCCACCCCCGCATGGCAAAAGCGGCAGTCGAGCCCGAGCCCGCCGGCATGCACGGCATGGCTGAAGGGGATGGGCTGCGCCGCGGGGCGCCCCACGGCCCAGGCGGCGCCGGAGCGGGCCTGCGCAAAGGCCAGGGCCAGGCCAAGGGCCAGGATCGCGGGCCCCAGGAGAAGCGCCAGACGCAGCCGCCGATCCGATCGGGGCGAGAAGATCTGCGGCACGCCGCCTCCAGGACTGTAACGCCCCTGCTAACGTGCGATTCCTCTCAGGGTTACCGAATGTTTACGCCCTGGCCTGCCCATCGGGCGGAGTGAGCGCGGAGGGAGGGGGACTCGGTCGTCGCTCGGCTGCTGCCGGCATGCAGACCCGTTCAGGAGGAAATGAGGCTCGCAGTCGCCGCCCGGGTGCGAGGGGCGCTGGCGCAGCTCGGGCGCCCGCTTCGGCAGGGATGGTTCAGGGATGGTTGGGCAGGCGGGCGCCCCATGGGCCGGCTCACCATGGCGAGGCGGCCTGTGGCCTGGGCCAAACTCTAACTCCGCCCGGCTGTCTTCACCGGCGGCCCGGCATGGGTGAGCGCGCGCCTGAGAGGGATGCGCCCCTCAGGCCCGCGCCTGCATGGTGGGGCTTGCGCCCCGTCTCAGTTGCTCTGGCGGCGCAGGAAGGTGGGGATATCCAGCCCCATCTCATCCGGCTGCGGCTGCGCAGGGCGCATCGGTTGCGGCGCGCGCGGCTGCTGGCTGGCCACCGGCTCGGCGCGCTGCGGCGGGGCCGCCGGGGTCTCTTCCACATTGCGGCGCATCAGCCCGGTGGCATTGCGGAACAGGCCACGCCAACCCGCGCCCTGGCCGGCGGGCGCCGTCTCGGGGAGGGCCTGCTGGGTCAAGGGCGGCTGATAGGCGACGGGCGGCGGCGCGGCCGGCTGGGCCACGGGCTGCACCACCACGGGCTGCGGCATTTCCTCGACATAGGGCTGGGCCTGCGCAACCGGCGGTGCGGCGGCCAGGGCCGTCGCGGCGCCGGCGGCAGCGGCCGGCTGGCGCAGCAGGCCGGCACCACCGCCCACCTGCACCGGGCGGCGCGGCGCGGGCACCACGGGGGCGCCGAGCGGGCCGGAGGGGGCGCGCGCGGCCGGTGCAGGAGCGGCGGCGGGCTGGTTCACCACGGCCAGGCGCGGGCCGGCCGGGCTCATCGAAGCGCCCATCGAAGCCGCGTCAATGCCGGTGGCGACCACCGAGACGCGCACGCGGCCATTCATCGTCTCGTCAATCGCCGAGCCGAAGATGATGTTCACTTCCTCATCC
>LNFM01014935.1_pt1 | contig 18707 bp, 16 predicted proteins | sample 596031 | NCBI WGS metagenome assembly LNFM01 (sample SAMN04254537, study PRJNA301005) | activated carbon metagenome | isolation source: dual media filters at the Ann Arbor, Michigan drinking water treatment plant | place: USA: Ann Arbor | reverse complement strand
TGGCGATGGTGTCGCACTTCATGATGCCGCCGAAGATGTTGACCAGGATGCCCTTGACCTTGGTGTTCTTGAGCATGATCTTGAAGGCTTCGGTCACCTTCTCGGCGGTGGCGCCGCCGCCCACGTCCAGGAAGTTGGCCGGCTCGCCGCCGAACAGCTTGATGGTGTCCATGGTGGCCATGGCCAGACCGGCGCCGTTGACCAGGCAACCGATGTTGCCGTCCAGGCTGATGTAGGCCAGGTCGAACTTGGATGCTTCGACTTCGGCAGGGTCTTCTTCGTCCAGGTCGCGGTAAGCGACGATCTCGGGGTGGCGGAACAGCGCGTTGGCGTCAAAGTTGAACTTGGCGTCCAGGGCGATCACGTTGCCTTTGCCGTCGCGGTTCAGCGGGTTGATCTCCACCAGCGAAGCGTCGGTGTCCATGTAGCACTTGTAGAGCTTCTGGAAGATGTCCACCGCCTGGGCGGTGGAATCGGCCGGCATGCCGATGGCGTCGGCGATTTTCTTGGCCTGGGCATCGCCCAGACCGGTCAGCGGATCGATGAATTCGGTGATGATCTTTTCGGGCGTGGAATGGGCCACTTCCTCGATGTCCATCCCGCCTTCGCTGGAAGCGATGAACGCCACCTTCTGGGTCGCGCGGTCGGTGACCACGGACACGTAGTATTCCTTCTGGATGTCGGCGCCGTCTTCAATATAGAGGCGACGCACTTTCTGGCCCTCGGGGCCGGTCTGGTGGGTCTTGAGCTGCATGCCCAGGATCTCGCCCGCGATGCGTTTGACGTCTTCAATGGTCTTGGCGACCTTGACACCACCGCCCTTGCCGCGGCCACCGGCGTGGATCTGGGCTTTCACCACCCAGACCGGACCGCCCAGTTTTTGAGCGGCCTCAACCGCTTCCTGCACCGTGAATGCTGCGATGCCGCGCGGCACCGGGACACCAAATTGACGCAAGATTTCCTTGCCTTGGTACTCGTGGATTTTCATGAGGTCTCTCTCAGACTGGAGGTTGTGCAGACCGGCCAGGTGGAAAAGGCCAGTACGCGGGCAGTGAACACGGCAGCCGACGACTGTATCATGGTGCAACGCACCAATCTATATAAGCAACGGCTTACGTAATACATAATTATAGAAACCGTCGCTGAACCCTGACTGACACCGACTGGAGACGACATGTCCACCCTCTTCATCGACGGCGAAGCCGGCACCACCGGGTTGCAGATCCGCGAACGCCTGCAGCAGATGCCGCAGATCCGGCTCTTGAGCATCGCGCCGGAGCGGCGCAAAGACCCCGATGCCAAGCGCGAACTCATGGCGCAAGCCGACCTGGTGGTGCTGTGCCTGCACGACGATGCGGCCATCGAATCGGTGGCCATGGTCGACCGCCTGCCGGGCAAGAAGCCGCGCATCATCGACGCGTCCACGGCCCACCGCTGCGTTGAAGGCTGGGTCTACGGTTTCCCGGAATTGAACGCGGGCCAGCAGGCCGCCGTGCAGAAAGCCGATCGTGTGGCCAACCCAGGCTGCTACGCCACCGGCGCCATTGCCTTGCTGCGCCCGCTGGTCGATGCCGGTCTGCTGCCCCGGGACTTTCCGGTGTCGCTGCCGTCGGTGAGCGGCTACTCGGGCGGCGGCCGCACCATGATCGAGGCCTATGAAAAGGGCGAGGCGCCCCTGCACGAGGCCTATGCGCTGGGTCTGGCGCACAAGCACATTCCGGAAATCCAGCGCTACACCGGGCTCACGCGCCGGCCCTTGTTCATTCCGGCGGTGGGCAATTTCCGCCAGGGCATGCTGGTGCAGCTGCCGCTGCATCTGGACGAACTGCCCGGCGCGCCGAAGGCCAGCGATCTGCACGACGCACTGATGGCGCACTACGCCGCCAGCGCTGCGGCGGGCGGCTGGGTCCGGGTGATGCCGGCCACGGCCGATGGCAAGCTCGACGCCACCGCGTTGAACGACACCAACCAGCTGGAATTGCGCGTGTTCGCCAACGAGGCGCAACGCCAGGCGGTGCTGATCGCGCGGCTGGACAATCTGGGCAAGGGTGCGAGCGGCGCGGCGGTGCAGAACCTGCAGCTCATGCTGGGCATTTGAGGCTCCCCCCTGCGCCGCTGCGCGGCTTCCCCCCGGGGGGACCACGCCCTTGGCCCGGCAAAGCCGGTTCCTCGTCGTGTGCTGAATGAGACACGCGCTTCGGACAGGTCCTGCTGGGTTCGCCGATTGAATCGCGCAACGGCTCGTTCAATTGCGCGTTCAGGCGCGACTGCCTAAGGTCAATCTTCCTCGCTGCCGCCGACCACACGGCGGATGGCTTCGGCACCGAAGCCGCGCGCCATCAGAAACCGCATCTGCTTGCCGCGCTCGGCCGCATTCATTGGCGGCGATCCGAATTTCTTGCGCCAGACTTCGCGCGCCCGCTCCATTTCGGTGCCGCGCAACTCGGCCACCGCCTGCGCCACCGCCGCCGGGTCCAGGCCTTTGGCCTGCAGCTCTTGCTTGACGCGGGCTGCGCCCAGGCGGCTGGCACGGCGGTGGACCACCGATTCGAGCACGCGCTGCTCGTTGATGAAGCCCTTGGCCTGCAGTTCGTCGAGCGCTCGGGCCAGTTCGCCGGGCTCCGATTCGTGCGGCTGGAGCTTGCGCTCCAGCTCGGAGCGCGAGTGCTCGCGCCCGCCCAGAAGGCGCAGGGCCCGGCCTTTGAGTGACACCTGGTCAAACGCCACCCGCGTCCCCCTGTTGCACGCCGCGCCTCAGCCCGCTCAGGCGGCCGGGGTTTCGCCCTTGTCGACTTTGTCAGCCTTGGGGGCCTTGCCGGCCTTGGCGGGCGCCGGGGCTTCGTCCACCGGCAGCAGCGGCACGCCCAGCTCGGTGCGCACCTTGTTCTCGATCTCGACGCGCAGCTCGGGGTTCTCGCGCAGGAATTCGCGCGCGTTGTCCCGGCCCTGGCCGATCTTTTCGCCGTTGTAGGCGTACCAGGCACCGGACTTCTCGATCACCTTGTTCAACACACCCAGGTCCAGGATTTCACCCTCGCGGCTGATGCCTTCGCCGAACAGGATGTCGAACTCAGCGGTCTTGAACGGCGGCGACACCTTGTTCTTCACCACCTTGACCTTGGTCTCGTTGCCAATCGCCTCTTCGCCCTTCTTGATGGTGCCGGTGCGGCGGATGTCCAGCCGGACCGATGCGTAGAACTTGAGCGCGTTGCCACCGGTGGTGGTTTCGGGGCTGCCGAACATGACGCCGATCTTCATGCGGATCTGGTTGATGAAAATGACCATGCAGTTGGTCTTCTTGATGTGCGCGGTGAGCTTGCGCAGCGCCTGGCTCATCAGGCGGGCCTGCAGGCCGGGCAGGCTGTCGCCCATTTCGCCTTCGAGTTCGGCCTTGGGCGTGAGCGCGGCCACCGAGTCCACCACGATCAGGTCCACCGCGCCGGAGCGCACCAGCGAGTCGACAATTTCAAGCGCCTGCTCGCCGGTATCAGGCTGCGAGATCAGCAGGTCCTGCAGGTTCACGCCCAGCTTCTGGGCGTACTGGATGTCCAGCGCGTGTTCGGCGTCCACAAAGGCGCAGGTGCCGGCCAGCTTCTGCATCTCGGCGATCACCTGCAGGGTCAGCGTGGTCTTGCCCGACGATTCCGGGCCGTAGATTTCAACCACCCGGCCGCGCGGCAGGCCACCGACGCCGAGCGCAATGTCCAGCCCCAGCGAGCCGGTAGACACCACCTGGATGTCTTCAATCACCTCACCTTCGCCCAGCCGCATGATGGTGCCCTTGCCAAACTGCTTTTCAATCTGCGCCAGCGCCGCCTGCAAGGCCTTGGCTTTTTCGCTGTTGAGGGGATTGGGTTTGACGGCGATGTCCATGTTCATTGCTCCTGAGCGTGTGAGTGGGTGTTCGCTTTCAGCATGTGTCATTGCGTACAGGCTGGATGCTTGAACAGCAGTTTATCGCCGAATACTCTTCGACATGCCAATTTAAAGGTCAGTTTGCCTTACCATTCGGGCATGCCGGATTCACCCCCCGATGCCACCTCCGTCGACGACCGCTGGCGCAGCGCCCACCTCGGTCGCCTGATGGGCCTGGCCTTGCGCCGTTTTGACGAGCGGGTGCTGTACCTCATGGCGCACGATGCCAACGTGCCACTGGCGCTGTCCAACCTCGCAGCCCGCGAACAGATCGGCGCGGCGCACATCCACATCACACGCCACCTGGGCCTGAGCGGCTCGCGGCTGACCGAGCTGGCCCGGAGCGCGGGCATGAGCAAGCAGGCCATGGGCGATCTGGTGACGCAGTGCGAAGCCTGGGGACTGGTGCGGCGCGAGCCCGATGCGCTGGACGGACGGGCACGCCGTATCGTTTTCACCGCCACCGGCCTGCTGTGGCTGGAGGCCTTTCGGCAAGCCGTGGCACGCGCCGAGGCCGAATTCCGCGCCCAGGTGGGGAGCGACGTGGCCACCGTGGTGACCCTGGGGCTCGAAGCCTACGGCAGCTGAAACCGCAGGGCCCCACGGGTTTGTCCGCCGATGGAGGCGGGGCCCTGCCGCCTAGAATGAAGCGCAGAGCGAAACCGCCAGCGCCTCTGAACCCCATGCCCCAACAACAGGCTGACCGACCAGCCCACAAGGAGACCTGCATGCGCATCCTGATTGCCGAAGACGACCAGGTCCTGGCCGATGGCCTGTTGCGAGGCCTGCGCGCGGCCGGCGCCGCGGTGGACCACGTGGCCAGTGGCAGCGAGGCGGACGCCGCCCTGATGACGAACAACGAATTCGATCTGCTGATCCTGGACCTGGGCCTGCCCAGGATGCACGGTCTGGAGGTTCTCAAGCGCCTGCGTTCGCGTGGGTCCGTGCTCCCGGTGCTCATCCTCACCGCGGCCGACAGCGTGGAAGAGCGGGTCAAGGGCCTGGACTACGGCGCCGACGACTACATGGCCAAACCCTTCAGCCTGCAGGAACTCGAAGCCCGCGTGCGCGCCCTCACGCGCCGCGGCATGGGCGGCGCCACGTCCACCATCAAGCACGGCCCGCTGGTGTACGACCAGGCCGGTCGCGTGGCCACCATCGACGGCAAGATGGTCGAGCTGTCGGCGCGCGAACTGGGCTTGCTCGAAGTGCTGCTGCAGCGCGCCGGGCGCCTGGTGAGCAAGGACCAGCTGGTCGAGCGCCTGTGCGAGTGGGGCGAAGAGGTGAGCAACAACGCCATCGAGGTCTACATCCACCGCCTGCGCAAAAAGATCGAGAAAGGCCCGATCCGCATCGCCACCGTGCGGGGCCTGGGCTATTGTCTAGAGAAAATATGACCCCCCTGCGCCGGGCTTTCAGCCTGTCACCCCCCCGGGGGCAGCCCGAGCGGCCTGGCAAAGCCAGTTCCGCCGCGCTCTGGACATGAACCACACCCGCCTGCGGTCACACAGTTTGAGGACCATCATCGCTTGCAAGCGTTCGGACCCTTGACATGGCCGACGAGAAGCACGACCACGAGCGCATGTCGTTCGGGCTGTTCCAGCGGGAACAGCGCAGCCTGTTCGGCGAGATCCTGGACTGGATGCTCACGCCACTGCTGCTGCTGTGGCCGCTGTCGCTGGCACTGACCTGGTTCGTGGCGCAAGGCATCGCCACCAAGCCGTTCGACCGCGCGCTCGAATTCAACCTGCAGGCGCTCACGCAGTTCGTGGTGAGCAAGGACAGCCGGGTCAGCTTCAACCTCACGCCACAGGCGCGCGACCTGCTGCGCGCCGACGACAGCGACCTGGTCTATTACCAGGTGCTGGACCCCAAGCAGGGCGTCATCAGCGGCGAGACGGATTTCCCGCTGCCACCCGAGAACGACACGCCCGAGCCCGGCCGCGTGATGCTGCGCGACGACGTGGTGCGCGGCGACGAAGTGCGTGTGGCCTATGCATGGCTCTCGCGCCACCCCGGCACGCAGCGGCTGGTGCTGATGCAGGTGGCCGAGACCAAAGGCAAACGCTCGACGCTGGCGACCGAGATCATCAAGGGCGTGATGGTGCCGCAATTCATCATCCTGCCGTTGGCGGTGCTGCTGGTCTGGATGGCGCTGGTGCGTGGCATCCGCCCGCTCAACGACCTGGAGCAGAAGATCCGCGCCCGCAAGCCCGACGACCTGAGCCCGATCGAGGAGTCCTACATCCCGCAGGAGGTCGCGCCGCTGGTGTCGTCCATCAACGACCTGCTGACCCGGCTCAAGGCCTCGCTGACGACGCAGAAGCGCTTTCTGGCCGACGCCGCGCACCAGCTCAAGACGCCGCTGGCCGGGTTGCGCATGCAGGCCGAACTGGCCCAGCGCGAATCGAACCCGCAGGACATCCGCAGTTCGCTGCAGCAGATCGCCCACGCCAGCACCCGCGCCACCCACACGGTGAACCAGCTGCTGGCGCTGGCGCGCGCCGAAACCACCGGGCGCGCGCTGCCGAGCGCCCGCATCGACTTGGCGCGCCTGGTCATGGGTGTGGTGCGTGACTCGGTGCCGCGCGCGCTGGAGCACGGGATCGACCTGGGCTACGAAGGCCCGGACGAGATCCCGGAAGACTGCCTGATGGACGGCAACCCCACCTTGCTGCAGGAAATGACGCGCAACCTGGTGGACAACGCGATCAACTACTCCGGCCGCCGCGGTGTGGTCACGGCGCGCGTGCTGCTCGACCGATTCAGCGGCGTCACGATCCTGCAGGTGGAAGACAACGGTCCGGGCATTCCCGAGAACGAACGCGAACTGGTGCTGCAGCCCTTCTACCGCGCGCTCGGCACCAACGTCGACGGCTCCGGCCTGGGTCTGGCCATCGTGCACGAAATCGCCCAGCAGCACGGCGCCACCGTGCTCATGGACGACGCGCACCCCGAACAGCCCAACCGAGGCTTGCTGGCCTCGATCCGTTTTGCGCCGACCCGCCGGCCTCAGGAGTGAGAGACCGCTCGCTCAGGCCGTCTTGAACAGATTGAGCTGCAGGCGCTCGCGCTCGACCACACGCGCCACTGCCGGCAGGGCCGCGAAGCGCTGGGCCAGCGCCCAGGTGGCGGCAAACCCGGTGGGATCGATGCCCGCAATGCCGCCCCAGCGCAACAGCGTGAGGGCATAGGCATCCAGCGCACCCGGCTGCTCACCGGTGAGCCAGGGCGAGGCCCGGGTCGCCAGGGTTTCGATTTCACCCAGCAGTCCGCGGTAGCTCTCCACGGCAAACCGCTTGATCGCCTGCTGCGCTGCTTCGTCGTCGGTGAACTTCTGCGGCATGAACACGTGCGTGAACGTGGGATGCACCGTGTTGTTCATCCAGGCCAGTGTGGACAGCGCGCGTGAGCGCGCGATGCCAGCCGCTGGCAGGATGCCGGCCTCGGGCAGCTTCGCGTCCAGGTGCAGCAGGATCGCCACGATCTGGGTGAGCACCTCGCCGCCGTCCACCAGCACCGGCACCTGACCGCGCGGATTCAGCGCCAGGTACTCGGCCGAGCGCTGCTCGCCTTTGTGCAGCTTGACGCTGATGGGCTCGAACGCAGCGCCGGACAGTTCCAGCATGGCGTGCGGCACGAACGAACAGGCGCCGGGCGCGTAGTACAGCTTGAGGCTCATGGGGTGTCTCCTGGATTCAGCTGAGGTGTTGACCGAGCACGCCAGCGATTTCAAACATCGTCACCTGCGGTTTGCCGAACACCGGCGCCAGCTTGGCATCGGCGTTGATGTTGCGCTTGTTGGTGGCGTCCTGCAGGTTGTTGGCCTTGATGTAGTCCCACAGCTTCTTCACCGCTTCGGGGCGCGACACGGCCTCGGCACCGATCACCGCAGCCAGAGCGGCACTGGGCAGCTTGCCGCTGGCGGCGGTGGTCTTGCGCGGTGCCTTGGGCGCTTTGACCGCGGGTGTCTTCTTGGCTGCGGCTTTCTTCGCTGGCGCGACCTTCCTGGCCGGTGCGGCCTTGCCGGCGGTCGCGCGCACGGGCGCACCGGCCGCCGTCTTGCGCGGCGGAAACTTGGACGGCGCAAACTCGAAGTTCACCTTGCCGGCTTCCTTGTCCCAGGCCAGGAAGGCCTTGAACGCGCGGCGGGTGCGCATCGACACGAACTTGTCGAGCAAATCCGTCTTGCCGGTCTCCAGCAGCTTGTGCATCTGCTCGCGCGCCACCGGCTGCTGCAGGATGATCTTGCCGGTCTTGAAGTCGCAGCTGGGCGTGGCCTGGGCGTCGGTGGGCACCGATTTTTCGCAGACGTAGTTGGCGCCGTGCTCATGCACAGCCCCGCCGCACTTGGGGCAGGCGCCCAGCGATTCACTGCCGGTGAAATCCACCAGTTCGCCGGTCTCTTCGTTCTTCTTGTCGTCACCGAAGTCGAACTCCAGCTTCCAGTTCTTGTCGTCTTCGCTGAACTTGATCACGATCTCGGCCACGAAGGGCCAGCCGGCCTTGGAGCGGAAACCTTCCAGCGGGCCGATCTTCTTGGTCGCCAGCAGCTGCTCGGCTTCTTCGGTCTCGAAGGTGCGGCCGGCCGGCGATTTGCCGAACGAGAAACCGCAGCCGTCGCTGTTGCCGTCGGCGCCGGTGCAGCCGTAGCGGCGGTAGTTCTCCTTCACCACGCCGCCGCAGTTGGGGCAGGGTGTGGCCAGCGTGGCGTAGTTGCCGGGGATGGTGTCGCGGTCGTACTCCTTCGCCTTCTTCACCATGCGCTCGGTCATCTGCGCGATCTCGGCCATGAAGGCGCTGCGGCTGAGCTGGCCGTGCTCCATCTGCGCGAGCTTGTGTTCCCACTCACCGGTGAGTTCGGCTTTGGAAAGTTCTTCCACGCCCAGGCCGCGCAGCAGCGTCATGAGCTGGAACGCCTTGGCGGTGGGGATGATCTCGCGGCCTTCGCGGAACATGTACTTTTCGGTCAGCAAGCCTTCAATGGTGGCCGCTCGCGTGGCGGGCGTGCCCAGGCCTTTTTCCTGCATCGCCTCGCGCAGTTCGTCGTCGTCAATCAGCTTGCCCGCACCTTCCATGGCGCCGAGCAGCGTGGCTTCCGAGTAGCGGGCCGGTGGCTTGGTCTTCAGGCCCTTGGCATCGACCGATTCGGTGCGCACGGTCTCGCCTTCGCGCACCGGCACCAGGTTCTGACCCTTGTCGCCCTCTTTGGCATCCACCACGTCTTCGGCGGCTTCCTTGCCATACACCGCCATCCAGCCCGGCTTGACCAGCACCTTGCCCTCGGTCTTGAAGTGGTGGCCGACCGAGGTCGTGATCCGGGTCGTCACGGTGAACTCCGCCGACGGGAAAAACACCGCCAGGAAGCGGCGCACCACCAGGTCGTACAGCTTCTGCTCAGCTTCACCGAAGTGGTCCGACACCTTGCTGTTGTCGAAGATGCGCTTGCTCGGGCGGATGTAGCCGTTGTTGAGCGCGGTCAGCGCGTGCGGCGCCAGGTGTTTCATGCCGCTGCCGGCCAGCATCTCGAAGGTCTGCTTCACCGTGGGCAGGTAGTCCTCGGGCAGGGCGCGGGAATCGGTCCGCGGGTAGGTGAGGGCCTTGTGGCGCTCGTACAGGCTCTGCGCGAGTTGCAGCGTGGTCTTGGCTGAAAAGCCGAAGCGGCCGTTGGCCTCGCGCTGCAGGCTGGTCAGGTCGTACAGCAAGCCGCTGGCCTGGGTGGTGGGTTTGCTTTCTTCGGTGACGCTGGCGGCCTTGCCGCGCACCGCCTCGGCGATCGCCAGGGCTTCACGCTGGCTCCAGACACGGTCGGCGCGCAGCTCGGCATCGGCGTCGTCGCCGGTGGGTTTCTTGAAGCTGGGGTCGAACCATTTGCCCGGGTACTCGCCCGCCTCGGCCAGGAAGGTGCCGTGGATTTCCCAGTAGTCGCGGCTGCGGTGGGCGCGGATCTTTTCCTCGCGCTCGACCACGATGGACAGCGTGGGCGTCTGCACCCGGCCGACGGTGGTGAGGAAGAAGCCGCCGTCGCGCGAGTTGAACGCGGTCATGGCGCGCGTGCCGTTGATGCCGACCATCCAGTCGGCCTCGGAGCGGCTGCGCGCGGCGTCGGCCAGGCCCTGCATCTGGGCGTCGCTGCGCAGGTGCTCGAAACCGTCGCGGATGGCCGCCGGCGTCATCGACTGCAGCCACAGGCGCTGCACCGGCTTGCCCAGCGACTGGTAAGCACCGCCCTTCAGGCCGCCGGCGTACTGCTCGATCAGGCGGAAGATCAGCTCGCCCTCGCGGCCCGCGTCGCAGGCGTTGATCAGCTTCGTCACGTCCTTGCGCTTGGCCAGTTTGACCACCGCGCTCAGGCGCGACTTGGTCTTGTCGATCGGCTTCAATTCAAAGTAGGGCGGCAGCACCGGCAGGTGGGCGAAGCTCCATTTGCCGCGCTTGACGTCGAACTGCTCGGGCGCGGCGATCTCCACCAGGTGGCCCACGGCCGAGGTCACCACGTAGCGATCGTTCTCGAAATGGTCGTCGTGCTTGTCGAATTTGCCCGCCACCGGCGTGAGCGCGCGCACGATGTCCTGGGCCACCGATGGCTTCTCGGCAATGACCAGCGTTTTGGAAGAACCGTCTGTTTTCATCTCTACAATCAACCTTCACGCGCGCATGCACGCGCACACATGGGTACGCACACACACGCGCGCACCTGCACAAAACAACCTTACCAAAATTTCCGGCCGTGACGAAAACCGCAGGTTTCGCGAAAAGCCCCCGCCAGACGCCGCCGCGCGCCGCTCCCGCGACCAAGGCGCACGCTGCCAGCCACCGCCGCATCCAGACGCGCCGCTCCGGGGTGCACGGCAAGGGCGTGTATGCGGTGGCCGATCTGGCCGAAGGTGAAACGCTGATTGAATACGTGGGAGAGGTCATCAGCTGGGACGAAGCACTGCGCCGCCACCCGCACGACCCGAGCGACCCGCACCACACCTTCTATTTCCACATCGACGAAGGCCATGTGATCGACGCCAAGTTCGGCGGCAACTCGTCCCGCTGGATCAATCACAGCTGCGCACCCAACTGCGAAGCCGAGATCGACGAGGGCCGGGTCTTCATCCGCGCCAAACGGCCCATCAAGGCCGGTGAAGAGCTGTTCTACGACTACGGTCTGGTGATCGACGAGCCCTACACGCCGAAGCTCAAGGCCGAATACCCCTGCTGGTGCGGCGCAAAAAACTGCCGCGGCACACTGCTCGCGCCGAAGCGGGCAGGCCGCGCTTCAAAGCTCGGATGACCCCCCTGCGCCGCTTCGCGTCTTCCCCCCTCAAGAGGGGACGCACCCTGTGGCCCGGCAAAGCCGGTTCCACAGGTGCACTGGGCGATATCCTGCGCTCCGGCACAGAGCAGTACCCGCCCCTTCCAAAAGCAGGCCATGTCTGACCTGCTCGCCCACGTCGAAGGGATCTGGCAGGCGGTGGTGCCGACACTGCCGGGCTTCACCGTCGAGGTGCTGCCCAGCATCGACTCGACCAACAGCGAACTGATGCGCCGCGCGCGCGCCGGGCTGATGGAGCCGGTGCTGCTGGCGGCGGACGAGCAGACCGCCGGGCGCGGGCGGCTGGGCAAGGGATGGCACAGCAAGGCCGGACAGTCGCTCACCTTTTCACTCGCCCTGCCGCTGGCGCCCGCCGACTGGTCGGGCCTGTCGCTGGCGGTCGGCGTGAGCCTGGCCGAAAGCCTGCATCCGGACGTGATGCTCAAGTGGCCCAACGACCTCTGGCTGCAGCAACGCAAGCTCGGCGGCATCCTGGTGGAGACCGCCGGCACCGGCGACAACACCACGCGGGAGCGGCTGGTGGTGATCGGTGTGGGCATCAACATCGCTCGCCCGCCCGACCAGTCCGTCAGCGCGCTGGCGGATCCCGACACCGCGGTGGCCCCCATGGCACCGGCCGGTCTGGCCGAGGTGCTGGTGGGGCTCAACGCTGGCGAGGTGCTGGCGCGGGTGGCGCCCGCGCTGGTGCGCGATGTGTTGACTTTTCAGATCCATGGTTTCGCCGCCTTTGCGTCGCGCTATGCGCAACGCGACGCGCTCAAGGGCCAGACCGTGCGGCTCTCGGACGGGACGCAAGGGACGGCAAGCGGTGTCAACGACCAAGGTGCGCTGATGGTGCTCGGCGCCAGCGGCCTGCAAACCATCACGAGTTCGGAAGTGAGCGTGCGCCCATGTTGAGACTGGTGATCTGGATGCTGGTGCTGGCCAACGCGCTCTATTTCGCCTGGACGCAAGGTTACCTGGGGTCGCTCGGTCTGGCGCCCGCCGAACAGGCCGAACCGGAACGGCTGCAGGGGCAGATCAAGCCGGAATCGTTGCGCCTGCTCAACGGTCCCAAATCCGAGGCCAGCCCCGCTCCACGCCCGAGCCCGCCTCCACCGGCCGCGGAACCGGTACCGACACCCGAGCCGAGCGCCGCGCCAGACGAAGCCACGCCGACCACGGCGGACACCCTCACCGCCAGCGCCCCGGCTGCACCCGAAACGCCGGCCACCGCCTGCTGGCAGGCCGGTGCCTACTCTTCCGAGCAAGCCACCCGCCTGCGCGCTGCGCTGGAAGCCACCGGGCTGTCACGCGGCAGCTGGCGCATCGACGAATCCCGCACCGGAGGCCGCTGGGTGGTCTACATGGGCCGGTACAGCGACGATCAGCTCGACCGCAAGCGAAGCGAACTGGACCAGCTCGGCGTGGCTTTCCGGACCCTGCCGCCGCCGCTGGGCCCGGGCCTGGCGCTGGGCACCTATTCCAGCGAAGCAGCCGCCGAACTGGGCCTGCAGGACGTGAGCAAAAAAGGCGTGCGCTCCGCCCGGGTGGTGCAGGAACGCACCGAGGCTTCCGCCTGGAGCCTGCGCCTGCCCGCCGCCACCGACGCGCAACGCGAAACGGTGGCCGGGCTGGGTCCAGCCCTGGCGGGCAAAAGGCTGCAGCGCTGCGACCAGGTCTCACCACAGGGCCAGAGAAGGTCGCCCTCGCCTGGGCCGTGACCCGCGTCGCGCGAGCCGGGCACGTTCACTGGATGAAGCGCCCTTCGCGATCGACCATCGAGAGATCCACAAATCGCGAACCCTCGTGGTTGCCTTTGTCGTAGCGCACGGTCACACCCCCGAGGTCAAAACGCGCGTTGGACATGGTCTGCAACCAGCGCGCCCTTGTCAGGTCGCGCCCGGTCGCCTGCAGGCTCATCACCAAGGCCTTGGCGGTCATGTAGCCTTCGAGCTTTCCGTAGCTGAATTCGGCCTTGGAATCGGCTTTGCGGGCGGCATCCTGGTACTCGCGCGCAATCGCCACCTTGCGGGCCATGGGGTTGGGCACGACTTGCGCGAACACCATGCCCTGGGCCAGTGGCCCCAGCCCCTTGGCGATCTGCGTCGAGCCGGAGTTGACGGCCATGAAAGTCGTCTTCAGGCCGGCCGTCTTGGCCTGGGCCACCAACCTCTGGTAGAGGCTGGCCGAGCCGTGGTTGATGAACATGTCGGGCTTGCTGGCGCCGATGCTCTTGACCCACTCGCCGATCTGCGCATCGCTGACGTCGCCTTTGAACGGAACGTCCTGCACCAACTGCAAGCCCAGTTCCTGCGCAATGCGCTGGACGTTGGCCAGGTGCGCCTGTCCCGCAGCGGTGTCGGCGCGCAGGAAGCCCACCGTCTTGAGGCCGGTGCTCTTGCCCCAGCCCATGAGGGCACGGAATTCGTCCTGGTGTTCGGCACGCACCGGGAACACCAGGGGCTGGTGCGGACTGCGCAAGCCCGGCGGGCCGGCCAGGGGTCCGAAAAAGGGCACCTTCAGGTCGTTGGCCGCTTTCATCACGGCGGTGGACGACCCTCCATCGATGGCGCCGAACAGGATGAAAGCGCCGTCGGCCACCAGCTGCCGCGCATTCGCCTCGGCCTTGTCAGCCTTGTTGTCATCGTCCAGGATGCGCGTGACGATCCTTCGCCCGTGCACGCCGCCAGCGGCATTGACTTGGTCGAAGTAGAGCTTCATGCCTTCGGCTGCGGCTACGCCGTAAGCGTTTTTGCCGCCCTGCAGGGTCAGGTTCTGGCCCAGCACGATGGTCGTGTCGGTCACGCCCTGGGCCTGCACCCAGCCCGCACAGGCCAACCCCAGACAACCCATCAGCATCTGGCGACGGGCCAGCGAAAGCGCACGCATCATGCAGTTGCTCCTGAAACAAATTGTGAAACCATGCCGCCACGCCGCTGCCTGAAGTGTCCAGCTCTGTCGCATCTTGGATACGTTCATGCGGCCATGTCCCCGCACACTGGCAGATTTCACTCCAACTGGCTAGCACGATACCAAAGCACCACTACCATTCGTCGGACTGTCGCTCCGATTAGTACTTTTCATCGAATTCAGTGAGAAAAGCCACATGAATCCAAGCTCTACCCGCCCCCGCTCCGACATGCCCACGGTGCTCATGCACTGGGGCTTGGTGCTGGCCCTGCTGGTCAGCGTCTCCACTGGCTGGCGCATCGCCAGCATGACCGACAGTTCGCTGCTGATGCGTTGGGTCGACATCCTGGCGCTGCAGGGCAATGTGCTGCGCTGGCACTTCGTCAGCGCCTCCGTCCTCACCGCACTGGTCATCGCCTACGTCGCCTTCCTGATCCAGCTGGGCCTGGGCGGCCGCCTGACCTTCAGGTCCGCCGCACTCAAGAGCCCGGACCGTGCGACCCGCTGGGCCGCCATCAACAAGCTGATCTACTGGATCTCGGCCGCGATGCTGCTGGGCGCCTTCGTGACCGGCGTGCTGGTGTACTTCTTCCCCGGCGTCCTGCCGACCGATCCGGTGGTCTTCGTGCACAAGTGGCTGTCCTGGGGCTTCGTGCTCTACATCGTGCTGCACATGGTTGCCCAACTGGTCATGGGCGGCGTGCGGCAGCTGCTCAAGATCATGACGCCGAGACTGGCCTATGGCCTGGGCGCCACCGTGGCTCTGACCGCCGGAGCGGCCGCTGCCGCCGTGGCCTATGTGTCGGACCAAAGCGCGCAGATGGCGTTGAACATTGCCAAGGTCGAAGCGGCACCGGCCCTGGACGGCGACGCCAGCGATGCCCAGTGGGCCCAGGCCAAGGAGGTGGTGGTGCATACCTCGCGCGGTTTCAACTTTGGTGGCACCGGCGAAGTTCCGGTGCACGTCAAGGCCTTGCACGACGGCGACAAGGCTTACTTCCTGTTCCGCTGGCCCGACGCCACGCGCAGTCAGAAGCACTTGCCGGTTCAAAAGACCGAAAGTGGCTGGAAGATCGTGGAGACCAACTACACGGTCAGCGACGAGAACGCCTACTACGAGGACAAGTTCGCCGTGATGGTGGCGCAGTCACCGGTGGCCGCCGGCAACACCTTCCAGGGCGGTCCCAAACCTTTTCCGGACAAACCCAGCCCGGACAGCAAACTGGGCTTGCACGCCACGGTGGATGGCAGCCTGGCCGACGTGTGGCACTGGAAGGGCGTGCGCTCCGGTTCTCTGAACCAGTTCGACGACAACCACTTCGGTCCCGTGCTGGAAGCCAAGAAGGGTCGCTACACCGGCGGCTACACCCAGGACGCCAAGACCGCCGGAGGCTACGAGCAGATCTTCTCCAAGATCCCCGATTCCAAGTACGTGACGCTGAAGTACCTGCCCAAAGACCTGACCGGGGTGCAGGCGCGCATGAAGTACAACCCCGACCCGGAAGTCAGCGACGAAGGCAACATGGCCATGGCCAAGACCGAGGTCGTCCCTTACACGCCTGAAGCCGACGCCGCGATTCCGGTGGGCACCGTGCTGCCTTCGGTGGTGTTTGACAAGCCGTTTGAAGGCGACCGCGGCGACGTGAGCGCCCACGCGGTGTGGAAAGACGGCTGGTGGACCATCGAAGCCTCACGCAAGCTGGACACCGGTTCCAAGTTCGACCAGCCGATCGCCAACGGCATGTTCATGTGGGTGGCAGCGTTCGACCACGCCCAAGTGCGCCACACCCGACACGTACACCCGTTGAAGCTGCAACTGCAATAAAAGGTCTGCTCATGGCCCAGATCCAGATCACACAGTGGCCCCAGCCGATCGAGGCCGGTCGCCTGCGCATCCTCGAAGCCGCGCTGGACGCCGGTGTGCCCTTCCCGCACGGCTGTGGCACCGGCGAGTGCGGCAGTTGCAAATGCAAGCTGCTGTCGGGCAAGGTGGCCATGGACGCCTTCAGCCCCGGTGCACTGACCGACGAGGAACAGGCGCAAGGTCTGATCCTGGCCTGCCGTTCGCGGGTGGTGTCGGACGTCAAGATCAGCTGGCTCTCGTCGGCCGCGCTCCCGCAGCCGATGGTGAAGTTCAACGCCAAGGTGTTCCGTGTGGCGCCAGTGGCGCATGACGTGTTCGTGGTCACCCTGGCCACGCCGCCCGGGCAAGGCTTCAACTTCCACCCGGGCCAGTTCGCCAAGCTGCGCTTCGGCAAGCTGCCCGCGCGCAAGTACTCCATGGCCAGCCAGCCGGGGCAGGATCTGCTGGAATTCCACATCCGCATCGTGCCCGACGGTGTGGTCAGCCAGCACGTGGCCACCCAGCTGCGCGAGGGCGAAACGGTGGAGGTGCGTGGACCTTTCGGCGACGCGTACTGGGAAGGGCTGGAAGAAGCCCATACGGGCCCGTTGGTGCTGCTGGCCGGTGGCACCGGGCTGGCGCCCATTCTCTCGGTGCTCGACGCCGCCCTCAAAGACGGCGTGGCGCCCGAGCAGATCCACCTGTACCACGGGGTCCGCGCCGAGCGCGACCTGTACGCCGAGTCGCGCCTGACTTCCCGTGCGCAGGAACACGGCTTCCGTTTCACCCCGGTGTACTCGGAAACCGCACGCGAATCGGCCCGCCAGGGCTTCGTGCACCAGGCCTTGGAGCAGGACTTCCACAACCTGGCCCAAGCGCGCATCTACGTGGCCGGCCCGCCCCCCATGGTGGACGCCGTCAAAGCCGCTGCCACCCAGCGCGGCGCCGACCCCACCCGCATCCGGGCCGATGCGTTCTACGCGTCCGAGCCCGAGAAGAAGAGCCTCTGGGCCCGCCTCACCGGCTGGGGCGATCTGTAGGCCCTCGCGCCAAACGCCCAGAAAAAAGCCCATGCCGGCAACGGCATGGGCTTTTTCTTTCAGCGGAGCGGTGACCTGCGTGAGCGGAAGTCAGTCCAGCACACGCCGCGGAACTGGCTTCGCCAGGCCGCCAGCGTGGTCCCCCTGGGGGGAAGCCGCGCAGCGGCGCAGGGGGGTACCTTATCCAGCGACGACGCGCACCATCTCCAGGCACTTGTTGGAATAGCCCCACTCGTTGTCGTACCAGGCCACGACCTTCACAAAGGTGCTGTCCAGCGCGATGCCGGCGTCGGCGTCGAACACACTGGTGCAGGTCTCGCCGCGGAAGTCGGTGGCCACGACCTTGTCGGTGGTGTAGCCCAGCACGCCCTTCAGGGCACCTTCGCTCTGCGCTTTCATTTCGGCGCAGATCTCGGCGTAGCTGGCCTCCTTGTTGAGTTCGACCACCAGGTCGACCACCGACACGTCGGAGGTCGGCACCCGGAACGACATACCAGTGAGCTTCTTGTTGAGCTCGGGGATCACCACACCCACCGCCTTGGCCGCGCCGGTACTGGAAGGAATGATGTTTTCCAGAATGCCGCGGCCACCGCGCCAATCTTTGTTGCTCGGGCCGTCCACCGTCTTCTGAGTCGCGGTCGCTGCGTGCACCGTCGTCATCAGGCCGCGCTTGATGCCCCACTTGTCGTGCAGCACCTTGGCCACGGGGGCCAGGCAGTTGGTGGTGCACGATGCGTTGGAAATGATGGCCTGCCCGGCATAGGTCTTGTCGTTCACGCCGAAGACGAACATCGGGGTGTCGTCCTTGGAAGGAGCCGAGAAGATGACCTTCTTGGCACCCGCCGCCAGGTGCTTCTCGCCACCGGCCTTGTCGAGAAAGATGCCGGTGGATTCGATCACGATGTCGGCGCCGACCTCGTTCCACTTCAGGGCCGTCGGGTCTTTTTCGGCGGTCAGGCGGATCTTCTTGCCGTTGACGACCAGGGTGTGGCCTTCAACGCTGACCGTGCCTTTGAAGCGGCCGTGCACGCTGTCGTACTGCAGCATGTAAGCCAGGTAGTCGGGTTCGAGCAGGTCGTTGATGGCAACGATCTCGATGTCCGGGAAGTTCTGGATCGCGCTGCGCAGCACGTTGCGCCCGATGCGCCCGAAACCGTTGATACCGACTTTGATAGCCATGTCTTCTGCTCCTGTGGATGGATGAAAAAAAACCGAAACCTGATCACTTCGCCAGCACGGATCGCACCGTGTCGGCCACGTTCTCGAGTGTAAAGCCGAAATGCTTGAACAGCACCGGCGCGGGGGCCGATTCGCCGTAGGTGTCGATGCCGACCACGGCCGATACGCCGTACTTCCACCAGCCGTCGGTGGAGCCCATTTCCACCGCCACGCGCGGAAGGCCGGCTGGCAGCACCGACACTTTGTAGGCCGCATCCTGGCGGTCAAAGGTAGTGGTGCTGGGCATGGAGACCACGCGCACGGCGATTTTGTGGTCCCTGGCCAGTTGCTCCTGCGCCTTGAGCGCCAGCTGCACCTCGGAACCGGTGGCGATGATCACGGCCTGAGCCTTTTTCTTCAGGCCCACTTCGGCCGGCTCGGCCAGCACGTAGGCGCCGCGGCTGATGTCGCCCAGGTCGTTCTTGGGGGCGTAGGGCAGGTTCTGGCGGCTCAGCAGCAGCGCGGTCGGCTTGCT
>LNFM01006715.1_pt1 | contig 18707 bp, 19 predicted proteins | sample 596031 | NCBI WGS metagenome assembly LNFM01 (sample SAMN04254537, study PRJNA301005) | activated carbon metagenome | isolation source: dual media filters at the Ann Arbor, Michigan drinking water treatment plant | place: USA: Ann Arbor | reverse complement strand
GCCGGCATCGCGGTGAACGCGCTGGGCCACGCAGCCCCGGTTCTGGTGAAGGCGCTGACCGATCAAGCCGGCAAGCTCTGGCACACGTCGAACATGTTCAAGATCGTGGGCCAAGAAGAGCTCGCCGCGAAGTACGTGCGCGACAGCTTCGCCGACGTCGTGTTCTTCACCAACTCGGGCACCGAGGCGATCGAAGGCGCGCTGAAGACGGCGCGCAAATATCACACCGCCAACGGCAACCCTGAGCGCGTTGACATTATCGGCTTCCAAGGTTCGTTCCACGGCCGCTCGTATGCGGCGATCAACGCGTCGGGCAATCCGAGCTATCTTGAGGGCTTCGGCCCGCGCTTGCCGGGTTTCATTCAAGTGCCGTTCGGCGATCATGATGCGCTGAAGGCGGCGGTCGGGCCGACGACGGCTGCGGTGATCATCGAACCCGTGCAAGGCGAAGGCGGCGTCCGCGCCGTGCCGGAGCAATGCTTGCAAGGCTTGCGCAAACTTGCTGATGAGCAAGGCTTCCTGATTATCTTCGATGAAGTGCAGTCAGGTGCAGGCCGCACCGGCAAGATGTGGGCGCACCAATGGTCAGGCATCACGCCGGACATCATGGCTGTCGCCAAAGGCGTCGGCGGTGGTTTCCCGATGGGCGCGTTCTTGGCGACGCGCGAAGCCGCGAAAGGCATGGTAAAAGGCGTGCACGGCACCACGTTCGGCGGCAATCCGCTGGCGATGGCTGTCGGCAATGCTTGCTATGACGAATTGTCGAAGCCGGAATTTTTGGAGCGCGTGAACGCTGTCGCTAACCAACTCGGCCAGGCGCTGGAAGGCTTGAGGGATCGCCATCCCAACTTGGTGGTCGACGTGCGTGGCAAAGGCTTGCTGCGCGGCTTGAAGCTGAAGATCGATCCGAAGCTCATCCAAGAGAAGCTGCGCGATCGCAAAGTGCTGGTTGGCGTCGCCGGTGACAACGTGCTGCGCTTGGCGCCGCCTTTGGTGATCAACGAAGCTGAGATCAGCGAAGCTGTGAACGCGATCGACGCAGTGCTTGCGGCGCAGATGGCTGAGGCCGGCGCTTGAGCAGCGCGCCGCGTCACTTCCTTGATCTGAGCGCGCTTTCGAAAGCCGACGTGCGCGCGATCTTGGACGAAGGCCATCGCCGCAAAGCAGCGCGCGCGGGTTGGCCGAAGGCGAAGCGCGATGAAGATGCGCCGCTCGATGGCTATGCGCTGGCGATGATCTTTCAGAAGAACTCGACGCGCACGCGCGTCTCGTTCGAGATCGGCTTTCAGCAGCTTGGCGGCGTGCCGATTGTGCTGAATGCGGCCGATACACAGCTCGGGCGCGGCGAAACGGTTGAGGATACTGCGCGCGTGCTGTCGCGCATGGTCGATGCGGTGATGATTCGCGCCAACAATCACCAGGATGTCGTGAACTACGCTGCAGCGTCCGACATTCCGGTGGTGAACGGCCTCACCGATCTTTCGCACCCGTGCCAGATCCTTGCTGACATCATGACGATCGAAGAGCGGCTCGGGAACGTGAGCGGCAAGACGATCGCTTGGCTGGGCGACGGCAACAATGTCTGCGCGTCGTTTGTGCACGCGGCGGAAAAGCTCGATTTTTCGCTGCGGATCGCGACGCCGAAAGAGTATGCGCTGCGCTCGCAAGAGGTTGCGGCGGCAAAGGCGGCTGGCGCGAAGGTTGATGTGTCGAACGATCCGGAGCGCGCGATTGCGGGCGCGGATGTGGTTGTCACCGATACGTGGGTGTCGATGGGCGATACCGATAAAGCCGAGCGCATGGCCGCGTTCCCGCCGTTTGCGGTGAACGAAGAACGGATGGCGCGCGCGGCGAAGGATGCGCTCTTCCTGCATTGCTTGCCGGCGCATCGCGGCGAGGAAGTCACAGACGCGGTGATGGATGGTCCGCAATCGGGCGTGTGGGACGAAGCGGAAAACCGCATTCATGCGCAGAAGGCCGTGCTGCTCTGGTGTTTGGGCAAATTGCCCTGAATCCAGGGTAAACACGCAAGCGACCGCCGTGGATTCCAGATCATGCTGCGCATGTCTGGAATGACTCAAAGAAGGTTGCCGAATGAGCGCGTTGGCCCCATCTGTCGCGCTTCCATGACCACCACCGACGACATCATCGCGCCGTTTAGCCTCGACAATTCGCCCGTACGCGGACGCATCGTGCGTTTGGGCGCGGGGGCGCTCGATCCGATCTTGCGGCGGCACGATTATCCGTGGCCGGTGGCGCTGTTGCTGGGCGAGGCGTTGGCGCTGGCGGCGCTTGTTGGCTCGTTGTTGAAGGCGGACGGGCGCTTGGTGGTGCAGGCGCAGGGCGAGGGGCCGGTGACGCTGCTCGTTGCAGAGCATGGCGCGGGCGGTTTGCGCGGCTATGCGCGCCTAGCCGAGGGTGCAGCGGAGCAACTCTCGCACGCGAGCGGACGCATGACGCCCGCGGCGTTGCTGGGCGCGGGGCACATGGTGCTGACGCTTGATCTCGGCGCCGGGCACGAGCCCTATCAGGGCATCGTCGCGCTCGAAGGTGAAACGCTGGCGCAGTGTGCGGAGAATTTCTTTCGCGTGAGCGAGCAGACCGATACCGCGATCCGTTTGGCTGTCGGTGAAGTCGTCACGCGCGATGCGCCGCCGACATGGCGCGCAGGCGGTGTGCTGTTGCAGCGTGTGGCTGGAGACGCTGCGCGCGGTGATACCGAGGAAGACTGGCGCCGCGCGACGATCCTGTTTGCGAGCGTGCGCGATGAGGAGCTGCTTGATCCTGCGCTGTCGTGCGACCGTTTGCTTTACATGCTCTTCCACGAAGAGGGCGCGCGCATGGGCGAGGCCACGGTGCTCGATGATCGCTGCTCGTGCAACGCCGATCGGCTGACGTCCCTGATGAAGCAATTTCCGCGCGATCAGCTTGAAGATTTGGTGGAGCCGGATGGCGCGCTGCACGCGCGTTGCCAGTTCTGCTCGCGCGAATACGCAATCGCGCCGGAAGCCGTGGGGCTTTAGCGCCGATCGATCAGCACAGCCAATAACAACGCCGGCCCGCCATGGGCGGTCCAGCCGTGGCTCGTACCGCGCTGGATGACGATTTGGCCCGGTTTGATGCGGGTTTCGGTGTTGTCGAGCACGAGTGAGGCATCGCCTGAGATCAGGCAGATGATGTCGAGCGTCGGTGTTTGGTGCATCGCCGGATGGCGATCCTGATCGCGCAGTTCGTGCTCGGCGCCGAAATCGGCGAAGCGTTGACGCGCAGCGGCGCGGATCATTTCCGGCGGCGCACCTTCTGGCGTTGGCTGGATCATGAACCAACGCACTTTCACTTTGCCGCTGTCGGGCGAGAGAACGGACGTCGCTTCGCCGCGTTCGGCGTGATCTTTCGGATCGATCGCACCGCTGACGGCTTCGTGCCAAATCTCCGCGAGACCGCCCAAGTTCGGATCGCCGATGCCGCCGGAGGGCGGGCCGTCGATGATGATGGTGGAGCTGCCGTCTTTATCGTCGCCGGTGATGATGCGGCGCATCTGGTCTTCGAAGCCGGCAAAGATCATCAGTTGGCCAATCTAGAAACGTGTGGGCTGTCGAGCGCAAAGAGCGGCACGGCGATGTCGAACGCTTCGCCGTTCGCGCGCTGCATGGAATAGGCGCCGGACATGACGCCCGATGGCGCTGCGAGTGGGGCTGCACTCGTGTAGCGGAAGCTCTCGCCGGGCGGGATCGTGGGCTGTTGGCCGATGACGCCGGCCCCGCGCACTTCCTGCGTCAGGCCGTTTTCGTCGGTGATTTTCCAGAAGCGGGAGAGCAGCTGGACACTGTCAGCCGAGCGGTTCTCGATTTCGATCGTATAGGCCCAAACGAAGCGGCCCTCGCCCGGAGAACTTTCCTCCGGCAGGAATTGCGGCTCGACCCGCACCACTAAGCCTGACGTTTCCTGCTCGTACATGACGCCATTCTATCCGGGCGGCGGGGTCAAACGCCAGCCGGGTAATGCTACAAGCGAATCATGACGAGCCACGGCGTCCTCCCCGATACTGAACTGAAGCGCGCGATCGCCCAAAACTGGATCGTGGCGGACGACGCGTTTCTGCCCGATCAGCTACAGCCCGCGAGCCTCGATCTGCGGCTGGGCGAGACCGCGTACCGCTTGCGCGCGAGCTTTCTGCCGGGCGCAGGCGCGAAGGTGCTCGATCGGTTGGACGATGAACTCGTCATGCACAAAATCGATTTGCGCGGTGGCGCAGTGCTGGAGACGGGCTGTGTCTATCTCGTGCAAGTGCAGGAGCAACTAGCACTTCCGAAGCACATTCACGGCGCCGCCAATCCGAAAAGTTCAACTGGCCGCGTTGATGTGTTCACGCGCCTCATACTCGACGGCGCAACGTCGTTTGACTACGTTCCAGCGGGTTATCACGGCCCGATGTGGGCGGAAATTTCTCCGTGCACGTTCTCTGTATTGGTGCGCACTGGCACGCGCTTAAGCCAAATGCGCCTGCGCCAAGGCGAGGCGGTGGTGAAGCGCGAAATCGATTTCACGATGGATCTCGCGATGAGCGGCCCGGTGGGCTTCCGCGCGAAGCGACACTCCGGCGTCATCGATGTCGATCGCATTGCTGCGTACGACCCACGCGATTTCTGGGAGCCGATGGAAGCGCGACGTGGCCGGGTCGTGCTTGAGCCTGGTCAGTTCTACATCTTCGCATCGAAGGAAAATGTGATCATACCAGCGGACGAGGCCGCTGAGATGGCGCCCATCCGGCCCGAGCTCGGCGAGTTCCGCGCGCATTATGCCGGCTTCTTCGATCCGGGCTTTGGCATCGCGCCGAATGAGGGGCGCGCCGTGCTCGAGGTCCGCTCGCGAGATGTGCCGTTCTTCGTTGAGGACGGCCAACCCGTCGGCAAGCTGGTGTTCGAGCCGCTAAGCGGAAGTGTCGAGCGGCTCTATGGAGAGTCAGGCTCCTCCTATCAGGGCCAAAAACTAAAGCTTTCCAAGAACTTCGCGCCCTGGCGCTGACAAAGACCCAGTCCATTTGGACAAAGAACAGCGTCTTTTGGGAAAAGAACAGCGTCTTTATGGAAAAGGTGCTTGACATTTAGCGCCCACCTATGACAAATACCCTTGTCACTTAGACAAAGGGGTTTTCCATGAAGTTCAGGTTTGCCGGCCGGTTAGCGAGTTTGGTTCTCGCCGCCGTCCTGTTTGCGCCGATCGCCGTTTCGGTGGCCGGCCAAGCTGCTCAGATCATCGCTTAAGGGAGGGAGAGATGGCTCGTTCTCCTGCAAACGACGCATCGCCAACGGTTCAGGGCAATGGCGTCATCACGTTGGCGGTAGTCGGCGCATTGCTCGCTGCGACCGGCGCGCCGGCTGCCGAGACTCTGGCAGACCTCGTCGCTTGGGGTGTGCCGGAGCCGATCGCACGCGCTGCGCTTTATGTTGTGCCGGTCGTCGGCATCGTGGCAGCGGTGGTCCTGGGCCGGATCCTTGGCAAAGGCCGTTCGCGCGGCGTGCGCTGGATTTTGTACGCGGTGCTGGGCGCGTTCGCCGGCTTTTTGCTCGGACGCTGTCTTGATCTCTTCGCTGGTCTGCCAGGCCTGCTGGCGATGGCGGTTGGACCGCTCGCCGAGCCGGACGGGATTAGCATCATCATTTGGGCGATCGGCGGATTGTGCATTGCGCTTGGCGCGATGGTCGGCGCAATCGGCCTCGTCGGTCAGCCGGCCGTCAGCGCTCTTCAGGTTGAAGAGACTGATCCTGAATGCGTCGAGGTCCACAAGAACGAACGCGGCGTGTTTGCGCTAAGTGGGTTCGGTATGGCGACGCTCGGTATCGCATGCGCAGCTTTGGCTGTGTCGCGCCAAGCGGGTGAGACCGAGCGGCTTCTTCCTGTGCTCGTCGCTTTCCTGGCGGCCCTGTTGAGCATGGGCGCCAATTACGCACTCTGGCGCGGTTTCGATGAAATGCAGCGTCGGCACGTCGTGAATGGATACTCCACGTCAGCCATCGTGGTGACCTTGGGCGCGTTCGCTTGGGCCGGACTAGAGGCGCTTGGCTTAGCCCAACCGGCCGATGCAGCTGGCGTGTTTGCAGCGATGATCATCGTCCAATTGGTGGCGACATCTTGGGTCACGTCGTCGGTGATGGGGCAAACCGGTATGTTCGGTAAGCCCGCATGAGGAACCGCCTGAGAGTGCTCCGCGCAGAGCGCGAATGGAGCCAGGCGGATCTCGCCGAGAAACTCGGCGCATCACGCCAAACCATCAACGCCATTGAGACAGGCCGTTACGATCCTTCTTTGCCGCTCGCATTCAAGATCGCGCGTCTGTTCCAATTGCACATCGAGCAGGTCTTTTTCGACGACGCCGTGGAAGCGGCTGAGTAAAGTTCAACCAAAAAGGAGTGGGTGTAATGTTGAAACGTACTTTTCTAGCGGTGGCGGCGTTTGTTGCGTTTAGCGCACCAGCCTTTGCGCAGCAGGCTATCGATCCCGCGCTCTTCGTCGTGCGCGATGCGGACTCGACGATGTATCTCTACGGCACCGTCCACGTGCGTCCAAACGGCGCCGATTGGGGCGATGACGATGTCCGTGCAGCGCTCGCAGAGTCGCAGGAAATCTGGACCGAAGTCTTGATGACGCCTGAAACCGACGCGCAGACGCAGCAATTGGCGATGCAGTACGGCGCAGCGCCAGCCGGGCGGCCATTGTCGAGCTGGATTACGGTCGAGCAGAACGAGCGTCTCAATGCGTTGACGGGGCGCATCGGCATCCCGACTGGCGCGCTTGAGCAATTTCAGCCTTGGCTGGCCTCGCTCACGCTGACGATCGTGCCGATCATGCAAGCGGGCTATAACCCGACGTCCGGTGTCGACCGCCAGATCGATGCCTATGGCGACGCGAACGGCAAGACGATGCGCGCGCTGGAAACGGCTGAGCAGCAGCTCGGGTTCTTCGCCAGCTTCTCTGACGATCTGCAACGCCAGTTTCTGCTGGAATCGATCGATCAGAGCGAAGAAGGCGTTGCGCTGATCAATGCCATGACCGCCGCGTGGGACCGTGGTGACCTCGAGAGCCTCGAAGCGACGGTGATCACCGATACGCGCACTCAGTATCCCGAGCTCTACAATGTGATCTTCGTGCAGCGTAACAACGCCTGGATGGAAGTGCTGGTGCAGGAAATGAACGGCTCGGGCGTGGATTTCGTTGCCGTTGGCGCCGGTCACTTGCTCGGCTCCGAAGGTTTGGTCGAGCAGTTCCGGGCCCGCGGCTTCACCGTCGAACGCGTGCAATAGGGCTCCGAACCTATCGATCTGAATTGGACCGCTGGCCTATAGCCAGCGGTCTTTTCATTTGCCCGGCAGCGTAAGCTTGGCTGAGAAGCCGCGCGGCGCGCGGTTGGCGAATTCCAAGCGGCCGCCATGCGCTTCGGCGATCGCTTGCGCGATGGCGAGGCCGAGGCCTGCGCCGCCGGTTTCGCTGCTGCGCGCTTCGTCCGCGCGGAAGAAGGGCGCGGCAAGGCGCTCCAACTGATCGGGCGCCACGCCCGGCCCCTCATCAGTGACGTCAACCACCGCTTCGCCGCTCGCGCCGCGATAGACGCGCATCACGCCGCCACCGCCATATTTGGCGGCATTCTCGGCGAGATTGCGCAGTGCGCGTGCGATTTCGCTAGGGCGGCATTCGGCAGTCACCGGTGTTGGCGCATCCGCTGTCGCGTCGATGCCCATGTCTTGGAGTTCGCCGCAGAGTGTGCGCGCGATTTCCGCCAGATCGACTTGCGCGCGCGCTTCGTCGCTGGCGCCGGCGCGGGCGAGTGCGAGCGCTTGTTCGGTCAGGCGTTCCATTTCTTCGACCGATGCAAGCAGGCGTTGGCGCGTCGCTTCGTCATCGACCAGTTCGGCGCGCAGGCGGATGGCTGTGATCGGCGTGCGCAGATCGTGGCTGAGCGCCCAGAGCATTTGGCGTTGGCGATTGAGCTGGCGGCCCAAGCGTTGCGCCATGGCGTTGAAGGCGGTCGATGCGCGGCGCACGTCGGCGGGACCGCTAACCGGTGCTTCGACTTGCGTTTGCCCCGAGCCCAAAGCCTGCGCGGCGCTTGTTAAATCCGCCAACGGGCGGCCGATCTGGCGCGAGACGAGCGCTGCGCCGATGCCGACGATGATCACAGTCACAAGCGCGCCTGCGAGCGCGCTCAGAGGTGCGGGGCGCGGGCCGGGGAGACGCGCGCGCGCGTTAAGCCAAGAGCCGCCGCCAAGATCGACGGCGATCTGGACTTCCGTCGACTGCACGATCGGCGCGTCATCGCGCGGCCCGCGTTCGCCCGGCTCACTGTCCGGCCCGTCGAATGCGCCACGCTCGCGCCGCCAGCGCCGGGATGGGCCTTCGACGGTGCGGGCGCGGGCGAAAACATCAATGTCGTCCAGTTGAGTAGCGATGGCGCGGGCGATGCGGCCGCCTGCGCCCGGTCCGCTTTCGCTGACGATTGGCTGGGTTTCCACGTGATAGCGGATCGAGAAATCGCGAATGCCTTCAGCGAGGAACGGGCGTTGGCCGGGAGGCGTCGCGCGCAGGCGTTCGGCGGTGTAGACGACGCGCTCGATGACGCCCGTCTCGGCGGCGCGCCGAAGTGCGGCGCCGCGCTCGTTGGCGTAGATGAAGAACGCCGCCGCGTATGAGATGAACACTGCGACAACGGTGACGAGCACCAGCCGTCCGGTCAGCGTATTGAGCGGGTTCAGGTTCACCGTTTTTCGACCGGCGCAGTAAAGACGTAACCGCCACCCCAGACCGTCTTGATCAGCTTCGGCGTGCGCGCATCGACTTCGATCTTGCGGCGCAGGCGGCTGACTTGCGTATCGACAGCGCGGTCGAAGACATCGGTGCCGCGCTCGAAGGCAAGATCGAGCAATTGCTCGCGCGTCAGCACGATCTTGGGGCGCTGTAGGAAGGTGAGCAGCAGGCGATACTCGCCTGTGCTGAGTTCGTGAGCGACGCCTTCATCGTCGACGAGTTCGCGCTCAGCAAGCTTCAGCGTCCAGCGATCGAAGCGAAGCGCGTCTCCTGTCGGCGCTTCAACATCCGGCGGCAGCGCATGCGTGCGGCGGAGTACGGCATCGATACGGGCCATGAGCTCGCGCGGATTGAAGGGCTTCACGACATAATCGTCGGCGCCGACTTCGAGGCCGATAATGCGGTCCAGTTCTTCGGCGCGGGCAGAGAGCAGGATGACAGGGATGTGGTTGGTTTCACGAATGTGCCTGCAGAGCGAGAGGCCGTCTTCGCCAGGCATCATGATGTCGAGTATGACAAGATCGACGCGGTTTTCCTTGATCGCCTTGCGAGCCGCCTCAGCGCTATCGACCGCTGTCGCGCGTCGGCCGTTCTTTTTGAGGAACTGGGCCAGGGACTCACGGATCTCGCGATGATCGTCAACGACGAGAATATGGGGGTCTTCCACGGTCATTGGTCTTGATGTGCGGCGTCGTTGGGCAAAAATCTACAGAGCGCGCGTGCCGGGTTTGTGCCAAAGCTTGGCAGGACGGGGCGGCGACACATTTTGACGAGAACGTGGCCCTGTGCCGCCACAAGACTGCCCAGGTCGGCCCGCTTGGTGGCCTGGCATTTTCAGGGGACGATTCATGCGGTTGAAGACTTTGGCGTTGGCGGGTTGCGCGGCTCTGGCTGTGACCGCGTGCGCTTCCGGCGGCGGACGCGAAGGGTCAACCCGCGATCCGATCCGGGCGCTGCTCTCGGGCGACGCGCTCATGTTCGTGAGCTTCGACGCCAACGGCGATCTGAGCGTCAGCCGCGACGAGCTTGAAGCGGGCATCACGCGTGAACTCGCGCGCATCGATACGAGCGGCGATGGCACGATCTCGCCGATTGAGTTCCAGACGTGGGCGAACGCCGTGCTCGGCGGCGGCCAAATGGGGCCGTACCGGCTCGATTTCGACCGCAATGTCGACAACACGATTACGCGCGAAGAGTTCGAAACCGAAATTCGCGCACGCTTTTCCGATTACGATGAGAACAACGATGGCGCAGTGACGCGCAGCGAAATGGTCCGCCTCGTGGGCGCGGCGCGCCCGCCGACGCAGCGCCGCGAGCCTCTTCCGCCGATGCGCTGAAAAAGGGCGCTGACAAAAATCGGCGCCAAAACGTCGCGCAGCGAGAAACCTTGGACACATCTCGCGCGTACCTATGTGTACTTGGAAGCGAGCCAACCCTCCCCCCGAGGCTCGCTGATCCGGCGGCGCCCTATCCCTCCCCCCGAAGGGCGCCGCACAAACAAGGCGGCCAGCGCACCCCTCCCTCGCGCTGGCCGCTCTTTTTTTGTCCGGCGTTCCGACAAACTTTGTCGCAACCGCGACCAACGGGCGAAACAGCCGCGTTCTATTCCGAGATCATGAGGGAATACGGCCGCGCATCCCCGGCGGCTATGAGGAGTAGGTTCATGCGCAAATTTTTGTTCGCCGCTGCTGGCTTCGCGGCGCTCGCTGGCGCGGCCGGTTTGGCGCTGGCTCAGGACGCCAGTGCGCCGCGCGAACGCGGAGCGGCGTTCTTTCAAGCTGACGCCAATAGTGACGGCGCGGTCACGCGCGCGGAATTCGATGCGTCCCGCACCGCGCGCTTTGCGCAGCTCGACGCCAACAACGATGGCCAACTGACCCGCGAAGAACGACGCGCCGAGCGTGGCGATCGCGGCCGTCATGGCCGACGCGGCGGTGGTCCGCACATGCTCGGCCGCGCCGACGCCAACAATGACGGCAATATTACTCGCGAAGAGTTCTTGGCGCGTCCGACTGAAATGTTCGCGCGTCTCGATGCAAATAGCGACGGCGTGATCTCTGCCGCCGAGCGGCCGGAACGCCCCGAGCGTGGCGAGCGCCCGAACCGGGGCGAACGCCGCGAACGCGCCAACCCCGACACGAATGGCGATAGCCAGCTCTCGCAGGCTGAATTCGTCGCTTCCGGTGCGGGCATGTTCCAGCGTCTCGATGCGAACAGTGACGGCCGTGTGACGCGGGAAGAAGCCGCCGCCGCGCATCCGCACCGCCGCGGGCGCGACTAAGCGGTGAGGCGCGGGCTGGGATGTTGGCTCACCCGGCCCGCGCTGCTCGCGCGTATATGGGGAAGGGGCTTGCCGCCGCGACCGCGCCGGCCATGTGAGGATGGATGATGTTCGCCGGACTGAAGCAGAAAGCTCAGGAACTTTGGGAAAAACGCCCAGGGCTTTTGCGCGGCCGTAGCCTGTTCATTACAGGCGGCGTGGCTTTGCTTGTGCTTGTCGTTGGCATGAATGTGCTGGGCGGCGATAGCGACGCGGAACCGTATCGGACGGCGGCGATCGATCGCGGCGCGATTACGCGTGTGGTGAGTGCTACCGGTACGCTGCAGCCCTTGGTCTCGGCCAATGTCGGCTCGACGGTTTCTGGCCCAGTCGTTGAAGTGCTCGTGGATTTCAATTCCCAGGTCCGTGCGAACCAGGTGTTGGCGCGGCTCGATCCGACGCCGTTCCAGCAGCGTATCGTGCAAGCGCAAGCTTCTCTGGCGCAGGCGCAAGCGCAGGCGGCGGTCGCGAATTCTGACTATCAGCGTTATGTGCTGCTCCAGCAGCGGGGCTTTGCCTCCGAGCAATTAATGACGCAACAGCGCGCGGCGCGTGACACTGCGCGTGCGGCCGTGGCGCAAGCGTCGGCGCAAGTGGCGTCGGCGCGCACGGATTTGGAGCGCAGCGTCATCCGCTCGCCGATCGACGGTGTTGTGGTAGACCGGCAAGTGAACGTCGGCCAATCGGTGGCGGCGAGCTTGCAGGCGCCGACGCTCTTTATCATCGCGCAGGATCTTTCGCGGCTGCAGGCGAATATCACGGTCGATGAAGCCGATATCGGCTTTGTCGATGAAGGCCAGCAAGTACGCTTTACCGTCGACGCTTTTCCGGATCGCGAGTTCGAAGGCCGCGTCAGCCAGGTGCGCCAGCAGGGCGCGTCGGAGCAGGGTGTGGTGAGCTATACGGTGGTTGTTGAGGCAGACAATCCGGGCCGCGCACTGCTGCCGGGCATGACGGCGAATGCCGAGATCATTCTTGAGCAACGTGAAGACGTGTTGCGTCTGCCGAACACAGCGCTGCGCTTCCGTCCGGCTGATCCGGAGATCGCCGCACAAGGCCAAGCGCTGGCGTCTGAAGGGGCGCGGAGCGGAGGAGAGCGCCAGCAAGGCGCGCAGCGTGAACGCGCGCAAGGCCAAGGCGGTGGCGAAGGTCAGCGCGGTGGCGGACGAGGCGGGCGCGGCGTGGCGCAGCTTGCGGAATCGCTGGAGCTGAACGAACAGCAACAAGAACAAGCGCGAACAGCGTTTCAGAACGCGATGGCCGGCGCGCAATCCGTTGGCGGCGGCGATCGCCGGGCGACAATGCGGCGCGTACGCGATCAAGTGATCCGCGAGCTTGATCCGACGTTCAGCGCGCGCCAGCGCGAATTGTTGGCGCAACTGCGCCAAGGCGGCGGCGCGCAACGCGAGGTGCGCCAAGAGGCCGTGGTCTGGGTGCTGCGCAACAATCGTCCAGCGCCCGTGCAAGTGGAGATCGGCGTCGCCGACAATGGCTACACGCTCATCCACAGCGGCTTAAACGAAGGCGATGAAGTCATCATTGGCGGCGGTCCGCGTGATGAGAGCCAGCAGCAAGGCGGTCCGTTCGGCGGCAGCGGCGGCCGTGGCGGCCCCGGCGGCGCGCGCATCCGGGGCGCGTGATGACCGCAACGCTCATCGAAGCCAACAATCTCGTAAAGCTCTATCAAATGGGCGACGAGACCTTGCACGCGCTGGATGGCGTCTCGTTCAGCGTGCCGCGCGGTGACTATTGCGCCATCGTCGGCCCGTCAGGCTCCGGCAAGTCGACGATGATGAACATTCTCGGCGGCCTCGATACGCCAACGAGCGGACGGATCGTCATTGATGGCGCTGATATCGCTGAACTGAGCGACGAACAGCTCGCTGGCTTTCGCAACAAGACGATCGGCTTCATTTTTCAGAGCTTTAATCTGCTGCCGCGTCTGAGCGCGCTAGAGAATGTCGAGCTGCCGATGATTTATGGCGGCGTGCTGCCCAAGGAGCGGCGCGAGCGGGCGGCGGAGCTGCTGCATCGCGTTGGCCTTCGCGAACGCATGGGCCACCGGCCGACACAGCTTTCGGGCGGCCAGCAACAGCGTGTCGCGATCGCGCGTGCGCTGGCGGGGCGGCCGGCGCTTGTTTTGGCTGACGAACCGACAGGCGCGCTCGATAGCAATACCGGCAAGGAAATCCTGGCGCTGTTTAGCCAGCTGAACAGCGAAGGCGCCACGATCGTGATCGTCACGCACGATCACGAAGTCGCCGCCGCTACGAGGCGCACCATCGAAATGCGCGACGGGCACATCGTTTCAGACAAGCAAAACGGGAGCCGTGCAGCATGATGCGCACAGCCGATCTCGTCTCCAGCGCGAGCCGCGCGCTGCGTTCCAATCCGCTACGCTCGGCGCTTACGGCGCTGGGTGTGATTATCGGCGTCGCCTCTGTGGTTGCGATGGTGGCGCTCGGCTCCGGGGCGCAGGCGATGGTCGAGCGCTCGATTGCGAGCTTGGGCTCGAACTTGCTCATCGTTGTGCCGGGCGCGCAGCAATCCGGCGGCGTGCGCATGGCGCAGGGCGGTGGCGGGCGTGACACACTCACACTGGATGATGCCGAAGCGATCGGGCAGCTCGAGGGCGTGCTGGCAGTGGCGCCGTCGCAACGCAGCGGCGCGCAGATCGTCGCCAATGGATTGAACTGGAACACGCGCATCGAGGGCGTGACGCCATCGTATCTCCTCGCGCGTGATTGGGACGTGGCGCAGGGGCGCTTCTTCGATGAGAGCGAAGAACGTCAGGCGCGTCGCGTGGTCGTCCTCGGGGCGACCGTCGCGCGTGAACTCTTCGTCAATGTCGATCCGATTGGCCAAACGATGCGTATCAATGGCGGCAGTTACGAAGTCATCGGCGTGCTTACCTCGAAAGGCCAGTCAGGCTTCGGCATGGACCAGGACGATATCGTTCTGGCGCCCCTCACCACGGTGAAGCGCCGTATCTCCGGCCGGCAACGCCGCGCCGATACGGTCAGCCAAATCTCCGTGAAGGCCGGCAGTGAGGGCGAACTCAACCGCCTCCAAGAGGACGTCGAAAACCTGCTGCGTGAACGTCACCGCATCCGCGCCGGCGACGATGACGATTTCACCGTCCAGAACCTCTCGTCGATCACCGAAACCGCGGCGCAGACGACACAGGTCTTCACTTATTTGCTAGGTGGCATTTCCGCCGTCTCGCTCCTGGTCGGCGGCATCGGCATCATGAACATCATGCTGGTCAGCGTAACTGAACGAACCCGCGAAATTGGGCTCCGGAAGGCCCTTGGCGCACGCCAGTCAGATATTTTGCATCAGTTCAGCCTGGAGGCTGTGACGCTTTCCCTAGCGGGGGGAATGATCGGGCTGGCGCTCGGTGTCGCAGGGGCCTGGGCGATGACGTCATTGTTTAACTTGCCCCTAGTAATATCACCGCAGAACGCCCTTATGGCGATTGCGTTCTCTGGGCTGGTCGGTGTGTTGTTTGGGGCTTATCCCGCGTGGCGGGCCGCTAAACTCGACCCGATCGAGGCTCTAAGACGCGAATAAGGCGGCGGGAATGAGGAAGAAGTTCTCATGCGTTTCTTGATGGTTTCCTTGCTGGCCCTGTCGGTGGCGATGCCCGCCAGCGCCGACACGTTGGCCGATGCAATGGCCGATGCGATCCAGTCCAACCCGTCGCTCGCGGCTGCGCGCCAGCGCGTGAACGCGACGCGCGAGACGTTGCCGCAGGCTTGGGCTGAAGCGCTGCCACAACTGTCGGTCGGCGGCTCTGCAACGGCGAGTGACCGCGACGCCGATTTCGCGCTGCTCGACGGCGACCGCGAAGAGAATTGGTCCGCAAACGCCAGCGCCTCGCAGCTTCTGTTTGCCGGTGGCCGGGTTCTCGGCACCACGCGCGCCGCGCGTGCGCAGATCCGCGGCGCCATCGCTGACTATGCGCAAGCCGAACAAACACTGCTGCTCGATGTGACGCGCGCTTATGCCGACGTCCGCCAGACGATTGCGATCGTCGAAGCACGTCAGACCACGGTCTCCAATCTCACGCGTCTCGTGGAATACGCTCAGGCGCAATTCGACGCCGGTGTAGTCACGCGCACAGACGTGGCGCAAAGCCAGGCGCGTCTGGCGCAAGCGCGTACGCTTCTGGTGCAGGCCCAAGGCGCGCTGGCCGCCGCGACACAGGCCTATCTGCGCCTGGTCGGCAATGCGCCATCGAACCTCGAGGCGCCGGCGGCTGCAACAGGCCTGCCGAGTGAGCTTGAAGTCGCGCTCCAACAAGCCGTGCTGACAAGCCCGGTCCTCGCTGGCGCTATCGCCGATACAGAACTGGCTGACGCCAACGTCGCTGTGGCGGATTCGGCAGGCCGCCCGCGCGTGAGCTTGGAAGCGGGCTACGGCATCGGCGCCGATTTCAACGATGATCTCTCAGAGACGAGCACCGATTCAGTCGGCGTGCGCGTTTCTGTGCCGCTCTTCCAAGGCGGCTCCATCCGTTCGCGCTCGCGCCAGCAGCGTGCGCTGCGCGCAGCGTCTAATCTCGATCTCGCGGCCGTACAGCGCAGCGTGCAAGAGGGCGTGACCAATGCCTGGACTGGCCTCGCCAGCGCACGCGCCGCCGTCGAGAGCGCGCGCGAGCAGGTGCAAGCGGCCGAGCTTGCCTATGAAGGCGTGCGCCTGGAGCAGGAGACCGGCCTGCGCTCCACCGTCGAAGTGCTCGACCAGGAGCAGGACCTGCTCAATGCCCGCATCGCGCTGGCGCAAGCCGAGCGCGAACTCGTCGTCGCCGAGCGCCAGTTGCTCGCCGTCACCGGCACACTGCGCGTGCCCGAAGGCGCAGGCACGCTGCCCGAGCCGAACGACGATCTGCGCGGACGCTAAGCGCGAAGCGCTTGGAGCGGGCGGGGGGAATCGAACCCCCGACATTCAGCTTGGGAAGCTGACGTTCTACCTCTGAACTACGCCCGCTTGGCTGGGATCAGCAAATACGGACTTTTCGCGCCGCTGCAAGCGGCAAGGCGAGCACGATAGCGGCGCTTGACACCACCCGCGTCACGCGTTCGACAACGCTCCGTAGGGAGCATTCATGGCGGCTTGGTCGAATTGGTCCGGAAGTGTGCGGGCGACGCCGCGTGAGGTGGCGCGGCCACGGACGGAGGCTGAGCTGGCGCAGATCATCGCGCGCGCGGAAAAGGTGCGCGTTGCGGGCGCTGGGCATTCCTTCATGCCGCTGGTTGCGACCGAGGGCACGCTGCTCAGTCTTTCTGAGCTTGAAGGCGGCGTGGAGTTCAGCGCCGACAAATCGCGCGTGTGGGCGCCCGCGGGCTGGAGCTTGGCGAAGCTCACCGCTGCACTTTGGGCTGAGGGCGTTTCGCTGATCAATCAGGGTGACGTAAACCCGCAGGCGCTGGCCGGCGCGATCGCGACAGGTACGCACGGCACGGGCGCCGAACTGGGCTCGATCTCAACGTTCGCCCGCGCGTTTCGATTGATGCTCGCCGATGGATCGATCGCTACGTGTAGCGAACAAGAGAACGTGGATATCTTTCAGGCGGCGCGTTTGTCGCTCGGACTGATCGGTGTCGCGACGCGCATCGAGATCGATGTGCTGCCGGCTTACTATCTCGAAGAAAAGGTCGAGTCGCATCCTATCGATGCGGTGGAGGAGCGCTGGGACGAACTGGTTGCCAACAATCGCCATGCTGAGTTCTGGGTGTTTCCGTATGCGGATATGGCGATCGTCAAAACCCTGAATCCGGCGCCGGGCGAGGGGGTGCTCAAGCGACAGAATGATATGGACGATCGCGCGTTCCGCGTGATCTGCGATCTTTGCGCTGCGTTGCCGTTCCTCACGCCGTCTCTCCAGAAGATGATCGTCGGGCCGAACGTGAGGCAGCGGCGCGTCGGGCCGGCGTATCAGATTTTCGCATCGGATCGGACGGTGAAGTTCGAGGAGATGGAATACGAGATGCCGCGAAGCGCAGGTTGGCCGGCGCTGCGCGAGGCGATGGCATGGATCAAAAAGCGCAATCTCCCGGTGACGTTTCCGTTCGAGTTTCGCACCATCGCGCAAGACGATATCTGGCTTTCACCGATGCACGCTGGCTCTTGCCTCTCGATCTCGGCGCACCAATACGCGAAGATGCCTTGGCGGCCGTTCTTTGAAGGGATCGAGCCGATCTTCCGCGCCGCTGGCGGACGTCCGCATTGGGCGAAGCGCCATACATTGACGGCGGCGGATGTCGATGCGCTTTATCCGAACGCGTCGCGCTTTAAGGCCGTGCGCGCCGCGCATGATCCGGGCGCAAAGTTCGCCAACGCGCACCTGGTGTCGCTGTTTGTGGAGGGGACGTGAGCGATATCGATCTGCACAAGCACTTGATCGGCCAGCAAGGCTCGCGACGTGCTCTTAACACGCCAGCGTTGGTGATCGATCGCGACGCGCTTCAGCGCAATGTCGATAAGATGGCCGCGTTTGCGAAGCAGAACGGCATGGCGCTGCGGCCGCATGCAAAGACGCACAAGAGCGTGGAGATTGCGCGGCTGCAGGTGGCTGCGGGCGCGGTTGGTGTTTGTTGTGCGAAGATCGGAGAGGCGGAAGCGCTGGCTGCAGGTGGCATCGGTGCGATCTTGATCACCTCGCCAGTCGTCACGCCGCAAGCGATCGCGCGCCTTCTGGCGCTGCATGAGCGGATCGGCGATTTGCGGGTCGTCGCGGATAATCCGGACAATGTGAGCGCGCTGGCCGCCGCCGCGACAGAGGCGAGCCGGCCTTTGGCTGTTTTGGTCGACATCGATCCGGGTATCCGGCGCACGGGCGTTTCGTCGCCAGAGGCGGCGGTGGCATTGGCGCGGCAGATCGCTCAGTCGAGTTCGCTCACGTTTGCCGGCGTGCAATTCTATTGCGGCGCGCAGCAGCACATTGAGAAGTACGAGGATCGCGTCGCTGCGATCGAAGAGCGCACGGCCTATCTCTCAAGCGTTATCGCCGCGTTGGATGCAGCCGGACTAAGGCCGGCTGTGGTCACCGGCGGCGGCACCGGCACGCATCGCATTGATGCGGCGCTCTGCGTGCTGACCGAGCTTCAAACCGGCTCGTATGTGTTCATGGATAAGCAATACCTCGATTGCGACTTGAACGGCGAGGGCAAGCCGCCGTTCGAGACCGCGCTCTTCATCGATACGCACGTCATAAGCGCCAATGCGCCGGGGATGGGCACGCTGGATGCCGGCTTTAAGGCGCTCTCGACCGATGGCGGCAACCCGCAGATCGTCGAAGGCGCGCCGACGAGTGCGGCGTTCTTCTTCATGGGCGACGAGCACAGCGCTTTGATCGCGATGGGTCACGAATTTCGCGTGGGTGATTCTGTGACGCTGACGGCGCCGCATTGCGATCCCACCGTGAACCTCTACGACGCCTATCATGTCGTCCGCGGCGGCGATTTGATCGATATTTGGCCGGTCAGCGCGCGTGGAAGGTCGCGCTAGAAACGCGGCGCACGAAGGACTAGGTTGCCCCGAAAGAGGAAATCATGGCCGAGATCGCCCAAGCTCAGTTGCGTAA
>LNFM01006714.1_pt1 | contig 18707 bp, 16 predicted proteins | sample 596031 | NCBI WGS metagenome assembly LNFM01 (sample SAMN04254537, study PRJNA301005) | activated carbon metagenome | isolation source: dual media filters at the Ann Arbor, Michigan drinking water treatment plant | place: USA: Ann Arbor | reverse complement strand
GACGGCGAAAGGCATTCCCGTCACCAACTGCCCGGACACCTTCATCGAGGAGGTGGCCGACCACGCCATGATGCTGCTTCTCGCCGCGCATCGCCGCGCCATCGAGCAGGATCGCATGGTGCGCGAGGGCCGCTGGACCGAGGGCCGGCCCGTGCTGCTCAAGATCCCGCGCCTCATGGGCCAGACGCTGGGCTTCATTGCGTTCGGCCGTGTTGCCCGCGCCACCGCTCGCCGCGCCAAGGCGTTCGGGCTCAATCTGATCGCGCACGATCCCTTCATTGACGAGCAGACGATTGCCGAGCACGGCGTCGAGCCGGTCTCTCTCGACGACGTTCTCACCCGCTCCGACTTCATCTCCATGCACATGCCGGCGACGCCCGAGGCGCAAGGTTTCCTCAAGGGCCAGCACTTCCGCCGCATGAAGCCGACGTGCATCTTCGTCAACACGGGGCGCGGGCCGACCGTCGAGGAAGCCGGCTTGATCAAAGCGCTGCAGGAGGGCTGGATCGCGGGCGCCGGCCTCGACGTGTTCGAGATCGAGCCGGTGAAGGCGGACAACCCGTTGTTGAAGATGACCAACGTCATTCTCGCGCCGCACAACGCGTCGGCCTCGGCCCGCTTCGACCCGGCCCGCAAGCGCCGCGTCGGCCAGGAGATCGCCAACGTGCTCTCCGGCCGCTGGCCGCAGTCGTGCGTCAACCCGGTGGTGCTGGCCGAGGCGGGGCTGAAGCGCTGGCAGCCCATCTCCATGGAGCGCGGCCCGAACTCGTAAACGGAGGTTCCGGCGTGCTGCGGGCATCAGAGCCCTCCGATGTCCGCAGCACGCAGTTCGCAACGATCACGGGGATCGCGAGATGGGCCAATACCTGCCGCTCGACGACACGGATGATCAGATGGCATTTGCTTGTCGTGCACTCAACGACAGGCCCGCCTGCAAATCGTTGCTGCACTGCCACAAGTTCAATGCCGTATTGGGGGCAGACAGCCGGATCCGGATGGTCACGGACCACCACTGCACTCTCAGCTTCAACCCGTCACGGGATGATACGACAGTTAGTCGAAGGACTTCCTCGGCGCCTGGAAACCTCGCCTCGCCGGCGACGAAACTCGACCGAACCCAACCGAACGGGGGACCCGGTCGTTGCCTTGCCCACCGTTGCGACCGCCGCCATGCGCGTCCCCGGACGTGACAGTCGCCTTTGACGGCCAGTTCAACCAGATCAGGAGGGCACCGACGGAGCCAATAATGATGCTGACAGTGACCAGGATGCTCTGCGGTATGCGCTTGAAGGGTTCCGCATGGTCGATCAGGCGGTTGATCTCTGGATTCTGTGGGAGATAGGTGACGGACAACGTTTCACCCACGGCCAACCTGTCGAAGGCTTCGGCCGACACGATTGCCTGGGATTCAATCTGCTTACCCGCGGTCGTCTTGTACACGTAGTCCACATAAAACAGCCGGCCATAATCCTGATTGGGATCGTTGCTTCGACGATCCGGAGAGTCGCTGAGCCGTTTGCCAGCGGCAAAACTTCGAGCGGCGGCACCAGCGGCTCCGCCAACCCCAGGTGGCAAACGGGTTGGAGACGACGACCTGCCTTCGATTTTGTTGATCAGCTTTGCATCCGTGGAACGGCCTTCGTATTCGAGCTGCTGCATCTGCTGGATGTACTCGCTGTCCGGCCGAAGCAGAAACAGCGCAAAAAGAACTAAGCAACATCCGCCGCCAAGCTTGATGTATTTCCATGCCGATTGAAACGTCGACTCTACTTGATCCTTCATGATTTTCCCGTCCCACCTTCGAAGCCAGGGCAGGATAAAGGTCAGACAACAGCAAATCGGAAACTTCGGACAACACTTGTGCGCATGGTAAATCATCCGTAACCGCGGTGCGGATGCGTTCGGTTCGCTTTTGATCGAATAGCTTTCGTTCGGTCGGTTGACCTTGCAGCACGCGTGCCGGCACCGCGGCGATTTGCTTGGCGACGACTGCCGGCTTGATGAGCACAGAAAGCACTCGCCGTCTGATTGTCCGTGTCTCGGTTCGGCAGCTCTTGGCACGTCACGTAGATGAGGACGAAGGCGGAGCGGAGCGTCAAGCTGCCATCAGGCCCGAACGCGGCTCAAGGGCTAGATTGTTGCGGCGCACAAAGCGATGGAGGCAGTGGCCGGCACTTCTGCAACGCAAGTGTTGAGCCTCGGCACTTCGTCGCCGCCGGGTCAAAACCACCAGCCTCGACCCGGACGATGTCCGAGGTACACCCATTGCGTCTCGGCCGCAGGAAGGCCTGGCCGAGCCACCGTAGCGGCCGGCCACTCCTTGCCCCACATCCATCTCGACACCCAAGCCCGGTCGGCGCATTCTGGAGCCAACCGACAACCCTTCCCGCGAGGAGCCGCCCCATGTCCGATCTGCCGAAGCACGTCCACATTCACGAGGAAGGTCCCCGCGAAGGTTTCCAGATCGAGCCCGGTCCGATTTCGACGGCTGACAAGATCAGGCTGATCGAGGCTCTGGCCGAGACGGGTCTGCATCACATTCAGGCGTGCTCGTTCGTTTCGCCGCGCGTGGTGCCGCAGTGGGCCGATGCCGAGCAGACGGTCGCCGGTTTCATGCCCAAGCCCGGCGTCGACTACACCGCGCTCTGGTTCAACGCCTCCGGCCTCGACCGCGCGCTTGCCTTCAAGGACAAGCTGACGCTCTCCGGCTCCATCTCGCTCGTCGCGACCGAGGGCTTCTGCAAGAAGAACCTCAACCGCACGCTCGCCGAGAACTACGAGGCCATGCGCAAGCAGACGGCGCTGCACATCGAGCGTGGCGTGCCGGTCAAGCGCATCGGCGTCATGGCGGCCTTCGGCTGCAATTATTCGGGTGACGTGAAGCCCGAGCAGGTCGTCGAGCGCGTGGCGGATGGCTTCAAGCTCGCCGAGGAGGCCGGCGCCACCATCGAGCTGATCTCGCTCGCCGACACCATGGGATGGGCCATCCCGCCGCGCCTCGAAAAGGTGCTGGGCGCGGTACGCAGCAAGTGGCCGTCGCACCGCATCGGCCTTCATCTGCACGACACGCGCGGCATGGCGATCGCCAACGCGCATGCCGCCATGAAAATGGGTGTCGCCCAGTTCGACGCCACCGTCGGCGGCCTCGGTGGCTGTCCGTTCGCGGGCCAGAAGGGCGCTGCGGGCAACATCTGTACCGAGGAACTGGTGTTGCTCTGCGAGGAGATGGGCATCCACACCGGCGTCGATCTCGACAAGCTGATCGAGGTCGGCCGCATGGCCGAAGAGATCGTCGGCCATCAGCTGCCAAGCGAACTCATCCACGCCGGCAGCCTGGATGCCTTCCGCCGCAAGGCGGCGTGAAGGGCACTTGTCACGAAGGTTGCAATAGGCCGTCAGGCCGTATTGCACCGTCTTGGCAGCCACGCGGTGCAATACGACGCGAAGGCGCGCCTATTGCACCCAACGTCAACCTCTACGCCGCATTTTCTCCTCCAGCTCCGCGCGGCCGGTCTTGTCCACCGACACGAACCAGTCGGCGATCTGGTCGGAGGTGACGAAGATCGTGTCGCTGCGCCGCATGAGCATGTCGAGCGCCTTCTCGAGGTAGTACATGCGGTGCGGCACGCCTGCGATGTGCGGGTGGAGGCCGATCGAGAGCACGCGCGGGTTCTCCTCGAGTTCGGGCTCGAGCACGGCGAGTGTCGCCTCGAGCCGCTTGACGAGCTCGTCCGAGGACTGCCCTTGCACGGCCCACATGGGCACGTCATTGATCTCCCAGGTGTAGGGGAGACAAAGAAGTGGCCCCTCGGCCGTCGTCATCCAGCACGGCAGGTCGTCGAGCAGCCAATCGTGCGTGTAGTCGAGGCCAGCCCGTTTCAGAACCTCGGGCGTGCGGGGCGTCTCGCCTCCACCGGCGCCGAACCAGCCACGCACACGCTTGCCGCTCAGCGCCTCGAGCCGCGCGAGCGAGCGCGCGACCTCCGCTTCCTCGTCCTCGACCTCCTTGAGAGAGCGCTGGTACCAGCTGTGCCCGACGAAATCCCAGCCGGCCCTCGCAGCTTGCGCGGCCGCCTGCGGATAGACGTCGGCGCACTGGGCGTTCATCCAGGCCGACGCCTTGAGCCCGCGTTTCTCCAGCGCCTTGAAGATGCGCGGCAACCCGCACCGCATGCCGTACTCGACCCACGAGTAGTTGGCGACATCGGGTGGCTCGCTCGGCTTGCCGTGGGGGGCGGGAAGGATGCCGCGCGGCATCGGCCGATCGAACGGCCAGTACTCGATGGCAACCACGGGGTTGACCATCAGCGGCTTGCCCTTGAGAGGCTCGTAGCGGGGGCGCTCCGATGACATCGTGTAGGGGATGCGAGGGTTCGGCCACATGGCGAGGCTCCTGGGCAAGGGCGGAAGCTGCAACTATCGCAGCGGTAGCGGCCGCCCCGCAACGCCAGAGCTGGCGCCAGACGCAAAGAGCCCGGCCGTTCCATGCGGCCGGGCTCGTCCGTTACCGGTCTCTCTACTTCAGAGCGAGATCGAGCATCGCCTTGATGCGCTCCTCGCCTGTCTCGGCAACCAAGCGGTCGACCTCTTTGCCGCCCTTGATCAGCACGAAGGTCGATCGCCGCGGGATCTGGCGGCCGGTCGTCACCTCGTCGTTCTTGAACGTGTCCCAGTCGACCACGACGAACGTAATGGCCTTGTTGTAGTTTGGCAGGCTCTCACGGAGCCGTTGCAGCACGCGTTCCTGCTGTGCGCACGTCGGTCACCACGTCGACTTGTAGTGAATCAGTACTGTTTCGCCCTTGGCGATCGCCGCCTGGACCGCACCCGGCGTGTAGGTGACGGTATCAGCGCCCGCCGTGGCCGGCGCGTGCGCCGTCACGAGCATGAGCATCAGGGCCATTAGACCCGCAACGAAGTTCCGCAAGTTCTCACTCCTTCTGCTGCTGACGAACACTCACAGGGAAACCGATAGCTCCTGAAGCCAGACGGGCAGCACGCTCAGCGCCCAGCCCTCGATCCGCTGATGCAGCCCGAAGAACATGGCGAGCCCGACCGCGATCAGCGCAACGGCCAGGATCGACTTCGAGTTGGCGGCAAAGCTCCGCAACTGCTGCTGTCGACGGGCGAGCGCCTCGCGCGTCCCATAGGCGAGCGCCAGGATGATGGTGGAGGCCCCGACCGCGAAGCACGCCATGATTGCCGTGGCCCAGACGAGCGATTTGCCCTGCGAAGCGAGCGATATGGCGCCGCCGAGCGTCGGCCCGATGCACGGCGACCACGCGGCGCCGAGCAGCATGCCGCCGATGAACTGTCCGGAGAGCCCCTGTCCCTGCAGCGCGCCGCGACGCTCGAACGCCTGGCCCGAGATCCCGGCCGTGGCCGCCGCAAAGCGGACGTTGAGCGCAGGAACCAGGAGGACGAGCCCGAAACCGATCATGGCCACCGCCCCGATCTTCGCCATGACATCGGCATCGAGGCCGATGGCTGGCCCCAGAGCCGCAATGCCGACGCCGACGCCGACGAAAGCAACGCTGAGCCCGGCACACAGCGCGAGCGGGCCGAAGCGCTCCTCCTGCACCGCCGCGCCCAGAATGAACGGCAGCACCGGCAGGACACACGGATTGATGAGGGTCAGCAGACCCGCGCCATAGGCGAACAAGAGATCCATGCGCCAGCTTCCGGAAGTATTGGTGCCCTTCGATCGGTACGACGTCGTACGATCAGGCGTCGACGGACGCCAACCAAAAAAACATCGCGGCCTATCAAGTTGTCTTGATCTCCGTTGATCTGAAGGGCCAGCCTACGGGAGACTTCAAGTGGCGCACCGGATGGTGCACGTTACCGTCCTCCAATTCCTTCCGACCTGCCGAGGCCCCACGCAATGACGACGACTGCCCTCCCACTCTCCGGCATCCGGGTGCTCGAGCTTTCCCACACCGTGATGGGGCCGACGGCGGGGTTAGTGCTCGCCGACCTCGGCGCCGACGTGATCAAGGTCGAGCCGGCGCCGAAGGGCGATCACACGCGTGGGCTCGGCGGCTTCGCGGCGGGCTTCTTCTCGGCCTTCAACCGCAACAAGCGGGGCATCGCGCTCGACCTGAAGCAGCCTGAGGGCCAGCAGGCCTTCCATCGCCTCGCATCGACCGCCGACGTGGTGCTCGAGAACTACGGGCCGGGCACCATGGAGCGGCTCGGCTGCGGCTGGGACGTGCTCGAGAAACTTAACTCCCGGCTGATCTATCTGGCGCTGAAGGGCTACCTGCCGGGCCCCTACTCGCACCGCCCCGCGCTCGACGAGGTCGTGCAGTATCACGTCGGCCTCGCCTACATGACCGGCCCGCCCGGACGACCATTGCGCGCGGGCGCCTCGATCATCGACATCCTCGGCGCCGTGTTCGGCGTCATCGCGCTGCAAGCCGCACTGCGCGAGCGCGACCGCACCGGCAAAGGCCAACACGTGACCTCGGCGCTGTTCGAGAGCGCGGCATTCCTGATGGCGTCCCACATGTCCGGTATCGTCGCGACCGGCCAGGACATGCCGCCGATGCCGGCGCGGCGTGGAGCCTGGGCCATCTACGAGGTGTTCCCCTGCGCCGACGGCGAGCTTTTCATCGGCGTCACCAGCGACCAGCAGTGGGCGCGCTTCGTCGAAGAGTTCGGCCTGCAGGCGCTCGCCGCCGATCCGCGCCTCGCCACCAACCTGATGCGCGTCGGCGAGCGCGAATGGCTGATCCCGGCACTCAAGGCCGTCATCGCGCCGCTGCCCAAAGCGCAGGTCGCCGAACGGCTGGAGCGCGCCGCCTGCTCGTGGGCGCCGGTCGGCAAGCCGGCCGATCTCTTCGAGGACGCCCACCTGCTCGCGACCGGCGGCCTCATCGAGACCTTCATCAACCGCGCCGGCGGCATGGACGGCAAGCCCGTCAAGCTGCCCGCCATGCCGTTTGCCTTCGGTGACGAGCGTCTGGGCCTACGCCGTCACGCCCCCACCATGGGCCAGCACAACGCCGAGGTGCTCGCCGAGGCGGGGTACAGTGCGACTGAGATTGCGGCGATGGCGGAGAAGAGGGTGATCGTGACGGGGTGAGCCACCGCGTCAGGCGCTTGCTTGGTTGTCATCCCGGTGCTTGTCACCGGGACCCATGGACCCGCAGATGCAGGTGGCAGCGATTGCTTCGAAGCAGTACGTGTCACGCTTCAACAAGCCTGCACGCTCCGAGCATGTTGAGGTATGGGTCCCGGGCACAAGGCCCGGGATGACAGAATTGGATGATCGGGAGACCACCCATGCCCACGAAAACCATCCTCGTCGCAGGCGCTACGGGCCTTGTTGGCCACGCGGCCATGCAGCACTTCGCGGGCCTGCCGGACACGAGCGTCATCGCCGTCTCGCGCCGAAAGCCCGCCGAGACGTTCGGCGCGCGTTTCATGTCCGTCGATCTGCAGGACCGTGCGAAATGCGCCGAGATCTTCGGCGCCATGCCGGAGGTCACGCACGTCGTCTATGCGGCGCTCTATGAGAAGGCGGGGCTTGTCGCCGGCTGGCGCGAGTCGGACCAGATCGCGATCAACGATGCCATGTTGCGCAACCTGATGGACCCGCTCCTCGGCGTGGCGAAGGGCCTGCGCCATGTCTCCCTGTTGCAGGGCACCAAGGCATACGGCTCGCATGTCAGGCCGATGAAATATCCGGCGCGCGAGGGACGCGACGAGGCGCGCGACGTGCCGAATTTCTACTGGCAGCAGGAGGACTACATCCGCGCGCGCCAGCACGCCCAATCGTGGGCTTTCACGATTTTCCGCCCCGTTCTCATTTGCGGCTATTCCCTCGGCGCCGCCATGAACCTGATCCCGGCCATCGGCGTCTACGCGGCGTTCCTGAAAGAGCGCGGCGAGCCGCTGCATTATCCGGGCGGGCCGGGCCGCGTCTCGCAGGCCGTCGATGCCGGTTTGCTGGCGCGAGCGATGGCGTGGGCGGGAGAGAGCGACAAGGCACGGAACGAGGCCTTCAACGTCGCCAACGGCGATGTGTTCTCCTGGCCGAACGTGTGGCCGGCCATCGCGGAGGCTGTCGGCATGAAGCCGGGCGACGAACGGCCGATGTCGCTTGCGTCCGGGATCGCGCCCCGCGAGGACGAATGGCAGCGGATCGTGACGAAGCACGGGCTCGCCGCCCCCGATCTCAAGCAACTCGTCGGCCTTTCCTTCGAGTACGCCGACTGGCAGATGAACTACGGCCGCACGAAGCCAGCGCCCGTCTCGTATTCCTCCACCATCAAGCTCATGCAGGCCGGCTTCACCGAGGTGATGGACACCGAGGTGATGTTCGCCGCCGCCCTCCGCGCGTTCCAGCGGAGGGGATTGCTGCCTGCGGCGGGGTAACGAAGTCTTTGCACAGGAGATGGCGGACGCGGCACAAACTCTAGTCTGTCAATTGATCAACGACTTCGCAGTAGCGCGTTCAAGTTCTTGGAGCAACTGCCGCCTTTCTGACTGCTCGATCTGCATGGCCCGCAATTGGTCGACATTTTCGAGAACATGTTCGATGTCGATACGCATTTTTGCAAGGGAAATTTCTATGCGGGCGATCATTCCTCGATATCGCCTTCTTGCTTCCTCGCACTCTGCGATATGACGTCTGCCGTCAGATAAGAACACTTCCGGCGTGCCGTTCTCGCTTCGGCGTTTCAAATCCTGCTTGGCGAGTTCGCAAGCGCTGGCCTGCTTTGCATGTGATTCGATCAAGTTCTTCACTCTGGTCGCCTGCTCGTTCCAGGACTTGCTGGCCTGCTGACCAAGATTGATCTTGTCCTCAGCAAATCTGATGCGAACTTCCAATCGAGCCATCTCTGCTTGGAGGCTCGCCGAATGGTCGGGCATGCCATCAAGTTTAAACGCAGCGGTTCGTGGCTGGGTAACCGGCGGCACACCAGGGTCAGGCCTGCTCGAGTGAACTGTTGCTGACGGAATAATCCTGGGCCCAATTGCCTCTATCAGGTCCGGGTTGTCCGACTTTGGGACTGGTGCCGAGTAGCCGAAGAAGTTCGACTCGAATAGTATTCGCATATCCAAGTCAGATCGGCGCGCGAGGAGACCCGTGCCAATGATGATGCCAATAAAGAGACCGAGCATCACATAATAGTGGGGGATTCGCGCCGTGCCAAGCGTTGCCGGCTTTCGATCGGGAATGTCTCGTGCCAGGGAACTGGGAATTTGATGCGAAGCGTGCGGCACCGCGCCGAGCTTTGCAAGTGCTGCTACGAGCGCAAGTCTGTTGCTGGCCAATTCGGTGTGCAAAGTGCCATATGGCAATGGGATATCAGCATCTGGCACTTCCTTGAGGCGGACGGGGATGAGGTTGCGTTGGGCGTCGGCACGTGCGGCTTCAGCCTTGACCCACCGGGATCGGACTGACGTCGGCGTCCAAATGATAATTGCCGCCTTGGCTTCGTCGATCCTCTGCTGGATCTGTTCACTGAATTCGTCGCCTCCGACAAGGCGTGTGTCCCACCAAACCGAATAGCCCGCTTCCTCCAAGTCCCTGGCGAGGGACTCGGCCACCGCCCGATCGGCCTTGGAATAGCTGATGAAAATGTCGACCATTGGTGTCCCCGCCAACGCCAGTTCGACTCTTAGCGCGGCACGTTGTGATGTGCAAACGTATCGTCCGCCTGCGCCGCGGGCGGGCAGTTATCAGGATTTCAATACGTCAGGAGCGCATGCAGGCCTTCAGGTCTGAACCCTCCTACTCCCCCAGCGTCGGACCCTCCCCGCGCGTCCGCGTCTGGCGCATGTAGCGGCGGTACTTGTCGGCGTCGTAGCCGGCGCCGCGGTGCAGCAGGCAGCGGTTGTCCCAGAACACAACCTCGCCCGGCTGCCAGCGATGCGCGTAGACGTGCGCCTCGCCGACCGCTTCTTCCACCAGTTCATCCAACAAGGCGCGGCTCTTCGCGTCGCTCCATCCCTCGATCGCCTTGGCGTGCGAGCCGATGAATAGGTTCGGCGCGCCCGTGCGCGGATTGCGCCGCACGAGCCTGTGGCGCACCGGCGGCAGCGTGGCCGCAAGCTGCGGCGACACGGCGTCCGGCGCGACCTTGGAGCGCGAGTAGACGTAATCGTGGATCACGATCAAGGGATCGACCTCGGCCTTCCTCTCCGGCGACAGGCGTTCGTAGGTGCTCCGCGTCGACGCGAACAGCGTCGCGCCGCCCTCGGCCGGCGTCTCGTAGGCGCACATGATGGAGAGGAAAGCGGGCGTCTCTTTGAACGAGGCGTCCGAGTGCCACATGTTGTTACCGGTGAGGAAAATCGTCTTCTTGTGGCTGTTGCCGAGCACCGTGCCGTCCGGCTGCACGTTGCCGATCGTGCCGAAATATTCGAGTTTGCCTTCGCCTTTCGCAACGTGGCTCGGCTCCGGCTCGCCGAAACGCTTCGTCAGCGTGAGTTGTGCGGCGTCGTCCATCCGCTGGTCGGGAAAAACCACGAACGAGTAGGCGTCGACCGCCTCACGCACCGTCTCGACCATGGCGTCGTCGAGATCGCGGGTGAGATCGACGCCCGTGATCCTTGCGCCGAGGTCGGGGTGGAGGCGCTCGATCCGAATGTTGGCCATGGTCCTCACCGCGCCTGCTTCATGGCGGCTGCCAGCTTGTCGAGGAGGCTGAGCGATTTGCTCGCATCCTCCGACGGGATGGAGAACACCACGCGCGCGATGCCCGCATCGCGAAAACGCTTCAGCGTATCGACGTCGCCGGGGGTGTTGAACGTGGTGATCGGGAGATCGGATGGGTCGCGGCCGGCGTCCTTGCACATCTGCCGGAAGGCCGGGAGGTGATCGAGCACATCGACGCCGCCGTACTCGGGCCGGGTTGCGTGCGGGATCCAGCCGTCACCAAAGGCAACGGCACGCCGTGCGCCGTGCGGGAAGTTTCCACCGACGATGACAGGCAAGGGTTTCTGAACCGGCTTCGGCCACGTCATCATCGGCCCGAACTTGACGTATTCACCGCTGTATTCGGGTTTCGATTTCGTCCAGATCTCGCGCATGGCGCGCACGCGCTCATCCATCAGCTTGAACCGGCCCTTGAAGTCGGTGGTGCCGTGGTTGGCCATCTCGTCCTCGTTCCACCCGGCGCCGATGCCGAACAGGAAACGGCCCTTCGAGACCTGGTCGAGGCTGGCGACGGACTTCGCCGTCTGGATCGGGTCGCGCTGCACGACGAGGCAGATGCCGGTGCCGACCTTCAGTTTCGTGGTCGCGGCGGCTGCGGCCGACAGCGTCACGAACGGGTCCATCACGTCGTAGTATTTCTTCGGCAGGTCGCCGCCCTGCGGGAAAGGCGACTTGCGCGTCAGTGGGATGTGGCTGTGCTCGGGCGCCCAGACGCTCTCGAACCCACGTTCCTCGAGGGCCTTGCCCAGCTCGATCGGTCCAATCGAGTAGTCCGTGAAAAACAGTGCGACGCCATAGTCCATGCTGCGGTTCCTCCGGTTCACCCGTCCGTTGTCATCCTGGGCGGGTTTGTTTTGCACGTCTGACTTGAGCAGAACTCACACGCTCTGCCACCATTTCGCGATGCGACGTCGCATGTCCTCGTCCGGCAGGCGCCCCAAGCCCGCCGCCACATTGTCGCGCATGTTCTGGGCCCTGGACGTGCCCGGGATGACACAGGTGATCGCGGTATGCCCGAGGAGATACTTGAGAAAGATCTGGCCGAAGCTCGTCGCGTCGATCTCGCTCGCGAAATCGGGCAGTGGCTTCCCCTTCACACGCGTGAACATGTTGGCCCCGTCGAACGGCCGGTTGGGAATGACCGCGACCCCACGTTCGATGGCCAGCGGCAGGAGTCGCGCCTCGGCTTCGCGTACGGCGAGCGAATAGGGGAGTTGCACGAAGTCGATCCGCTCGGATCGCATGACGGTCATCAGCTCGTCGAAGGCGGACGTGGTGTAATGCGTGATGCCGATGTGGCGGAAACGGCCCTTGGCTTGGCCCTCTCGCAGCGATTTCAGATGGGTGCGCCAGTCGACGAGGTTGTGGATCTGCATGAGATCGATCGTGGGGCTCTGCAGACGCTGGGCCGATTGCGCCATCTGCGCCAGCCCGGCCGCTTCGCCAGACGTCCACACCTTCGTCGCCAGATAGGCCTTGTCGCGTGCGCCCATCTCCGCGAGCAGGGTGCCGACCGTCGCCTCGGCCCGGCCGTACATGGGCGAGCTGTCGATCATCCGCCCGCCCGCCGCGAAGAGCACCTCCAGTACGTCCCGGCGCTGATCGAGTTCCGTCCGGTCGTTGCCGACGTCAAAAGTCTGCCACGTGCCGAGGCCGATGACGGGCATCGCCTCGCCCGTCGAAGGGACCTTACGCGTGTGCATGGATCTCTCCTGTCGGGCCTGCGAAACGGCCCCGGTGGCGCTCGCTGCCAGTCCGGCGAAGGCTGCAAGCACGCTACGCCGGTCGATGTCCGCAGCGTTCGTATGCTGGCTTGTACTTGGCGTTGGCGCTGCCGCCTCAAGCGATGCCATCTTTTCTGTCCTCGGCTCGACAGCCCGCCGCAGTCTTACGGCGCCAGTCCCTGCCAGGACCAGACCGGCTCAGCGCATCGTGCCTGGAAAAGCCTCGCGCTGTCACGCTGTAGCTTTCGCAGCTGGCTTAGACCCGATCCGGATCGAAGTCGCCTTTGACGCCGGATCCATAGCGCTTCAAAGCGCCATTCGGTCCAACCGCGTTGGGTCGCTGAAAAATCCAGTTCTGCCATGCCGTGAGGCGACCGAAGATTTTCGTCTCCATCGTCTCCGGGCCGGCGAAGCGCAGATTGGCCTCGAGGCCCGTCAGTCCATCGGCCGAGAACGATGCGCGTTCCTCGAGAAAGATGCGCACCTCGTCCTCCCAGTCGACCTCGTCGAAGCTCTCCGTCACAAGGCCGAGTGCGGCCGCATCGGATGCGGCGAGCGGCTCGCCGATGCGGGCCTTCGCTGTGCCAACGCTTTCGGGCTCGCCAAGAAAACGCGTCTCGAGCCGCGTGATCCCATTCGACATCGGATACCGGCCGAAGTTGAGCGCCGAGAGGGCGAGCCGCGCCTCCGGCCGGTTGTCGCCCTCGAGCCGACCGTCGAGCATGTAGGCGCGGTCGCACGCGACGACGATCTCGGCGAGTGTGCCGGCAAAGCACGAGCCCGGCTCGATCAGCGCCACGAGCGAGCGCGACGTCACGTCGATCCGCTTCAGCACGCGTTTCCAGTTGTTGAGGACCTCGCGCACGAGCCAGTTGGATTGATGCGCCGCCAGCAGCGCATCGTAGGCGAGGACCAGATCGGGATCGCCCTCGGATTTGAAGATGAGTGTTCCAATCGCCGGTTCATTGAGCCTGAGGTGCAGAAGGGCATCGTCGAGCTCGCGCGATAGCCGCAGCGGATAGAAGTCAGCGCCTTGGGCATGGATCTCGGCGGTCGTACCCGGCGGTGGTGTCGTCGGGCCTTGCACCTTGATGGTGGCCCGCTTGCCGTGACGGTCAATCTCGACCCCCACCGTCGAGTAGACGACCCGGTCCCCGTCGATTGCACGCGCGAGAGCAGTGAGACTGATGCCTGTCGCATCCGATGGACGGTCCGACTGTGCCGCGAGCTCCCTTGCCATCTCCACGATCGTCGCGTCGAAGCGCGAGCTTGACACTGTCCGGTCGACGAGGCGCCACGCGACGGCGCGCTTGCCCTTCACGCCCTCCTCCGTGGTGCAGAACGCATCGGCGAGGTCGCGCCGCACCTTGCGCTTGTCGGTAACGCGCGTCAGCCCACCTGTTCCGGGGAGCACCGCAAGCAACGGCAATTCCGGTAGCGAGACGGTGGCGTTGCCGTCGTCGGCGAGCAGGATGCGGTCGCACGAGAGCGCCAGTTCGTAGCCGCCGCCCGCTGCCGTTCCCTTTACCGCGCAGAGGAATTTCTGGCCCGAGTGCTCGGAGGAATCCTCCATGCCGTTGCGGGTCTCGTTGGTGAACTTGCAGAAGTTGACTTTGTGGCCGTGGCTCGAGCCAGCGAGCATCCGGATGTTGGCGCCTGCCGAGAAGACGCGGTCCTTCCCCGACTTGAGCACCACGACCTTCACCTCCGGGTGCTCGAAGCGCAGCCGCTGCAGCGCATCCGCCAACTCGATGTCGACGCCGAGATCGTAGGAGTTGAGCTTGAGCTGATAGCCCTCGAACAGCGTCGCATTCTCGTCGACGTTCATGATCAGCTCGGCAGTCTCGCCGTGGAACGCGAGCTTCCAATGCCGATAGGTCTCCGGCGAGCACTCGAAATCGATGCGTCCGGACGGAGCCGTCAAATTGCCGGTCTGCTCTGCCATCTCGTCCTTCCGCGCTCAATTTGTGCCCGATCCTTGCCAACGTAGGGGCGAGCGGGGCGGGCCGTGTCAAGAAGGGGATAAACTATGCGACCGCCGGCAGACGGTCGGCGATGTGGCCCTCGAACAGCGGCATGACCTTGGTGGAGAAGGTGCGTGCCGCCTCCGCATGCGGATAGCCTGAAAGGCAGAAGGTCGAGCACCCGGCGTCGACGAACTCCTGCAGAGTTGCCGCCACCTGCTGCGGATTGCCGACGACTGCAATGCCAGCGCCGATGCGCACGGTGGAGATGCCGGTCCACAGGTGCGGGTGGATCTTCATGTCGTCTCCCGACTGCTCGAGCAACTCCCAAACGCGTCGATTGGCGTCCGATGTCCTCCGGATACCTTCGACGGCCGCCGCGCCGGTTCGCATGTTGACGAAGTCGAAGCGCTTGGCGCCAGCGATCAGACGGTGCGCCTCGTCCCATGCTTCGGCTTCCGTGTCGCGGCAGATGATCTGGAGTCTCATGCCGAAGTTGAGCGCGTCGGCCCGCCCGTATTTGGCGGCAAGCGCCTTCATGTCTCGGACTTTCCCGGCGATCACGTCCGGCTTGTCGCCCCAGAACAGATGCACGGTCGAATGTTTCGCCGAGATCTCGGCCGCCTGCGCCGAGCCGCCACCGAGAAAGAACGGCGGGTGCGGCTTCTGGAAGGGCTTCGGTTCCACCACCTGATTGACGCGGTAATGCTTGCCCACGTAGCCGATCGGCTCGGTCGACGACCAGAGCCGCTTCATGATCTCGACCTCCTCGTCCATCTTCTCGTAGCGGACGGCCTTCACGTCCCCGATGCCGTCAGCGACGGCCTCATCATCGTTGATGCCGGCTATCAGATTGATGCACAGCCGCCCCTCGGCCATCTGGTCGAGCGTGGCGAACATGCGCGCCGCCAGTGCGGGGTTCACATAGCCTGCCCGGAGCGCGAGCAGCGGCGCCACGTTGCGCGTGCGTGCGATGTAGTAGGAGGCGAGCACCGTCGCCTCCCAGCACGTCGTATTGACTGGGATCAGCAGATACTTGAACCCGCCGTTATCGACAGCATCTACAACCTCATCGAGCATGGCTCGCGTGGTCGGAATGCGACCCTTGGGGTCGCCGAGGTTCACCGCGTCGCCGCTCGAAGGCAGGAACCAGCCGAATGTGATGCCGTCACGCGCCATAGTGGTCTCCCGTCTCGGTCGCTGTTCGTTGTCCTGAGAGCCGAGTGTGCCACCGTCGCCGGACCCGAGGACAACTTTTTTTTCTGAAGGGGGTCGACCGATCAATCCTTCATGAAGGCGTTGAGGTCGGGCGTCGCCAATGTCGTGTCAAGATAGCCGAAGGTGCCCTTTTCCTTGACCTCGCGGGCTGCCGCGACGAGGCCGGTCATGGCGGCTCGATAGAGCGAGGTCGCGAGGCTGACACGGCGCACACCGGCCGCCTCGAGTTCGGCAACGGTCGGATTGCGTCCCTTGATCCCGCCCATGAAATTGAACGGCTTCTTGAGGCTGGCGCAAACCTTGCGGACCGCCTCGAGATCGGGAAGACCCGGCGCCATCAGCACGTCGGCACCCGCTGCCTCGTAGGCCTGCAGCCGGCGGATGGTGTCGTCGAGATCGGGGTTGCCACGAATGAAGTTCTCGCACCGCGCCGTGAGCGCGAACGGAAACGGTGCCCCGCGCGCCGCGGCAACGGCGGCCTTCACGCGCTCCAGAGCGAGATCGTGCGCGTAGATGGCCTTTCCCGAGTAGTCCTCGATCGAGCCTCCGACGAGCCCGATGCCAATCGCACCGCTGATCGTCGCCGCCGCGTCGGCCGGCGTATCGCCGAAGCCGTTCTCGAGGTCGCCGGAGACGGGCAGGCTCGTCGCCGCGACGATCGCCTTGGCATGCACCAGCGATTCTTCCCGCGTTATCCGCCCGTCGCGCCGACCCAGCACACCGGCGGCGGCACCACTTGACGAGGCGAGCGCCGGAAACCCGATGGACGCGAGCATCCGCGCCGAGCCCGCGTCCCAGGCGTTGGCGATGACGAAAGCGCCGGGTCCGGCGTGGAGTGCGGCGAGGCGGGCGGCTTTCTCGGCTTGTGAAGCGGTCATGGGGCTACTCCGGGGCGACAAACATTGGATCGCGCCAGTTTAGCATGCTCGAGCCACTGTGAGGGTCGGGTCGAACGTCCTGCCCTCGCAAGACCCGACAGGACTGGCACATGACGCTGTCGGGTTCCGCACCGCAGTGGTGGCCTGACTTGCGGAGACGTAAGGCTACGCCGCAACGCTCCGTCCGCCGGCCATCATGAAGCCCTCGTAGCCCTTGGCCGCCACCTCTTCGCAATGCTTTCGATAGCGCCCGACACCGCCGATGTAGGGCATGAAGACGCGCGGTTTGCCGGGAATGTTGGCGCCCATGTACCAGGAGGCGGCCGACGGATAGAGCGTCTTGCTCGCCACCTCGTTGACGTGCGCGACCCAGTCGTCCTCGGCTTTCTGGGTGGGCTCGATCACGCTCATCTGGCGGCTGCCCATGTGTGCGAGGCAATCCGTGATCCAGTCGACGTGCTGCTCGATCGACACCATCATGTTGGACAGCACCGAGGGGCTGCCTGGCCCCGTGATCATGAACATGTTCGGGAACTCGGCGCACATCAGGCCGAGGTAGGTGCGTGGCCCGGCCTCCCATTTGTCGCTGAGCTTGGCGCCGTCGCGGCCGCGAATGTCGATCTTGAGAAGCGTTCCCGTCATGGCGTCGAAACCGGTCGCGAAGACGATCGCGTCGAGGTCGGTGCTGTGGTCCGCGGTGCGGATGCCTGTTGCGGTGATCTCCTCGATCGGCGACGAGCGCAGGTCGACCAGCGTGACGTTGTCGCGATTGTACGTCTCGAAGTAGAGCGTGTCGGCGCAGATGCGCTTGGTCCCGATCGGATAGTCCTTCGGCGCCAGGAGTTCGGCCACCTTCGCATCCTTGACGAGGGCGCGGATCTGCTCGCGCACGAACTCGGCAGCCGTATCGTTCGCCGCCTTCGATGTGATCAGATCGTTGTAGGAGGCCATGAACGTGGTGCCTCCCGTGACCCAGCGGGATTCGTAGTTGCGCCGCCGCGTCGTCTCCGGCACTTCGAGTGCCGATTGATCGTTGAAGTTGGCGAGGATGCCATTGCGCGTCATGCGCGCTTGCGCCCGGCGTTGCTCGTAGTCGGCTTTCCAGGTGTGCTCATACTCCCGCGTCATCGGGCCGTTGCGCGCCGGGATCGAGTAGTTGGGCGTGCGTTGGAAGACGAAGAGGTGCGCCGCTGCCTCCGCGATCACCGGGATCGCCTGGATCGCCGACGAGCCCGTGCCGATGACGCCGACCCGCTTGCCCGAAAGATCCACACCCTCATGCGGCCAGTGGCCCGTGTGATAGGTGGCGCCCTGGAAGCTGTCGCGGCCCTTGATGTCGGGCAGTCGCGCATTCGACAGGCAGCCGGTCGCCATGACGCAGTAGCGTGCCGAGATTCTGTCGCCCTTGTCGGTCGTCACTGTCCAGCGATTGGCGTTGGCGTCGAAATGCGCGGAGACGACCCGCGTCTCGAAGCGGATGTCGCGTCTAAGGTCGAAGCGGTCGGCAACGTGATTGGCATAGCGCAGGATCTCTGGCTGCGGCGCGTAGCGCTCGGTCCAGCTCCACTCCTGCTGCAACTCAGGCGAGAATGAGTAGGAGTACTGCATGCTCTCGGTGTCGCAGCGCGCGCCCGGATAACGGTTCCAGTACCAGGTGCCGCCGACACCGGTGCCCGCCTCGACCACCTGACAGGTAAGGCCGAGCCCCCTGAGCCGGTGCAGCATGAACATGCCCCCGAACCCCGCGCCGACGATCAGCGCGTCGATCTGACGGGGCTCCCGCGTGGTACTCGGCGGCGAGGTCTCCTTGGTTTGCGACATGATGGCCCTTTCGATGCTGGGACGAGCGCCGTCCGGCGCGTCGGCTTGTCTGGACATATGGCGGCACCTTGCTATCCTTTCGTCAAGCCCGCTCTCGAAGGGGCTCTGGAAAACACCGGTGCGGTAAGCGGCGGGGCGCCTCGAAGGCGTGTCACGAAGTCATCGCACGCAGGCTTGAGGGGCAGACCATGTACCGGCACGTAGTGGATTTCATCGTGGTTGGCGCGGGCTCGGCGGGGGCCGCACTTGCGCACCGCCTGACCGAGAGCGGCAAGTACCGTGTACTGCTGCTCGAGGCCGGGCAGGAGACCCACTGGCTGTCTCAGGTGCCGGTTTCGTTCGCCCACTTCATCAATCGACCGGGCGTCAATTGGCTGTTCGCCTCGGAGGCCGAGAAAGCGACCGGCGGGCGGAACATCCCTATACCCCG
>LNFM01019858.1_pt1 | contig 18708 bp, 16 predicted proteins | sample 596031 | NCBI WGS metagenome assembly LNFM01 (sample SAMN04254537, study PRJNA301005) | activated carbon metagenome | isolation source: dual media filters at the Ann Arbor, Michigan drinking water treatment plant | place: USA: Ann Arbor | reverse complement strand
ATCGGCTGGAAGAGTCCGATTTCAGCCGCGCGCTGGATCAGTGGAAGGGCCACTGGATCATCATCAGCATGGAGTTCGAGGACCTCAGCCCCGATGAGGCGGTCCAGGCGCTGTTCCTGCACGGCACAGCCGGAATCCACGCCGGACCGATTTCAAAGGCCACCTACAACCTCATCTTCCGCCCCAAGAAGGAAATCCGGCTGAAGCTGTCGGCCCTCGATGACTTTGACTATGCGGAGTTGAAGGCAATCCGCGGTGGCATAACAATCGACGACTACGAGACCATCTTCACCGGCCGAAGCAGCGCTGATTTTAGTGATCCGGCCACGTATCTACGGATCGTCGGAGACTTCGAGTGGTGTTCCTTCTCTGACGAAACCGAGTTTCCTGAACTTGGGGCGAAAGTGCCCGGGTTCCTGTCGGTCACCAAGGAGGTGTCACTCACCTTCATCCAGGCGCTTCGCGACGTCGTGGCCGAGTTTCACAACAACCGCACCAATCCGCTGCTCACCCTACTCAAAAGCAAGAGCGGCGAGATTGACGTGGCGGCCCTGGTCCCCATCATGGACAAGGTACGCGGTCTCAATGGCGCCATCGAAGGGCTTGAGGATGTGCAGGCTGTGCGCAAGCACATTCGCCAGACGATCAAGGACACCGCCGGCGAGACCTACTCCCCGACGTCGTTGTCGATCCGGTCAGACCTGCCCGAGGACGCGGAGCAGCTTTTTCAGTCGCTGCGCCTGTTCGTCGGGGAAGTGGAGGATGGGTATGAAGGGACGATTAACGAGCTCAGCCTTGGTGGCGCCAACCTGATCTACCTCACCCTCAAACTGCTGGAGTTCAAGTACCAGCGCGAGAAGATGGCGATTGCGAACTTCCTGCTCATCGAAGAGCCCGAAGCGCATATCCATACCCATATCCAGAAGACGCTGTTCGATCGCATCTCCTACGAGGATGCCCAGGTCATCTACACGACACACTCCACGCACATCTCCGAAGTAAGCAATGTGAGCAACGTCAACATCCTGAGTCGGCGCGACGCGTTCTGTGAGGCCTACCAGCCGGCGGCTGGACTGGATCCTGCCCAGGTGACGAGCATCCAGAGATATTTGGACGCAGTGCGGAGCAACCTGCTGTTCGCCAAGAGCGTGATCCTGGTGGAAGGGGATGCGGAAGAGATCCTGATCCCTGCGCTCGTCAAGCAGGTCCTTGGCCTGAGCGTGGATGAGTTGGGGCTCAGTGTCATCAACATCCGCAGCACCGGGTTCAAGAACGTCGCGGTCCTGTTCCACGACACCCGGATCCGCAAGCGGTGTGCAATCGTCACTGATCTGGATACGACCTTCTTCGACACCACACCGAGTCCGGTGGATGGCGACGCTTTTGCCGCCAGGAAGCGAAAGGCGATCGGCTCGGAAAAGGCAGGAGCGCAGCGAAAGATTGACCTGGACGCATTTGGCTTGGGCAACGCCTGGGTGCGGAGCTTCTACGCCGCGCATACGTTCGAGGTGGATTTGGTCGAGGCGGGCAACCATGAAGCGATCGTGCGCAGCGTCGACAAGGTCTACACGGCGCCAGCGACGATCACACGGGCAAAGACCGACCTTCGCTCGGGCCTCATCCATCAAAGTGGCTACCGAACCCTGAAGATGGCCGAGCAGGAAGGCAAGGGATGGTTCGCCATCTTGCTCGCGCAATCTCTGGATCACCAAGCCGTGGTGCCCGGCTACATCAAGGACGCTGTGCTGTTCGCGCATGGCCCTTTCTCGCGCCCACTGATCATGCGAATCCTCCGGTATCGGATGAAATGCCTGTTGGTCATCGATTGCGCTGCGCGTCCGCGCCTGGCGGCCTTCAATGCTGAGGTGGAGCGTTTTGGCCGCTCAGAGATCGAACTACCGACCCTTCTTGCCGCGGCCGCGACGGCGTTGCCAGGGGATGTGGCCCTTGCGTTCCTAGACGGGATGACCTGATGTTTGTCTGGGACGCCACAGAGCTCAATGTCGAGCAAGCGGCCGCCGTCGAAGAACCATCGAGCGTGTTCCTGGTCGCCTGTCCGGGCAGCGGAAAAACGCGCACGCTGACCTACAAGATCGCCTACGAACTGTCCCGGCGCACGGACAAGCGCATAGATTCAGGAGCGAATCGAAGCCCTTGGAGTAGACACCACCGCCCTGTGGATCGGAACTATCCATTCGTTCTGTCTCGAATGGATCATCAAGCCGTACGGGATCTATGTTCCGGAGCTGGCGCGTGGGTACGCGGTTTTGGATCGACACGACCGGGAGAGGATGCTAGAGCGGCTCTGCGCACCGCACCGCAGCGTGACCTTGTATGACTGCGAATATTACTTCGAAGAGGACGATTACCGGCTGGGGTGCGCCGACACATGGAAGCATGAAACGATCCACCAGGTGCTGGCAGCCTACTTTCGAGAACTGGCGGACACTAGACGAATCGATTTCGAGTTGATCCTCTGGTACTCCCAGGTGCTGATCCGGAATCACCCTCATATCGCGGCGCTGCTCTCGCAAGTCTTTTCCTATGTCCTCGTCGATGAGTACCAGGATACGAAGCAGATCCAGTACAACTTGGTGGGGGCCATCCTTCGGGCAGGCGCCGGCAGCACCAAGACGTTCATCGTGGGCGATCCCAACCAGGCAATCTATGGCTCGCTTGGTGGTTATGCCATTTCGGTGTCGGATTTTCGCGCGCTCACGGGCATCCCCATTCGGGAGATGGCGCTGCGATTGAACTACCGCTCAAGCGCGCGGATCATCGGGCACTTCTCCAACTTCAATGTGCACGCTACTGACATCGAGGGAGCGGGCAAAATGGTCGGATTTCCCAGCCAAGTCTCCTACAACCGACTCGTTGCGCACGACGACCTTCATGATGAACTGGTCAGGCTCATTCAAAAGAGCTTAGCCGAAGGGCATGCCCCCGAAGAGATATGCGTGTTGGCGCCGTGGTGGATCTTGCTGGCGTCAACCACCCGAAAACTGGTGTCACTGCTCCCCGACCAGCAGTTCGACGGTCCGGGGTTGGTGCCGTTCAGCAATGATCCCGACAACTTTTGGTTCAAGCTCTCCAAGATCTTGCTGACGGAGTCGTCGCCTCAAATGCTGGTGCGACGCATGCGATGGGCTAGGGACGTCATTGCCGACCTGCGAGATTTCGGCGTCGACACGTCCAGGATCACGCAGCGATCGCTGCTGCGGGAATCCAACTCCCTCGCCATTAGCGAAACAGACGGCTTGGCGTATCTGGACCAAGCGTTCATCGCGTTGCTCGATCGCCTGGGGATCGATCTGTGTGCTTTCCCCGCGCTAGTGGAACATCGCAAGGCCTTCTTTGCGAGTTCCCGAGCAAGGCTGGAGAAGTTGCAGAAATCCGGCGCCGACTACATCACCGATCTGTCGTTCTTCAAGAAGGTGTTTCGTGAACGGACCGGGATCACCGTGTCGACGATTCACGGTGTCAAGGGCGCGGAGTTTGACGTAGTCATCGCATTCGGTCTTCTCCAGGGTATGGTACCCCACTTCAGCGATTCCGACGGTGATGTCGCAGCCAGCAAGCTGCTGTATGTCCTGGCTTCGCGCGCTCGAAAGCACTTGCACCTCATCTCGGAGGCCGGTCGTTCACGCGGAAGATATGGGAGCTACGAGCCCACCGAGGTTCTGGCCCGATGTGAGTTCGATTACAACGGTTAGCGAGGGCGGCGCAGCTTCCGCCAGAGAGGTTTAGTCCTGTGTCCTCCACCTACGGTAACTAGCTTCGCGCCAGCGAGGTGACTGACCCAAAAGTTAGCCAACGGCTGCTTTCGGGGATGCGCCTTGGCGGTATGAACGGCAGCATCGGGTAGGGAGTGCCACTTCGCCGCATGCGAAACCGGTCCTTCACACAGGACCTGTTGCCATCCATTGTGAGTACCCGGTCTTGGTAGTGAAGCGGTCGCCTGCATGGTCGATCACTGAATGACCGCTGGTGACGATCTCTACTGTTCGTCTCTGCCGCTCCCGAATGACTCAGTGCAGTCTGAAGCCGCCGGCCGATCTCCGGAAGTTGGAAGTGCAGCGAGTGCTGTCGGTCGCGGTCGCGCGTTGTGCTCACGGTGGCGGCCACATCGCGGTCGTTGAGGTGCGACACCAAGCGCTGCGTGGCCGGCCGGTCCTGAATGAATAGCAGACGTTACCCGAAGTCCCGCGAGAACCATATCGCTTGATCCCGCTGACGAGCGCTGGATCGCCGAGAGAAGGTTCGTCACGTTCGACTCTGCCAATCAAGCGCGTGCCCGATCAGCTTGTTGTTCTTACCCTCCTTGAGCTGCCCGAGAACCTCGATCTGCAGCTCGGTGAGTCAGAGGGTCTCGGGAGTCCGCGCCGGAGCAATCTGCTGGCGCCGGCTGATAGACCTCGCGATGAGATCTGCCACCTGCCGACTAGAATCCCCAAGACTGGTATGTCCGTACTGAAACCATCATCGTTTTGCATCGAACTAATACGTCGCGTCGCCGAGGAGGCAGAGGCCGACTTCTCTGGGGTGGGCCTTATTTGCTATAGCAACCTCTCAAACCTGCCCCATCTAGCGTTGAGTGTTCCGCATGACTCGATTCGCTTGCTTCCCATCATTGGGTTGAACGCTATTGGTGCCTTCCTGGCCGAGGCGTCCTGTGCGACATCGCCGCTTCATGACGGATTTCATCTCATTGCCGTTCAGAGCTTTGCACTGACACATGTATGTCATTTCATCGCGCCTGTAATTCCCCCAGACCAATCGGGCCTGCAGCTCGCCGCCGGTGCACGGCATATGTCTGCACAACTAGGGACGGTACTGGTGTCGTTTATGAGCGCGGCATCAAGATCTTCGAAGAACGGTTGCGATGATTCCTTTGAGCATCACTTCGTCTGACCTAGCGAGGCTTGCAAAGCTCTCTGCGTTCCTGGGGACTATTGCAGCTGCCTTAGTCGTGGCGATTCGTTGGGAGGCGTTTCAACACTCTCCCATTTCAGTGCTCTGGCCGGCAATCTCTGCTGCCTTGGCGACGCCGACGCTGGTCATCCTGGTAGTGCGCAAGATCAATTGGAAGCACCCATGGCTTTCGAAGCTCTTAGGCCGTCGGATGGTTCACGGACTGTGGTGGGGGGAGCTTCATTCGGACTATGTCAAGAACCCAGGAGACCCTCCACTTCCTCCCATTCCTATCGCCTTCGTCATCAGGCAGACCTACCTGACCTTGTCCATCAAGTCGTACACGTCTGCTTTGCCGGGTGAATCCATCCTCGAAACGCTCCATGCGCACCCGGTGACCGGAGATGCGAACCTGCGCTACGCCTACCAGATGACTAGAAGGGCTAACTCAGAGAACAAGGCTACCCTCGGCTACGGGGATTTAGTGCTCGGCGGCGAGGACAAGGAGCTCTTAGGTGACTACTGGACGAATTCGCCGTCCACTGGCCGCATAGGCCTCACCTTGCTGACACGGGATTGCGACGACATTCGTTCGTTCGCGGACGCTCTGAGGGGCAAGGCGTGTCTCGAATCAAAGTCGGCCTCGGTATAGGAGCCGGGCTTGTTTGACGTCCTTGCCTGGTAGCCACCCGAGTCGCCTGAATCTGATGAGGTGCTGCATGCGCAAGTCCGTGGTGAGGCAGTTCCCACCTCGCCAACAGCAGCTCCTCTCCAGTGCGAACTCGAGGTGTCACCGGCGCCGCCGGAAGCGGCTTCGGAGCTTGGTGTAAGGAGGTCTCGGAGGGTTGCGTGCCACGTGCTGAACGTCGCGGATGGTGACCGGCACTCGCCGAACTGCGAAAACCTGCCCGTTCAGGCGAACGACGCAGTCCATGAAATGCCGCCCCACATAGGCGGTATGCTCCTCGGCGCTGAGTAGATGCATTCCAACGCGTCGGTGTCCCAAGTCGCTCCGTTGGTCGGCCTCTTGGCCCTCATTGCGGACAGTCCACTCGACTGTCGCGAACTCCGGCACCACGTGTGGGTTGACGATGGTGAATGAGAGCGCGCAGTCCTTTGCCACTCCCGGCACCTCATTTCGATGCGTTGCGACGAGGCGAGGGGGGCTCCCGGTGAACACCTTGACTTCAATCTCCGGCAACTGCATGACTGCTCTCCCGGAGCTTTCGTCGAAAATTTCTACTTGGTCGGTTTCGGGTAGCGGCATGAGGAAGGAGAAGGCCTCCGACCAGATAAGCGCGGCCGACGCCTCATCTTCGGCGCCGCCAGCGCGCTCGGCGATGTCTTGCAGAGCGGCAAGCCGGGGCAGGAACCCGTCCCACGCTTCCTCTGTCATTCGATTGAGGTTTTCATTCTTGTCGATAGGATTTTCGACCTTGGCGTCATCGAACAATCGGTCATGCATCTTTTTAATGACCGCCAAGAGCGCATCGTCATCAGCCAGGCCGAGAAGACGCTGCGCCCATAAATCTTGATAGGCCTCTGTGGCCACGACGGTCAGGAAAATGGATGACGGCCGGGATCCATGAGCATCGTCAAAGGAGACTGCTGCCCAGGCTTTGAGATATCGAACAAGCCGTCGAAGTTGGTCACGATCGTCGCCGCTAGCAGCTTCTTTGAACCACTTGTAGAGCTTTTTCGGGTCACTGTGTTCCCACGTTCCCGATAAACAGGCCAAGCGCCGGACGTCAGAGTCTGTGTTGAGGTGATAGACCGGCGTGTCAATGTGGAACTGTCGAATGTATGAGGCGCGGGAGCAGCGCTCCTTGGGCGGCACTTCCACCCTCTCCAACTCTTCGCACGCCTTCTCATACTCAAGAAGCTCGGCTTGAACCCAGTCCCGAAGTTGCTTGGGCGTTGGTACTGCATCTTGATCGTCGTCCCACTCGAAGTACAGGCCGACGTCAACGTCATACTCTTCACTGAGGTGAACCGGCTTTATGAGCGTGGCGTACTTGTAGGAGCCCTGAAGCCACGTGGCGATGGTGTAGCCGTGCTTGGCAAGTGCCTGCTTCAGGTGGCCGGCGAGGTCGTTCCATTGCTGCTGCAGGAACTCTCGCTGCTCCGTCGTCGGTGTGACGCGTCCGATGAGCGTCTGGTCGGTGTTTCCGTTGAACAGCTTCGAGGCTTGGCCCATCAGCCTTCCTTCACTAGTTTGTGTTGTGTTTGATGTACCAGGTAGGCGTAGCCGTGGGCCATGCTTTGCTAACGACGCCTGCTCCGCCCAGGCCAAGGCAGTTGCCCCGTAAGTTCAGCCAAGCCGACCTCGTCCTCGACGCGTGCACCGAAGCGGTTTACTTCGACTTCAGGCAAATTTTCGCTGTCGAACCACAACAGCGAGGTCGTTGTATCAGTACGTGCGTAGTGCCTAGAGAGTTCCCAGAGGTCAAGGCCCTTTTCCCAGTTGTCGAACCAAATGTCTTGCGAAACCTCATCCGTGTCGGTAGCACTGCTGCCTGAAGCACGGAGGCGGTGAGCCACGGAGCCGACAGGAATGGCAGATCTGGGAGATATCCAAACCCCGGCCTGTCGCAGGCTGGTGGAACGTGCCGCGTAGCGCACGGCACCGCGTTCCATGGTGACGAACGCGCACGGGATCTCGCTGAGGGAAGCGAACCGTGACGCTGCGGCGGGGAATGACGTGCTGAACAAATTCGCCATGCGCTGGATCAGCTCCAGCGATGGTTCTTCTTTGGGCACAAGCGACAGCCATTGCTGGTACGGCATCAGCAATTCAGCGGCGAAGGTGTCACAGGCGATTTCGTTTGGATTCCGCTTCGCATAGGACCAGGACGGCACCTCGTCGTGGCTCGACTCCAGAGCCAGGACGATATGTGCGATCTCGTGGCAGATGGTGAAGCGTTGGCGTTCTTCTGTCTCAAGCGAATTCACCGTGATCACGTGCTTGCCATTCGGCTTGGTGATCGTATAGCCGGACTCCCCCTCACCAAGTTCATCTTTCATGACCTTGGCGTTGGCCGCGACCACATAGGGCGTCAGGTCTTCTCGGATGCCGGACATATCAACCTTCGCAACAAAGGCCCGTGCTTTCTGTCTGACATCTGCTTCATCCATGTTCAGTCGTCCTCGTCCTCGAATGCTCGCTGTATCCGGGCGATCAGTGTCGCGGGATCGGGCCTTGTATTTCCACGATGCCTCACACCTGCTGCAGCCGAAAAGATATCGATGCTGATGGAAGGATCGTTCAGCACGAATTCAACAAGGCGAGGATCGGCCTCCGCATGGTCGACAAGCCACATCACCAGCGCAGCATCTCTTTCACCTGGTTTGAGAACCTTCAGCAGCTTCTCGACTAAGTCCACTGACGGATTTGTCTTCTCGCCGGACTCCAGCCGGTGGACATAGGCATGGTCCACCGAAGACAGTTGACCGATTTCGCGCAATGAGAGGGTTCTGCGCTCGCGTAGCGTCTTGAGGGCGACGCCCAGGCCTGTTTGTGACATCCGTTCCGTTCCTTGTGGCTGCGGCGGACAACGGTGTGTGTCCGGTCCGAAGCAGTTGCGTTCCGCGGCACCAAGCCCACCATTTGCAGCCTAGCACCAAGTCTGATACATTGTTGTCCAGTCAGACAACAGAAGTGAGTTCTACAACTGCAGCAAGTTGATTTGGCTTGATTCGCTCGTTGTCTGCAAGAACAACGTATTTTGCTTCAACAGGTGGTCATTGGCAACCCGGCCAGCTGGCCCGGGTCTCGATGGTTCAACTTTAGGAAATTCGCCATGACAGGCAAAAATCAGCATGTGGTTCCTCACCAGGACGGTTGGGCCGTCAAGGGTGCCGGCAATCAGCGGGCAACCTCCGTGCACGACACGCAGCAGCAGGCCATTGACGCTGCGCGGGACATCGCACGCAACCAGCAGTCCGAACTGGTCATCCACCGCCCGGATGGCCGCATCCGTGACAAGGACAGCCACGGCAATGACTCTTTCCCGCCAAAAGGCTGAGTGCCATGACGGGCGTGCCCACCTACCATGTGCTCGCCCTGTCTGGGGGCGGCTATCGCGGCCTGTACACAGCGACGGTCCTGGCCGAGCTCGAAGCCGTACTGGGCCGCCCCGTCGCTTCGCATTTCGATCTGATCTGCGGCACATCCGCAGGCGGAATGCTGGCCTTGGGGCTGGCTGCCGAAATACCGGCCATTGAACTCAAAGCCTTGTTCGAACGACAGGGCTCCCGCATCTTTGGTTGCCGAAGTCTCGCTCGGCGCCTTCTGGGCTTCTGGTTGACCGCCAAGCACGATTCTGTAGGGTTGCGGGGCGTGCTGACCGAGCGCTTCCAAGACACCACAATCGGCAACTTGAAGCACCGCGTTCTCGTGCCAGCCGTCAACTACTCGACGGGGCGTGGCCAGTTCTTCAAGACACCTCACCATCCCTCATTTGAGATGGACCACCGCATGAAGATCGTGGATGTGGCGTTGGCGACTGCCGCCGCGCCCGTTTACTTTCCGCTGGCTCGCAACGACCGTGGCGTCTTTGCGGATGGAGGTCTGGTCGGCAACGCACCCGGACTGTTTGGGCTGCACGAAGTCAATACGTTCCTCGCGCCGAAACAAAATGCGCTGGTTAGGGTGCTGTCCATCGGCACGATGACGATCGGTGCAACGGTCCGCGGTGGCGCCAGCCTCGACCGCGGATTCGGCAAGTGGCGCGGGGGGTTGTTCGACCTCGTGATTTCCGCCCAGGAGTCGTCGGTGGACTACATGCTGCGGCAGTCCTTGGGTAGCAACTACTACCAGATCGATGACAAGGCTACGCCCGATCAAAGCAAAGACGTGAAGGCGCTGGACCGCGTGTCCATCGGCGCCACGAACACGCTTAGGGACCGCGGCAACCATGCTGCACAGCGCGCGCTGGGCGACCCTCTGTTCCAACCGTTTCGAGCGCATCAGGCCGGCGCACCTACCTTCTATCACGGCCCCAACAAGAATGTGCCGGAGGCCGCATGCTGAACCTGAGTCCGCTTTTCTTCACCACCGTCGATGACGGATCCTGCATGCATGAAGAACTGGATCTGTCGGCTGAACAACGTGCCTGGATCGCTAGCGCCCGCAACGATGTCAGGAACTGCCTGCGCACCGGCATTCCGCGAGTGCTGCGCGAACGCGGGTACACGGACGACGTGCCGCAGCCGCGCTTCTTCACGCAAGGGTCGTGGGCGTACAAAACCTTGAACAGTCCGGCACAACGCCCCCAGCAAGCGGATGTCGATGATGGCTGCTACCTCCCATTGAGTTTCGTCTCGCAGACGAAGCGCCCCAGCAGGGCCACAACGGTATTCTTTGCCGCTGCTGAAGAAGCCTTGAAACCGCTGATCGAGGAGAGGCACTGGAAGCTCGTCACCGACAAGCCGACATGCATCCGGATTGTCATTGCGGCCTTTGCCCACATCGACATTCCGCTGTACGCCATTCCCGACGAAGAATTCGTCACGCTCGCGAAAGCCTCGATGGAGCGATACGGCTATGACTCGCTGACGGAGGGGGTGAAGATGGCAGAGCGGGATGCCTGGACAGCATTGCCCGCTGACAAAGTGCTCCTGGCTCACCGCGAGTGCAACTGGATGCCCTCCGACCCCAGGCCTGTGAAGGAATGGTTCTTGGGCGAAGTGGAGGCCAAGGGCGAACAGTTCCGTCGCGTGATTCGCTACTTGAAGGCGTTCCGTGATTGGCGATGGCCCAGCGGCGGGCCGGCTTCGATTCTGCTGATGGCCGCTGCGGCTCCGCTGTTCGAGAAACGGGATCGGCGCGACGACCTGGCACTGCTGGATGTCGTCGCAGCGTTGCCGGCCAGGCTGCGCACGGGGGTGATCAACCCCGTTGATGAGTCGGAGTCGCTCACTGCACGCCTTGGCAAAGAAGGCGTCGAAGAGGCTGCGAAAGCGTTCGAAGCGTTCGAAAAAGTACTGCGCGGAGCCACCGACGCCGGCAGCCCTTCACAGGCCTGCGTCTGGATGCAAGGCGAGTTCGGTCCGCGTTTTCCGAACGAGCCGGACCGGGTCAAGGTGGTATCCGTTGTCGCCACCATTACCGCAGCGCCGGCTATGGCTGGTCCGAGCGAATTGGTCGGGCGCACGAAGGCCGGATGAGTAGCGTCGCCGTGGCCGCTGATGTGATCGAAGCCTTCAAGCAGCAAGGCTTCGAGTTTGTCGGCAAGACGGACGACGGCTGGTTCAAGCTGCGGGGGATGTTGATCCCTTGCGGCGCTGACGATGGCATTCCATGTGAGGTTCAGCTCGACCCTACCTTCTTCGACCTGCCTCGCATTCGGCTGCTCGAAATTCCACCTGAACTGCCCAATGCAGTTCCTCATCTTGGCGCGGAGGGCGGTCTTTGCTATCTGGCCAAGGGCACTGTCGTGCTAGACATCTACGATCCTGTAGGGCAGTCCTTGGCGTGCCTGCAACGTGCGGCAGCGGTGCTCGGGCAGATCTTGAAGGGCAAGATGATCGAAGATCTCGCCGAAGAGTTCTTTGCCTACTGGAGCGGCTGGCTTTGTTTTGTGGACATGCAAGGCAAAGATCTGGGGCGACAAAACTGTATCGTTGCGCAAGCCAATGGGAAACCACTCTGGTTCATCACCGGCAACGAAGATCGAACAACAAGAAAGTTGCATTCGCTCGGCTACCAGGTCACCGATAAAACGGTGCTGACTTACCGGGTCAAGACCACCGCACAACCCCGACCACTGACCAGCCACTGGCCACCGGAGACAGTGGCGGATATCTTGGCTTGGCAAAGCACCCTGGACCCTCGGTGTCGGCGCAAGATTCACGAACGAATCAAGGACGGGCAAAGCAAAAGAGCAAATGGGGTCCTGATCATCATCGAATCGCCACTGATGACCTACGGCTTTGCCGTGTTCTTTGAGCACCAAGTGAGTCAAAAGACCAAGCTCGCTGACCGCAAGGATTCGAGTTTTGGGCTGAAGGTGATGCCCGTCTCGGTGATCCGGATTGATGACCGGTATCTGGCCCAGCGCAACATCCCCAAGTCGAAAACGCTGGCAGGAAAGCGAATCGCACTTGTGGGTTGCGGCACGATCGGCGGATACCTCTCGGACATGCTGGTCAAGGTGGTGGATTTTGATGGCCTCCTTCCACAGAACATCGGACGGCATCGGCTCGGCTTCCCGGACCTGTTGTCGAACAAGGCTGAGGCGATGGCGAAAGAACTCAAGCGCTTGTCGCCAGGCGTCGAGGTTCATGCGCTCCCCGTGGATGTCAGGCAGGCCCAACTGGGAAAGCTTGACCTGCTCATTGATGCTACAGGCGAAGAGTCCCTCGGCCACTGGCTGTCCGGTCGCTACAGAGCTCCCACGCCCATACTTTCTGTCTGGATCGAAGGGCCGGGAACGGCTGTGCGTGCGCTCCTGAGAACGAACGCATCGGGTGCTTGCTACCGATGCCTATGGCACAGCCAGAGAAGGGGCGAACTTCGGTCGACCCTTGATGCTCTGCCTAACATCATGGCAGGCCATGGGTGCGAGGGCTTGTATGTGCCATTTCCGGCTTCAGTGTCGGTGCAGGCTGCCAGCTTGGGTGCTGAGATGGCCCTTGATTGGATCAACGGCGTCCACTCTCCTGCATTGCGGACCCGGCTGATCGACCAGACCTATCAACTGGCCACACCTGACTGCGATCCTCTGCGGGATCGGGATTGCCCGCTATGCAATTCCTAGGCTCCTGGGCAACCGGCGACAAAAGCAGGTTGCTTCATTTTTCTGCAGGAACGCTGCAGACATTCAGTCAGCATATTCAGGGAAGTGATGCCGACTGCGAAGCAGGCGGACTATTGCTTGGTTCCGTACATGGAGGCCACTTGCTCATTGAGCAAGCGACGGTTCCCACTGCTTGGGACAAGCGGTTTCGCTACCTGTTCGAACGGATGCCGTTTGGACACGAAGCCATCGCCTTGTCTCGATGGACGGCGACTCAAGGAACAGTTCGCTATTTGGGCGAATGGCATACCCACCCTGAAGATCATCCTCATCCTTCTGGTCTCGACAGATCGGAATGGACCCGACTTTCAGTGCAGCGTCGGGATAAGCGGCCGTTGCTTGCTGTTATCGTCGGACGAAAAGCTCTGTATGTCGAATTGGTGCCGAGTTCAGGCCGTGGTTGGCTGCTTACCCCTGTGGAATAGCGACAAACCGAACCAACGCCATCCCCGCCTCCGGCAAGAGGGAAGCATCACAAAAGGCCTCAAGGTGTTCATACTGTGAATACGAGTGTCAGAGGTGCCCACACCTACCAACGTGTGCGGCTGCGCGACTCCTCTGAAAAGCAGGTGTGGACTCGGGTCGATGACCGCTACCTTGTGCAGGAGCGTATCGGCCCAAGTGCGCGTGATTTGAGATGGCGCAGATCAGGCGACCTGGTTGTGGAGAAAGGGCCGGAGAGATCTTGGTTTTCCTGGAGTGAAGAACAGATGTTCAACCGATCGCGCGGTGCTGGGTTACACGATCTCGAAGCACTTCTTGTTGAGGTTGGTCCCGCTACGGCGAGACGGGATCTCGTGCACAACCTCGCCTTCGGCTTTCACCTCAGATAGGAGCGCTACGGAGCTACTTGGTAGTTCATCCAAGGCACATCAGGTCTGTTCTACCTCTTGATCGCACTGACTGATAATTCCGTTTGACGAAAGTGCTCAATCCACTGACTTCGGTTAGAAATATGTTGGGGTTCGATTCGGCTTTGTTCGTCAAAGAACAAATAACCTGGCTCTCCACTTGTTCCGCCGCCACAACAACCCCAATGATGTCGAGCAAAATGTTCATGAGCATCTTGGCGCCATATCACGTACCCCTTGGAGTATTCCCGTTGACAAAACGTGATCCAACCAGACATCGAATCGAGCAGATCCACTCCTAGCAGGTGACATCTTAGCCAAGAGAAAAACTCTGGACGCCATGTGGGTAACGCAACTGGCTGTTCAGCAGCGATCCAACCAACGATCCCGAGCATGGTCAGCGTTTGCTTTGAACCTGGGAACTGCCCAACTGCCCGGCGACTTTCCCATTGCATACGCCATCTCATGAATGCCATAGCAACTGGGCAAAACGCCACGGTATGTTCCCCTTGGATATCCCACCAAAGCGCGTGCTTGGCAAGTCTTACACATCGCATGTGTTGCCCAATGACGGATTTTTCCACATGCCGCCTGACGGCGCGATAAAGCTTGATTGCCTCGATGTAAACCGCATCAGAATCAAGCCCGACTCTGGTTGCTCCTGACACAGAACCTTTGTGAACCTGTGAAAGGCCCAATGAACTACGACAGGTTGTTTGTTCAACTGGTAAGTTTATTTTCAGCGCCGATTTATTGCGATCACCTACTGGATTAACTATCACAACTGCGGCAAGAAACTCACTGACAAATTTACTAAAACTGCTTTGTCTACGAGCAAAATTTGGCCGACAAAGCTTGATCTCATAGTTTTTTCGGGAGAACTTTTTACTAATGTCGCCTAACAAAATCGGCAATTTATCCATTTGACTCAAATAGTCAATTTGATGCTCTACTACCTTCCGGAATTCCTGAGGATAAGGCTCAAAATTTTGTGCTTCTCGCGTGGCAGGTGCAAGGTCATGGCCGCACTGAAGACAAGCAAACATGGGTACTTTTGCCGAGCGCTTCAGCATGTAGGGAATACTCGACTTACATTTGGGGCAGGAGCGAAGGAGTGCTTTTCGGTGTCTGGGACATTCCCGCACCATAGGCAATTGCATAGTGCATAGATGATGCCCTGTCTTCACACATATCGGGCACCACACCAACACTTTCGAGATCACGGCCAAACTATTCGGCATCAAAGCTGCAGTTGATCTGGATTTCAACTCAGGAAGCTCCATTCGAAGTTGAAGAGCCAAATATTCCAGATCGAGTCCAGAGCCATCTCGGAAATCCACCACGGCAAATTCCCTCCAAACCAATCCCGAGCCACCTTCAATCAACGCATGTTGAACAAATAAATCAGAGAGTTGAGCATTGGTTAAGGCATTTAAAGCTCCAAATTGAGCAATCAATGCATAAAGAGACTCACCTGGATTATCCCACCGCTCACTCCATGTTCTCAAAGATTCTACTTTTACATCATCCTCCAACAAATATGCCATGCAATCATGCTTGATTGGCTTCGGCTCTTTCAATGCGCGCTTCATTGCAATTACTCAAATGAAAACTACCAGCATTAAATGGGATTCAATACTTTCCAACAACAAAAATATCTTCTTGTGCGCTTAAGAATCCTGAGCGTTTGATTGCATCGTTGATTCTCGATACGGTGACTTCTCTCTCATTCCCCTGATCATCCATTCCATCCTTCAAAAGCAGGATTTCAATAGTTTGCGAAAAGTACTTCATCGGGATCTCCATAGCATGGCGCTGATGGGTGTCTGGCCTAGCCGCCAAAAATGCCTTCCAAAGAGACGAGGTCAAGTCTATGGAGCGGAATCCATAACTCCATTTAGATGGGAGGCAAAACCGAGTAAAAGACCAATCGCTACCGATTGGAAACACAGTGTTGTCATACCCTTGTAAACATGCAGCGAGATCTTGCTCAGATTGAATACCATGAAAGGCGAATTCGTCGACCATAAATCGTCCAATGATCTGAGTCTGAGCTGAAAGTCGAAAAGCATCCTTTTGCTGTTTGAGTTGAGGCTGTCCAAACATGAAAGTGGTCATGCGATAACCTTCTTTTTCTATTCGATTACTGATTTCGGTAAGCCAACGATACTCCTCAACCTGAAGATGTTGCGCCTCATCGATAAATAATAGCAAAAGACCATCTTTTGACTTTTCTAGGTTGCGCAACAAATGATTGATCAATCGAATACGCTTCTGAGTTCTATTTCCCAACTCTGCATCCGGGTGTTTCATACAATGCAGAAAATTGGAGTAAAAGTCACCTTCAGATGCTTTACTGTTGGTGTAGTGACATTCAAGATTTATCAATGATCCCGGAAGATATGTTCGCTTTAACATTCCTTCAAGATATCGAATTGCATAGGTTTTCCCGATGCGCGTCAACGCATACACAATCATTCCTGGCGTGCCATGGTAAATTAAGTCAATAATTTTCTCGTGAAGGGAATCGATGGATGGGGTTGGAATGATGTACGTTTTTCGGTGCATAGGATGTGTGTGCACTGAAAAAGGACGTTGAAGAATCATTTCAAATCCTCTCAAAGAATGATGGTTGATCTGATCTTCATCGGCGTGGGCTTAATCGACTTCTTTTCAATTGGCTCGTTACTCTGAGCATCCTCGGTCACACTATCCTGGACAGGATCTGAGGTGTGGTGTTGCTTTGGCTCGATCTCAGAGTTCAAAGGATGCTGCTTAGGCATAGCAGCTTCACTGTGTGCAGCGGCAGCCCTTGAAGCACTGCGTTTGTTGGTTGCAGCCTCTGTCTTTTTCATAGCGATATATGCAGCCACAACATCATCAAAATCACCCACGCGCAGTTTTCCGAGTTTTATTAAACGATTTATTTCTTTTCGAGTCCGAAGAGAGTGAGGCGTTCGTGCCCACTGCCGGCTGGCGACAAGCATGCCAAGTTCGGTGCCATCTGCGAAAAAAGCTCGAATTTGGCATATATTCTTTTCAATTACATAACAGCGTAGCTTGTGACCTTCGAGTTCGTGGCGCGTCGAAAGTACCTTTGAGGTGTATCGTACTTCTTTGTAATTTACATGCATCAGTTCTCCTGGACGCCCTCTTATGGTTAGCAAGACCTCCTTGCGCATCAGAAATACTTCCCCCCTGCGTGTTAGCGGAATAGGCTCATTCAGAAATGCGGGTTTTGCAGTAAAGTAGTTCATCGCATCCATAGCACTACGCCCTCCCAATCCGCCTTGCGGTTCTGCATTGAGATTTGCCATAAGCACATATACTACTTGTTCCAATTGATCCAGTCGGATTAGCCGACCGATGTCATTTCCGACATCTGCTAAAACACGAACACTGTCTTCTGGGCAGGAACCAACACTGCCAGGAATACGGTGAAAGCCAGCTGTTTCTAATATGCCGAAGAAACGCTCTTGGAACGAACGATCATTTGAATGCCCCAATCGTCCCGTCGCGGTCCATGTTCCCAGCGTACGCACCATGCGATCAAGTGTTTCTTGTGCTGTATGTGCTTTGGCCTCATCAAAATGCACCCATCCCCAACGTTGATAAGATAGGTGCGGAATGATTTTGCTTGGAAATCCTCCGCCGGCAGAAACTTTCAGTCTGGGTATGGTCAGGCCAACTTGTGGCTGCCCTTCAATTGAATTTATGAGGGCTTGTGCAAAATCTGAGGCCGAATAATTTTCGCCCAAAGAGAGTGAGTAGCCCAGCGATGCTTTGGTTCGCTTATCGCTGAACGCAAGAATCCATATGCGACTAATCTCATAAATTGTCTCCATGTCAAACGGATCTATAACTGAGATGGTTAGCCGAACATCAATTTTATGGCCGTCGAATTGAACAACCGAAAATGGTTGTGTTGCAGCAATGTCAAAGAATGAATCCTCATCCGACCAAATGCCTCCATGCCTAACGCTTTTTCCTCGTATGACGGTGTGTGAAAATTGTTCCGCCTCCGTGTCTTTTATGTATTGTTGAAGAGAGCGTATCCCTCGATAATTTTGATTAAAGGGATATTGCGAGTCACTTATGCCCAACAATTTACATTGCTTTAGAAATTTTGCATGTATCAAACGTGCAATGGGGCGCACTTCTCGGATCTCTTCCTTTTTGAGCGGTGTATTTCTTTTTTTAATTTCTTTATCGAGCCAGGTCTTCAGGGTCGGGACGGACTCTAACAGTTGACGCCATGCCCCTGCGGGATTGTTGCCATCTTCTACTGTTGAAGACTCAACAATTGCTTTTCTTCGATAAACCTTTACACGGGCGTCCGGAATAAGTCCTCGCAAACCTTGTATTAGACCATCTTCATGCGTTGATACAACTCTCTGAATTAATCTTCTTATTTGAGTGGTATTAATACCCGTTAATGATTGTATCTCTGAAATTGGGGTGTTCGTGCAAACGTAAAGACGATAGGCTTCAAGATTTCTTTGATAACGTGCTTCTCGATCAGGATTGCCAGAGAACGAATTGGGATCAACTGCCGGAAGTGCTTTAATATCCCTCAACATCTCTGGCAAGGTGCGTCGATTTAACGGTGTATTCGGCACTGCAAACACTATTTGTTTTTTAACGCTCATTGTTTTTTGAAAACTGTGTCTGTGCTGTCAATGGGAGATTGTCGATATCAGCGCAGTTAAGTTTTCCCTGTATCCAAGCCAAGAATACTTGCGTTCTGCCTCGCATGGGGTCAGTTGGGTCGACGATCAGCTCTGCGTCGCGAAGCGTGAAAACCGAAGATAGGCGCGCGAAAGCTTTTGGAGATGACTCAGCAGGCCTGTTAGGTGCGAATACTGATAGATGCTGCGCGATAAAAGACAGGTTGCTGGTTCGAAATTTGCCGCGCTCACTTTTCGAAAAATCAACATATGTCAATTGACCGTGTTGACCACGCACCCAGCTATCAAAATCTTGAATAGCAGTTCTTTGGGAAAACGCTTCAAGTGATTCACCCTTGCGAAGCGTCACATAGAAATAGGGAGTACCCCCTTTGAGCGACCAGAACTCGACATACCGAGCAGGTTTGCTGTCTGGAATCACCAGAGGACGCTCGCAGAGGTGCGAAACCGTCCAGTCGA
>LNFM01006711.1_pt1 | contig 18712 bp, 17 predicted proteins | sample 596031 | NCBI WGS metagenome assembly LNFM01 (sample SAMN04254537, study PRJNA301005) | activated carbon metagenome | isolation source: dual media filters at the Ann Arbor, Michigan drinking water treatment plant | place: USA: Ann Arbor | reverse complement strand
CAAGCACTAGGTCTGTTTTAAGCGTAGCTACTGGCACGTCCTCAGCGTTACCTGTTAAAGCACTAGTACGACCTTTGTAGGTCTTAGTAGCCATCTGGGCTGCCTTAGCGTTTGTGACTACGTTCGGGTCAATCGTCCACGTAGCACCTGAAGCTGTGACCGAGATGTCGCCCTTGTCGCCGTCTGTTATGCCACCTCCACCGCCTGCAATAGTCACCACCGTAGCATCATCTCCGGCATCATCGGTTACTGTTACCCCAGCACCAACAAAGTTAAGTTTGGTGCGTTGGGTGAGGGGAGTTCCTTCGTCTTCGATGGTGTGACCGCTTCCTGTTCCGCCTCCTGGAGTAAGAATGTAATTACCTTTACTATCTTGTGGGACACCATCAAGAATAACGTCTGTCAATTGTTTCAGACTAGAATAGCCAACCACTCGCTTTTCGTTCCAGGGAATAGTTTTAACTTTTGCATCAATCAGTTCTTGGATTTTTGTATAGTCTACCGTTAGTTTTTCTGTCTTTGGTATTTCTTTAAGGACATCTGCTACTACTTTAGCGTAATCTATTACAGCGTCTTTTCCATCTTCACCGTCTTTAGCTTTAGGGAGTTTTGATACTTGCTCAGTAACATAAGCTAGGATTAAATCATAATTTACCTCGGCATCTTTACCGTTTTCTGGAGTAGGAATACGACTAAGTACCTCATCTTTAATGGCAGTTATCTCCTCTTTAGTAAAGTAGTCTTTACCTTTGATTGGGGTGTCTCCTTTCTCTCCTTTGTTGGCTTTGATTAACGGCTCTAAATCTCCCTTTAAAGAGGCTAGTAACGGTTTAAAAAAACGCAAGGTGAAATCATCAACGGGTTCAGGTTGTTTTTCTGGTTTCTTTTTCGCTTGGAATACTGCGCGCTCTTTAGCAAAGGGGTCTTTCATATTACTGTATTATATCATTATTTTCTTTACTCTTTTTATGCAGTTCTTTGATTTGTTTTAACACTTCATCAGAGATAACTTTACGGTCATGCAAGTCTTTAATGTAAGCGTTACGCTCCTCGGCTGGCAATTCACGCATTTTTTTGTACACATAATTAGCCCGTGAGCCGTTCTCTACTCCAAGCTGGGCAATGCCTTTATCTACATCGCTCCAATCTTTCTTTTTATTTTCCTCACGAAGTTTGTCGCGTACTTTTAGGGCAAAATCTTTGTCGGTTTTTGCTATTTCTTTGAGCTGTTTTTCTTGTTCCTCTTTATCAAACAGCATCATTTGAGTTGCTTTAGCGGTTACTTTATTAGTTGTTGTTTTATCAGCTTTCTTTTCTGCTTTTAATACTTTGTCTAATTCTGTATCCCCTGAAGAAACCCCTTTAGGTTCTCCTTGCCTAAAAACGGCGGGGGTCAGTTGCTTTGTAAGACCCGCAACTCCTTTTAAAGTACCTTCCTCTCCGTATTTAGTTGTAGTTTTGTACTCCTCTAGTAAGGCAATACTTTTTAAGTTTTTTACTAGTTGTTGTGCAAAAGAATAAAGACGAGGAGTTGATAGGAACATAGTAGGGTCTATTCCTCCAAGCAGGGTCATGGATTCTCTATAGGCTTTAGCTTTTAGCTTTCCAATAAAGGTTTCATCTTCATCTTGTGACATCACGTATGAGCCAATCAGAACCATAACTGCTGACAGTTCAATAAGCCGATACGTTTCTTGAATTTCCCTTGATGTTATAGCCTTTTTAATGTTCCCACTCTTTAGATTTTTACCTAATGTCTCTAAGTTTTTAATATTTGTCCGAGCAATTGGAATCGCCCATCCTTTATATTTAGTAGTCATCTGTCCTACAGAAGTCGAACCGACAATAGATTTAACATCTTTGCCTAAATCTCTCCACCGTCCAGCACTTAATCTCAGTTCAGCTAACCGTTCGGCACTTAATTTACCTGCCGCTAATTCCGCTTTTGAAATAGTGCCAAGTAAAAATAATTTATTGGCTTCCACTGTAGCTTGGGCAAAACCACCGAATATAGTTTTCATTCCTCTATCCAGAATAGGTGTATCTACATCTAAAATGTCAGTCCAGATATTGCGACCAATAAAAGCTTCAGCTTCTTTTAGAATCTTGGTCGCATTAGGGTCTGTCATTCGTGTAATTCCAGTGTCCCATAGTCTTCGTTTGAGAGCACGAGCCATACCCACTTTTCCAAGAGCTTGATAGGTAGTAACAAACTCTCCTACTGTTGCGGCTGTTTGAGCAAGTACACTAAGACCTAGGTCAATTATAGAGACTAGGGTATTACCCATTCGCAATGCAATATCTATGTTTCCATTTTGTTTTACAATACCGCTAAAGTTAATCTGTCGCCCTTTTTTATTGTTTATATATTGATTTACAAAAGTTTTAAGCTGTCTATCTGTCTCTAGTCCATTTTTAGTTAAGCCTGTAGGTGTAAGAGATTGCACGTAAATATCAAGTTCAGGTATCATTGCATCAAACATTTTTTTCCGTTCAAAAGTTTTTGAGTATTGTAAAAACACCCTAGTAAGATTTTTACTTGGACCAAGTTCCCCCGTTCGCTTCATTGTGTATTGGAAAAACTTTGATTTTGGTAGTATTTTTCCAGTATCTTGGTCAATTATATTAGCAACAAGCTGACTATCTTTTTGAGACTGCCACCATTCCTTCATAGCTTTTATGAAACCATCATCTGACCACGCTTCAAGAAAGTCTCTACGTATGTGGGTGAAGTATTCATCTACATATCGACTACCAAAAAGTTCCTCTTGTTTAATAAGATGGTCGTAAGCCTTTGAGTAGTAGTCAGAAACAAAGTTAGCGTATTCAAGTTCTGCTGGGGTCAAGGTTTTTGCGATGATTGCTTTTTGGTCTATTGGTGCCTCTAAGTAACGAATAATTTCATGGTGAGTAGGTATAAATGCTTGACGTAAAGCTCCAGATACACCTGATGGGCGTGATGCTTTAGCCTTTTTTGCTAGTTCCTGAACTTTAGACTGAACATCCAGATACTTCATTTCCCCGCCCATTATATGAGTTTGGGTACGAGTAACAAGGTAATTGTAAAAAGGATTTTTTTCAGCAAGGGCGGTATCATACCGGAGAGTATCTAATACTGTCGGGGTGACATTTAAATCTTCTATGGTTATGTTTTCCATTCCTTTTGTTTTTTGTATCTGTACTAACAAACGCTCTTTAGCTTCCCGTAATGTTTTAACTCCAACAAGGTTACTGCGGTCAACCACTTCTAGTTGTCTCTTTGTAAGAAATATATCCCCAGTATTAAACTTTTCTAAAGCAGTTGCATACTCTCTGAGTTGGCTGGCGGACATCTCACTTATTGAAGGGAGCTTTTGTGCAAGTCGGTAATTTTCTACTTTTTGAAAGTTCTTACGTTCGAGCAAGCCTATCAATTCTGCTTTGGCTTGCATCTTGTCTGCGAGCTGTTCAGCTTTTAAGCGAATGTTATCTAAGTGTTGTTTAAACTCAAAGTTAGACATTAAACGTATATCTTTACGCGAGACAGTTTTTAAGTCTGTATCAGAAAGACCAAATTGTTTTTGTACTGCTCTAATAAACTCCCTTCGTCTGTCTAGAATATCCTTGACTGTGTTTATTTTACTTACTTTCTCATCATATAATCGTTTCATCTTTATCATTACTTCATCACGTTTTTTAGCAATAGCTCTTTTAGCTTCTCGCTTTTCAAACTGCACTTGACGTACTGCTACTTTTTGCTCAGTACGCTTTACAAACTTTGTATTTAATTTTTCATCTTTTATTTTTTCACCATAGACTTTTTTGGTAGTATCTACTTGTCTTTTAGTTTCTCGCTTTTCAAAATCTACCTGACGTTTAGTAGCTTTCTGCTCGACTCGTTTAGTAACTCTGGCTACGTTAGTAGATACTCGTTTAGTTAAAGAATCAAATGGACTAATAGCTTTATTAAAAGATTGTATGTTTTTATTTTCTATTCGAGCAATCTTAATATCCTCAGCTAAATTAGCCTTGTTAATATCATACTGTTGTTTGCGAGCTTTAAAGTTATCGTAAGCCTGTCTAGCTTCCTCTGAACTTTTAAAACCAAACTGGTCGGCTATATCATCACCTTGCCTGCCGAATAAGTTACCTTTGCCATTTACTTCTTTTAATTGCCCTCGAAACTCACCACGAGTAGTCCCAAACTTACCTAAACCATTAGCGGGGTCGTTATCAAGAGCTTCTTTTTGCAAAGACAATTCTAATCTACGTTGGTCCAGGGCTTCTGGATTAAGGTTACGTTTTTGAGTTTCGTATAGTCCCATTTCCTCGGCTTGTTTCATGCGAGAACGTGTCTCGTCATTTATAGCAATTTTCTTTGGTCGTGTGCTATCATTACCAGATGATACGACTTGATTGTTTGCTGGTGGTTTCTCTGGGGTTTTTGCTAGGGGGTTTCGTATATTTCCAGCTTCTAGGCTAGGTTTACCTGCACGAAAACGCTCCAACTTTTTATTTACAGGTGTTGGGTTCTCTATTTTTTTTGGAGTTACTACATTCTGAATAGGTATCGGCTTCTTTACATCCATCGCACCTGGTCGGTTAGGAGGTATCGGTGGGTTCAAGGCTTCATCTACCCCGCCCCAACGCTTATCGTATTCTTTTAAGATATTATCTACTGCTGTTTTCTGTTCTGTGTATGGGAGCTTGTCTAGTTTGAGAGCATTGATAATAGCCTGTTCGTTTCTAGCTACAGGCATTACGTTTTTAGCTGTTGGTTTAGCGTAGAGGTTACGGAGAATAGTAGCGTCTTCGGCGGTCATGTTACTAGCTACTTTTTGTAGGGCGTTTTTAGCGGCTTTACCAGTACCACTTAAATCAAGAGCAAGTCCTCCAATCGCAAACGGTATACCCGTGTAGCTATTTTCAGGGATGTTACTACCTGTTATTTCATTTACGGCTCGTACTCCTGCTTTTCCATAAGTAGGTAAATCTTTGACGGTAGTATCGCCTAAGATGATACGAGAAAAGATACCCCCTTGTTTGGGGTCTATTTCACGTTGAAATGGTGTAGGCTGATTACCTCCACTTACCTTGTTTACGAGCTGTGTAGGGGCATTTCCAGCCGTTATAAGGGCTGTTCCCACGGTTCGGTTGGTTCCCTGCACCACTTCTTTAACTACACCACCACCGAGCTTTACCGCTTCCTTTCCACCTTGAATAATTTGACTGACGGTCTGTGCCATTGTCTGGTTATTTTGCATTGGGGTAGTTTCGGCTATGGCTGTTCTAGCTTGGGGTACTTGGGCTTTAAGAGGCACGTTAAAGGTAGGCTGTTGGATAACAGGCTTTTGGTATTGCAACGGTTGAGTACGCAACAAGGGGTTAGAGGTAAACTGTGAGTTATTTACTGGTGTAACTTTGGTATACGTGATTTTAGAGCTGGGGGTTGCTTTGACCGCCATCTCTTTACCTTGTTGTATGATGCGTGAAATGGTGTCGAAAAAACTCATAGATTATGTACTGAAATCATCGTCTTCTGTGGATTTCTTTTTACTGTCTTCATAGGCTTTTAATACTTGTGCCATACGAGAAACATCATAGTTACCACCATTTTGTACTTTGTCACGGGTGATTAGTTCTCGAACGGCGGCTGGTAAGTTGATGAAGTAACGAATGTTAGATAGCCCTACAATTCCTGCCGCTTCTACATCTTGTTGCTGGGTAGGTGTAAGTGTTATTTTAGCAAATGTTCCGTTAGGGAGTAGCACTCCTTTCTTTGAAACGTATTGTCCCTCCATTAAATCCCCTCCTTCGATTGATTGACTGAGTTTAGTCAGGTCAAGTCCACCACTAGCAATCTTGGCATATTCTTTAGCATACTTCTCGGCTTCTGCCTTTTGCTTTTTAACATAATCATCAGTCTTTTCTCGGAGTGTCTTAGCGTATGAGAGTGAGATACGGGCAATTTCTTTGTCTGCTTCTTGCTGTGCTTTGGTAACTTCTTTGAATACATCTTCGGTAGTCTTTGAGAGGTCTTGTTGTATCTTTAGAATACTGCGGTCTGTGTCGGTTTCGATAGTGTTAAGAGCTTCTGTGAGTTTGAGTTCAATGGTTTGGTTATCGTATTTAGCATTAGTTTCCAGTGTTTGTTTTTGGATTTGGTATTTAGTGTCAAGTGTTTGAATAGCAAGTCCGGCAGCACCAGTAGTATTTAACGCTCCTAGTTTAGCGAGGTAGCCTGTCATGTAGTTTTTAGCGGCAAGTCTATTCTCCTCTACCTGGGCAGTTTGAATTTGGACTTCGGCTTGATTCTTTTGAATAGCTAGTTTAGCTTGGGCTTTGAGGTTGTTTTGGGCGTTCTTTTCTTCACGTTCTACGATACGTTTTTCTTCCTCAGCTTGGGCTCTCTTTTGTTGCATTAGTCCAATTTCGTTTTCATCTCCCCAATACAACTTTTGCATTTCCTTTGGAATGTTAGCCAGACGAGAGATTTCCTGTTGTTGCAGGTCACGTTCTGGGATAAGTTCATCAAGGGCTGATTGTTGAGCCTGTTGGTTGGCTTGTGGGTTTTTAATGTCTGCTAGGTATGAGGCAGTATCTTGCGTCTGAGGGGCATTTTCAGGCGTTACAGGGGCTACTATAGAACTAGTCACACCGTCTGCTTTACCACCCATTTTTTGGAAGTTATCAATGGCGTCTTTGAAGGTTTGATTAGTGTTGTATGCGTTTTGAAACTCCTCTGGTGTTTTGAATAGCTTAGCGAGTTGTTTCTGGGTACTTGAAATAAGTGACTCGGTTTTATTGAGCTTACTTTGTTTACCATTAAAGGGGTCTTTGGTGATGTCGTTAAGGGCAAAACCAAATGCGTCAATTGCTCGCTTGGTTTTATTAATAGTCTCAGGGTTGTATACGGCAGACGTTCCGGCAGTGACTTGTGCTTGTTTTTCTTGTCTGAGTTTTAAACCTCGTTCGTTGGCTTCACGGGCAGTCAGTCCAACAAAACTAGCGTCATCAGCTAGTCCTTTAAGACCAAAAGATTTTAGGTAACTAGCAGATTGAGCCGCACTAAGTTTTGGCTTTATATACGATTGAGGTTTATTAAGGTTTGTTTTATTTGATTTGTTGGTATTATTAAGAGCTGATATAGGTATACCAGCCTTATTTGTGTTTGTAATGTCTCTTGATAGTTTGGTTGAATATGTTTCGTCACCACGTTTATTAGCTTTATTTATTTGGGCTGAGTTAAGAGGTATTATTTTAGTTTTTTGAAGGGGTTGTTGTGATGTAGTAATATTTTTTATCTGACGCTTTGCCTCATCAATTTGAGATTGTAGACTTTTACTTTGTTTTTTGGTGAGAGTTGCCATGAGAGGTTTATTTATAATGCTTATTATAACACGCTTAACTGATTGAGATTATTTTAGATGGGCTGATAGTTCGGCGGGGTTTCTTATCTCCAATCAAGAGGTACTGAGCAATAGAGAAAGTTTCATTGAGGTTATCGTTTGATAGTCCGATAATAATTGCTTGGTCTTTGCATAAGAATGAGATACGTTTCTTTTGAAAAGGTGAGACTGTCCCGCTACCTGTATTGCCTACCACGAACACTTTGCTTTTTTCAGTAGTGTTGTCTTCACGTTCTTGGCGGACAGTTACCGTCACATAGCCGTCTAAGTCTTTAAAGAGTAAATCGAGGTAGCGATAAAACCGGAAGTTGTTAAATATCTGGTCTTCTACACGCTTAAAGAATACCTCTGACGGGATTGATGTAGTAATTGCTACGGTATTCAATGTCCAGTCTATCGTGGTTCCAAGGGGAACTTTAGCGTAATAGACATTATCTATTGTGCCGTTAAAGTCGGCTGAACGGGTGATAATAAGTCCTGATAAACCGCTATATGTTCCAGTAAAAGCACTTGCCCCGGCTCCAGCGTTAATCACTGTGCTAGTTCCTGTTGAGCCTAGCTTTACTGTAATAGTTCCTACTGTGCCGGTGACGTTGATTTGACCGATATAGGTGTCCCCGTCTGATGCTCCTAGCTCGTACTGCAACTCGTACTGTGGGATGTTTAGTGTGGTAAAGGTTACTTCGTTACTGTAGGCAGTACCGTTAGCGTTAATTGCATACGCGCGGACGTAGTAGGTTGTATTGAGTGTAAGTCCGGTGATGTCTGCGTTGTATGTTCCTACTGTTCCGGTAACTACTTTTTTACTATTAGCGGTTGTTGGTAGTGTGACTGTGTTGTATACAAAACCACGCTCGGTGATAGTTGCATCGCCATCGTAGAGGACTTCACTTAATGCGCGAACAGAAGTCTGGGCAAGATTATCGTAGGTAAGCGTGTTTAGGATTGGTATTGTCACGGCTGGTGCAAGTAAGGCGGTGAAATAGCCTCCACCTCCGCCAACAGCAGTTAGGTTGATTGTTTTTGCCCCAGCAGCACCTAACCCGCCGTTACTATCTCCAATTCTATATACATTAGTAGAACCTAACAATGTCATGTTAGTTCCGCTTGTAAAATCTGTTGTACCGCTATAGCCCGATGCGTAAGTAAATGCCCAAGCATCATCAACTGTGCTGGTTAAACCTACATTTGCTATACCAGAGCCATCTAAAATAACCCCACTAGCGTTTATAAAAGCTGACTGAGATACATTCCGATATGATGCTATCTTAACGGTAGAAATAACACGACTTGGATGTGATACTACTAGGTTATAAGTGCCTAAATCTGGGTTTGTTAAATAATATAAAGCATTTCCATTACCAACACTATTCACCTGTTGGCTAATAATTAAAGTTAAAGATACTCCATTAAATGTAATAGTTGGATTTGGAGGAGGAGAAGCTGCCCTTTCAAATTGAATAGCCACTAATAAACCTCGATAATAACTTGAGGTTGTATAAGAAATAGTAACACTATTAAAACCTCCTGTAGATTCGGCGTAGTTAGTTCGTTGTATTGCCATATATTAAATAGGTTGCATGTTCTTATTAGTCCCGTTCCAACTCCATCCTGAACCAACCAGCCACCCTCGACCAAGTGGATTAGTGTCAAAGGTTTCTTTGTTTAATCTAAATACCACTGCATCATTAAGACTAGACGCACCAGAAAAGCCAGCCACGGATTCCGCAACTAATCTGTCTCCGGTTTCTGTGGTGAGTATCATTGTCATGTTTACGCAAATGCACCTTGTACGTTTTGGGTAGTTCCGATTGGGGTGAACTTAATGTATGAGCCTGCTTTCATTAGTGGTGCAGTTGGAGCAGCACTGAATTGGATTTGTGGGGTAACTGTTCCACCTGTTGTGATACGAAGTAATCCTTTAAAGGTAATAGCTACTTCGCCTGATGCTGTCGCGTTAATTACGGTAGCAGTTAGTTGGTTAATCCAGGTTCCAGCAAGCGTAGCAGTTGTAGTGTTAGCAGCCGAGTTAAACGCCATTACATTTAACCCAATAAAGGTAGACACGGCTGTTGTGAGTGGAAATAGCAAAGATGTTGTACAAGTAGTACCAGATTTTGAGATGTAATACACGCCCTCGACTTCGTAAGTAGTGTTAGCAGTTAGTGTAAATACGTCCCCAGTAGTCGGAAACGCGGCTTGGGCGCCTGTTCCAGCAGTCAAAGAGAAGTCAGAAGCTACCAAAGAGTAGTTGATACGCTGTTCTAGAATGGACTTAATGGTCGTTTTCTTGGTGATTGGTGTTCCTGCGGGGTCAGATACTACAGGTATTACGTCCGTTTCTACCGGAACTACTACGGTAAGTTGTGTGATTTTAGTGTCCATATTATTGTTTATTATGTATTATAACATTATTATTTGACCTATTATTTGCTTGCATTTTAGGGGTAGCCCATCTGCAATTTTCTTTACAATAGTTACCATCGTTGTCTATGCGGTCAATAGTCAAATGAGAAGCATAACCGTCTGGCATATTTTCTAGAAAACCACTAAATGTTTGCCATTTTTTGCAAAAGCTTATTCCTCTACCACCATATCTATGGTAATTTGGGCACTTTTGATTGGTACATCGTTGTTTTAAGTTTGCCCATATTCTATATAATCTTGTTTGGTATAACCTACTATCAAAATCTAAATTTTTTGTTCTGTGCTTATTATTTTTCATAGCACATGACCTACAATTACCACTAGTTTCTCCTTGATTTACAGACCAAATTGCGGCATGTGTAACAGTTCTATCTTGAAGGCAAGTTGGGCAAGTTAAAATATATTGTTTTGTAGGCATATTATTAAGTTTCAGTTGTTAGGTATAAATTTTGGGTTACCGCATCTGCAGCTTCAACTGTCCATTTAATAATTCCGTAAGGACTAAACGCATTAGAAGTATAAATAATATCATCTATTACCACCGCACTTCCCATCTTTGATTTGTCTCGATTAGCGTATTTGGTCCAGTTGTTTTGGTAAAGTAGGTGACAGACAAAAGTTGTGCCACTTGTTGCACTTGCCTCCACCACTTGTAAGTAAAAGCGTCTGTTTTCGTAGAACACTACTACTTTACTGTAGTTTTCGGTCTTGATTTTAGATAGAGTTTCCTTTAATGAATCAGAGATAACACTGTTGTTTACTCCAAGAATACCGATTTGCTGGTCTTTGTAGCCGATAGAACGGACTTCCTTGCCTGTAAAGAACCACACATCGTTTTCTACCCACGTTAAGGCTCTAATTGAACACGCCCCGTAGTTTTGAGACTGTGATTCTAGCTTTGGTACGACTTGGTCAAACACAAACGTCAATTTCCAGATACTGTCTTGTTTGAATATGAGTAAAGTACCGTAGTAATTGATAAGTCCGTTAATTCTATCTGTTCCTAGTGGTTTAATAACGTTTGTACCACTATAAGTGCTAGGAACCCCCGTGTTTGAGTAGTAAGCAGATAAAGGTTCAGCAGTTACCCCAGCAATAAACAGTCTATCTTCAAAGATTTGGAGGATATTACCCTTTGGCGCGCTCGCATACTCGGTAAATGTCGTGCCATTCCACTTAAAAAGGCTCTCTGCGCCGTTTCCTAGGTACAAGTCATCATTGTATACCTGATAGCCAAATTGCGCGTCAGAAGTGAACGTAGGGCTTCCTGCGATGTCATACCAGGCTCGGTCTTGGAACGAGTAGGTTTGTAGTTTGGTAGCTAAAGCTCGAATAAAGTAACTAACCCCGTTCTTTTTCTCGTAATAGAACAGTGAATGAGCTAAATCATCAGTCGCTAGTCCAGTAGGGATATAACCCGTGTCTTTAATTAGATAGCCTTCCTCATTGAAGTTCATGTTTATTGGTACGGAACGACCAGCAGAGTCGTCAACGTCTATCTCTTTGGTGAGATTATCTTTGGTTATAACAAATACGTCTTTAGAAAGTGGCATGGAAGTTATCGTTAATTAGTCTCTGTTCGGTGAAGAATGCCCCACCTCTTTGATTAGTTTCCTCATAAGTAGATTGTGCTTCTAGTCTATCCATCATCTCTTGCTTGAATAACCCACGGTAGAACTGCCCTAGGGTTTCATCTTGGAGGTCTTCATGGCAACGGTAAGTAGCACCATACACGATAGCTTCATGGAAAAAGTCATCAATAGTTGGATTGACCGCACTCGTGAGCGTAGCTGGTTTGATGTAGTACTTAATTGAGAGGCTTGGAGTAGTAGTTGGGTACACTTTAAGTGTCCCGTTTTCTACCGTTATAGCCCTGTCAAACTCCTCACGCTGGAAGTCTGCAATAGACACCTCGTTAAATGAGTTATTACTAGCGTCATAACCCTCACCATAGAGTGTTCCAAAGTCTGTTGGTAGTGTGCCTACGCCTGAAGTAAAGGTTACAGTTGCGGTTGTGATGTCTGAGTTAGGGTAGATACGTTTATATACGTCTTGATACGCTAGGTTCATGTAGCTGTATAAAGTAGCATCAGTAATAATCTCTCTCCCTGTTTCAAGGATTTTTCGTCTGATACTGTCTGCTATTTCGATAGATGTCATAATTTATTATTTAACCTATAAGCCCACCCACCGAAGTGAGTGAGCATAAGGTTAGACAGCGATTGTTCCACGCAACACTGCTCCTCGGTATCGGTTCCCTTCACACACTTTACGTCCGTACACCAATAGACCTTTACATGTAGACACGAATGAGTTCGGGTCGTTAGCTTGGTCAACAAATGATACTTTCATAATCTGTGCAGCGAAGTTGATGAAATCACGAGTACCAGCTAGGAACCAGTAACCTGTAGTGTTATTACCATCTACAAGTTCTGTGAACACAATGTTGAATCCTGATAGTTTACCGATAGCGATATTACCATCACGAGTAATTTCATTGTAGGCACGGTCAACTGCTGGAATAAACTCATTCGCTTGACGAATAATACCTTCAAGGAGAGCGTTTACTACCAACCATCGTGGTGCTGTTCGGTTCTTAGTAGCTTGTGAAAGCACAGTAGATACCTGAATCAAGTACTGTCCGATGTTTGTCTTATTAAGAGCAAGAGGGGTAGCTGCTTTGATTACATAAGTTGTAGCTGCCAATGCACCACCTGTGTACGCTACACCGTCCATATCAGTCACGGTGATTGATGTGGCAGAAGTGAAAGCAGTTACCAAGTAATACTTGTCAGTTGGGTGTCCAGTAATGCGGAGGAATCCACCAACCATAGCGGCAGTGAAAGTCGTACCTGTTCCAGTAACCACACCAGTAGTAGCAGCGATAGCAGCAGTACCAGTTGAGTAGTCAGTACCAACGGCGTTTAATCCGTGTACGTTCTTGCGTCCGTATGAAAGGATGTCAGTGTCGATAAGTTCACTCATGTCCATCTTAGCGTTTGCAGCATAGACGTTCATGGTGTCTACATCGTTCTGTAGCTTGTCAATATCGTCAACTACGAACTTAAAGTACTTGTACTGGTCAACAATCAAGTCTTCACTCGTTGGAGCGAGGTCTTGGGTAACCAATGACATACCTTTACTGTAGGTAGAAAGACTAATCTTCCCAGCAGTACGGATACGAACTCGGTCTCCTTCGTTTTTAATTTCACCCTCGTAATCAGTGTTAGTGATGAGTGGGTAAATTGTTTCATTGTAAATGAGTTTTACAAGTTTCAATGAGAACTTGGTTGGTGTGTTAGCAGCCAACATTGTTTGTGTATAAGCCATGTTAGGTTGTTAAACCTATTGCTTTAGAAATGTTTACTGTCTTCTTCGTATTCCTTAGATAGTTGAGCAAACTTAGTTGGGTTTGTTTGAGACATGTGGAGCCAATCTTCGAGTGAACGGCGCACGGCTGGTGTTTTTTCACCGCCAGTAGCTACGTCTATCTCTAATCGGTTCTCCTTACTTCGCTCCTCTGCCGCTCCGATTTCCTTTGCTTTATCAAAGAGGTAGATTTTAGCTACGTCTTGGAGGATTTCAGCAATGTTATCAGGGACATTATTTGGATTGAAGTAGTTTGCCTTAAACTCACTCGCTGTTGCTTTGATATCAGGGTACGTTTCGACTATGTTTGCAAACGCATCGTCCCACTTCTTTTCGTTATAGTTACTGCGAGCAAATGCAAAGGCTGGGTCTTTGTAGATTTCTGCCGTTACACTTTTCTTTACAGTATTAGTATACGCAAGTAGGTTGGCTTTAGCGTCTTCATCTAGGTCTGTGAAGCCAGGGTAGATTTCCTCAGAATAGGGTTGGTTATTAAAGTCTTGTGCTTCGTTTTTAGCTTGTAATTCAGCTTGAACGCGGTCTAGTTCATGTTTTAGGCGGATAGCTTCTTGAGCACTCGCAGTGAACTTTGACTTTGGCACCATTTCTTCTTGTTCCGTTCCTTGACTATCATCGGTAGGGTTGGCAATAGTTGCGTCCTCGTCTAATTCGTCAAATGAGTTTGGATTATTCATAGGTTTAGTGACCGTCCTTTTAAGGAGGGTTTGGTCGTAGTTATATTATATCACGCTTTTAACGTCACTTATTTAATTTCTTTTGGTTCCTCAATCCCTAGTTTAGCTAATGTCTTAGCGTCTAGTTCATCTTTAAAGTGACAAAGCACTGTAATGTCATCTTCTCCCCAGGTCTTCTTGGCTAGAACTTCCTCTAGGGTAGGAAATACTTTATTAGTGCCTTCAAATTCAATCATATTAGTTTAATTGGTTTTCTATTTGTCTAGTAATAACTTCCTGCTCGATTTTAGGTGAGTCGAGAAAGTTTTTAATCTGTCTGACCAAGTCTAGTTTTGCTTTGAGGAATATATCTTCACGTTCATTGAGCTTCACAGTGGTTAGTTTCACCATGCAGTCTTCTATTTGCAGGTTGAGGAAGTTTGATACATCATCGTCTGTGAGCTTGCGTCCTCGTAACGCGTCACTCCACGTTCGGTATGTTTCCCGTTCCTCCGGGGTGAGCTGGTCTATTGACGTAACTCCTAGTTTTGTAAGTAGCTTATCAAGCATATTAGTAGCCTACGCCCATACCGTTAGATGGTTTATAGCCTTTATCTCCGTACTGCTTCATAGTTGGTTTTGGTGGTCGTTTACTCATTACTGCGGGTCGGTTAGCTCGTTTGATAGCGTTCTCCATGTTTCTCCGTGGGTCGTCTTCGGTAATCTCCATCTTGATAAGTGGGTTAGCTTGCCACTTGCTGTTATCAAATCTTCGCATGTGTTCTGACATATTTATACGGTTACTGGTTCTTGTAATGGTTGCTCCATCTCTGCCATTGCTGGGTCTACAGGTGCTTGCATCTCTGCGTCAAGCACTTGTTGGATTTCGTCAGCCGTCCAGCCTAGGATTTCCAACTCTTTTTTCTTACTAATCTGCTGGGCTACTGGGTTATTGATGTATGAAGTCTTAACGTACTGTAGTTTCTTGAACTCTAGGTCGTTGTTGGCTTCTTTATCGGCTTTAATTTCGATTTTTACGTCATAGCCTTTAGGGTTTTGCCAATCAGTTGGGTAGATGTCTTTGCTGTATGTTTTGCCATCTCCACCTTTCTTGTAGAGTTTGAATACTCCACGAGCGTTAGCATTTAATAAGTCATACCAAATCATACCCACATCTTTCCAACACTGTTGGTACTGTTTGGCTACTACTTGGTTACGGCTTTGTGACTGTTGGAGGGACAATTGCACTTCACCAAGGGTTGTTCCGGCCTTTTCTTGTACTCCACGCTCGGTTGGTGTCTGAGCAATAGACGACTGAATCATGTTTTTAAGATACTCAATAGCGTTTTGCGTATCAGCAAGTGGCTGGATGTTCATTTGCTTAATCATCTCATCTGGGTTTCCATCTACGCCATACATACCAAACGGACGAGCTTCAAAAGCATTAGGTTTGAACTGTCCACCCTTAGTATTAAAGAAATACATACCAAAGTTACGGTAGGCACGGTTCTCCAAGTCTTGTGAGAAGTACATATTGACCACTTTGTTGACTGTTCGCACATTATCAGCCTTGCCATCGTTCCAGTAGTCGTTAATGTCTGGGTCACTTGACCATGATGGGATAGGTAGACGGGTAATACCAATAGCTTCTTCAAGAGGCTTGCAGTAGAGAACTACCGCGTCCATTGCAATGACAATTAAGTGACGCACAAAGCGTTTATCTTTGTCACTCCACATCATTTTGTATGAACGGGTGATTTCTACCATTACATCACTAGCCCGGTACTCATCAAAGTTAGATACACCGAGAGTTTCTAGCCGTTCTTTACGCATTTGGTCTTCCTCATCAGTATTAGAGGCAGCTAAAATGCCTCGTTTGGTATCGAGGTAGGCTTTTAATTGGTATTTAGCGGCAGTATCGTAGCTTTTATTAGCTAGTACGTTACGCAATGGGATGTAGATATGCTTGTGGTTGACGAAACTAGCAGTATCTATGTCAAACGGATTCACTCTAGGGTCAATATCAATGTCGTAGGGGTCAATAATATCGAGTTTTACCTGATTATCTTTCCAGTAAAGGAACTTAAATGACCGTCCTTGTAGTCCTACAATCTTTTTATCGAGGTTATCTTTTTGTCCGAGTTTTTCACTGTCACTAAAATACTGCCACATCTCGTTTACGATTAGCTCTTGGTCTTCATCACTCGCTTCACGTCCTCTCGATTCAAAGGTCAAGTCTGGGGTTTCGTCTATTTTACTAATCCACGTATCAACCGCTTCACGAATAATAGGGATATTTACAGTTTGACGTTGTGTAAGTCGGTTAGTTAAGACTTTATCACGGTATAAATAATAGTTTTCGTTCCACTGTTGCAGTCTCCGTTCTTTAAACGTCTTACTACTTTCTTTGTCGTATTTGTAGGCATCAATTATTAAAGAGTTTTCCATAGTTTCATAACATTATATCACGATTTAAAAGCCCCACTCGCTATTCATAGGTGCAACGCCTTGGGTTTGGGATGATACTGGGAAACGTGACACAGGCTCTGCTACTTGTAGTTGGTACTGGCAACTATCAATAACGTCGTCATGCTGTCCCCTGGGGAATACTCGCATTTCTTTTTGTAAATCAAGACATTCGTTCTCAATAAACACAATAGAACCACTCTCCCAACGAGGAATAAGCCCTCTAACCCGCGTTTCTTTAGCTGTTTGATTGTGGTTTAGTTCGGTAATGTGCATGAATATGCCTCGTTTACGCATCTCATCATCAAGAAACGGCTTAATAGCTTGTAGGTAGATAGTCTTTTCAATACCGATAGTGTCCGGTGATAGTGATTTCCACACTGTAAAAAGAAAATCAATAAGCTCTTTGGGGTTAAACCGTACCCGAAACGACTTTAAGTGCCATTTATTCTCTACGTTCACATAGTTGATAGTCACTCCCGTATAGTCAGCACTGTCAGACTTTGAGATAGCAGTATCAATTGTCACAAAGCGTCTAGTGTTCATACGGTCTACTTCCTGTTGAGTAATGGTACTCTCGTATTCTTTTTTAAACTCAGACAATGATTCATCGACAGGCTGGTTCATCATCTCGTATGAGTACACAAGCGAGCCTAGCTGTCTTTGTTTGTCTTGAATTGATACTTTACCACTAGCTTCTGCCTCTACATCGGTTAAAGCATACTTAGCAGGCCATGCTGGTTGTCCACCAATCACCACAGGTACGTTTCTGATGCGTAGTTTATGGTCATCTTTGGCTCTGTCCATTAAAAATTGGATGTTACCAGCCTCCGTAATGTAGTTTCCAAGGTATAAAATGTTCCCATTTGGTGCCATACCAGCTAATGCTTCACTAATATGCTCTCGGACTTGCTTCGTATAAGCCTCACTATCCTTAGTCTTATTGGTTTCAATATCGTCTGCAATAAGTAAATCAGGTCGTTGGTCTAAGTGAATACGACCTCGCACACTCTCTTGGGTACTGTGGGCTTCCACACGGATACCGTTTTCAGTCACGAAGTTGTTAATGCGGTTTTGTTTAATATCTTCTATGCCTCTACGTTTACTAAACAAAGTAGGGAAGTCTGCGTTAAGTTTCTTATTGTTTGTTAGTTCAAACGCTACATCAAATAAAATACGTTCAGCGTTTTCTTTATCAAAAGCATCTACGTTAATGTATTTCTTTTTCTTATAGGCAATACACCAAATAATAAACAGTTTAGCTAGTGTAGTCTTAGCACTTTCACGGTACATAATCCACGCACACTCTCTAATCTTGCCATCTAGCAGGTCATGGAGGTCTTGCACCATGTCGTAATGGTAGGGAGCAAGCTGATATTTAAAGTAATTACTGAAATAATAGATAGCAAATAGCCCAAAAGATTGCTCGCATAGGAACTTTCGTTCATCTACTGTACCGTCTATACATTTTTTAAGAGCTTCTGTTGTCATTTAAGAGGGCAAGTAATGCGGATTGTTCATCTTGTGTGAACTTTCTATCTATATTCATATTCAGTGATGCACTTTTCTCTGGAGCATAACTACCTTTCAGTTTATAAGCTAAATCAAGTCCTTTTGACACTGCCTGTACGTCTATTTCATCTCCAGACATCTTGTTAAGCAAAGCTAAGTGCTTGATTGTTAATAGTTCATCAGGTAAAGCGTCTGCAATAGCTTCTTTTACCTTTGGGTCATCTAGTAATTCACTAGCAAAAGCTCGTGCTGAACGGTCATCTTTTACATCGTAGTTTCTTTTGACTGCAAGTGAACCTATCCCTGTTTCTATGTAGTCTTTTACAAAACCTTTTCTTTTAGGTGTCAGTGTTCGTGCCATTTACTTACGCTTTTTAGCTTTTGTTACGTTCTTCCCTCGCTTTGGCTTCATCATACCTAGTCCTAAATCATCTGGGAGGGCGATAGTGTCTCCGGTTTTCTTTTTCTGTTCTATATCGTGCTGGGTAATCATGGTAATAACCATCTTTTGTATCTCTTTTTTAAAGGTTACGTTGTTAGACATGAGCCAGGTGGCACTTATCTTTTCGTATTTTGGTTGTGGTAATCCGTCTTCTGTGAGCTTTGGGTTGTTATCATCGTCAAGCATAACCTCTCCGTGGTCGAGGAATACATCAGTGAAGCCAGCGACTACTTTTATCTTGTCATCTGTTTCTACGTCTTGAATAGTAATACGGATTGATTGTATTTTCATAGTATATAAATAATACCACACTTTTTATGCACCGCTCGGTGGCTCGAACACCAGTATCTGTACCCATATCGGCTTCATCCTTTCAAGGGACTAGGCGCTGGAGAATTGTTATTAATTCACAAGGTATTTATCAAAAAGGTATT
>LNFM01006709.1_pt1 | contig 18717 bp, 13 predicted proteins | sample 596031 | NCBI WGS metagenome assembly LNFM01 (sample SAMN04254537, study PRJNA301005) | activated carbon metagenome | isolation source: dual media filters at the Ann Arbor, Michigan drinking water treatment plant | place: USA: Ann Arbor | reverse complement strand
GGCGGCGGGGGACGCATGCCCTTCACGGTCGGGAAGGAGTACGCGCCGGCGTAGAACGTCTTCGCATCCAGGCCGAGCTCGCGGAGCATCTCCTCCGAGGGGCGCACGGGACGAGCACACTCGTAGCAGGGCCGACGTACGAGGCGCTGGGCGAGCAGACCGACGAGCGACGACGCCACGAGGAAGGGCTCGATGCCCATGTCGACGAGGCGGGTCACGCCACCGGCGGCGTCGTTCGTGTGCACGGTGGAGAGCACGAGGTGACCGGTGAGCGAGGCGGTGATGGCCACCTCGGCCGTCTCGCGGTCGCGGATCTCGCCGACCATGATGACGTCCGGGTCATGCCGGAGGAACGAGCGCAGACCCGACGCGAACGTCAGGTCGATCTTCGAGTTCACCTGCGTCTGCGAGATGCCCTCGAGCTGATACTCGACCGGATCCTCGACGGTCAGGATGTTGAGGTCGGGTGAGTTGATCTCGGAGATGCAGGCGTAGAGCGTCGTCGTCTTGCCCGAGCCCGTGGGACCGGTGACGAGCAAGATGCCGTGCGGCCGCTTGATGATGGAGCGGATCAGCTCGAGGTGGTCCGTCGCGAAGCCGATGTCGGCGAGTCCCAGCAACACGGAGCTGCGGTCGAGGAGACGAATGGTGATGCGCTCGCCGCCAGCCGTGGGCGCGGTCGCGACACGCATATCGACGTCCTTGCCGGCCATCTTGCGGCGGATGCGCCCGTCCTGCGGCAGGCGCTTCTCGGCGATGTTCAGGCCGGCCATGATCTTCACGCGGGCCGCGATCGAGTTCATGAACTTCTTCGGCGCGCGCTTCTGCTCGCGGAGCACGCCGTCGATGCGGTAGCGGACGACGACCTCGCGCTCGCCCGGCTCGATGTGAATATCGCTGGCGCGCTCGCGGGCGGCCTGGAACATGAGCGAGTTGACCCAGCGAATGATCGGCGCCTCGTCGTTGGCGTCGAGCATGTCGACGAGCTCTTCGGAGGCGAATTCTTCGCCGTCGTCGTCTTCCTTCTTCGAGTCCTTCGACTCCAGCTCGTGCGTCCCGCGGATGCGGGTGTACGTCTTGTTGATGTGATCGGTGATGCGGGCGGCCGACGAGATGACCGGCTCGACGGGCTCGCCGAGCAGCACGCCGACGGCGTCGATCACCTCGACCGCATCCGGATCCGCGACCGCGATCATGACGCGCCCCGAGCCATCACGGCCCAGGGGCAGCACGAGGCGCTGGCGCGCGAAGTTGATGGGCAACTTCTCGATCAATTCGAGGGGAATCTGATCCGCCCCCGGCAAGTCCCGCAGGTAGGGCATCTCGGATTGGAGCGAGAGCGCGAGCGCGAGCTGGTCCTCATCGCACAGCTTCGTGCGAACGAGCACCTCGCCGAGGAGCCCGCCTTCTTCGCGCTGCCGCAGGAGCGCCTTCTCGATCGCCTCCGGGGCCACGCCGCAACGGGCGACGAGGATCTCTCCGATCAGAGGCGGCAGCGGGCTCATCGCGAGCATGGGCGCACGCCCGTGCTCAGCGACGCCGAAGGGTGGAGCGGAGTGATCGCCCACCATTACTTCGGCGTCCCTCCGGAAGCCGGCGGGCCATCGGGCGAGTCGATCGTCGAGGGCGCGTATTCGATCGGGCCCTCGGTCACGCTCTGGCGGTTCCCCATCGCCCGCAGCACCTCCTGGTCCTGCTCGACGGCCATGACCGTGCGGTTGATCTCCTCGATCAGACCGCGCTTGCGGCGGTAGTCGATCTTCGGCTGGTACTTGAGCTCGTTCAGGGTCGTGAACGACCGCACGAACTCCTCGCGCTCGCGGATCTTGCGCTCGCGAATCGCCTGGAGGTCGAGCTGGTCTTTGATGATGTAGGGCGTCAGCAAGATGAGGAGGTTCGTCTTGCGCTTCGTCTTCGTCTGGTACTTGAAGAGGTAGCCCAGGATCGGGATATCGCCCAGGAGCGGCACCTTGGCCACGCTGTAGATCTCGCGCTCCTGGATGAGGCCACCGATGACGACGCTCTGCTGGTCGTTCACGACGACCTGCGTCTTCAGGCGGCGCTCCGTCCACGTGGGACCGAGCTCGGGGTCGCTGCCGCCCTGGTCCTTGATCTCCTGGAGGATCTCGAGGCGCACGGCGTCGTTGCTGGAGATGTGGGGCGTGACCTCGAGCGAGAGGTTCAGCTTCTCGCGCTGGATGTTCTGACCGATGGCGCCCGCGGGGAGCCCGCCGCCCGCGCCCGGCAGCCCGATGCCGCCGAAGGAGAGGCCGGCGCGGTAGGGAATGTTGTTACCGACGGAGAACTCGGACTTCTCGTTGTCGATCGCGATCATGTGCGGCGCCGACAGGATGTTCGTGTTGTCCTGCGTCGCGAGCGCCTGGAAGAGGATGCCGTAGCTCGGGATGCTGACGCCGAGCACGGCCTCCGAACCGGGGAGCTCCTTGCCGATGAGGCCACCGATGAGACCGGTCGCGGAGATGAGCGTGGTGAGGTCGAGCGACCGGAGATTCGGGGTCTGGACGCCACCGACGATGACATCGCCGTTGTTGATGGGAAGCCCACCGTGCGCGCTCGTACCGAGGCGCGTCTCCTTCTGGAGCTGAACCTCGAGAATGAGCGCCTCGATGAAGATCTGGCGGCGCGGCTGGTCGAGCTTGCGGATGACGTCCTTCAGCGCGATGTAGTCGCGGCCCGAGCTCGTCACGAGGAGCGCGTTCGTGGCCTTGTCGCCGATGACGCGGACCTGACCCTCGAGCGAGGTGCTGTCGAGCGGGCCCGCCGCGGGCGTCCGCGGCTGCACGTTCGCCTGGGCCTGACCGCGGGGCCCCTGCCCCGTCTGACCCTGCTGCTGCTGACCGAGCGCGTTGTTGAGCGTGGTCGCGAGGTCCTCGGCGAGCGCGTTCTGCAGCGGATAGATGTTGATGGCGGCGCCGCCCTCGGTCTCGAGCGAGATGTCGAGACGTGCGACGAGGGCCTTCACCCGGTAGTAGCCAGCCTCGCTCGACACGACGATGAGCGTGTTCGTGCGGTCGTCGACGAGGATCTTGCTCGGCACGGCGTCGGAGACTTCATCCGCCGCGGGCGCGCCCGCATTCCCCCCCGCCGGCGCCTGGTTGTTGCGACCACGCGGTGGCGTCGGAGCGCCCCCGGCCGGGGCGGCGCCCGCGGTGATACCGAGCACCTCGTTGAGCTTCGCGGCGATCTGCGTCGCGTCGGCGAACTTCACCGGCAACGTGTAGATGCCGTCGCCCGCGCCGGGGACATCGAGCGCGCGGGCCAGGGCCATCATGTCGCGGACCTGGCTGCCGTAGTCGGTGATGATGATGAGGTTGCCGGTGACGGAGACGTTACCGGCCGTCGAGCGGATCGCGTCGAGCGCCTGGCGCATCGTCTCGACCGGCGTGTGGGTCGGCCGGAGGATGTAGCGGACGATCTGGTCGTTGTTCGGCGGCGCGCCCTTCGTGTACAGCGGCAGCGTCTCGCTCTTCGCGTTCGGCGCGTCGACGATGCGGAGGACGTTGCCCTTCGGCACGACCGTGAGCCCCATCGCCGACATCGCGGAGAGGAACAGGTTGTAGGCCTCGGTGTGGCTCATCGCGACCGGCGCGATGACCGTGATCTTCTTGCCGCTCGAGACGATGCGCGGGTCGTACTGGAAGTTCTTGCAGGTGAAGGTCATCGCCCAGTTGATGAGCTCCTTCACCTCCGTCTCGGGCTTGAACGTGACGCTGATGTTGCCCGTGCGCTTCTTGCAGTTGTAGAGCGGGTCGTCGGCCGGATCGGCCGGCTTGGCCGGATCCGTCGTCGTCGTCGTCGGTTGCGCGGAAACCAGAGACGCCGGGACCGCGAGCGCGACCAGGAGAACGGAAGAGAGGACTTGCTTCATCATGGTCAGTGTTCGCTTGCCTTCGGGGTCATCACTTGATCGAGTACTTCAGGGTCACGGGCTTGCCGCGGCGGGTGACTTCGAGCTCGAGGTTCGTGGCCTCGCGCAGCTTGGTGTAGACCTCGAGGGCCTTGTCTGCGGTGGTGAGCTCGAAGCCGTTGATGGCGGTGAGGGTGTCGCCGTTCGAGAGCCCGAGCTTCGCGAACACGCTGCTCGGACGGATCGCGTAGAGCTTGAAGCCCTCCGCCTTGCCGTTCTTCATCGCGGGGACGATGCGGGCCCCCTTCGCGAGCGCCATCGGATTCTCGAGGGCCTTGTCGACGAGCGACTTGTCGATCTCGAACGTGGTGTCGTCGATCTTCTTGATCCCGGACTCGACCGACGACGCGAGGTCGTCCTTGTTCTCGTCCTTCTTCTCGGGCTCGGCGACGGCGACGACGGGCGGCGGGGCCACGGCGCCATCGATGACCAGTCGCTCGGTGTGACCGTTGTGCATGAAGTCGACGTACTTGTAGCGGATGGCGATGATCTTGCCGGTCGCGCCGGGCAGCGTGTCGTCGATGCCGTACGAGCCCGCCGCCTGGGTGGCCGTGTTCGCGACGCTCGCGTAGGACGACTTGTCGGTGGCGCCGACGCTCGTCGCGAGGAGCTGGAGCGGCAGCGACGTGATGACGACCCCCGAGGAGTCGGTCGTGGTGTTCGTCGACTCCGCGGGCGTGGGCGGGGCACAGTCGGAGCAGAAGATGTTGCGCGCCTGGAGCGGCGTGCCCGACTTGTCCCGCGTGGGCGTGGTGTCCGTCTGCGCTACCTGGGTGATCGGGGTGATCTTCGGCCCCGTGGTCGAATCGCCGAGGAACTTGGCCGTCACGATCGAGCCCGTCGCCTTGGCGGCGAACACGGCGCAGATCACGACGGTCAGCGCACCGACGACCCAGAAGTTCCGCTTGATGAGATCCTGCATTTACTCTTTCACCTGGCCCTGGCCCTGGCCCTCGATCCCTGGGACCTCGGTCCCTTCGTCGTCGAGGGAATCGTCACCTTCCGAACCATCAGCGAGCCGCCGATAGATCGTACGCGTGGCGATGCCGAGCAACTTTGCGGTCAGGCGCTTGTCGCCGCGGGTGTGGCGCAGCGTCTCGTGAATGACGCGCATCTCGATCTCCGCGAGCGGCATGCCGATCGGGAAGGTCAGCGCGGACGCCGATGCCGTCCCGGGCGTGGCCTCGCGGATCTCGCGGGGCAGCGCGTCCTCGTCGAGCACGGGTTGACCGGCGCGCGTGAGCACGACAGCCCGTTCGATCGCGTTCTCGAGCTCGCGCACGTTTCCGGGCCAACCATACTCGGTGAGCCGCTCGCTCGCCTTCGGGGACAGGCCCGAGATGCCCTTGCCGTTCTTCTCGGCGTAGACCTGGACGAAGTGCTGGGCGAGCAGCGTGATGTCGTCGCGGCGGTCGCGGAGCGGCGGCACGCCGACGTTGATGACGTTCAGGCGGTAGAAGAGGTCCTCGCGGAACCGGCCGGCCTTGACTTCCTCGGCGAGGTTCACGTTCGTGGCCGCCACGACGCGCACGTCGATGCGGCGGGGCTTGCCGCTGCTGCCGAGGCGCTCGATCTCCCCCTCCTGGAGCACGCGGAGCAGCTTCACCTGCACGTGGCGCGAGATCTCGCCGATCTCGTCGAGGAACAGCGTCCCGCCGTGGGCCGCTTCGAACCGCCCGTCCCGCGCCTGGGATGCCCCGGTGAACGCGCCCTTCTCGTAGCCGAAGAGCTCGGCCTCGAGGATCGACTCGGGGATCGCCGCGCAGTTGACGGCGATGAACGGGTTCTTCGCCCGTGTGCTGTTGTCGTGGACCGCGCGGGCGAGCAACTCCTTGCCCGTGCCGCTCTCGCCGAGGAGCAGGACGGTCGCCTCGCTCGGAGCGGCCTGCATGACGATGTCCATCGTGCGGCGCCACGCGAGCGACGTGCCGATGATCGACTTGCGGCGCTTCTCGGAGAGCTGGGCCTTCAGGGTGCGGTTCTCGACGAGGAGCGACTGCTTCTCGAGCGCGTTGCGAACGATCCGGACCACGTGCGCGCGCTTGAGCGGCTTCGTGACGAAGTCGTATGCGCCTTCCTTCATCGCGTCGACGGCGGTCTCGACGGTCCCGTACGCCGTCATCAGCACGACCTCGGTCTCGGGCGCGATGGTCTTCGCCGCGCGGAGCAGGTCCATGCCGCTCGTCTGCGGCATCATGAGGTCGGTGAGCAGCACTCCGATGCGGTGCTTCCGCAGGAGGTCGAGGCCGGTCTGGCCATCGGTCGCGGTGAGGACGTTCAGGCCCTCGCGGCGGAAGATCTTGGACAGGGACTCGACGATCGGCCCCTCGTCGTCACCGACAAGCACGATGCCGCTGTCGGCGCTCGCCTTGAGCAGCGAGGGCTCGTCGGGAGCCGTTGTAGGTGAGCCCGCTCCCCCATCGACCTGGGCAGCGGCGTACCGGCGAAACGGCTGGTTCCACATGCGGTTCCCTCATTAACAAGGGACGGGCCAGCTCTGTTCCGTCTAACTAGCTGAACTTACAGCCTTCAGTGCCAACGGGGACACGGTCGGCGTGCCACATTGTCAGCGTGGCAACGCCCCACTGACACGGTGTCAGCGACGGCAGACGAGGTCGCCCGGGAACATCACCCGGAGCTGCGGAATCTTGTGCGTCCGGTCGAGCTTGGCGGTCTGCTGCCCGCCGATCCACTGGGGCTTCGAGCAGTCCACCTGGGTGGGGCCGTTGGACTTGCAGACGCCGACCTGGATGGTCCACTCCTGGTCGAGCTCGCCGGGAGGAACCGTGAGGCTGAAGAGGTTCGCGGCGCGGGTCGACGTGCCCGGCCGACCGCCCCCGAAGGCCTGCTGGTGGTACCAGTCGTCGCCGCTGATCTTGATCGCGATCATCGGGTCGAGCACGCCGTCCATGCATGGCGCCCCCACCAGCTCGACGTCGATCATGTGATCTCGGCCATCGAAGAAGCGCTCCTTGATCGTAAAGCCCACGACCACCGCGCCCACGAGACCACCTGCCAGCAGCACCATCCGAAGCGTCGAGCTCTTTGCCATGCGCAGCTCGTAGCGCTGCCCACTCGCACGTACCAAGCAAATCTCGCGGCTGGCGCGAAGTGCCCGCGTTATGTCGCGATCAGTGCACCTTGAACGTCGTCGTCGCGGCGGGCTTGCCGCGCGCGATGGTGAGCGTGCCGCCGCCGGGCAGCTCGACCGTGCCGTCGCCAGTGACGGTGCCGGTGGCGACCCCGTCCGTGACCGTCAGCGTGATCGCGGCGCCGTTGAACATCGCCGTCGTCGGCGGTGCGAGGCCCTCGGGGCGACCGGCCCAGGCCCAGTCGGGCGTGCCGACGATGCCGGTCTCGTGATGCCACTGCCCGTACTGCGCCTTCGCGGGCGTACCCGGCCACAGCCACAGCTCCCGATCGTCACCGACATCCTCGAGCGTGGTCGTCGTCGCATGGTCCGTCGGCAGCACGGTCGTGAGGCCGTCGGGGAAGAGCACGAGCAGCGTGCCCGCGGGCACGAACGCGGGGATCTCGGTGCGGGCCGCCGTCGCCGTGATGGTGCCCGAGACCGCCGCGCCTCCGAGGAGCGGATACCAGGTCCCGGCCGGCAGCTTCACCTCGCGCGACGTCGCGCCCTCCGCGAGCACGGGCGCGACGAGGATCCGATCGCCGAGGAGATACTCGTCGACGGACGTCCAGCCCCAGTCCTCGTCCGGATAGTCGAGCGCGATCATGCGGAACAGCGGCGCGCCGGTCGCCTCGTACTCCCCGATCGAGCCCCAGAGATAGCTCGCGAGCTGCATGTGGAGGCGCGTCCACCGGCGGAAGTGCGCGACGGTGCCGGCGTTCGCGAACCACTGGACGTTGCGGATGATCTCGCGACCGTGGTGTGTGCGCATGACGGGGGACAGCGCGCCAAACGTGGTCCAGCGATAGAACAGCTCCTCGCTCGTCGGCACCGTGTTCTGGCTCATGTAGCCACCGATGTCGTGCCCGAAGTACGGAAAGCCTGTCACGCCGAGGCCGAGGCCGATGGGCACGACCGAGGGCATGCCGTCACCCTCGGTGAAGTCGGTCTGCTGGTCGCCGGCCCACACGACCTGCACGTATTTCTGGCTGTGCAGCCACGCCGCGCGCATGAAGTAGATGGGGGCAGGCCGGCCGCTGATCGGCGTCGCGAATAGCTCCTGGTTGAGCTTCGCCCAGTCGACCGGATAGCGGTTATGCACGGCGAGGGCATCCTCTCCCGAGGCGAGCTTCGCGTCGGTGGGCAGCCACTCGGCGAAGTCCGCCATCCATCCATCGGCACCGAGCGGGATCCCCTCGGCCATGACGGCCTTGGCCCACGTCACGGCCGCGGGGTTCGAGAGGTCGAGCATCGTGGTGTCGGTGAACTTCACCCCGGTGAACTCGTACGCCGAGCCATCCGCGTTCTTGATGCCGTAGCCGCCGGCGATGGCCTCGTCGTAGACGTCGGCCGTCGTGTCGATGAAGGTGTTGTGATACGTGTGGAACGCGTAGCCGAGGTCGTGGAGATCGTCGGCGACGGCCTCGAAGTCGGGATACAGATCACGATCGACGCGCCAGTCCTCGTGAAGCGCGTACCCGGTGGCCACGGTCTGCTCGCCGCCGCGCCAGTCCTCGGTCCAGATGACCGACGCGGCGATGCCCTCGGTGCGGAGGCGGTTCGCGATGCTGCGCACGTTCTCCGAGCCGAGCAGCGCATCGATCCAGGGTGCGAAGATCGAGAGCGGGGGGCGCGCCGGCTTGCCGAGCCACGTCAGCATCTGGCCCATCGCATCCCGCGCGGCCGGACCGGGCTCGCCGTCGCCGACAAAGAGGTGATAACTGGGCGTGGGATCCCACGACTCGTAGCGCGCGGTGTCGCCTGCTTCCTTGCCGAGGTCGAAGATGGCGCGCGCATCGGTGTCGAGCACGAGCGCGTAGCCGCGCGACGAGATCACGATCGGCATCGGCGTGTGCGTCGAGTGCTGACGCCCCTCGAGGATCCACGGCCCCGAGTAGTCGAAGTTATCGATCTTGCGCTTGGTGATGCCGTCCTCCTGCACCCACAGCGGTATGTGCTCGCCACGGTGGTCGACGGTGAAGGACATCCCTCCGGTCCCGATCAGGTGCTCGTCGGGTCCCAGGCTCGCCGCGAGCTGCGTGCGCTGGGCCTCCGTGTCGAGATCGATGCGGACGTGCAGGTCACCTTCGAACACGAGTGCGCCCGTGCCGACGACCGTCTCGCCCGATCGCAACGTGAAGGTCGCGCCCTCGGCCGTCGCGGCGACGCCGGAGAGATTATCGATCGCCTGCCACACCTCGGCCTCGCGCCGATGGTCGAAGAGGTACGAGCCGAAGCTCATCTGGATGTCGACGGCGATGGAGCCGGTGGCGCCGAAACCGTGCGGAGGTCCCTCCTCGCGCGTGCCGGCCCCCGTGCGGGTCGCCCAGATCTCCGTCCCATCGCGCAGGATGCGAATCCCCGCCGGTGACGGGGTGATCTCGGCGGTGAGGCGGCCGCGCTCGACGACGACCGGCTCGGGATCATCACCGCATGCGACGAGTACAACGACGAGGAGCGCTGCGGCCTTCACGGCCTCAGGGTAGCAGGAGCGCTACCAGGCCTGACGGGTGATCGTGACCTTCATGGTCACGGGCGTGTTCGGGCGGTCACTGGAGGCGGGGACGTTCTCGATCTGCGACACGAGCTCGACCTCTTTGCAACGGCCAAAAATAGTGTGCTTGCCGTTCAGGTGCCTCGGCGAGCCCGACGTCACGAAGAACTGGCTGCCGTTCGAGACGGGCCGACCGGTGTTGGCCATCGCGAGCGTCCCCGGCTCCATCTTCTCGGAGTCGTCGATCTCGTCCTCGAAGGCATAGCCCGGCCCGCCCATGCCGGTGCCCTCGATGTCGCCACCCTGGATCATGAAGCCGGGGATGACGCGGTGAAAGATCTGCCCGTCGTAGTACGGCGTGCCGATCACCTTCGCGCCCGTCTTCGGATCGGTATACGGCTTCTTCCCCGTGGCGAGCCCGACGAAGTTCGCGACGGTCATCGGCGCCTTCGCGTCGAGCAGCCGGCAGTGGATGGTGCCGAGCGGCGTCTCGATGTTCGCCGTGAGCTGACCGTCGCCCTTGATGTCCTTCGTGTACTCCGCGAGGTCGCTCGCGACCGGTGCGCGCACCGCATCCATCGGCGCCTTGCCCGTCTTCACGGGCTGCGGCTGACCGTCGCCCTTCTTGTGCTCGCAGGCGGTCGTCGTCGCGATCAGTACGAATGCGTAGGCGAGAGTTCGCATGCCGCGAACCATACATTTCAACCGCGCGACCAGAAACCGATCGAGAGGCCGATGTTGCGGTAGCGAGGGGCGAGGTCGGCGGTGCCCGAGACGCGCACGCGGCGGGGGCCCCAGAAGCGGAAGTTCAGGACGCCGATATCCATGCCGACGGTGGCGTGGAGGCGCCCGCTCACGTCGTCGAACCGCGAGGGTTCCCAGTACGTACCGGCGCGGAGCTTCAGCCGCCCCGGGATGACCTCGGTATCGACGCCGAAGCGGAGCGAGACATCGGTGTTGCTGCCCGAGCGCTGGAGTTGCTGCATCCCGAATGCCTCGATGCCGAACCCGTTGCGCGTGGGGCCGGTGACGACGACATCAGCGGCGAAGGTGAGCGAGCGCTCGTCGCGGAACGGCGTGAGCACGACGGAGTTCCAGGGCGTGGGGCCGATGCGGTACGCGATGCCACCGACGAGGCGACCGGCGGACTCGACCTTCTCGGGAAGGATGTAGCCGTTGCAGTCCATCGGATCGCAAGAGCTCGTCTCGACATCGCCCCCCAGGATGGGCGACTCGACGGCGGCGGCGACGCGGACGTTGCGCTGCCTCGGCACCCACGTGAGCCCGACGATCGCGCCGCTTCCCCCCATCGCGAAGAGCTCGGCGTCGGGGTCCTGGTTACGATTGGTGATCCCGAAGCGAAGCTGCTGGATGCCTGCACCGATCGCGAGGTCCGCCGACGAGAACCAGCGCGAGAGCACGAGCTTGCCGCGGAAGGCCTCGGCGTCGAGGTCCGGCTCGCTGCCGATGACCGGGGCGGTCTGGGCGGTCACCGTCGCGGCGATCGCCCAGTGGTTGTAGCGAAACGACAGGCCGCCGGTCACGAACGAAGCACCACCGTCTTCGGAGGTGACGCCGTTGTTGTCGTAGTCCGACGACAAGGTCGCGGTCAGAGCGTCGAGGTGATAGTCCCAGCTCCACGAGCCACGGTCGGTGGTGTTGCGGATCACGGGCGCGGACGCGTTGATGAGCGTGCCGGCCGAGCCCGTGATGTAGGCCGCCCCCGCGCCGCCCATGCCGACCTGGGTGGTGTTTCCGAGCGCGACCCCATCGTAGAAGTCGATCGCGAAGTTGCGGTCGGCGATGGGTTGGGCGCTGGCGGTGCCGGCAATGCACAGCAGCAGTGCCACGAGCGTGGGCATGCACCTCCGGGGCACACCCAATCATAGGCTATTCTCGCCGACGATGGCTGGCCCCACGGTGCCCGAGTCTCCGGCGAGCCGGGCTCGCGCGGACGACGACGAGGATCGCGCGGGCGCGAGCCGAACCGCTGCCGACGGGCAGCGTGGGGACATCGACGATGATGTCGGTCCCGTGTCGGCGGCCGTCCGCAAGGAGCCCGCCCCGCCGGTGTTGCCGCCGGGTGCCACCGCGCGTGACGACGATCGCGGCGTGCCGATGCGCGACTCGCAGCGTGCGGTGTCCCTCGCCGCCCTGCCCTTTCGCCGCCGGTTCGCGCTGCCCGGGGTGGTGCTAGGGCTCGCGGAGATCGTGGTCGTTGGCTGGTCGCTGTGGGTCGCGTTCGACTTCGACAAGCTCCCGACAGACACGTTGATGCGGACGGCGCTGCCCGTCGGCATTGGCGCGGCGATCATCTGGATCGTCGCGATCCTCGTCTGGTTGTCGCCGCTCTACGTGGCGGTGGCGGCGCGGCGCAAGGGCGAGCGCGTGCCGAAGGACGAGGCCGCGCGGGCGTATCGCGTGACGTTGAAGGGGCCGGTGCGCGTGCTGCTCCTGCGCACGGGGCTCTGGGCGGGTGCGACCGCGCTGACCGGTGTGTTCCTCCACGTCTACGAGAACTGGCCGTGGGCCCACGTGGCGGAGCTCTCCGCGATGGCGAGTGTGCTCGCCTACTCCGTCTCGTGCGTCCGTGCACTGTGGTGGGCCGAGATCCTCGGCGCAGTGCGCATCCGGCTGTTCGCGGCCGGGTCGCCGCTGCGCAAGTTCGACGACAGCCATTACCGCCGCTTCCTGCTCGTCGCGATGATCGTGGCGGGCGGCGTGCTCGCGGCGCAGTCTGCCTTCGCCTTCTACTTCGTCCCGATCACGTTTCCGCAGTTCCTGCAGCTCGTGACCTTCATGCCGATCGCGGCGCTGCTGGGCGTGGCGGCGTGGGCCGTGTTCGCGCGGGTGCTCACCCGCGATCTGCGGAAGTACCTCGCGGTCTCGCGCGGCGAGGGCCAGGGGCTCGATGGGGGCCCGTCGGCGAGTGACGTGTATCGGGGTGCGCAGGCCCTGCCATATCGCCTGGCCCTGCTGACGCTGTCGGTGTGGTTCGTGATCGCCATCGCCGGCGCGCTCGTCGCGCGGTTCCACCTCGGCTTCGATGTGGACGACACGATCATCCTCACGGTCGCGATGGCGATCCTCGCGATGGCGGGCGCGATCTACGAACAGCTCTGGCACCGCGACGTGCTGCGGCCCCTGCTCGCACACTTGACCCAGCGCTACCGCGTGCCGGTGCGGTCGATCGCGCCGTCGCTATCGCTGCGCAGCAAGCTCCTGCTGTCGTTCGGTGGCGTCGTGCTGCTCGCGTGCGGCATGGCGCTCCTGTGGGGCTTCGTCCAGTACAAGAACCTCGCGAACGACGCCGCCGGCCGGCAGTCGCGGGTCGGTCTCGCATGGCTCGCCTCGCAGGTGCAGACGGATGTGGCGGCCGAGACGTCGGCGCCGACGCCCGAGCGCGTGCGCGCGTCGATGCGCAAGCTCGCGGCCGCCGCCCCCGAAGCTCCTGTCATGTACTACCTCGACGATGCGGGCGAGCTGCTCGGCGTCGGTGGTGGAGTCGAGGGCGCGCCGCCCTTGCCCTGGTACGTCGTGCGGCAGCTCGCGAAGTCGAAGGCGGACCTCGTCGGGATCCGCGACGCCAAGCTGACCGGCCGCGCGAACCGGCTGGTCGTCACCTGGCACGGCGCGCCATATAGCCTGGGTTCCGTCGCGGTCTTCTACCCGTCGTACCGAGGGCGTGGGGAGTCGATGGTGCGGCCACTGAAGGAGCTCCTGGTCTTCTTCGTCGTCCTGTTCGTGGCCTGCGCGGGCATCGTCGCGTTCACCGTCGCGCAGTTCATGGCGCCGATTCGCCGGCTCGAGCAGCGGGCCGATGCGATGGCCCGCGGCGAGCTTGCCGATCCGGTGGCCTCCGGTGGCGAGGGCGACGAGATCGGCCGCCTGACCCTCGCTCTCGAGGAGATGCGACGGGCCCTGCGCGACAAGCTGCGGTCCACCGAGGAAGTGAACCTCGACCTCGAGCGCGCGGTGCAGATGCGTACCGCCGACCTCGCGCGCAAGAACCGCGAGCTCGCCGAGGCGCTCGACAAGCTGACGCGCGCCCAAGAGCAACTGGTCCGCTCCGAGAAGCTCGCATCGATCGGTCAGCTCGTGGCTGGCATCGCCCACGAGATCAACAACCCGGTCAACGCCATCGTGAACACCGTCGGTCCGCTCGAGGAGGCCGTGAACGACATCGACAGTCCCGATGCGACGACGCGTAGCGATGCGGCCAAGGACGTGCGCGACATGGTGCGCGTGGTGCAGCGCGGCGCCCAGCGCACGAAGGCCATCGTCACCGCGCTCCACAACTACTCGCGCACCGACGACGAGAGCGTCGTGGACTTCGATCTCGATCGCTCGATCGACGACTCCCTCGAGCTCCTCCGGCACCTGCTGAAAGGCCACGTCGACGTCACGAAGAAGTACGGCGATGTCGGCCGGGTGCGCGGGCACGCCGGTCAGATCAACCAGGTGTTCATGAACCTCCTGACCAATGCGGCTCAGGCGGTGAGCGGACGTGACGCCGCGGCCATCACGATCGAGACCCGCAGGGATGGCGATGGCGTATCTGTCCGAATCGCGGACAACGGCCCCGGCATTCCTCCCGAGGTGCTGCCACGCATCTGGGATCCGTTCTTCACGACGAAAGACGTGGGGGAAGGCACCGGGCTGGGTCTGTCCATCGTGCACGAGCTCGTGGAGCGGCACGGCGGCACGATCGAAGTCACGACGAAGGTCGGCGAGGGGACCGCGTTCGTCGTCACGCTGCCCCGTCAGATGCCGCAGGGAGTCCGTAAGCCCCGCACCACGGACCAAACCAAGGCGACCCGCACCTGACGGAGCGGTGACGGTCGTGCCCCGGGCTACCTGAACAGGCGTCCGCGCAGATCCGGCGACGGCTGCGCGATCACCTCGAGCGCCACGAGCCTGGTGCCGGCCGTCTCGCCCGCGATGCCGGCCGCGGCCTCGATCGCGTCCAGCGTCCCCGTCAGCGTGAAGTACGCCTTGCCGGCCAGGTCGACAGCGAAGCGGACGTCCTGCACCGTGACCGCCGCCAGCTTCACCGCCGCGTCGGCGGCCGCGATCGCGGCACAGACCGTCGAGGTCTCGATGATGGCGACCGCCTCGGCCTCGGGATCCGGCGTCCAGTCCGGCGCCGCGACGGGCGCGCCGAGCATCGGCCAGATCTGCGCATCCGCCATCGACAGCTCGACCTTGTCGAGGAGCGCGCTCCCCGCGGCGAGGACCCCGGCCCGCATCGCTTCATCGACCTCGGCCACGCCGCCCTCGATCATCACCAGGTGCTTGCCACCGGAGACGGCGCGCGAATGCAGCAGCAGCGCGGGGGAACGCTTCAGGGCCGCGTCAGCAGCGACGATGCCCCGCGCGATCGTCCCGACTTCGAGCACCCCCAAGGCGGGGCCGCGATCCGTCGCTCCATCCGCCCTGCCATTCGGCAGCGCTTCGCGCCGCCCGTCGGCGTCGCTCGATCCATCCGCCCTGCCATTCGGCAGCGCTTCCCGCCGCCCGTCGGCGTCGCTCACACGAACCTGAACGCCTCTTTGAGCGTGCAGCGTCGCTCGCGCGTGAAGTGCACGGCGGTCGTGAGGCCCTCGCCCGTCGGCGACGCGATCGTGAAGGACGTGTAGCCCTCACCGCCCAGCCCCAGGCCGGCGTGTGATGCGTCGTTCTTGACGAAGATGCTGCAGTTGCAGACCCGCGCCATCGCCGCCATGTTGTCGATGTTGAGCGAGTGCATCGTCGCCGTGTGGTGGAAGCCGTGCTCCACCCGCAGCGCCGCCGCGATCGCATCCGCCGCATCGCGCGCCCGAAACAGCGGGATGACCGGCATCAGCAGCTCGTGCTGGACGAACGGATGCTGCTCGTCGACCTCGCAGAGGATCATGCGCAGCTCGTGACCGTGGCCGCCGATGCCGGCCGCCTTCGCGATCACTCCGGCGTCCTTGCCGACCCACTGCTTGTTCACGTGATCCCCGTCGAGGATCAGCTTCTCGAGGTCCTTGATCTGGTTGCCGCTGACGAGGAGTACCGGCTCCTTCTGGAGCTGGCGCACGAGCTCGGTCGCGATCGAGTCGACCGCGATGATCTCCTTCTCGGCGATGCAGACGATGTTGTTGTCGAGCGTCGCGCCACTTACGATGGCTTTGGCCGCCTTCGCGAGGTTCGCGGTCTCGTCGACGACGGCGGGCGGATTGCCCGGGCCGGCCGCGATGACCTTCTTGCCCGAGTTCATCGCCTGCTTGACGACGACGGGGCCGCCCGTCACGACGACGAGCCGCACCGCGGGGTGCTTCATGAGGAGCTGCGCCGTCTCCACCGTCGGCTTCTCGACGGTGGTGATGACGTCGCGCGGGCCGCCGGCGGCCTGGATCGCCTCGTTCAGCAGGTGGACGCACCAGTTACAGGTCGCCGCCGCGGAGGGATGCACGTTGAAGACGACCGCGTTGCCGGCCGCGACCATGCCGATCGCGTTGCACAGGATCGTCTCGGTGGGGTTCGTCGTCGGCGTGACGGCGAGGATCACGCCGTAGGGCGCGCGCTCCGTCAGCATCAGGCCGTGATCGCCGGTGTAGGCGACGGGGCGCAGGATCTCCGGGCCCGGCGTCTTCTCGGCGACGAGGCGGTTCTTCCCGAGCTTGTCCTCGTAGCGACCGAGACCGGTCTCCTCGACGGCGTAGCGCGACAGGAGCTCGTTGTTATCGAGCACCGTCTTTCTCATCGCCGCGACCATCTTCGCGCGCGTCTCGATCGGCGTGCGCTCGTTTTGCTCGAACGCTTTTCGCGCGGCGTTCACCGCCTGCTCTGCATCCGCGAACACGCCATTGGTGCCGCGCGGGATGTTTGGCTTGTGCTTCGGCCCCGCGGCCTCGGCGGCCGGCTGCGCCCCGTGGGGCGGCGCCTTCGAGGGCCCCGCGATCCGGTCGAGTACGCGCGAGACGATCTCTTCGATCTTGCGATCGTCGAGCTTGGGCTCGCTCTTCGGCGCGGGCGCAGGCACCGCTCCGCCGGTCCCAGCGCCGCCAGGCGCAGATTTAGATGCCCCACGCAGATGCGGCGGGATGAACGCCATGCGTCAGTCCTTTACGTAGCGACGCTCGTTGCCGACCGCGATCTCGTCGACGATGGCCATGATCGTCGCGTCGACCGGTTTGTTCTGCGTCACCTTTGTCTGCCGCGCGGACGAGCCGGCGCAGTACAGCACGACCTCGCCGATTCCAGCGCCGACCGCGTCGACCGCGATGGCAATCGAACCGTTGGGGTTCCCGTCGACGTCGCAGGCGCGCACGACGAGGAGCGTCAGCCCCTCGAGCGTGGGTTCCTTGCGGCTCGCGACGAGCGTGCCGATGACCTTTCCAAGGACCATCGGGCCTTACTTCTTGTCGGTCGCGCGGCCGAGCGGGAGGACCGCATCGACGTTGGCGTGCGGGCGCGGGATCACGTGGACCGAGACGACCTCGCCCACGCGCTCGGCGGCGCGCTGGCCGGCTTCCGTCGCCGCCTTGACGGCCGCGACATCGCCACGAACGACGGCCGTGACGTAGCCGCCACCGGTCTTCTCGTATCCCACGAGCTCGACCTTCGCGGCCTTCACCATCGCATCGGCGGCCTCGACCATACCGACGAAGCCTTTGACTTCGATCATTCCAAGCGCGTCAGCCATCTCGCATGCTCCTTACGAATTGCTCTCTAGCGGTCGACAAACTTCTCGGCTTCTTTGCCCGTGACACTCGCGATCGCCGCCGTCGCCGCCGCCGCCGCCGCGTCGACTTCGGCTTCCGGTCCCGCCATGTAGAGGCGGCCGAACGCGCCGTACGGCGTGACGTTCACGAGATTCACATGCGCGGCCTTCTCGGCCTCGTTCGCGGCGAGCACGACGTATCCGGCGGGCTCGCACTCGAAGATGAACAGCGACTGGCCCGGGAGGACCATCATGCCCGCGCTCGAGCGATTGACGATCTGCGTCTGGTAGGCCTCGACGCCGCGGATGATCTGGTTCGTGAGCACCTTCGGCTTGAGGCGCTGGGCCTCTTCCACGCCGAGGTGGTTCAAGATCGTGCGGCCCGCGGACAGCACCTCGCCCTTGTCGTGGTGGTGCACCTCGAGGAGGCCGTACGCGCGCTCGACGACCTGCACGGCCGGCTGCACGCTCGTCGCCTTCAGGGCGGCGTCGGTCACCTGGTTGATCGCGATGCCCGGGGCAATCTCGACCCAGAGGGACGCCTGATACGGAACGGGAAGGAAGCCACGCGCCGTCTTGCCGATGAAGGTCGCTTGCTGCGGCTGCAGCGCGTCGAGGAAGCAATACGTGCGCAGGACCGTGCCCATCGGTGTCTGCACGCTAACACGCACGTTGGCGTGAATTCCACGCGGGGCGGGACGCATTTCACCGTCGCCCCGTGTCGCACGCGCGGCCTCGTTTTTCGCATGCAATAGTCCCCGCCGATGCGTCTCGCCCGGCTCGCCGCGGTGCTCGGTCTCGCTCCGGTTGTTCTGACGAACGTCGCCCACGCCGACGTTCTCCACCACGTCGTGTTCGCCCAGGCCGGAGGTGGCTCCGCCCCCACGCCGACGTCCACCGTCCCAACCCCCACCGCACCGGGCAAGCCCGCCACCCCCACGCCGACACCTGCCACCTCGGCCCCCGCGATCCCGGGACAACCGCAGCCGGTTGCCGTTGGCGATCTCGCGGCCTGGGCGGGCTCGAGCACCGAGACAGGGTTACCCGGCCTCCTGGAGTCGAGCATCGCCAATGTCCCGGCGCTCGCCGGCGCCACGATCGACATCGCCATCGCAGAGGCGCGCATGCAGCAGGCGATGAGCCGTGACGACTGGCGCGTGCAGTCGTCGCTGAACGCGGGCCGGATCACGGGCTTCGTCGGTGGCCTCGCCCTCACCCGCAACACCTTCGTGACGATGAGCGTCGATGTCTCGCGCCAGATCTCGACCGGCGGCACGCTCACGTTCCACGCGCAGGGCCAGTGGACGCGCAGCACGTCGAACAGCGATCTCATCGGGGACCAGACGACCTGGTACAACGAGATCTTCGTCCAGTTCAATCAACCCCTGCTCCGCAGCCGCGGCAAGTACCTCTACGAGGCCAACCTGCGCCGGGCGGAGCTGGCGCGCGATTCGGCGGCGCTGTCCAGGCGCCTC
>LNFM01006707.1_pt1 | contig 18719 bp, 16 predicted proteins | sample 596031 | NCBI WGS metagenome assembly LNFM01 (sample SAMN04254537, study PRJNA301005) | activated carbon metagenome | isolation source: dual media filters at the Ann Arbor, Michigan drinking water treatment plant | place: USA: Ann Arbor | reverse complement strand
CCGCCACATGGTGCAGGCGGCCGAGCGCATCGGCCGCGCCGATGCCGCGTTCTGGCAGTCCAAGGGGCTGCACCTGGCCGACCGGCTGCGCGCCGAACTCGGTGCGGCGAGCCACCCGGCGGGCCGGCGCCCGCGGCCACCGCGCAGCTGAGCCGCGGCAGCCCGCATCCCGCGGGAAAACCCATCTGTCGCCCTCGGCCCGCAGCCTGAATAATTTGTACGACAACCTGTCAACTTTGATCGGACTCCTGCATGAGTGCTCCCCGCCACATCGGTGTCATCGGCCTGGGCGCGATGGGCCTGGGCATGGCCGGCTCGCTGCGCCGCGCCGGCTGGACGGTGCATGTCTGTGACATCCGGGCCGACGTCGCCTCGGCCTTCGCCGCCGAGGGTGGCGTGGCCTGTGCGACCCCGGCCGAGCTGGCGGCGCGCTGCGAGGTGGTCGTCAGCGTGGTGGTGAATGCCGCGCAGACCGAGCAGGTGCTGTTCGGCGAGGCCGGCGCCGCCGCCGCGATGCGCCCGGGCAGCCTGTTCGTGATGTGCTCCACCGTGGACCCGAACTGGTCGGTCGCGCTCGAGGCCCGCCTCGAGGCGCTCGGCCTGCATTACCTCGATGCACCGATCTCCGGGGGTGCCGCGAAGGCCGCCTCGGGCCAGATGACGATGATGACCGCCGGCCGCCCCGAGGCCTATGCCAAGGCCGGCGGCGCGCTCGAGGCGATGGCGGCGCATGTCTACCGCCTGGGCGAGCGCGCCGGCAATGGCAGCAAGGTCAAGATCATCAACCAGCTGCTCGCCGGGGTGCACATCGCCGCGGCGGCCGAGGCCATGGCGCTCGGCCTGCGCGAGGGCGTGGACGCCGCCGCCCTGTACGAGGTGATCACCCACAGCGCCGGCAACAGCTGGATGTTCGAGAACCGCATGGCCCATGTGCTGGCGGGCGACTACACACCGCTGTCGGCGGTCGACATCTTCGTGAAGGACCTCGGCCTGGTGCTCGACACCGCACGCGCGAGCAAATTCCCGTTGCCCTTGTCCGCCACCGCGCACCAGATGTTCATGCAGGCCTCGTCGGCCGGGCATGGCCGGGAAGACGATTCCGCGGTGATCAAGATCTTCCCCGGCATCCAGTTGCCGGCCGGCACCTGAGGAGCGACCGATGCATGTCCTGATCACCGGTGGCAGCGGCTTTCTCGGGGCGCGGCTCGCGCGGCAGCTGCTGGCTGCGGGCTCGTTCGTGCTCGACGGCGCGCCGCCGCAGCCGCTCACCCGCCTGACGCTGACCGACCTCGTCCCCCCGCCCGCCGACCTGCTCGCCGACCCGCGGGTGCAGGCCGTGACCGGCGAGCTGAATGCGCTGCTGGCCGAGGGCCGTGTGCCCGCAGCCGGCACCGAGCTGATCGTGCACCTGGCCGCGGCCGTCAGCGGCGAATGCGAGGCCGACCTCGACCTCGGCCTGCGCAGCAACCTCGACGCCACGCTCGCGCTGTTGCAGGGCGCGCGGCGCCTCGGGCGGGCGCCGGTCTTCGTCTATGCCAGCTCGGTCGCGGTGTTCGGCGGCATGCCCGGCCAGCCGCTGCCGGTGCCGGTGCGCGACGACAGCCTGCCGATGCCCCAGGGCAGCTACGGCTGCCAGAAGTTCATCGGCGAGCAGCTCGTGGCCGACTTCGGCCGCCGCGGCCTGGTGCGTGCGCGTTCGGTGCGGCTGATGACCGTGGCGGTGCGCCCGGGCCGGCCGAACGGCGCGGCCTCGAGCTTCCTGAGCGGCATGGTGCGCGAGCCGCTGGCCGGCCAGCGCGCGGTGGTGCCGGTCGAGGCGGCGACGGCGGTCGCGCTGTCCTCGCCGGGCCGTGGCATCGCCGGCCTGTTGTGTGCGGCGGCGGCCGATGACGCCCGCTGGGGCCCGCGCACCGCCCTCAACCTGCCGGCGCTGTCGACCACGGTCGGCGAGATCGCCGCGGCGCTCGGCCGGCTGGCCGGCCCGGCCGCGACCGCGCTGCTCGACTGGCAGCCCGATGCCCGCATCGCCGGCATCGTGGGCGCCTGGCCGAGCCGCTTCGAACCCGAGCGCGCGCGTGGCCTCGGCCTGCTGCCCGACCCGTCCATCGATGCGCTGCTGCAAGACTACGTGCGCGACCATCCCGACGCGGTGCGCCTGCCGCTGCAGGGCGACCGATGAGCCGCCCGCTGCTCGGTTGCATCGCCGACGACTTCACCGGCGCCACCGACCTCGCCAACAACCTGGTGCGTGCCGGCATGCGCACGGTGCAGACCATCGGCCTGCCCGAGGCCGGCGCCGAGCCGGTGGATGCCGACGCGGTGGTGGTGGCGCTGAAGTCGCGCACCATCCCGGCCGCCGAGGCGGTCGAGCAGTCGCTCGCGGCGCTGCGCTGGCTGCAGGCGCAGGGGGTGCGGCAGGTCTATTTCAAATACTGCTCGACCTTCGACTCCACGCCCGCCGGCAACATCGGCCCGGTGACCGAGGCGCTGCTCGATGCGCTGCATGGCCCGGGGCAGGGCTTCACGATCGTCTGCCCGGCCTTCCCGGTCAACCAGCGCACGGTGTTCAAGGGCCACCTCTTCGTCGGCGACCTGCTGCTGTCCGACAGCAGCATGCGAGACCACCCGCTGACACCGATGACCGATGCCAACCTGGTGCGGGTGATGCAGGCGCAGACGAAGCGCCGCGTCGGCCTGGTGGCGCACGAGGTGGTGGCGGCGGGTGCGGCGGCGATAGCCGCGCGCTTGGCGGCACTGCAGGCCGAGGGCTGCGGCGTGGCGGTGGTCGATGCGGTCAGCGATGCCGACCTGCTGCAGATCGGCCAGGCGCTCGCCGGCCTGCCGCTGGTCACCGCCGGCTCGGGCATCGCGATCGGGCTGCCGCCGAACTGGCGCGCGCAGGGCCTGCTCGGCGCGGCCGCCGCGGCCGATGTGCTGCCGCCCTTCAGTGGCCACGCGGCGGTGGTGTCGGGCAGCTGCTCGGCGGCGACGAACCGCCAGGTTGGGGCCTTCCGCGCCGCCGGCCACCCCGCCTTCGCGATCGACCCGCTGGCGCTGGCGGCCGGCCGCGACCTGGCGGCCGAGGCGCTGCACTGGGCCGAGCCGCTGCTGGCGCAGGGACCGGTGCTGGTGCATGCCACCGCCGAGCCCGAGGCGGTGCGGGCGGTGCAGGCGCAGCTCGGCGCGGCGCAGGCCGGCGCGCTGGTCGAGGGCGTGCTCGCCCGGGTGGCCCAGGGCCTGGTCGAGCGCGGCGTGCGCCGCCTGGTCGTGGCCGGCGGTGAGACCTCCGGCGCGGTGGTGCAGGCGCTGGGCATCCGCCGGCTCGCGATCGGTCGCCAGATCGACCCCGGCGTGCCCTGGACCTGGGCCACGACCGACCATGGCGTGCCGCTGCACCTGGCCCTGAAGTCAGGCAATTTCGGCGGCACCGACTTCTTCATCCAGACCACGACCCCGGCCTGAAACGGCCGCTTTCCGGAGATCCCCATGCAGTACACCCGCCGCAGCCTGCTCCTCGTGGCCGGCAGCACCGCCCTCGGCCTCACCCCGGCCGTGCAGGCCCAGGCCAGCTGGCCGAGCGCGCCGCTGCGCCTGGTCGTGCCCTTCCCGCCGGGCGGCCTGCTCGACGGCGTCGGCCGGCTGTTCGCGCCGCCGCTCGGTGCGGCCCTCGGCCAGCCGGTGGTGATCGACAACAAGCCCGGCAGCGGCGGCAACATCGGCACCGACCTGGTGGCCAAGGCCGCCCCCGATGGCCAGACCTGGCTGCTCGGCTCGCCCGGCCTCGCGATCAGCCCCAGCCTCTATCCCCGGCTGCCCTACAAGCCCGAGGACCTGCAGCCGGTCGCGCTGCTGGGCAGCCAGCCGAACGTGCTGCTGGTGCCGGCCGATTCACCGGCGCGCACGCTCGCCGAGCTGGTCGCGATGCTGCGCAAGGCGCCGGGCCGCTACCAGTACGCCTCCAACGGCAACGGCACCTCGCTGCACCTGTCGGCCGAGCTGCTGAAGTTCAAGACGCAGACCTTCGTGCTGCACATCCCCTACCGCGGCAGCGCACCGGCGATGACCGCGCTGCTGGCCGGCGAGGTCAACTTCATGTTCGACAACCTGAGCCCGGCGCTGCCGCAGATCCAGGCCGGCAAGGTGCGTGCGCTGGCCGTGACCTCCACCACCCGCAGCGCGAGCCTGCCGGCGGTGCCCACGGTGCAGGAGTCGGGCATCGAGGGCTTCGACGTCAGCGCCTGGTTCGGCCTGCTGGTGCCGCGCGGCACGCCGGCCGCGATCGTGCAGCGCCTCGAGGCCGAGGCCGCCAAGGCGGTGCGCGACCCGGCCCTGGCCCAGGCGCTGCGCCAGCGCGGCATCGAGCCCGGCTTCCGCGGCGCGGGCGACTTTGCCGCCCACCTGAAGCGCGAGCAGGCGCAGTGGAAGTCCGTCGTCGATTACGCGAAGATCGTGCTCGACTGATCAAGCCATGGATGTCACCACGCTGCGCGCTGCGCTCTGCGACACCGGCCGTTCCCTGTACGAGCGGGGGTATGTGCACGGCAGTGCCGGCAACATCAGCTGCAGGCTCGACGACGGCAGTTTCCTGATCACCCCCAGCGATGCCTGCCTGGGCCGCCTCGACCCGGCGCGCCTGGCCTGGGTCGATGCCGAGGGTGTGCAGCGCGGCGGCGAGCGCGCGAGCAAGACGCTGGCGCTGCACCGCCGCATCTATGCCGCCGAGCCGCAGGCGCGCTGCGTGATCCACACCCACTCGACCCACCTGGTGGCACTCACGCTGGCCGGCGTCTGGCACCCCGACGACATCGTGCCGCCGATCACGCCCTACCAGGTGATGAAGCTCGGGCATGTGCCGCTGGTGCCCTACCACCGCCCCGGCGACCCGGCCGTGGCCGACTGGGTGGCCGCACGCATCGCGGCGATGCAGGCCGCCGGCACGCCGATCCGCGCGGTGATGCTCGAGCGGCTCGGCCCCACCGTGTGGCATGCGGGCCTGGCCGAGGCGAGCGCGGTGCTCGAGGAGCTCGAGGAAACCGCGCGCCTGTGGTGGATGACGCGCGGCAACCCGCCCGCCCCGCTCACCGCGCAGCGCATCGATGAACTGCGCCACCACTTCGGCGCGAGCTGGTAGTGGCGCAGCCTGGACCCACCACCCGGACACCCGACCATGCCCCGCTTCGCCGCCAACCTCTCGATGCTCTACACGGAGCATGACTTCCTCGACCGCTTCGCCGCCGCCGCGGCCGACGGCTTCGAGGCCGTCGAATACCAGTTTCCGTATGCCCACGAGCCCGCCGAACTGGCCCGGCGCCTGGCCGACCACGGCCTGCAGCAGGTGCTGTTCAATGCCCCGCCGGGCGACTGGGACGCGGGCGAACGGGGCCTGGCCTGCCTGCCGGGCCGCGAGGCCGAGTTCCGCAGCGGCGTGGCCAAGGCGCTGGCCTATGCCGAGGCCCTGGGCTGCCCGCGGGTGCACCTGATGGCCGGCATCGCGCCGCCCGGCGCCGACCGCGCGCCACTGCAGGCCACCTACGAGGCCAACCTCGCCTGGGCCGCCGAACTGGCCGCCAGCGCCGGCCGCTGCGTGCTGATCGAGCCGATCAACACCCGCGACATCCCCGGCTTCTTCCTGAACCGCCAGGACGAGGCTCACCGCACGGTGCTCGCGGTCGGCGCGCCGAACCTGCAGGTGCAGATGGACCTCTACCACTGCCAGATCGTCGAGGGCGACGTGGCGATGAAGCTGCGCCAGTACCTGCCCAGCGGCCGCGTCGGCCACCTGCAGATCGCCGGCGTGCCCGAGCGCCATGAGCCCGATGTGGGGGAGCTGAACCACCCCTACCTGTTCGAGGTGATCGACGCCTTGTCGGCCAACGGGGGCTGGGATGGCTGGGTCGGTTGCGAATACCGCCCGGCACGCGGCGCCCAGCCGGGCGGGACCTCGGAGGGGCTGGGCTGGTTCAGGGGCCTGAAGGCCTGAACTCAGGCGGCCTCGAAGCGCACCATCGTCCGCCCCGAGGTCTTCCCGTCGACCTGGGCCAGGCACTGCGCCTGCAGCCCCGCCAGGTCCACCTCGTGGCCATGGCGGCCCAGGGCCGCGAGGTCGGGCTTCCAGTCGCCGGCCAGGCGGGCCCAGAGCCGGTGGCGCGTCTCCCAGGGCGCATTCGCGGCCACGCCGAACAGCCGCGCCTGGCGCAGGATGAAGGGCAGCACGTTGCAGCTGAAGCCGATGCCGGCCGCATTGCCGACGGCCGCGAGCTGGCCCTGGTCCTGCAGGCTGCGCAGCATCCACGACAGCACCTCGCCGCCGACGTTGTCGATCGCCGCGGCGAAGCGGGCGCGTTCGAGCGGGCGCTGCTGGGCCTCGATGGCCGAGGTCGGCAGCACCTCGTCGGCGCCGAGGGCCTGCAGCGCGTCGCGCCATTCGCTGCGCCGGGTCAGTGCCACGACGCGGTAGCCGGCGCGCTTCAGGATCGCCAGCGCACACATGCCGACCGCGCCGGTCGCGCCGCTGACCACCACCGGCCCGGACTCGGGGCGCAGGCCGCCGGCCTCGAAGCGCTCGAGCGCGATCGCCACGGTGAAGGCCGGTACACCGAGCAGTGCGGTCTCGCGGGCGGTGAGGCCCGCGGGCAGGCGCATCACATGCGCCGCCTGCACCCGCACGCGCTCGGCAAAACCACCGTCGAACTCGATGCCGGTGTTGAAGCCGTGCACCAGCACCTCGTCGCCCGGTGCAAAGGCCGCGGCCTCGCTGTGTTCGACCGTGCCGACCAGCTCGATGCCCGGCACCCGGGGGCTGCCGACCAGCACCTTGGCGCGGCCGGTCACGGCCAGGCTGTCCTTGTAGTTGATGCCGGCATACCGGGTGCGGATCACGACCTCGCCCGCGCTGAGGTCGGCCAGCTGCAGGGTCTCGAGGCGGCTCGCCGGGCCGGCCTCGGTCTGGTGCACGCGCAGGGCCTGGAAGGGCTGGGTCATGGTGGGGAGGCGAGGCTAGGGTGGCCGAAGCAGACCACCGGCACCAGGGCTTGTCCAGCCAATGTTCCGCTGTTCGAAACAGGCACGTCGAAAACCAGCCTGACCACGCAAGATCAGGATCCCGATCCCCCTGCAGCAGAGGCTCCACGATGCGGCTCTTCAGCGACCACCACCTCCAGGCCCTCGACCCCGAGGAACGCGCGCAGCTCGAGCGGCTGCGCAGCTTGTGCCGCGAGCAGATCGGCCCGCGCGCCGCCGCCGTCGGCCGCGAGGATGTCTTCGCCTGGGACAACTTCCGCCTGCTGTGTGATGCCGGCATCGTCGCCACCGCCTTCCCGCGGGCCTTTGGCGGCAGCGAGGCGCGGATGCAATTTCGCATCCGCCTGATCGAGGAGCTGGGCCGGGTCTGCAGTGCCTCGGCCTCGCTGGTCACCGGCACCGACCTGTCGACGCGCGCGATCGTCGCCGGCGCCAGCGAGCCGATGAAGCAGGCGCTGCTGCCCGGCCTGTGCAGCGGTGCGCTGCAGGCCGCGTTCGCCTTGTCCGAACCGGCGGCCGGCTCGGACGTGCGCGGCATCACCACCACCGTGCTGCGCGAGGGCGACCACTACCGCCTGAACGGCCGCAAGAAATACATCACCCGCGCCAACACGGCGGACTGGCTGGTGGTCGTGGCCCGGCTGGTCGACGATGCCGCAGCCCCGGCGCGCGACGGCCCGCTGGTGGCGCTGCTGGTCGCGAGCGACACACCCGGCGTGGCGATCAGCGCGCCGGTGCCCAAGCTCAGCTGGTACGGCGTGCCGATCTGCGACATCGGTTTCAGCGATGCCCGGGTGCCGCTCGCACACCAGCTCGGCGCGGTGGGCGATGGCTTCGCGCTCGCACAAGACGCGCTGCTGCGCGCCCGCATCGGCCATGCGGCGATGGCGCTCGGCCGGGCCATCGGCGCCATCGAGATCGCCGCGCAGTACTGCAACGAGCGCGACCTGTTCGGCGAGCGCCTGGGCAGCAAACAAGGCGTGCAATGGATGCTGGCCGACCTGGTGACCCAGGTCGAGGCCTCGCGCCTGCTGGTGGCGCATGCCGCGGCCAGCTACGACCGTGGCGATGCCGACGCCGGCATCACCGCCTCGATGGCCAAGCTGCACGCCACCGACCTGGGCATGCGGGTCGTCACCGAGGCGCTGCAGCTGACCGGCGGCCGGGGCTTCCTGCAGTCCTTCCCGCTCGAACGCTTCTTCCGCGATGCCAAGCTGAACCAGGTCGGCGAGGGCTCGAGCGAGGTGCACAAGACGGTGATCGGCCGCCACCTCGTGCGCCGCGCCCGCGAGGCCGAGCGCAACCCCTGCCTGGGCGATGGGCCGACGACGGACTTTTGATTCCTTCCCCCCGCCCGCTCAGACCACGCCGCGTTGTTTCAGTGCGGCGAGTGCATCGGCGTCCAGCCCCAGCGCCCCGTAGACCTCCGCATTGTGTTCACCCACGCGGGGCCCGGCCGGCGGGTCGGGCAGCGTGCGGCCGGGCACCCGCGGCACGATGCAGGGGGCGGGCACCGAGCCCAGCTCCGCGTCGGCCAGGCGGATGATCGCGCCGCGGGCCTGGAAGTGCGGATCGGCCAGGATGTCGTCGATCGTGTAGGCCTTGCTGAAGGGCACGCCGGCCTGCTCCAGCGTGGTGGCGATCTCGGCGTAGGCCCGTTCGGCGAACCAGGCCGCGAGCAGCGCATCGAGCGCGGCGCAGTGGCGCACGCGCTGCGGGTTGCGGCGAAAGCGCTCGTCCTCGGCCAGCGCGGGCTGGCCCATGGCCTCGCAGAGCCGCGCGAAGATGCCGTCCGACGAGGCCACCAGCGTGAAGTGCTGGCCATCGGCGCTGCGGTACATGTTGGACGGCGCGGTGTAGCTGGCGAGGTTGCCGCTGCGGCTGCGCACCGTGCCGAGTTGCTCGCGCTCGACCGCCAGCGGCTCGAGCATGCGCAGCATCGCCTCGGTGGCCGAGAGGTCGATCTGCACGCCGCGCGCGGCCGGGTCGGCGCGCACCCGCACCAGTTCGGCGGTGATCGCGAAGGCACCGAACAGCCCGGCCACGGTGTCGCCGATGGGGAAGTTCATGTGCAGCGGCGGGCCGTCGGCCTCGCCGGTCAGGTTCGTCAGGCCGCTCATGGCCTCGAAGATCCGCGCGAAGCCGGGGCGTGTGGCATGCGGCCCGGTCTGGCCGAATCCGGTGACGCGCAGCACCACCAGCCGCGGGTTGGCGGCGAGCAGGGTGTCGATGTCCAGGCCCCAGCGCTCCAGCGTGCCGGCGCGGAAGTTCTCGACCAGCACATCGAAGCCCGCCACCAGCTGCAGGAACAGCGCGCGCCCCTCGGGCCGGCGCACGTCCAGCGTGATGCCGCGCTTGCCGCGGTTGCTGACCTTCCAGTACAGCGGCAGCCCGTCCTTCACCGGGGCGAGCGAGCGCAGCGGGTCGCTGCCGTCGGGCAACTCGAGCTTGACGACCTCGGCGCCGAGGTCAGCGCAGAGCGTGGCCGCGAACGGCGCGGCCAGCACCGTGGCCATGTCGAGGATGCGCACGCCCGCGAGCGGGCCGGCATGGGTGGGCGCGGAGGGCGCGGCAGGGGATGGCATGGGTCGGCCCGGCGGTGGAGTCGGGCCGACCTTACGCGTAGGCTTCGGCTGGGTCCACGCCGTGTTCCGCACAGCGAAACCATCGGCTCCCCGCATTGACCCCGCACCGGACGACGATCGATCATGCCGCCACGCCAGCCCCCGCCCCCCGCCCGCCTGCGCCGACGCGCCGGCGCCGCGGCCTCGACGATGCCCCAGCCGAGCACCCCTGCCATGGCCCCAGGTTCCCGCCGCAGCACCGCGCCACCCGGCCGGGCTGCCGCGTTGCCGGCGGCCATCCCCGGCCTGCTCGACGCCGAGGAACTCGCCACCGACCGGCAGTTCGCGATGAACCTCGCGCGCGGGCTCGACGTGCTGCGTGCCTTCACGCCGTCCGACCCGATGCTCGGCAACCGCGAGATCGCCGACCGCACCGGCCTGCCCAAGGCCACCATCTCGCGCCTGACCTACACGCTGACGCTGCTCGGCTACCTGACCCGGCTCGAGAAGTACCAGAAGTACCGCCTCGGCTCGGGTGTGCTCTCGCTCGGTTATCCGCTGCTTGCCAGCATGCAGGTGCGCCAGGTGGCGCGGCCCTACATGGAGCAGATCGCGCGCGAGACCGGCTGCACCGTCAACCTGGGCGTGCGCGACCGGCTGAGCACCGTGTATGTCGACACCATCCGCGTCGATGCCGGCAACCTCTACCAGCCCGACATCGGCAGCACCCGCCCGCTGCTGTCGACCTCGATGGGCCGCGCGCTGCTGCTCGGTGCGAGCCTGCCCGAGCGCACCGCGATCCTGAACCGCTTGAAGGTCGACGACCCGGCGCGTTATGCACTCGACCGGCCGGTGTTCGACGCCGACGAACAGCGCTTCCGCCAGCGCGGCTTCTGCCACAGCACCGGCGACTGGCGCCGCGAGGTGCATGCGGTGGCGGTGCCGATCCGCCAGCGCGACGAGGTGGTGGCGCTGAACTGCACGATGTCGGCCTACCGGCTGCGCAAGGACTTCCTCGAGACCGAGGTCGCCCCGCGCCTGCTCGAGGCCGCGCTGCGCATCGAGCAGGCGAGCGGCCTGCATTGAAACCCGCGATTGCTCCGAGCCTCCCCATGATCCGAGACCCCCACCGCCTGAGCACGCTGCTCGATCAAGTGCAGCGCTTCATCACCGAGGAATGCATCCCGATCGAGGTCGAGGTCGACCAGGCCGGTGCGCTGCCCGAGGCCCTGGTCGAGCGCATGCGCCGTCTCGGCCTGTTCGGTCACAGTATCCCCGAAGCCTATGGCGGCGCGGGGCTGACGTCCGAGGAACTGAGTTGCGTGAACATGCTGGTCTCGCAGGCGGCGGTGGTGTTCCGCGCGCGCTTCGGCGGCAACACCGGCATCGCCTCCGAGGCGCTGGTGGTCGACGGCACCGAGGCGCAGAAGCGCCGTTACCTGCCGCGCCTGGCCAGTGGCGAGTGGACCGGCTGCTTCGCGCTGACCGAACCCGAGGCCGGCTCGGATGCCACCGCGCTGCGCACCACCGCGCGCCGCGACGGCGATCACTTCGTGCTCGACGGCCGCAAGTGCTACATCACCAATGCACCGATCGCCGACCTGTTCACGGTGTTCGCCCGCACCGACCCGGAGCAGCCCGGCGCACGCGGTGTCTCGGCCTTCCTGATCGAGCGCGGCACACCGGGCCTCTCCACGCCGCCCGAGATGCGCAAGATGGGCCAGCACGGCTCGCCGGTCGGTGAGGTCCACCTCGACGGCTGCCGGGTGGCGGCCAGCGCAGTGCTCGGCGGTGAGCTGGGCAAGGGCTTTCGCAGCGCGATGAAGGCGCTGAACAAGCAGCGCATCAACCTGGCCGGGCTGTGCGTGGGCCCGGCGATGCGCCTGGTCGACGAGATGCTCGTGCAGGCCAGGCAGCGCCAGCAGTTCGGCCGCCCCATCGCCGAGTTCCAGCTGGTGCAGCAACTGATCGCCGACAGCGCGACCGAGGTGCAGGCCGCACGCGCGCTGGTGCTCGAAACATCGCGCCGCCGCGACGCCGGCGACGACGTGACCATGGCCGCCTCGATGTGCAAGCTCTTCGCCAGCGAGATGTGCGGTCGCGTGGCCGACCGCGCGGTGCAGCTCTTCGGCGGCAGCGGCTACGAAGGCGGCAACGTGGCCGAGCGCTTCTTCCGCGACGTGCGGCTGTTCCGCCTCTACGAAGGCACCTCGCAGATCCACCAGCTCAACATCGCCAAGCTGATGCTCGGCCAGGGCGGCGCGCTGCCCTGGCAGCAGCAGCTGCACCTCGCCACGATCCCGACCCCCGCCGCCGATTGACACCCCAGAAGGAGACACGCATGAAACTCTTGAAGATCATCAGCCTGGCCACGGCCGCGCTGCTCAGCCCGGCGCTGGCCGGTGCCCAGGCCGCCTACCCCGACCGCCCGGTGCGCATCGTCGTGCCCTTCACGCCCGGCGGCATCGTCGACAACATCGCGCGCCTGGTGGGCGAGCAGCTGCAGGCGCGGATCGGCCAGCCGGTGATCGTCGAGAACAAGACCGGTGCGGGCGGCGCGATCGGCACCGACTTCGTGGCCAAGGCCGCGCCCGACGGCTACACGCTGCTGTGCGTCAGCCCCGGGCATGCGGTGCTGCCCTCGCTGAACAAGGCCGCGCGCTGGGACCCGACCAAGGACTTCCGCGGCGTGGCCGGCTTCGGCATCGTGCCCAACGTGGTGGTGGTCAACGCCGCGGTGCCGGTCAACAACCTGAAGGAGCTGATCGCGCGCGCCAAGACCAAGGACGTGAGCTACGGCACGGCCGGCATCGGCACCTCGAACCACCTCTCGGGCGAGCTGCTCGGGCAGATGGCCGGCGTCAAGTTCACCCACATCCCCTACAAGGGCCAGCCCGAGGCGGTGAACGACCTGCTCGGCGGCAACATCGAGATGATGCCGCTGACCGCGGCGATCGCGCGCGGCCACATGGCCACCGGCAAGTTGAAGGGCCTGGCCGTGACCACCGCCAAACGCGCCACCTCGCTGCCCGATGTGCCCACCGTGGCCGAGGCCGCGGGCCTGCCCGACTACGAGGTCGGCACCTGGTTCGGCCTGGTCGCGCCGGGCAAGACGCCCGACGCGGTGATCACCCGCCTGGGCCAGGAAGTGGCCGCGATCATGGCCATGCCCGAGGTGCGGGCCAAGCTGACCGGCATGGGCATGGAGATCGCGCCGCAGTCGCCGGCCGAGTTCGACCGCTTCGTTGCGGCCGAATACGCCAAGTGGGCCAAGGTCATGGCCGCGGCCGGCATCAAGCCGGAGTGAAGGGTGGCCCGCCTCGCGGCCACGCCGCTGTGTGAACGCCTGGGCATCCGTTATCCGATCTTCGGCTTTTCGCACTCGCCCGAGGTGGTGCTGGCGCTGGCGCGGGCCGGCTGTTTCGGCGTGCTCGGGCTGGCGCGCGAGATGCCCGACGAGGTGCCCGGCCTGTTGACCCGGCTCGAGCGGCAGCTCGACGGCCTGCCTTATGGCGTGGACCTGATGCTGCCGCAGCAGGTGCCGGCCGAGGGCGACCTGGCCGCGCTGCGTGCCAGCCTGCCCGCCGCGCATGTCGACTTCGTCGCCGGGCTGACCAGGCGCTTCGAACTCCCGCCGCCCGAGCGGCCGAGTTTCTTCACCACCCAGGTGCGCAGCGAGGCGCTGTTCAGCCAGCAGGCCGAGCAGGTGCTGGCGAGCCGGGCCACGATGGTGGCCACCGCCATCGGCATCCGGCCGGAGCTGATCGCGCGGGCGAAGGCGGCGGGCAAGCTCACGGCGTCTCTGGTGGGCTCGGTGCGCCACGCGCGCAAGGCGATGGCGCTGGGCGTCGAGGTGCTGGTGGCCCAGGGCTACGACGCCGGGGGCCACACCGGGCCGGTGGGCACGATGTCGCTGATCCCGCAGATCGTCGAGGCGGCCGAAGGCCGGCCGGTGCTCGGTGCCGGCGGCATCGCCACCGGCGGCCAGGTGCTGGCCTGCCTGGCCATGGGAGCCCAGGGCGCCTGGCTCGGCACCTTGTGGATGGCCGCGCGCGAAAACCACACCCCGCCCGCGCTGCTGGCCAAGCTGGTGGCTGGTGGCAGCGAGGACACGGTCATCACCCGCGCCCACAGCGGCAAGCCCTGCCGCGTGATCCGCAGCGACTGGATCGACGCCTGGGCCGCACCCGGCACGCCCGAGCCGCTGGGCATGCCGGCGCAGCAGGCGCTGACCGGCGAGGCCTTCACGTCGATGACCGAGCGCGACGATCCGCGGCTCGTCTACGAGGCCGCGGGGCAGAGCGTGTTCGCCATCCGCGGCGAGACCACCGTGGCCGAGCAGGTGGCCGCGCTGGTGGCCGAGGCCGAAGCCCGCTGGGCGGCGATGGGCGCACGCTGAGCGTCCTGCCGACCCGGCCCGCTCATTCCTCGTAGCAGTAGCCGACCCCGTACACCGAGCGGATGCGCTCGCTCCCCGCGCCCGCCTGCTCGAGCTTGCGGCGCAGGTTTTTCACATGGCTGTCGACCGCCCGCTCGGTGGCGGCGCGGGCATCGCCGTGCAGCAGCTCGAGCAGCTGCGCGCGGGGGTAGACCCGCCCGGGCTGGCCGGCCAGCGTCTGCAGCAGGCGGAATTCGATCGGCGTCAGCTCGAGCGCCTGGCCCTGCCACGAGGCCCGCCAGCCTTCTTCGTCGACCTGCAGCGCCGGTGCGCTGGGCGCCGCGGCGCGGGGCGGGTAGTGACCGGCGCGGCTGCGGCGCAGCACGGCCTTGACCCGTGCCATCACCTCGCGCGGGCTGAACGGGGTCTTGGGGATGTAGTCGTCGGCGCCGAGTTCGAGGCCGGCCAGGCGGTCGGCCTCGTCGGCGCGGGCCGTGAGCATCACGATCGGGACCGCGGTCAGCCGGCGCAGCTCGCGGCACAGGCTCAGGCCGTCCAGGCCCGGCAGCATCAGGTCGAGCAGCACCAGGTCGTGGCGGCGGGTGGTCCAGGCCAGCAGGGCCTCGCGGCCATCGGCCACGCACTCGGGTTCATGACCGGCCGCGCGCAGGTAGTCGGCCAGCAGCGCGGCGAGCTTGGGCTCGTCCTCGACCACCAGCACCCGGGCCGGGCCCGGCTCCAGCGGCAGCGGAGGCGGCGCCTCCTCAGCCATGGGCCGGGAGTTCCACGCGCAGCCAGAGGCCGCCGAGCGGCGAATTCCGGGCCTCGATGCGCCCCTCGTGCGCCTCGACGATGCGTTGGCAGATCGACAGCCCCAGGCCGGCCCCGCCGCTGCGCCGGCTGCGCGAGGCCTCGGCGCGGAAGAAGCGCTCGAACAGCCGGGGCAGCTGGTCCTGGCGCACGCCGGGTGCGCTGTCGTGCAGGTCGATCAGCATCTGCCGGCCGTCGCGCCGCACCTGCAGGCGCAGCGCGCCGCCGGCGTCGGTGTAGCGGCAGCTGTTCTCGAACAGGTTGGCAAACAGCTGGCGCAGCCGCCGCGCATCGCCGAAGGCGGGCATGGGCTCGTCCGGCAGGTCGAGCTGCAGCGCCAGGCCACTCGAGCGCATGCGTTCGCCGAAGGCGCCCGCGGTGTCGTCGATGATCTCGCGCAGGTCGAGCTCGGCCTTGCGGTAGGACAGCGCGCCGACATCGGCGAGCGAGAGCTCGTACAGGTCGTCGACCAGCTTGTGCAGCGTGGCGACCTCCGACTTCAGCGAGCGCAGTGCCGCCGGCCCGAGCGGGCGCACGCCGTCTTCCAGCGCCTCGAGCTCGCCGTGCAGCACGCCCAGCGGCGTGCGCAGCTCGTGCGAGACATCGGCCATGAACTCGCGCCGCATCGCCTCGTTGCGCTGCAGCGTCAGCGCGAGCTGGTTGAAGTCGCGCGCCAGGCGGCCGATCTCGTCGTCGGCGCTGCGTTCGGGCACCCGGGTGCCGTGCTCGCCCGCGGCCAGCCGGTGCGTGGCCTCGGCCACCTGGCGCACCGGGCGCAGCAGGCGGCGCGAGGCCCAGAAGGCCACCGCGCCGGCCAGCAGCACCGCGCCACCGCCCACCAGCCAGCCGGTGCGGGCCTGGGCATCGGCAAAGCGCTTCTCGGCGCCGTAGCTGACCGATTCGAAGGGCGTCAGCACCAGCCAGCCCACGGTCAGGCCGTCGACGACGATCGCGCGTTCGATCGCATCGGGGGCCGGGTCCTCGAAGCCGACGATGCGCCGGCGCTCGGGGTCGAGCAGCGTGAAGCGGCGCGAGGCGCCGGTCAGCTCGGCCGGCGTCGCCGAGGCCGGCGGGCGGTCGAGCAGGGGCACCCGGTCACCTTCGGGCGCGGGGCGCAGCAGCCGGAACCACAGGTCGGGGCGCTCGTGCAGGAAGTCCCAGCTGCCCTGCTGGCGGTAGCCGGCCTGCACGCTGGGCACGGCCAGCTCGAGCCGGCCCACCGCCTGCTCGTTCAGGTAGCCGAGGAAGTCCTTGTTGAGGTTGACATGCGCCCCCACGCCCATCGCCACCGCGACCACGACGGCGGCGCCGAGCACGGCGGCAAACAGGCGGGTGGCGAGGTTCAGCTTCATGGTCGATCGCTGCAGGGTGCGCGGTGTGTACACGATTCCCCGGGGTGGCTGCCGGGTGCCTCGGCAGAGGCCCCGGGGCAGGCTGCCCTTCAAGGTCTCTCCACATTGTGCGGGCAGCATGCCAAGGTGCCGAAAGTTTCCATGCTCCGTACCCCGTCCCTCGCCTCGGCCGCTGCGCTGCTGGCCCTGGGTGTGTTGACCGCCTGCCAGGACAAGCCTGCCGCCGCCCCGGCCGCGCGACCCGCCCCCGAGGTCGGCGTGGTCACCGTGGGCACGCGCGACGCGCCGCTCCAACTCGAACTGCCCGGCCGCCTCGCGGCCAGCCAGCTCGCCGAGGTGCGTCCGCAGGTGGGCGGCCTGGTGCTCGAGCGCCTGTTCACCGAGGGCAGCCGGGTGAAGGCGGGTCAGCCGCTGTACCGCCTGGACGCGGCGAGCTTCGAGGCCGAGCGCGCCCGCACCGCGGCCGCGCTGCAGAAGGCCGAGGCCCAGCTCGCCGCGGCGCGGGTGAAGGCCGCGCGGGACGCCGAGCTGCTGAAGGCCGATGCCCTGAGCCGCGCCGCCGCCGACGACAGCGCCGCTGCGGCGCGCCAGGCCGAGGCCGATGTCGCGGTGGCGCGTGCCGCACTCGACGCGGCCCAGGTGCAGCTGCGCCGGGCCCGGATCGTGGCGCCGATCAGCGGGCGCATCGATGTGTCGACCGTGAGTGCCGGTGCGCTGGTCACCGCCAACCAGACCGCCGCGCTCACCACCATCCAGCAGCTCGACCCGATGCACGTGGACATCGTGCAGAGCAGCGCCGAGCTGCTCTCGCTGCGGCGCCAGCTCGACGGCCAGTCCGGCAGCCGGGAGGTGCAGCTGGTGCTCGAAGACGGGTCGGTGCATCCGCAGCCGGCCACGCTGCAGTTCAGCGGCGTCACCGTCGACCGCGGCACCGGCACGGTGACGCTGCGCGCGGTGGTGCCCAACCCCGAGGGCAAGCTGCTGCCCGGCATGGTGGTGCAGGCCCGGCTGGTGGCCGGTGTCGACCGCGACGTGGTGCTGGTGCCGCAGCAGGGCGTCACGCGCTCGCCCACCGGCGACGCCACCGCGCTGGTGGTCGGCGAGGGCAACAAGGTCGAGCGCCGCCGGCTGGTGCTGGCGCGCGACGTGGGCAACCAGTGGCTGGTGACGAGCGGGCTGAAGCCCGGCGACCGGCTGATCGTCGAAGGCCTGCAGCGCGCCCGCCCCGACCTGGTGGTCACGCCCGTGCCGGCCGGCAGCAAGCCGGCTGCGGCCCGGCCGGCGGCGAGCGCGGCGTCGGCGGCCCGCGCGCCGGCCTCGCGCTGAGCGGGGGGCGGCAGCCATGGCCTCTTTCTTCATCGACCGGCCGATCTTCGCCTGGGTCATCGCGATCGTCATCATGCTGGCGGGTGCGGGCGCGACGCTGTCGCTGCCGCTCGAGCGCTACCCCGACATCGCGCCCACGCGCGTCTCGATCAACACCAACTACCCCGGCGCCTCGGCCAAGGCGATCGAGGACTCGGTGACGCAGATCATCGAACAGAGCCTGAAGGGCATCGACGGTCTGCTGTCGATGGAGTCCTCCAGCAGCGCGGCGGGCAGCGCCAGCATCCAGCTCAGCTTCGTTGCCGGCACCGACCCCGACACCGCGCAGATGCAGGTGCAGAACAAGGTGCAGCAGGCGATCTCGCGGCTGCCGCAGGCGGTGCAGGCCCAGGGCGTGCGTGTGACCAAGGCGGGCACCGACTTCCTGATGGTCGTGACGCTGAACAGCGACGACCCGGCCGTCAGCTCGGGCGACCTGGGCGATTACCTCAACAGCACGCTGGTCGACATCCTGAGCCGCGTCGAGGGCGTGGGCGATGTGTTCGTCTTCGGCTCCGGCTATGCGATGCGCATCTGGCTCGACCCGACGCGCCTGCAGCGCTACGGGCTGGTGCCGGGCGACATCCGCAATGCGCTGCTGGCGCAGAACACCGAGGTCTCGGCCGGTCAGATCGGTGCGCTGCCGGCGCCCGAGGGCCAGCGGCTGACCGCGATCGTCACCGCCCGCGCCAAGCTGCAGACGGCCGAGGAATTCCGCGACATCGTGCTGCGGGTGCAGGCCGACGGCTCGGCGCTGCGCCTGGGCGACGTGGCGCGCGTCGAGTTGGGCCGCGACAGCTACACCACCAACATCCGCAGCAGCGGCCGCACCGCCTCGGGCATGGCGATCTTCCCGGCCAGCGGTGCGAACGCGCTGGTGACGGCCGATGCGGTGAAGGCCAAGCTCGCCGAGCTGACGCCCTTTTTCCCGCCGGGCATGCGCGCCACCGTCACCTTCGACACCACGCCCTTCATCCGCGTGTCGATCGAGGGCGTGGTCAAGACGCTGATCGAGGCCATGGTGCTGGTCGTCGCGATCATGTACCTGTTCATGCAGAACCTGCGCGCCACGCTGATCCCGGCGATCGCGGTGCCGGTGGTGCTGCTGGGCACGATGGGGGTGCTCGCGGTGGCGGGCTTCTCGATCAACACGCTGACGATGTTCGGCCTGGTGCTGGCGATCGGCCTGCTGGTGGAAGATGCGATCGTGGTGGTCGAGAATGTAGAGCG
>LNFM01006706.1_pt1 | contig 18723 bp, 17 predicted proteins | sample 596031 | NCBI WGS metagenome assembly LNFM01 (sample SAMN04254537, study PRJNA301005) | activated carbon metagenome | isolation source: dual media filters at the Ann Arbor, Michigan drinking water treatment plant | place: USA: Ann Arbor | reverse complement strand
TCGGGCGGGCTGGCGAGGAAGGGGGCCAGCGTGGCCTCGAACGCTGTCGTCCCCGCGCACGTGCGGAGCCGCGTGTCACCATCGCTGGTCGTGCACCGGATGAGCGCGATGTACGTCCCCGCGGTCGCCGGGTCGCGAAACATCGACCAGTGACAGTCGGGGAGCTCGGCGCGAATGTACGTCGCGTACTCGAACATCGCGGCCTCGACGGCGGGGGACGACGCAGCGAGCACGTACCGGATCACGCGATTGATCGCCATCAGTGCAGGAGACTGTAGACGACGATCGTGATGAGCGATCCGAGCAGGGTCTTCAGGAAGCCCGTGCTCTGATCAGGAATTCCGAGCGGCATCGTGACGGGCGACTCATCGCCGATCCACAACCGGAAGCTGCGGTCGGCGCCGTTGGCGACGAGGACGACATCCGTGGTTCCGACCGGGATGTCATCGATCTGGATGCGCTGCGTCTTCTCCGCCTGGGCCACGAGGTGACCGTTCACCGCGACCGAGACGTCGGTGGCGGGTTGCGAGAACAGGAGCACCAGGGTGCCGGTCGGCATCGCGGGGTCGGTCGTGACCATGCTCACGTGGTGGTCGTGGGCACAGCCCAGTACGAGGCAGCAGAGCAGGGCGATCACCCGATTCGTCATGCTGCTTGGTCCCCGGAGCCGCCGTACCTGTTGCCCCCAGGCAACCCCCGGCCGGATCGCGTGGCCGTACTTGTCGTCCCCGAGGAGTGCCAGTACCCTGAACAGGTCGTGCCGCTCCTGCGTTGGCTCCTCCCGATCGTCGCCGCGCTGTGCGTGCTGGGCGGATCGGTGGCCGCGTATGCGGCCGCTGGCTGGACGGGCGACCGCGACTGCTGCTGCCCCGCGCAGCGGACCTGCAAGTGCGACGATCACAACGGTCAGACACCCGAGCAGCCCACCCTGAAGCGGTGCTCTGGCGACGCCCAGCTCGTCACGCCGGCCCCTGTCCCCGGGGCCGTAGCCAACCGCGTCGACAATGTGGCGCACGTGACCGTGGTCGCGATCGCGGCCCCCGTGCCGATGAAGCTGTCGTCCGCCCCGCCGCGCGAGCCCGAGAAGCCGCCGTTCTAGGCCGAGCCGTCCGTCCGCACGGATCTCTCGCGCCTCGAGAATCGGTCGCCGTCCTGGCACCGCTTGCTCTGCAACCATGGGCAGCCCTTCACCACGATCACGGTGGAGGGCGAGCTCGACCACGATGTAACTGGAGTGAAGGCAATGAGCGCAACCCGCTGGTTTCTTGGAATCGCCGTCGGTGCTGTCGTCCTGGCGTCGCAGATGGGTCATGGCGGCGGCTGTGGAGCGGACGAAGAGCTCTTCGGCCCGCCGACGGAGTCGACGTGTCCGACGCCCACCGCGCTGACGTACGAGAACTTCGGCAAGCCCTTCATGGAGCGGTACTGCACGCGGTGTCACGACAGCGACCTCGTCGGGGAGCAGCGCCAGGGCGCGCCGTCGTTCCACGACTTCGACACGCTGTTCGGCATCAAGGCCGTGAGCGATCACATCGACGAGACGACGGCCGCCGGTCCCGCGGCGGTGAACCGGGGCATGCCGGCGGAGGGGCTCATCCCGACCGACGAAGAGCGCTACCAGCTCGGCGAATGGATCGCGTGCGGCATGCCGGAGTAGCGGCGGTCCTCGTCGCGGTGACCGGGGCAGCCCGAGCTGATCACTCGCATCACCATCACGCGGACGCCGCCGCCCCGTCGGCGATCGAGGTCTCGGCCTCGCTCGGCGCCGTCGCGGCCACCTACGAATCGCCGCTCTACATGGGCGAGTACGCGGGCGCGCAGCTCGGCGCGACCGTCAGCGCCGACCGCTTTGCGGTCGCGGCGACCATCGCCGGCTATCACATCGACCGCAATGGGCGCTCGAGTGATGGCGTGGGCGACGCGATGATCCACGGCATGGCCTCGGCGGTGACGCGCGGCCCCATCACCCTCGGGCCACACCTCGGCCTCATGCTGCCCACAGGAGATGACGGCCTGGGCCTGGGCATGGGGCACGTGATGTTGATGGGCGGGGCCTGGGGGGCGCTCGCCGTTCCCGCCGGGACCATCGCGGTCACGCTCGGCTACGCGCGCGGCATCGGCGGCGCCGGTGACCACGCCGAGCACGCCCCGAGCGGCCCCCTCGTCGCCCCCATGGCGTACTCCGAGGTCTACGGCGATACGACCCTCCTCGCCGCCCTGGCCGCGGGGCTCGCCGCTGGCGTGCGTGGCTCCCTCGCGGTCCCGACGACCGAGGCCCCGACCCGGGCGACAGGTGGTGTCCGCGTGCAGTGGCGGGCCGGTCGCGTGGTCACAACCGCCGACATCGACGCCGGTCTCGCCGGTGATCCGTTCGGCGTTCGCGGGACGCTCGCGACTGCGGTCTCCTTCTGACCGAGATCGATTGCTCAGTTCACCGTCCCGTCACACGGTGATGGTGTAGGTTGCTGCCGTGGTCGTTGTCTCCGCGTTCGTCACGCGTGATCCCGCTGCCTGCTGGAAGCTCTTCACCGACATCGCGCTGCTCGGCGCCTGGGTCCCGGGCCTGCGACGCGCGCAGGTCCTTGCCAAGGAGAAGGGGCTCCCCTCGGAGGTGCACTTCGAGTTCGCCAGCTCCTTGGCCTACACACTCGTCTACTCGTACGACCCGGCGGCCCGCGAGGTGCGCTGGGAGCCCAAGCTCGGGCGCCGTGATGCCGTGTCGGGCTACGCGCGCTTCGAGCCCGCCGAGGGTGGCACGACCGTGACCTACGCCCTCTCGCAGGGCGAGGGCCGCTCTGCGCAGGAGCGCGAGCTCGCCGACCCGCAGGTCGCCCTCGACGCGCTACGGGCCTGGCTCGAACATCAGCGCTAGTCTCGGATCGTCGCGAGCATCGCTTCGAGATCGATGTCCAGGCGCATCGCCTTCGCGAGCTGCGTGGCGATCTCGCGCTCGTCCGTCGACACGTCGTCATCGGCGAGCGCCACGGCGAGGCCGACCATGAGCACCGCTTCGCCATCATCGGCATCACCCACGAGCTCTGCGACATGCGCGACACTCGGGTCGAAGCCGCCTTCTTCCAGCGCCTTGGCCGCGCTGGAGAGCAGCTGATCGATCGCATCGCGGTTGACGCCACCCAGGATCTCGAGGCGATCGAGGAGGGCGTCGTACTCCTGCTCGCTGGCGCTGCCGTCAGATGCCGCAATGAGAAATGCGGCCGTGACCGCGGCCTCGAGAAACGGCGACCTGGCGAGGCGCTCGGTCAGACGATGTTGGGACCACCATGTGCGCTTCTCGTAACTCTCCACGCTTCGTCAGTACCACCCACGCTAGGCTGCCGCCATGGTCCCACGCTTGGCGGCTCGCGCCGCGCTTCTGTTCGTCCTGGCCTGCGGCGACAACGTGCCCGGCGATCAGACGCCCGATGCCCCCGTCGCGCCTCCCGACATGGACATGGGGATGGAGGATGCGCCGCCCGGGGGTGACTGCACGCCGAAGCCCGCTCCGACGGCGGGCTCGCTCGCGGATCCGCTCGCGCTCGAGCTTCCCGCGACGTGCGTGCCCGGCGGCATCGCCGCGATCGCCGGTCGCTGGTTCGTGAGCGTGCCCGACCGGATCTTCAGCTTCGAGTATCCGGCCTTCGAAGGCTCGTGCGAGACCGGCTTCGAGCGCAGTGGCCTCGAGGAGCAGGCCCTCGCTGAGGGCTACCAGAGCGTGGACTCGTGGAACGACGGCACGCGCGTCTGGTACCGCAAGTACTTCGGTCGGGAGCAGTTCGAGTTCGTGGAGGCGTTCGCGGCGTGCGTCCTGCCCGACGGCACCATCGCCGTGAACCAGACCTTCTTCGACACCGATCGGGGCGCCCGGTCGCAGGCGCTCACGGGGACGAAGGTCGCGCAGGCTGGGGCGGAGGGCAACGGCATCTCGCTCACGGGCTCGGTCACGACCCGCCCCGGAGAGACGTCGCCCATCATCGCGTACAACCTCGTCGTCGACGAGAACTACGCGTACGTGTGCGGTCCGGAGGGCCTCGACATCATCGAGATCACGAACCCGGCCGCGCCCGTGCATCGCGCCGTGGTCGAGGGTGACTTCAACGACTGCAAGCTCGTCGCGGGCAACGGCCGGCGCGTGGTGTTCCTGTCGCCGCTGTTCTCGTCTGCGACGGCCGTGGTCGACGTGACGGATCCGCTGAACCCCGATCGCCTGCCGGATCTGCAGGAGTTCTCGCACTCGATCTTCGTCGAGACCTCGGGCGGCGCCACGCGCTTGTACATGGCGAACACCGAGTCGAACTCGATGTCGGTCTACGACGTCACGAATCCGATCGCGCCGTCGCGGCTCGGTGCCGTGCGTATCGCGGGCGGGCAGGGCGGGCAACCGGCGGGCGTGCACGACCTGTTCGTGGACGGCGACACGGTCTACGCGAACAACGGTACCGACGGTCTCGTCGCGCTCGACATCTCCACGAGCCTCACGAACCCGGTGACGCTCGGCCGGGCCCAGCCCACCGGCTACAGCCACGCGAGCTGGCGCGTCGAGATCAACGGCCACCCGTACATCCTCCACGGCGACGAGGGCATGCAGTTCGATGGACGGGTGGGGTCGCACCTTCGCGTCCTCGAGGGTGACCCCACCAGCCCGAACTTCCTCGACGATGTCGGCGCATACGCCACGCGCACGCAGCTCGGCATTCACAACATCATCGCCGTCGGCAACAAGGCGTACATCGCCTACTACCACGATGGCGTCCGCGTCGTGTCGCTCGCCGATCCGACCAACCCCGTCGAGGTGGCCCACTACAACACGTGGGACTGGGCGCAAGGCTACGGCGGAACGTTCGAGGGCGCCGTCGGCCTGCGCGTGGCCAACGGTCACATCTACGTGGCCGACTTCAATCGCGGCCTCTTGATCCTCACCGAGGACTGATTACTTCGGCGGCGGCAGCACGTAGCGGCCGTCGATGATCGCGCGATCGAGCTCGGGTAGGACCTCGACGCGGGCCTTGGTCAGCGAGCTCTCGACCTCCATCTTGAACAGGAGGAGGCGGCCGAACCCGAGCGCGGCGACGATGCCGAGCGTCACGAAGATCACCACGTTCAAGTCGGACATGACGGCGAGGACTACGCCGCCGCCGACCGCCATCGCGGCCATCTTCGCGGGGCGGATCACCGAGTCCCAGTGCATCTTCACCATCGTGGCCGCGCCGTCGTAGGCGGGCAGGGTGGCCTGCGGGACGACGGCCGGGTCGTTGGTGCCCATCATCGCCGCGGTCTTGATCGCCGCCGTGATGCCCTCGTAGAACGTGTGCTTCGTCGTGCGAGCGACCTGCTCGGCCTGGTGCGGATTCGTGCGCAGGAGGTTCACGATGGTCAAGCGTGCCTGGGCGTAGCTCGGGTTCCCGAGCGTCAGGGCGGCTCCGCCCACGCACACGCACGTGCCGCCAATAGCGAGTACGTACGCCGCGATGACCTTGGCCGTGCTCGGCTTCTCCGGCGGCTTCTCCGGCGGCGGTTCCTCGTCGGACTCTGATTGCGCGGCGGCGATCACGGAGTCGACCACGCACCACCCAGCGACCAACGCGAGCCCGAGGACAGCCGCGCGCGCAGCTTTGCCAGCACCCATGACGGGGATGCTACCGCGTCCCCGCCTCGTCTGTGTGCGCGAGCCTGAGCTCGCGGATCTTGCGCTGGATCTTCATGTTCTGGAGGTACCGGTCGAACTGCATGGCGGCGAGGGCGACCAGGCCGGCCATGGCAATGGCGAGGCTGCGCACCCGGTCGAGCATGGTGACCGCCATTCCGAGGGCGCCCGTCGACCCGAGGAGCTCATAGAGTCCGTAGTTGCTCCCGTCCTGCACGCCCAGGCCCATCGGGACGAGCGATGACACCCAGCGGATGATGACGCCGAGGGAGAGGATCCCGATCACGAGGAGGGCCGTGACGTCCGCATCGACGGCGAGGAGCAGCGTGACGGTCGCGGTCCACATGATCAGCTTCGACAGGCCAATCCACAGGATGCCCTTCCACGTCCCGGCCGAGCGCTTCGTGTGGAGCTCGCGGATGTGCCGGTCGACGTCGACCAGCTTCTCCTTCCACCGCGTCGAGCGCTCGGCGCTGATGAAGCGCGCCCGCCGCATGGCGCCAACGACCGTCGAGACCGCGCCCCGGTGAATCACGACCGCGAGCGCGATGGCGCCTGCGGCGATCACGCCGAACGCGACGAAGATCGGAATCTTCAGGGCCGGCGGCACGTCGATGGCGACGAGCATGATCGGCGTGCCGATGATCATGACGCCGATCGAGATGTAGGCGTGGGTCAGGTTGAAGAGGACGATCGACGAGAGCACGCGTGACCGCGGCGCGTGCTGCATCAACAGGCCGAGCTTCACGGGCTCGCCGAGGGCCCCACCCGGCGTGAGGACGTTGATCGCGCGGCCGCTCGCGTGCGCTCCCAGGACCCGCCAGTACGGGATCATCCGCTCCTCGGGCCGCATGAAGGTGTGCAGGGCCGCCGCATCGGTGCACAGGGCGGCGACATCGAGCGCGAAGATGAGGCCCGCCCAGGCGCCGACGGACAGGATCATCTGCTTCAGCTCGTCGACGCCGGTCTCACGGATCATCCACCAGAGCGCGACGCCTCCGACGACCATGATGGCGAGGTTGAACACGCGCATCCCCAGGTTGCGGGATGGCTTCCCCTGGACGGCGCCGGGGTCGGTCACGGGGGCGGCCACGGCGGACATGGCAGTCCGCTCAGCAAGGGATGTGCCCGTAGGTTCACGGCGAATCACTCCGTCAGACGAAGGCTGGGCGCCAGCGAGCAGCCGAAACCGCTCGCCAGCGAGCGCTAGAGCACGTCCTCGTCGTCCTTGTACGAGGGGTGGTACTTGCCGATCAGCTTCACGAGGTATTCGGCCAGGGCCTGGACATCCTCGTCGTCCGTATCACGCGAGACGTAGATCGCCTTGCGGGTATGGCCCTCGTCCTCGTCGTCGGACGGCTCGCGCAGCACGAGCTCGTAATAGCCGTCCTCCTCGTTGGGCTTGCCCTTCTTGCGCTCGAAGATCTCGACCGTGTCGATGAGATCCCAGATCCGCCGCGCTTCCCGCTCCGAGAGCTGCTTGGTGCCCAGGTCCTTGGCGACCTCGTCGCCGCTCGAGTACTCGACCCACATCGAGTCGTCGCGAATGCGGATCTGCCAGTCGTCGCCCTCTGACCGGTGGGACGCGAAGTCGAACGTGCGGCCGTTCGTCTCGCCGCGGTCGGCACCGCCCATCCGATCGCCCTGCGCGTACTCGCCACCCGCGCGTGGACATCCCACGAGGGCGATCGCCACCAGAGCGAGAACGACGCGCATGGTCGTATTGTAGCGCCATGCCGCTCGCGATGTTCGACACGGTGCTCGATGCACCGGCCCGCCTGGTTGCGGGCACCCATCGCACGGCGACGCTGGAACAGACCTGGAAGCGCTTCTCGCCCGCCGCCAGGCGTGCGGGAATCACCCGGATCGCCGAGCTGACCGGCCTCGACACCCTCGGGGTCCCCGTGTTCGCGGCGATCCGCCCGCGGGGAAAGTCGCTGTCCGCGCAGCAGGGCAAGGGCCTCACCCCGCTCGCCGCCAAGGTCTCGGCGTTGATGGAGAGCCTCGAGACATGGACGGCCGAGGAAGCCGTCCCCACGGTGCATGGCTCGCTACGCGCCCTGAAGGGCCGCATCGCCGACGTGCAGCGCCTGCCGCGCCCACGCGGTCGCCTCGATCCGGATGCGCGTCACGCCTGGGTGCGCGGCTGCGAGCTGCCGACCAACCGCGAGGTCCTCGTGCCCCTCCAGTCCGTGACCCTCGACACGACGTTCACCCGGCCGCCCACCTTCGACATCTCCTCGAACGGCCTCGCCTCGGGCAACGTCCTCGTCGAAGCGGTCCTGCACGGCCTCTGCGAGGTCCTCGAGCGCGACGCCGAGGCCGCGTGGCGTCGCAGCGGCGGCGACCGGCGCGTGGTGCTCGATACGATCACCGACCCGGCCTGTCGCGGCCTCGTCGAGACGATCGTCGCCGCCGGCGCGCGGGTCTTCGTTTGGGACCTCGGCAGCGATGCCGGCCTGTGCGCGATCGGCGCCGCCATCATGGAGGACCCGTCGCAGCCTGCCTGGCGCACGCTGGGCTTCTATCAGGGCTTCGGCGCGCACATGGAGCCCGCGATCGCGATCGCCCGGGCTCTCACCGAGGCCGCGCAGACCCGCCTGACGTACATCGCCGGCGCCCGCGACGACTTCTTCCCCGAGGACTACGCCCGCGCGACGGATCCCGACATCCTGATGGACCTATGGGAGCGCCTGGCCACGCCGTGCGAGGACCCGGTCGACTACGCCGACCTGACGCGGCTCGAGGCACGCTCGCTCGGCCATGCCCTCGAACAGCTCGTCGAGCTCACCGGTCCGGTGCTCGCGGTGGACCTGACGCATCCGACGCTGAAAGTGCCGGTGGTGAAGGTCCTGGTCCCCGGTCGCGCCACCGATCTGGAGTATCTCGGATGACGATCGGGGCGGTGCGGCGATGACGGTTCGACGTCCACTACCCGCGGCGCGGGTCACGAAGCTGCGCGCACGCCCGGCGGGGCCGGAGACGATCGTGTTCGTCGGTCCGACCCTGCCGGCGGCGGTCTTTGCGGGCTGCGTCGTGCGAGGGCCCGTGGCGATGGGCGAGGTGTTGCGCCTCGCCATGAGCCGGCGGCCGCCCGCTCGCATCGCCATCGTCGACGGGTACTTCGAGCGTATGGCCGCGGTCTGGCACAAGGAGATCCTCGTCGCGATCGATCGCGGCATCGAGGTCTGGGGAGCGGCGAGCATGGGGGCCTTGCGCGCGGCCGAGCTGGCGCCGTTCGGGATGAAGGGCGTCGGGACGATCTGGAAGGCGTTCGCGACGGGGAAGCTCGTCGCCGATGACGAGGTGGCCGTGACGCACCTGCCCGCGGAGTACGGGTATCGCGCGACGAGCGATGCCCTCGTGAACCTCCGTGATGGCATCGCGCGGGCCCCCCACCTGTCGGCGAAGCTACGGGCGGCGCTCGTCGAGCTCGCGCGAAAGCGGCACTACCGCGAGCGCTCGTGGGGGGCGCTCTACGCCGATGCGCGTGCCGCCGGGCTACCGGCGACGGCCATCGATGGGCTGGCCGCGTGGGTGTTGCGCTGGAAGCCCGATCGCAAGGCCGCCGACGCGATGCTGCTCGCCAAGGCCCTCGCCAAGGCGCCACCCGCACGCACGCGAGGTCCGGCGTTCGCGACCGCCGTGGCCGCAGCCCTCACGAAGTCACCGGGCAAGGCCCTCACGCCCGCGGCGGCCACCGCGGTCGCGAAGGCATCGCGGGGCGCCCTCGCGAAAGCGCCCGCGCGCAAGGGCCACGTCAGCACACCTCGCACGTGGGCGCTGCGTCGGCTCGAAGAGATCGTCGACCGTCCCCGTCCTCGTCGACGCTGACGTAAGCTCGCGCGATGGACGCGGTGCCGACCCCGCAGACTCTGGGCGGTGGCCGCTTCGAGGTGCGCGGCACGCTGGGCGCGGGCGGGGCCGGGGTCGTGTACCGCGTGAACGACCGGCAGCTGGGGCGCGAGGTCGCGCTGAAGCTGTTGCGCACGGCGTCGGGGCGGGACCTCTATCGCTTCAAGCGCGAGTTTCGCGAGCTCGCCGACATCGCGCATCCCGGACTGGTCGCGCTGCACGAGCTGCATCACGTCGACGGCGACTGGTTCTTCACGATGGAGATCGTCGAGGGCGTGTCGTTCATCGACTGGGTGCGCCCGCCGACGGCCCCCATCCGGGTGCGCAGCCGCGCCGACATCGTGAACGCCAAGCTCGACGAGGAGCGGCTGCGCGCGGCCTTCCCGCAGCTGGCGGACGCGCTGAGTGCCCTGCACCGCGCGGGGAAGCTGCATCGAGACCTGAAGCCGTCGAACGTGCTCGTGACGAAGGCGGGGCGCCTCGCGCTGCTCGACTTCGGGTTGATCGCGGGTCTGGCGGAGGCGAATCCCGATCGGCTCGCCGTCGGGACACCCGCGTACATGTCGCCGGAGCAGGCGTCGGATCAGTCGCTGACCGAGGCGAGTGACTGGTACTCGCTGGGCGCGATGCTGTACGAGGCGCTGACAGGGCGCCGGCCATTCGAGGGTGAGGCCGAGCAGGTGATGACGCGGAAGCAGACGGAGATCCCGCGGCCGCCGACGGAGCTGGCGCCAGCACTGCCCGCCGATCTGACGGCGCTGTGCGTGCGGCTCCTCGCCCCGCGGGCGGACGAGCGCCCCGATGCAGCGACGATCTTCGGGACGCTCGGCGCGCGGCCGTCGGCGACGCGGCTGGATGCAGCCCGCAGCACGTTCGTCGGGCGCGAGCGCGAGCTGGGGGAGCTCACGCAAGCGTTCGCAGACGCGAAGCAGCGGTCGGTGGCGGTGATGGTGCGGGGGCCAAGTGGCATCGGGAAGAGCACGCTGGTGCGAAAGTTCCTGCGCTCGCTGGGCGACGCGGCGCTGGTCGTCGAGGGGAAGTGCTTCGAGCGCGAGGCGGTTCCGTTCAAGATGCTCGACGGCGTGGTCGATCAGCTCGCGGCGGCGCTGGTGGCGATGCCGCCTCTGGAGGTCGAAGCGCTCGTGCCGCGCGAGCTCGGATCGCTGGTGCGCATGTTCCCCGTGCTGCGGCGGGTGCCGACCTTCTCGGAGCAGTCGTCACAGAGCCACGCGCCGGTCGATCCGCAGGAGCTGAGGCGCCGGGGCTTTCATGCGCTGAAGGCGCTCGTGGCGCGCCTCGCACGCGTGAAGCCGGTGGTGGTGTTCGTCGACGATGCGCACTGGGGCGACGCCGACAGCGCAGGGTTTCTCGCGGAGCTGATCCACCGGGACGAGGCGGGCGTGCTCGTCCTCGCCGCCCATCGTCCCGAAGACTATCTCGGCATGATCGCGCAGCTACGACGGCCACCAGGGACGCCCCGGGGCTCGGCGACGCCGGTATTCGGACCGCGCGCGGACATTCGCGAGCTCGAGGTCGTGCCGTTCACGCCCGGCGAGGCGGCCCGGCTCGTCGAGAGCTTCGGGCGCGAGCCCGACGCAGATGCGATCGCGGCCGCGGCCGGTAACCCGCTCGTGTTGACGGAGGTCGCCCGGGATCCCGTCGACGAGAAGGTCGTGAACATCGACGCGATCGTGCGGACCCGCATGGCGCGGCTGTCACCCGATGCGCAAGCGATGCTGGCGGTCTCGAGCATCGCGGCCCGCCCCCTGTCCCTGGAGATCGCGGCGCACGCGGCCGGCGTCGCCGGCGGGCTCGATGCCGCCATGCAGCTCGTCGGCGAGCGGCTGGCGACGCTCCGCGAGACGGCCCCGGGCAAGCGCATGCTGCATCCCGCGCATGACTACGTGCGCGCGGCCCTGCTCGCGACGCTCGACACCGAGGCGAAGGCGGGCTGGCACGAGACGCTCGCGCGGGCCTTCGAGGCGGTGCAGGGCGAGGATCAGCTCGATTCCCAGGCGGTGGTCGAGCACTGGCTCGCCGCCGGCCATCCCGCGAACGCGGCCCACCACGCCGTCGGGGCCGCGCTCGCGGCGGAGGAGGCGTTCGCCTTCAAGCGCGCGGCCGAGCTCTACCAGATCGCGCTTACCTTCGGCCCCTGGGATGCGCTGGGGCAGCGCGACCTCCTGCGCCGCAAGGCGTACGCGCTCGTGTGTGCCGGCCAGCTCGACGAGGCCGCGCGCACCTACGAGCATGCCGCCCAGCTCGTCGATGACGCGGAGGCCGTCGACCTCGAGCGGCTGCGCGTGGAAGCAGTCCTGCGGCGCGGCAAGCTCGACGAGGCCTTGCCTGCGGCCGAGAAGCTCCTCGCGCAGATCGGCATTCGCATCCCCCTCGGCACCCGGGCCTCGCGTACCCGGCTCGCCACGCAGTGGGTGCAGATGAAGCTGCGCGGTCTCGACTTCACCGAGCGCGACGCGCGTGACGTGCCACGCGCCGAGCTGCTAGCGATCGACGTGCTGTACTCGATCGCCAGCGGTCTCGCGTTCGCCGATCCGACGATCGGTCGTGTGGTCCAGTCGGAGCTGATGAAGGCTGCGCTCGACGCGGGCGAGCCGATGCGCGTCTGCCTCGCGCTGTCGCAAGAGGTCTGTTACGCCGCCGCGGCGGGCAGTCGCAATCGCGGCGCCGTCGACGCCGTCGGCAAGCGCCTGAAGGGGATCGCGGTGCGTCATCGCGGCGGCCAGCTCCTCGGCTTCGCCGACACCGCCATCGGGATCGCCGCGCACATGAGCGGGCGCTGGCGCGATGCGCGCGGGCATCTCGAGGCCGGCCTGCAGATGCTGCGGGACCACGGCGCCGGTGTGCGCTGGGAGATCGACCTCGGCGATTCGTTCTGGCTCGCGACCCTGTTCTATCTCGGGGCCTGGAAGGAGCTCGCAGAGCATCAGCAGTCGCTCCTGCGCGAGGCGCTCGATCGCAGCGACCCGGTCGCGCAGCAGAACCTCCGCATAGGACGCTGCAACCTCGCGTGGCTCGTCCACGACCAGCCGGACGAGGCCCGCGCCCAGCTCGCCATCGCGGAGGCCGCGCTCTCGCCGGGGTTTCACCTGCCGCACCTCTCGGTCGTCACGGCGGCGGTCAACCTCGATCTGTACGCCGGCAGCTTCGCGGAGGCGCGCGCCCGCCTCGAGGCCGCGTGGCCCCACATCGAGCGCCTCGGATGCTTGCGGCTCCAGCAACCGCGCATCGAGCTGGCCGTCCTGCGTGCGCGCGCCCTGCTCGGCGACGCCACCCGCGGCGAGGAGCGCCTGAAGGAGGTCCGTCGCATCGCGGAGGAGCTCGGGGCCGAAGGCGCGCCATGGGCCTCCGCGCTCGCCCACCTGATCCGCGCAGCCGCGCATGCGTGGGCGGGCGCATCCAAGGATGCCCGTGTCGAGCTCCTCGCCGCCGAGGAACAGCTGCTGGCGACGGGCATGATGGGCTATCTGCAGGTCTGCCGGGTACGACGCGGGCGCATCGAGGGTGGTCCGGCCGGTGAGGCGCGCACGGGGGCGGCGCTGGAGCTTCTGAAGGACCTAGGCGCCCTGAATCCCGAGGCCATTTCGTCGTTTCTCGTACCGTGGCCCGGCTGATCCTGGTGTAGGGTGCCCGGCCGATCCGGTCGATCCGGGTCCGCTGATCACGCGTAGTACTTAGGGAGGCCAGCCTTGTCTGACATCGCTACTCATCTCGCTGTTTCGCAGAAGGTCGATATCGAAGGTCTCGACTGGGAGCTCGCGCGCACGCACGGGCTCACGCAGCAAGAGGTCAACTCGCTCCTCTACTTCGCCGACGTCGAGAGCCAGACGGTCCACTACTTCCTCGAGGTCTCGCGCCTGAAGGTCTCGCGCGACCCCGAGTTGCTCACGTTCCTCACGATGTGGAACTACGAGGAGTACTTCCACTCCTACGCGATCACGCGGCTCCTCACCGAGTGCGGCGTGAAGGTCCCGACGGCCAGCGAGCGCGCCGAAGAGGTTCGCAAGAACGCGCGCTTCAAGGCGAAGTTCGAGGACTTCGGCCAGGGCATGATCGCCTGGTCGATGCCGAAGACCTTCATCGGTCTCTGGATGTTCTGGGGCTCGCTCCAGGAGTGCCTCACGACGCAGGCGTACGAGGAGCTGGCTCGCAACACGTCGAACCCCGTCCTCGCCGAGCTCTGCAAGCGCATCGCGCGGCAGGAGCGTCGCCACTTCGCCTATTACTTCAATCAGGCGAAGGACAAGCTCGAGGGCCAGCCGTGGATCCAGAAGTTCACGCGCGGCATCGCGAACCTGTTCTACGCACCCGTCGGGGGTGGCGTGAAGACGGACGAGGAGGGCGCCCGGCTCGTGGCCGAGCTCTTCCCGCAGGACCGGATCTTCGAGGTCATGAGCTACATCGAGAAGCGCATGGCGCAGCTCCCCGGCATGGAGGGACTCGATTGCTGCACGCGCTGGGCGGCGAAGATCCAGCCGATGCTTCCTGAGTCGACGCGCGCGAAGAACGTCCCCGCGCAGTTCATCGCGGCAGCGTAGAGCTACCAGGCGTAGCCGACGCGGAAGTAGCCCTGCGGCTCGACTTCCATCTCGTCGTCGTAGCAGCCGTAGTCGTCGCAGTACTCGCTGTTGTTGAGGTTCTTCGCGGCTCCGAGCGCCATCGCGACGTTGAAGCCGCTGTCGAACGTCCAGTGCCAGCCGAAGAGCGCCTGCGGGCCGATCAGGCCCGAGCTCATGTCGCTGGTGTCGAAGTCGCGCTTCAGGATGCCGCCCTCGAAGAACGGGCCCGAGAAGACGCGCTTGAAGTAGAGGGGCAGCGTCACGCCGACCTCGTAACCGTCGTCGTTATCGATGTGATAGAGGTTCACGTCGCCGCGCACCGCCACGTTCTGCGAGAGCGCGTGCGTGACGGACACGCCGTACGAGCCGAACATCCAGCCGATCGGGTTCGTCGAGATGCTGGTCGTCTTGTGCTTGATCATGTACTCGCCGCGCTCGCCGACCTTCACGAGCTGGCCATTGATGTGCGAGACGTTCGACCACTGCTCGTTCTGCGGAGCGACCACGGCGACGACCTCGGGCGTCTGCGCCGGCTGGGCGGGCGTGATCACGACCAGCGAGCCATCGGCCGGGGCCGGTGGCGGCATCTCCTCGGAGCCCTGCGGGCCGGGCTGCGCCACAGCGGTGCCGGCGGAGACAGCGAGCATGAGGGTCGTGAAGAGCACGCGACGGGCGTTGGTCATGCCGGCGTCCTTGAGCACCCGCGATGCCAGGTCGATAAAGTGGTCTAACTTCTCGTCATCCATGCGCTTGTCGGCGTTCACGAGGTGGTGAGACCTGACCGGCACTCCACCGGGTGCCGCGAGATTCCTGACAGCTCTGTCATAGATCGGTCGTCACCCGGAGGAGGCAGGCTGTCGCGTTCGGTAGCCACCGATCCCGAGCCCGTCGTCGCCCGCGGTCACCCCGGCCGGGCCCCGGCGGTGGCACGTCACGTGCTCTACCCGGGCGTACCACCCACCACCCCCGCCCGTCGCCCTCTCGTCGATCGAGCCCACGATCGCTACTCGCGGTCTGCGTTTCGTCGTCGCGAGGACGCATGGGAACCCCGCGCGTCTCGCCGAACCTCGCGAGAACGCGTGCCGCGCATTGGGGCACGCCGACTGCACTACGTCTCCTCGAGAGCGACAGTCACTCACTTCCGGGTGGCAGCTCTTCTTAATCAGGAGACTCGTTATGACCAATCACGCTGCATTCGAAACCATCGACCTCGACAACCTCAAAGCCGTGAACGGCGGTGGCTTCTGGGGCGATCTGCGCGACGCCACCATCGGCGCCGTCAGGATCGTCGCCTCGCCGGTGCGGGCGGCCGTTCGCGGCACGGTGGAGACCGTCGGCGCGCTGCGGAACGGACACAGCATCGGCGACTCGCTCGCATCGGGGCTCGTCCAGGGCGCCGGGTTGACGAACGAGCCGAAGCTCTCGACGATCCCGGGCCAGTGATCACCGAATGACGGCGAGCGTCCGCATCGTGCCGCGCGTGACCCCGAACTGCTCGTGCACCGCGGCACGACGGACGACCTCGTCAGGCTGAAGCGTCCCCGCTACCAGTCGCGTATACGCATCGACGAGCCGCGCCGTCTCGGCCGCCGTCTCGCGCACCAGCTCGATCCGGAACCGCGTCACCCCGTGCTGCAAGAGCACCGGCACGAGGCTCGCCGCCGACTGCGCCTGCGCGTTGAACACCGTGTTCCGGCACCCCACGTCGACGACGACGGGATGCACGAGCCCCACGCGATCCGCCAGGGACACCTGATGGGCCTCGCACGGCCGCCCGCAGGTCTTGTAGTCGCGGCCCGTCGACAGGAGGTGCGCGTACACGCAGTGCTCCGTGTGAAACGTGGGGATGTGGTGGTGCACGGTGACGCCGATGCGACCCCGCGGCGCCGCATCGAGGAGCGCCCGCAGCTGATCCCGATCCAGATCGTGCGCGGCCGTCAGCGTCTGGAGCGCCGAGCTGCGCCCCAGCACCCAGTTCGCCGTGAGCGAGTTCGTGACGTTCAGCGAGAAGTCACCATGGAGCTCGATGCCGGACGCCGCGAAGTACGCGAGCGAGCCCCAGCTCCGCACCAGCACGAAGTCCGGCTCGAGCTTCGCCAGGTGCTGATCGATCTTCTCCTCGCCCGGCTTCTGCACGCGCACCGTGGCCACCCCGACCCGCACGCCCTTCGCCTTCGCCCGGGCCACCGCCTTGCCCAGCCCGACCAGCTCCATCCAGTCGAGCTCGATCTCGCGCGCGCCGGCGTCGAGGGCCGCATCGAGCTGCGCGTCGGTCCGGCAGAGCGGGACCAGAAGCGGGCTCATGGTGTCGCAGGGGGTGTCGCAGGGGGCGGACCCCTGCGACACCGGGCGCATACTGTCGCAGGGGTCGGACCCCTGCGACACCACGCGCACCGCCTCGCGCTCGAGGTCGACGACCAGCCGTCGCCGCAGCTCCTTCAGCTCGGAGACGGGCAGGTGGAGGCCGGGCGCGAGGCCGCGCGTGTCGAGCGAAGCGAGGTGGAGCGACGTGCCACCGAAGGCGCCGAGCTTGTCAGCGATGAGCGCCTCGTCGATCCCCTTCGCGCGCGCGGGGGTGAGGGCCGAGGTGCTCACTCCGCTCGTCGAGCGACCGGCTCCGTAGCCGGCGACGAGGGTCGCGGTGACGTGCAGGGGGGCGCCATCCGACCCGCTGACCACGAGGGCCACGCCGATCCGACCGAGCGGATCGCGACCGGCGGCGGCGGCCTGATCGCCCGCGCGGTTGATGCGCGGATCGGAGCTGATCCACACGAAGTCGCCGGGGGACACGCGCCCGAGATCGGGGCCCGGGTTGCCGAAGCGGAGCCGCCAGCGCTGGTCTCCGGCGGACTCGACGCCGAAGATCGGTCCGCCTTGCTCGGCGTCCTCGGGGCGCCCGCGATCGAACACCACGCCCATGCCCGCACGCGGCTCGATGGTCGGCTCGGACGCTTCCCCGCCGGAGGCCCCGACCGCGAGGCCGCCCGTGACGGGACGTTGGGCGGGGTCGCGTTCGACGATCACCTCGTCGATGTCGATGCGGACCACGCGCCCGAGAGCGAGGCCGCGATGGCGCGGGAAGCGGCCCTCGACGAGGGTCTGGTGATTGGCGCCGTCGAGGAAGCCGCGCGACGAGCCCCGCGAGTAGGCGACATGGAGCGAGGCGGCATCGAGCGGGATGTCGACGCGTGATGACGCCCCTTCGCCGAGCGCGTGCCGGTACTGCGCGACGGTCGTCGCCACGTAGTGCGGGCCCTTCAGCCGGCCTTCGATCTTGAGCGACGCGACCCCGACGGCGGCGAGCTTCTCCACGGCATCGAGGCCGACCAGATCCTTTGGTGACAGGAGGTAGGCGACGTCGCCGAGATCCTTGGTCACGCCATCGACGACGAGCGAGTAGGGGAGGCGGCACGCCTGGGCGCATTGGCCGCGATTCGCGCTGCGACCACCCCAGGCCTCGGACGAGAGGCATTGCCCGGACCACGCGACGCAGAGCGCGCCGTGGACGAAGACCTCGAGCGGGAGGGAGGTGCCGGCCGCGTAGTCCGCGATCTCGCCGACGGAGAGCTCGCGCGGGACCACCACGCGCGTGATGCCGAGGTCCTTGAGCAGCTCGGCGGCGAGCGGGCTCGAGGCGGTCATCTGCGTCGAGGCGTGGGTCTCGAGGCCGGCCGCACGGGCGAGCAGGCAGACCGCGGGATCCTGGACGATGATCGCATCCACGCCGGCGGCGGCCACGCGCCGGATCATCGCCTCCACGATCGATAGCTCGGGCTCGAACACGAGCGTGTTCATCGTGACGTAGGCCTTGGCCCCGGCGCGATGGATCCACGCGACGACGTCGGCGAGCTCGTCCAGCGGGAAGTTGGTGGCGCGGGCGCGCGCGTTGAAGCCTTCGTCGAGGCCGAAGTAGATGGCATCCGCCCCCGCAGCGAGCGCGGCGGACATCGCATCGCGATCGCCGGCCGGGGCAAGGACTTCGGGACGGCGCTGCATGAGAGGCCGGCGGGGCCGAAGGTCGACGACCTATCCGGGCACCGTTCCATAACACGCTAATTCAGGAAAGCTCCATAGATCACGGATGATTCCGTCACACGCCACTCTTGCGCGGAGGGGGGGAGCCCCCGTATATCGCCCGCCGAGGACCTGCCTATATGACGTCTTTGATTCCCTGGCTCTCGACTGGCGGCGCAGAAGCCGCGGCCGGCGTTGCCGTACGCCCCCACAGCGAAGCTCAGCTGACTCTCCCTAACTTCCGGGACGTTACGTTCCTGGGCGTGTCCGGCTGGTCGATCCTCGCGATCGGCCTCGCCGTCAGCGCCATCGGCCTGCTGTTCGGCCTGATGAAGTACCAGAAGCTCAAGAACCTCCCGGTTCACAAGTCGATGCTCGAGATCAGCGAGCTGATCTACGCGACGTGCAAGACGTACCTGGCGACCCAGGCGCGCTTCATCGCGCTGCTCTGGCTCCCCATCGCGACGATCATCATCGTGTACTTCGCGGCGCTCGAGAAGGTGCCGCTCCCGAAGGTGCTCGCGATCGCGCTGTTCAGCGTCATCGGCATCCTCGGTAGCTCGCTCGTCGCGTTCTTCGGCATTCGCGTGAACAACTTCGCGAACAGCCGCGCGGCGTTCGCGTCGCTCCGCGGCA
>LNFM01006705.1_pt1 | contig 18731 bp, 19 predicted proteins | sample 596031 | NCBI WGS metagenome assembly LNFM01 (sample SAMN04254537, study PRJNA301005) | activated carbon metagenome | isolation source: dual media filters at the Ann Arbor, Michigan drinking water treatment plant | place: USA: Ann Arbor | reverse complement strand
CCACCCGAAGTGACAAGAACGCCATTGCAGGCCAGGTTCAGCGAGCGGCAAAGAAGCCAAGCATGCGCTCGAGGATCTCCCCTCGTACGGTCGCGTCGGCGAAGAAGAGCTCGTGACGGGCCGTGGGGAACGTGACGAGCTCGCACTGCGGGGAGGCGGCACAGAACGTCGTCTGCGCCTCCGGCACGACCACCCGGTCGGCACCGGCCTGGAACATCAGGACCGGCTGCACGACCTGGTTGGCGCCTGCCCGCAGTGACTGTCCCGCGCGCAGAGACTCGGCGGTCCAGCCGAACGTGGCCGGCCCCACCCGGCGCTCGGGAAAGATGTTGTCGGTCTCGTACAGCGCCTCGAACTGGTGCGGGTCCGTGGTGAGGTAGTTGTCGATGAACTTGGGCGCGGTCGTCCAGTCGTAGCCGCCCGGGACCACGTCCTCGGGAGGGACCGAGCTCGCGTACCAGAGCGTGTCTTTCTCCGAGAGCGGAGACGTGTCGATCAGGAGCATCGGGGCCGAGAGGGCGATCGCCGAGAAGGTCTCGGGGTGGGAGCGTGCGTAATCGATCGTGATCGCTCCGCCCATCGAGTGACCGACCGCATAGAGCGCGTCGTACCCCTGCGGCTGGACCACCTCGCGCACGAACTGCTCGTAGTCGGCGACGTAGTCGGCGAAGCGATCGACGTGCCCCTTGAGCGGATCGTCGGTCAAGCGGCTCGATGCGCCCTGCCCCCGGTGGTCGATCACATAGAGGTCGTACCCGGAGTCCCGCAGATCGTACGCGAGCTGCATGAACGTATGGCTGCCCTCGGTTCGCCCTGGAGCGAGCACGATGGCCCGGGTCCGATCGGGCGCCCGGAAGGCCTGGTAGGCGATGGTCGCCCCGTCGGTACCCGCGAACGTCCCGGCCTCTCCCGCAAGGTAGTAGGGGAGCGCCTCGTCGTAGAGCATGCGCATCGCATCGCTGCGCTCGTCAGGTGCAGCCAGGTCGACACATCCCGCGACGGCAACCAGGGCCACCAACGTGCGCATGCGCGGAGAGCATGCAGTAGTCGCGCCGTGCGGGGCGGGCCCTGGAGGCGGTTGGCCGCGCCATGCTGTCCCACGGCGGAAGCGACCGTGTCCATCGAGTGTCGCGATCGGGGGGGCATGCGGCGCAGTCTGGCCGCGAACCAACTCGTCGGTTGCGTGACCCCGCGTGACTCCCCTACAACCATCGGGTGTTTCAACTTCGCTGTGGCCGGGCCGGAGCAGTCCTCGGAGCCATCTCTGCGCTGCTGATCGGCTGTGGTGACACGGCGGCCCCGCTGGTCGAGACCGTCGGCTGCGAGGGGACGACGCTCTTCGAGTCACCCGCCGATACGGGCGCGCCGGGGCCGTGGAAGGTGGGAGCGAGGACCCTCACGCTGGGAGGCCTGACCGTCGAGGCCTGGTACCCCGCCGTGCCGGGCAGCTCGGGCGAGGTCGTGCAGTACGATGTCCGCGACTATCTACCCGAGTCGGAGCGAATCAAGATCGCCGACGCGGATGCGGCTCTGCAGACCTGTGCCTGCGAGCGCGATCTGCCCGTGGACTCCGAGCGCGGTCCGTTTCCCGTCATCGTGTTCGTCCATGGCACGGCCGGGTTCCGGGCTCAGTCGCTCGAGATCACTACGCACTGGGCGAGCCGCGGCTTTGTCGTGCTCGCCGCCGACCATCCGGGACTCAACCTCCGGGATCTCCTCGCCACGTTCTGCGGAGGGATGTCAGGTGAGCGTGATCTCGACGCTGATCTCGCCGTGATCGTCGACGCGGTGAGGACGGGCGTCGGGCTCGGCGATCTCGCCACCGTCGTGGACAGCACGCGGATCGGGATGTCCGGTCACTCCGCCGGCGGGGCCGCGATCTCGGGGCAAGGCGACGTCGCGTCGGTGCTCGTGCCGATGGCCGCGGGCGGCTACGAGGCGGGGACGGCGGTGACGAGCGGCCTGGTCCTGGGGGCGGTCGAGGACACGGTCGTCGACTACGAGGAGCAGGTCATGGGCTACGAGGCCGCGCCTTCGCCCAAGCGGTTCGTGGGCCTCAGCCCGGCGGGGCACCTCGTCTTCTCGAGCCTCTGTCACATCGAGAACGACGCGGGGCAGGATATCGTCACCATCGCCCAGAACGCCGATGTCTGTGGGCTCAGCCTCGCCGGTGCGCTCTTCGACTGCAGCGACGGCTACGTCTCGAAGGACCTCGGGCATCGCATCGTCAACGACGCGACGACCGCGGTGTTCGAGGAGACGCTGCACTGCAACGCCGACCGTGCCGCGTGGCTCTCCGGGATCTCCGGTCGCTTCGAAGCGGTCTCCGAGCTGCGCGAAGACCGCTAGACCCAGGGTGGCGCGGACAGCACGGTGAGGCCCGCGCCGATGAGGCCGATGACGATCGCCATCATCGGCAGCGGCGTACGGATCTTCCCCTCGCGGGTCTTCTTGTGTGCGAGGAGGCCGAGGACGAGCGAGAGCGCCGCGGCCCCGAACGCGATGTAGTGCATCAGCTTGATCGTGCCCGCGTAGTCGGCCAGGAGCGGCACGTCGTACTGCGTGGACGGGCCCTCCGCCGCGAGCTGCTGCGACAGCCACTTGTAGTTCGGGTACGTCTCCACCTTCGCAAACAGGCTCGCGCCCACGCCACCGAGAGCCACGAGCAACGCCAGGATCGTCAACGCCTTCATGTCGCCACCTTTCGCGGCCGAGCCTACCTCAGGTCGCCGCGACCCTCCGCGTTCTGCCATCATCGCGCGGGTCATGACGCGAGCGTTGGTGCGTGCGGTGATCGCCGGCAGCGTGCTGGCTTCCTGTGGAAGTCAGCCCCCCGTCGCCACATCGCAGCCGGGCTTCGACGCGCTCGAGGTCGACACGGCGAATGGCCTGTCCGGACTGGCGCGAGGCTCCGATGGCACGCTGTGGACCGTCGCCGAGCGAGCGCACCGGGCCTATCGCATCACCCTCGGCGGACGCGGAGCCACGACGGTGGCGGTCGACGTCGAGAACGTTCCGCCCGGCGTCGACCTCGAGTCCATCGCCATGCTGAGCGGCGACCGGATCGCGTTCGGGACGGAGGGCAAGGAGCCGGGGGCCACGATGGTGCTGATCGGTGAGCACCGCGATCACGCGATCCAGATCCGCCAGTCGATCGCGATCTCGGACGAGCGGTTGGGCCTCGTGACGGCGGGGCACGGCGTGGAGGGGCTGTGCGGGCGTGGCGACACACTACTGGCCGCCCTCGAGGCGACAGGCACGCGCGATGGGCGGCGCTTCGCGCCCCTCGTGTGGATCGAAGCCGGCGTCATCACGCGCGTCCAGGCGGTGTGGCTGACGAGCGAGACCGGCAAGCTCTCGTCCCTCGAGTGCGACCTCGATGTGCAGCCGCCCACTGCCTGGGCGGTCGAGCGGCACTTCGAGGTGACGCGGATCCTCGAGCTCGCGCTCTCGTCGTCCGCAGACGCGATCGAGCCCACGATCCTCGTCGACCTCACGGCCGAGGTCGCGGGCCGGCGCAACCTCGAGGGCCTCACGCGCCTCGACGACGGTCGCTTCGCCGCGATCGTCGACAATCAGTGGCGGACGATCACGGGCCCGAACGAGCTCCTGCTTCTACGAGAGTAGGGAGCGCAGGATTCTCGACGGGATGTCGTCGGAGCGGGGGTGCTGGGTTGAGACTGCAGAGTCCACCAAGCATCCACGGAGCGTCACGACCGTTATCGCCTTGGTGTCAGGGGGTTGGACTGGGCTCGCACCATGCAATCGCCGAGGTCCATGGATGAAGACGTCACGGGAATCGTCATCTTCGGCGTGGCTCTGGCCGCGAGCCTCACCTTCTTCGTGGTCCGGCGACTGCGCTCGCGTACTGGGCTACGAGACGTCAGGCCGACCGATCGAGATCCGCGCGCCCAGGCGGTCGTGGCGAGCCTACGCGCGGGCTCGCCCGGCGCCCTGATCGACCTCCTCCGATCGCTGGGGACGGACTGGGACACACGCGGCCACTACCTCAAGCACCTCCTCGTGCACTGTTCACGCGAGAGCCTCGACGTGCTGTGCGCGCAGCAGCCGTCTCCGCTGGCCCTCCTCGTACGCGGTTGCCACGCGATCGACTGGGCCTGGCAGGCGCGCGGGCGCGGCTCGGCCGATACGGTCTCGCGGGCCGCCATGAAGCTGTTCCACGAGCGGCTCGCGCTCGCCGAGCGGGACCTCACGGCAGCGGCGGCCGGTGATCCGGCCGATCCCACGCCGCACGCCAACCTGATCATCGTCGCGAAGGGGACCAGCGCCCCCCGGGAGGTGGCCTGGAGGCACTTCTCGGCCGCGGTCGCCCGCGAACCCGACAACTTCCTCGCGCACGAGGCGATGCGATCACTCCTCTCGCGGCGCTGGGGCGGGAGCGATGAGGAGATGTTCGACTTCGTACGACGCTGCGCTGCCGCCGCCCCGCGAGGCAGTGATCTGCCCATGCTGATCGTGGATGCCCACCTCGACGTCTGGAGCCACATCCTGACCTTCAACCGGAACCCGGAGCGGGCCGCTCACTATCTCTCCCAGCCCGCGGTGCGCCAGGAGATCGAGGCCGCCTATGCGCAGACCCTCGCGGGGCCGTGCCGCGTGCGCGCGTCGACGATTCACCTTCGAAACTCCGCGGCGTTCTTCTTCTTCCAGACGCAGAACGTCCCGTGGGCGCGGGTCGAGCACGAGCGCATCGCAGGCGCGTACACGGAGTTCCCGTGGGTCTACAGCCAGCTGGCGGAGCAGGAGACGTCCGACGTGATCACCATGGCGAGGATGGTCGCGGGACTCCCTGCGTAGAAATGGCTCCAACGTGGTCAACGCGAGGTTGCGACGAGCCACGGTTTGGTGAAGGCTCGCCCCATGAATCGACGTGAGCTCGTGGTCAGTGGACTTGGTGCGGGCCTCGCGCTCGCGATGACGACCGTGGCAGAGGCGGCGCCCAAGGCGAAGGCCCCCGCGAAAAAGGTGGACCCGCGTACCGCGCTGCTCGCGTCCCTCGCGACGTGTCTGGCGAAGGCGGCGCTGTGTGATGCGCACTGCGCCGCGCAGCTCGCGGCCGGGTCCAAGGAGTTCGCGCGCTGCTCCGCCTCGGTTCGCGACATGATCGCGATCGGTCAGGCGACCCAGAGCCTCGTCGCGCGTGGCAGTGCCTCGGCGAAGACGCTGGTGGACCTGTGCGCGGCGGCCTGCAAGGAGTGCTCGGCCGCGTGCCTCGAGCACAAGGAGCACTGGTCACACGGCATGCACGTGGAGTGCAAGGAATGCATGGACGCGTGCGATGCCTGCTTGAAGGCGTGCATGGCCTACTCCGCCGCGTGACTACCCCCGCACGATCGTGACGTCGCCGGCGGGTCCGACGCCCCCGACGAGCGCCGCCTGGAGGATCGTGTCATCGACAACCCCGAGCGCGCGGACCGCATCGACGGCACCGGACGCGCTCGTCGCCTCGACCTCGGCGACCACCACGCAGCCGACGAGCGCCGCGTCGACGAGACGCTTCATCACGTCGTGATCGACGACGCCGACCACATGGATGGCATGTGGGTCGTTGCGCAACACATGCTGAAGCCCCGCGGCGCGACCGTCCAGGGGGCACTCGAGGAGCCAGCACCGCGCCGGCCCGGGGACCACGGGCTTCTCGGCGAGCGGGCCGATCCAGTAGAGCGACTCGCACTGCGCGAGGACAATCCAGAGCGCGCGCCTCACGTCGTCGCCGGCCGCAGCCGCGAGCGCGACGAGTCCATACGATTTCGCGTCGAGGGCCCGATCCAGCGCCGAGAGATCCATTCCCCGAGCCTGCCTGGTGCCGCCGAGGTTGCCAAGGCAGCAGAGGCGCCGGTCACGACGTCGGGGCGTGCGGACGCAGGACGTGTTCGAGCGCAGACTTCATCGGGTCGACGTCGTCCCCGAACGGGGTGCCACGCGCCACGATGATCTTTCTCGGACAGTAGACGGCCAGGGCTCGCGACGAGGAGGCCACCTGGAACACGCGCTCGACACGGCATTCGTCGAACGAGCAGAGCACGGCACCGGCGCGATCTCGCACCACGCGCGTCGCACGATCGAACACGAGCCAGGGTGCGGGGAGGGCCTTCGTCTTGGAAGCGCGGTGCGCCCGGACGAGCAACACGGTCGTTGCGAGCGCGCCGAGGCCGACGATGAAGATCGGAACGCCGGCCATCACGGCGACCGTCATCGCGAGGACGCCGCCGCCACCGATGAAGATCGTGGCCGCGATCGCTGCGATGAAGATCGCGGTACCGAGCCAACCGCCGCCCTGCTCCGTGACTCCGACCTGGGGACCGTCTTCAACCAGAACGGTCCCGTTGCACCGCGCGAGGATGGTCACCGCGCCAGTATAGGCGACGGCGGCAGTCGCGGCCGGCCGGGGCGCGTCGCTTGTCCGCTGTGGTCCGTCGACGAGTCGAGTCAGGGGCCGGTCAGCAGTCCCGCGACGCCGCCGAGGACGGCGCCCGCGGCCGGGCCGTACTTCTCGCCCGCGGCATTGCCCTTCGACCAGCCGAGGCGCGCGCCGACGTTCTGGCCGAAGTTGCCCGCGCCCTTGGACTTGGCGATCTCGCGGCCTGCATACCGGCCGATTTCTCCGCCGGCATACGGACCGGCGATCTTGCCGGTCTGATACCCGGCGTACGCGCCTTGTGCTGCCCCGAGGAGTCCGCCGCCGCTGACGGACGTGAGTGCATCAGCGCTGAGTGCTTGAAAACAGGAGGGAGACAGGGTGTTGGTCATGGTTAGCCACTTGCCTGAGCAACCTGCGTGCCCGATCGAAGCAACTTCCTGCACAACGAACGCAGGGACCAACGTCGGATCGGCTAGGTTCACCGGCCTCAAATGAAGAAGCTGATGGCAATGACGGTGTTGGGACTCGCGTTGACGGCATGTCCGAAGAAGACTCCAGACCCGGCAATGGGGGGTGAAGGGCCGGGCGCGCCTGCGATGACGAGCCCGATTGCCGACAACATGGCCGAGGCGCCGAAGCACGCGCTAGGCACGACGCACGAGGTCGCGCTGCCGTGTAACGGTGCGGGCTATATGGTCGTCGACGTCGCCGAAGGTCAGGACTTCACGGTCGAGGTGAAGACGCCCGAGGGCTGCGCGATGGTCTACATCATGAAGGACAACGGCAGCACGAACGACATGCCCAACCACGAGACCTGCGCCGATGCGCCGAAGGGGCCACTCGCGGGCAAGGGGCAGGCGGTTCGTACCCTCGTGTCGGTCACCGAGACCGGCGCCTGCAAGGGCGTGATGGCGACTGTCGAGCTGAAGTAGCTCGTCCATCGCCGCCGGATCAGGCAACACACACGCAGTTTCGTCCTTCGCTCTTGGCGCGGTACAGGGCGCTGTCGGCGCGCTCGAGCACCCGCGCCGCGTCCACGTCGGCGGCGTCCGCGGTGGCGAGGCCAATGCTGGCCGTGACCGTGAGTCCCGGGGTGTCGAATGACGTCGATGCGATCAAGCGCCGGATGCGCTCGGCCGCATCGCGAGCTCGCTCGCTCGACTGGTCCGTCAGGAGTACGGCGAACTCCTCGCCGCCGAGGCGTACGACCAGGTCGTTCTTGCGCGCCCCGGATTGCAGCGCCTTCGCGACCTGCACGAGCACGTGATCGCCGACGGCGTGCCCGTACGTGTCGTTGATCTGCTTGAAGTGATCGAGATCGATCGCCAGCAAGTTGTAGGGCGCGCCGCTCCGTCGGAAGCGGTTCCACTCCTGCGCCATTCTCGCGTCGTACGCTCGTCGGTTCGGGAGCCCCGTCAGCGAGTCTTGCAACGACAGCTCGCGCACTCCCTTGAGCACGCGGCGAAGCAGCATGCCCATGACCACAAACGTGAAGATTCCCGTCAGGACGATATAGACGACGAGCAGGCCGAAGTTGCTGCTGCTATCGCCATGGATCTCCAGCGGGACGTTGCGATCGGCGAGCTGCTGGGCGATCCGCACCGCGATGCCGACCACCAGCCCGCCGGCAGGAACCATCGCCAGCAGCGCGAAGCGATCGCCGAATTCGGCCCGGATCGGAGCCAGCGCGGCGAGCGCCGTTCTGGTCACCAGGAACGCCACCACCGCGAAGCAAACGATCGTGCGTAGCCACGCTAGCTCGGAGCTCAGACCGAGCAGCGCGATCGCGCCACTCGACACCACCAGCACGATCAGCGTCTCCGTCGGACTCGAGGGCAGCCGCATGAAGCGCTCCGATGCTCGCCGCAACGCCGAGAACCCAGCGACGAGCACGATGTTGCTGCCCGCGTGCGTGAGCCAGCCCGTGGGCCCCGTGCGGTACGAGACCAGCGCGAAGCCAACGGCCACCAGCAGCGAGAACAGCGCACAGTAGGCCGCCGCCGGCCGCTCCTCGGTCACCCAGAGAGAACACGCAGCCCACCCCAGCGCATACACGCCGAACTGCACGGCAGCGAACCAGAACAACGGGCCCAGCGACGTCATTGCTTCGGGGAGTGGTTGCCCATCGTACCAGCTCGACCACTTCCACCGAACCCGACGCCACTCCCGTCATGCGCTACGAGCGTCGCTTCGGAGCCCGCTTGGCCGCCGGCTTCGGCTTGGTCGTGGGCTTCGGCTTGGTCGTGGGCTTCGGCTTGGTCGCGGGCTTCGGCTTGGTCGCGGGCTTCGGCTTGCGCGTCGCGGGCGCGCCGATCGACCGGACCGGGCGCGCCGAGACCGCCGTCATCGTGACCGCGCCAGCGCGCGAGGTCGTCGCGCGTCGGCCCGCCGCGGCCTCGCGCAGCACGAACGAGTCGTAGGGGATGCCGTGCGCGCCGTACACCTCCATGTGGTTCACGAAGTTCCCGCGCTCATCGATCACGTCGGCGAGGACCCGCAGGGCCTTGGCCTGCACGGGGCTCGGTGACCGTGGCACCCCCTTCGGGAACAGAACCGTGAAGATCGGCCCGAGGTGGCTGATCTGTACCAGCGGGGTGCGCGCCGGGAACGCGTCGATAAGCGCCTCGACGTGCGGCACGAGCGCCTTGACCGGCAGCGCCTGGAGGATGGCCTCGGTGACGTCATCGCCGAGGAAGGGCTCGAGCTCCTCGAAGGGCTCCTCGATCGCGGACGCATCGAGGAGATAGGGCTCGAGCGCGCGGAGGACAGCGGGCGTGGTGACGCGATCGACCCGGGCGAGCAGCAGCGCTTGCACGAAGCGCACGAACGGGTCGGCCTCGGCCGCGAACGCGCGGCTCACGGTTGCCTTGCGCTGAGGCGCGGGGGCGGCGGAGACGTAGACGCATGTCGCGTAGGCCCGCGCTGCGCTCGTTGCACCGTCGACCAGGCGCCCGGCCGCGAGCTTCACGCCCCCACCGGCACGACCGAGCACGCGGAAGGCGTCCGCGGCGAGCGCTGGGTCGGCGCCAGTGGCCCAGGCTTCGAGGCGCGCTTCCGACATGCGCACGGCCTTCGCGAGGCGCGCGAACGCCGCCTTGTCATGTTCGATCCCGGGGCAATCGACCACGTCGCGGACGAAGGCGAAGACGCGTCGCTCGACGGCGGGGCGAGCGGCGAGGCCAGGCAGCACCGTCGCGAGTGCGGCCGCGATCCGGTAGGTGGCCTTGTAGAGCGAGCCCTGGTGCTCGATCTCGTACCAGATCCGTTCGAGCGCGTAGTTCGCGACGGCCTCGTCGTCGGCGAGCACGCCCTTGACCAGGGTGGGGAGCCCCTTCGCGCCGCCCATCGCGCTGTCATCCTGGGCCCAGGCGGCGGGACCGAGCGCCGCGACGAGCTCCTTGGGCGCCTTCATCTTGGCGAGCGTCGCCTTGGCGACCTTGGCGCCGTAGCGCTCGAGAAGGTTGGCGCGGATCTCCTCGGGATCGGAGTGCTTGCGCGCGAGCTCGTAGCGCGCGAAGCCGCGCAGGAACTGGTCCCAGTTGTCGTACTCGTTGAGATCGTGCTCGTCGTCCTCGGCCAGCTCGAGCTCGATCGAGCCGTCGCGGCGGAGCAGCTTCCACACGCCATGGCCGGGCTGCGTCGGCTCGTAGCGAACGATCACCGTGCCGTCGTGATCGTAGTACTCGACCTTCGCGGGCGGGACGTTCGGGTCGCTCGACCAGATCGCCTCGAACACCAGCTTGCCGTCGTCGTAGCGACGCACGTGGTGGTCGTTCACTTCCTCCATGCGGACCGAGAACGCCCGGCGGCCGTCCGTGTCGAAGAACGTCGTCTCGCGATCCTTCTGGGCGTTGCGGTAGAACGTGGACTGCTTGACGACCCGCGGATTGATGTTGCGGTGGAAGAACGCCTGCGTCAGGTCGCCGTTCGGCTCGTAGCTCTTGGTCATCCACAGGACGCCGTTCTCGTACGTGTCATCCTCGGCGAGCGTTCCGTCATCGCGGTAGCGCCGGCGGACCAGCAGCGTGCCGTTGCGATCCCATCGCCGCTGCTCGCCGCGGAGGTGGTTGTTCCCCACGACGCGCTCTTGCTGCTGCCACGTGGTGTCGTTCTCGACGAGGAACGCCGTGTCCGGCACCCCGGCGGGGCGCGCCGGGAGAGGCGTCCCGGCATGCGACACAGCGGCGCCGTGCTCGTCGAAGCACCGCTCCGTCATGATGCCGCTGTCCACGAGATCGACCTCGAAGGCACGCACCGTCGCGGCGACCATGTTGGGGAAGAACGAGTCCTCGGGCGAGGGCGCCGCCTGACGGGTCCACCGCATGAGGCCCGTCCAGCGCCCCGTGACGAGGTCCTGCTCGCCGCTCTGCGCGAGCTCGCCGTCAGGATGGAGCCGGCGGTAGGTCATCCGGGTCGTGCCGTCGCCGTACTCGGATCCCCCACCGACCGTGCCGTCCGGGCGCCACCACGTCCACGTGCCGACCTTCTTGCCGCTCGCGTCGCGGTGTCCGTACTCCCATCCGTCGTCGTCCCACACCGCGGCGGCCGGGACGTTCGAGGGCTTCTGCGCGGGCTCGTTCGCCATCTCCGTGGACGGTATCAGCCCTGGCTTGGGCGCCGGGGCCCGTCGCCACCGTCGGTCCTCGCATCGATGCCGCCATCTGCGCGACGAGTCCGCCACCCGCTCCCAGATCTGGGTCTGGCCGGACGGGCGCAAGGCCCCAGAGGTTCGTTGTCTCCAGCGCGGGCATCTGCCAATGCCCCGTCGGAACTGGGATCTAGGTGCTTGGCGCCAGGCACCACGGTTGCACAAGGCCACGGTGGGATGTCGGTTGCGTCAAGCCAGCCCGGCCAGCGGCGTTCGCGCTCGCGACGGTGGCCCGCCGAGCCCACCCCGCAAGACCGCCCGTCCGCATCGCCGCACCGACCGGCCGCCGCCACTCACCCCGACACGCGCGTCGACACCGCCACGAACCGAGCGCTCGACGAAGTCACGTGGCCTCGCACCGCCGGCGACTTCCAGGCCGACGATGTTCGACCACGGCGGCGTGGCCGCGCCTCTGCTCCCATCGAGCGGGCGGCGCGCTACGAACGGGGCGCGCTGATCGGGCGCGGTGGCATGGGCGAGGTCTACGAGGCCTACGACGCGCAGATCGGTCGCGAGGTCGCGATCAAGGTGCTGCACGCGACGAAGACGTCACCGAGCGGACTCGCGCGATTCCTTCGCGAGGCCCGCATCCAGGGCTGGCTGGACCATCCCGCAATCCCACCGGTCTACGAGCTTGGCCACGACGATGCTGGCCGGCCCTTCTTCGTGATGAAGCGGCTGTGCGGGATCACGCTGTTCGAGGTCCTCGAGGCACGCCGTCGAGCTTCCGCGCCTGGTGCGATGGCGTGGAGCGAGCAACAGCTGCTGCGGATGTTCGTCGAGATCTGCCTGGCGATCGAATTCGCGCACACCCGTGGCGTTGTCCACTGTGACCTCAAGCCAACGAACATCCTGCTCGGCGAGTTCGGCGAGGTCTACGTGCTCGATTGGGGCGTCGCAACCGTCCTCGATGAGAGCCCCGCGGTCGGCGAAGGCCGGCCAACGCAAGAGCACGAGGTGGTGGTGGAGGGCGCGCTGGGAACGCCGGGCTACATGTCACCCGAACAGGTGCGGGGCGACCCGGTGGATAGCCGTGCCGATGTCTATGCGCTGGGCTGCATCTTGTTCGAGCTCGTAGCGGGTTGCCGCCTGCTCCCCGACGGAGTCGCCGGACTGGCGTGTTCGCTCGGCGGTGTCACGGCGGTGCCGTCGGATGTACGCGCCGACGTCGCGCCCGAGCTCGACGCCTTGTGCCGGCGAGCCACGTCCGCCGATCGCAGCCAACGGATCGGGTCGGCGCGCATGTTGGGCGAGGCCGTGCAGCGCTACCTCGATGGCGATCGCGATCTCGCCACGCGGCGCTCACTCGCGCAAGTCCACCTCGAGCGGGCTCGCCGTGCCGTCACCCAGCCGATCGCGATGCGAGAAGCAGGGCGTGCCCTCGCGCTCGACCCCGCTGCGACGGGGGCGGCGGAGCTCGTCGCGCAGCTCATGGTTGCGCGGCCGACCCGGACGCCACCGGCCGTCGCCGCGGGTGTTGCGCAGGCTGCGCGAGCCGAACTGGCGAGCAAGTCGAGGGTCGGGATCGCGGTCTACACCGGGTATGCGCTCATGGCTCCGTTCTCGTTCGTGTTGGGAGTTCGCGACGCGCCGTACCAGGGAGCGCTGGTAGCGATCGCGTGCGCCAACATCCTCCTGGCGTGGCGGGCGCTCACGGGGCAGCGCCTGCCGCAGGTCGTCGTCATCCTGGGCCACGTGGCCATGCTCGCGCTGCTGGCGCGGCTCTTCACGCCGCTGTTGGTCGCGCCCGGGGTCGCCGCGGTGACCGTCATGAGTTACGCGCAGAATCCGCTGACCACTCGCCGTAGTCTGCTCGCGGCGACCGGGCTCGCGGTTCTCGCCGTGCTCGGGGTGTGGGGGGCCGAGGCGTGTGGACTCCTGAGTGCCACCATGACCGTGACCGGCAGTACGGTCGTTCTGACGTCTCCACTTGGGGGGATGACAACCGGTCCGCTGGTGTTCGTGCTCGTGTGCTATCCGATCGCCCTCATCGCGATTGCCGCCGCGATCAGCTACGCGGTGGCGACGCATGGACGCGCCGCGCGTCGCGATCTAGAGGTTCAAGCCTGGCAACTGCGTCAGCTCACATCCCTCGACGAGCCGCGTTAACGTTGGGGGCTCACGACGAGCGGCGCCGGCACCGGAGGGTGAAGTGGTCAGCGGTCAGATCGACCGTGCAGTGCTTCAGCACGTCGAGCCCGATCTCCCCATCAGACGCGCACGGCCCGCCTTCCGGCTCGGAAGCCGGAGAGAGCGAGAGGGGAGCCTGGAACTGCTGCCCTGCGACCTCGACGGTCTGCGGTGGTAGCTCGACGGTCGGCACCGATCCGCCAGCCCCGACGCGCTCACCAGACGCAGCATCGGGCAGGGACTCGAGAGCGGCGCCTGCCGCCGAGGCGCTCGAGAGACCGAGTGCGGTGGCACCCGAGTCGAGGTCGACGCGCACCGGGTGACCCGCGATCGTCGCGTCGACCAGCAGGCTCGCGTTGGGTACGTCGGCGGCAGGCCCGCTGCAGACGGTCGGCGCTCCCCGGGCGAGCTCAGTCGCGTCCAGGACCTCCAGGGTGCCGTCGGTGAAGTTCAAGCGGAGCATGGTGCCGTCTGGCACGCTGGTCTGCGGCGACCAGATGACGCCGATGCCGAGGTCCCGAAGCACCGATGGGAGCTCGATGACCAGTACGTTCACCCGCTTGGTCGTCCACTCACCAATGGAGAAGCGCACGTCGCGTACGATCCAGGTGTCGAGGGCCGTCCCCGCAAAGTCCTCTGCGAAGACCTCCGACGATTCGATCGACAAGCCGTGGGTCTCGGCGAACTGTCGATCGATCACGGTCGTCCGTGCTCCCGTATCGACGATGGCTAGCGTGCTGCGGCCACCCGGGTGGGGCTTCCCGCGCGGGTGCACCTCGAGGCCCACGAGCCAGAACGGCAGCGTCCGCCCACCACGTTCCGGGACGGGCTTGATGCTCTTCACCATACGCGTGGTCGCGGGCGGTCTCACGGTCGTGGCGCCACATGAGGTCGATGTGAGGCACAGCGCGAGCACCGCGAGGCAGCGTCGTACCCATACGCCGTAGGGCGCTTGGCACGATCCCGCAGAGCAGGGACAAAACCCGTGATGTCGCATCACGGCAAGCATCCTCCCATGGCTCGCAAGGGTGCTCGTCACCTCGGTCCGCTACATGATCGCGATCGGACAGGCGACCATCGTTCGAGAGTCACGGCCAGGTCAGGCCGGCGGTGCCCTTGCGGATCGTGCCGGTGCCGACACGCACCTTCGCCGATGCGCGCCGCATGTTGACCGCCCCCGAGACCAACGGGTCGTACGTGATGCCCGCCCGATCGGCGAGCGGCCCACCGATCGCGTACTGCGCGTCGTCGGCGCCATCGCTGATCCATGCCCCGGTCGCCGGGTCCACGTTCGGCAGGTGGTCACTGTCGTTGAAGAAGTTGAACGCGCACGGGTTGGTGCCCAGGACGGTGTTGCCGACGCACCACCACGGCGCGACCGCGCCTTGCGCGGCGATGAACCCGAAGGCGAGGGCCTCGGTGGCGGCGCTCGGCTCGTTGGTCAACGAGAACGCGTAGGTGTTGTTGAGGTTCCACGAGCTCACGAAGCGCTCGTAGCGATTGGGGATGAAGTTGATGTCGATCGAGCCCGCGGTCACTTTCGCCCCGACGTCGAGCCAGGCGTCGTTCCACTCCTCGTAATGACACGACGTCGCGTACGTCATGCGCACCGGGATCGAGGAGGTACCCGTGACGGCTGGATCGGTCGCCTCCAGGAGCTCGTCGGTCGTGATGTCCGGATCGGTCGCGGGGTTGGCCTGGTGTTCGTCATCGTCGCCGGTCGTGATCTCCCCGCCGCCGCTGAACGCGACCGGGTTCACGGCCGTTGCGTCGACGTCCCAGTCCGGCATGCCGTGAGTGAAGTTCCAGATGTCCATGTCGCATCCGTCAGCGGTCAGCTCGCGCATCGCGCCGAAGAAGTTCGCCTCCGAGGGCAGCATCACGATGTCGGCGAGTCCGAGCGCGGCCGGATTGAGGTTGAACGGACCGATATCCGCGTCGTCGATCAGCAGGATCACGCGATCGTAGCCGGTCATCGCGGGCGCCAGATCAGTACCGAGGTTCTGGACCAGGTCGTTCAGCGGGCCATCCTCATACGCGAAGTGCACGAGCGAGCCCCGGCACAGCTGGCCCTTGAGCGCCTCGTCGCAGGGCTCGGGTGTCCAGTCGGCTTCGTTCTCGACGCAGTCGCGGTCCGCGTCGGCCGTGAGCACATGCAGGTCGACCGACATCCGTCCGCGCAGCTTGCTGCAGTCACCCCCTTTGCAGAGGTCGTCGGCGAGCGTGGTCTCGAACCCCGGTTGCGGGCACGTCAATGTCAGCGTCGTGCACTCGGTTGCAGAGTCGTCGGCGTTGGGCCACCCATCAACCTCGAGGAACGTGGCGCATACCTTGACGTCCTTCGTGTCGCCTTGCTGGACGACGTAGGTGCCGAGGTCGAGGTTGGTGAAGTGCTCCTTGCCGACCTCCATCTTGATGGTGCCGTTATTCGGGTAGCGCGCGTTGGCGGCGGCGCCGGTGTCGAGATCGGTGGCCGTCAGCGAGGCCGCAGCCTCGGCCTTGCCCTCGAACCACCCCTGCCCCTGAGAGAAGCCAACTGCCTCGGCCCGAACCTCGATCGTGCACTGACCGTTGATCGGAGGAGGCGGCGGCGCCGGCTCGTTGGGGTTGCACTGCAACCGATTGAGTGGTGGCGCCGGAATACACGTGGCGAGCTCGGAATGGATTTCGTCGGTGAGTGGCTCGGCCGGTTCGGGCCCATCGAGGCAGCCGGCGAGGGAGAACGAGAGACAGGTGGCGAGAAGTCGTGTGAGCCGCATGGGGCGGCGTCGTGCAACGGGGCGGCCAGCCGATAAGTCTTTCTAGATCCAGGAGTTTGGCAGCTTCGTCGCCCCCCCGTGAATCGGCACGCCGAATCAGCGCGCCGGTTCACCGCTGGTTGGCGGGCAGTAGCTTTTCTTCGTCACAAGTCGGACGTGAGGCGTCCACCTCTCATGGAGACCCGCTGGGAAGACGTTCGCGCCTACCTTCGCGCGAGCTCGAAGATTGCCGTCGATCAGAGCGACCACATGGCGGTCGACTTTCGGTTTCCCACTGCGTTCGTGCAGCGCGTGCTCGTGATGCCGGTAACCGCGTTTGGTCAGCCGTGGATCGAGCTCTCCGCGTTCATCGGTCCCGACAGCGCGATGAACGCTCGTGCGGCGCTCGCTCATAACGCCTCGTTGGCCGTCGGAGCGCTGTGCATCGCGCTAGACCACATCGTGCTGCGCGTCGCACTTCCGCTCGCTGCCTCATCGACGACCACGCTGGAGCGCACGATGAAGATGATCGCGCACGAAGCCGCTCGCCTTCGCACCACCCTCACCAAGCCGGCCCCCGTGCCGTACTGCGAGTAAGGACCGACCATGGAGATGGAAGACATCGTCTCGTCCGCGTTTCCGTACTTCAGCGCGCTCCTTCCGAACCCTGGCGTGGAGATGCACGGTTCCGTCGAGGAGCACGGCGTCTCGGGCGGCATGGGTGTAACCGACAACACCGCTGACGGCATCTCCCGTCAGGGACCGCATATCAGCGGCGGCATCGGCCAGTACACGAACCCCGATGGTTCGACCCGCACCGGCGCACACGTGGAAGGCGGCATCTACAAGCAATCGCGCGACACGGGCTACGAGATCGGTGGGCTCGATGTCGGCGTCAACATGGGCGTCGGCACGGGTGGGGCCGGCATCTTCAGCGACACGAAACACGACGAGAACGGCAGGATCATCGAGCAGACCAACAGCGTCGGCGCTACGGCCAACGTGATCGAAGGTGGCATCAACCTCGCGAACGAAGATGGCGGCATGAAGCTCGGTCTGTCCCACGGCGGCGGAGCCGGGGGGCGTGAGCACCTCGCCGACACCGACGGTGATGGCGATCTCGAGACCGTCGGCGGTGGTTTCGACATCGGACCCGTGTCCTTCGACATCAAGAGCAAGATGCTTGGCGGCATCGCCAACCACGTCATGGAGGGCGAGTTCGGCGATGCGGTGAGCGACCTCGGCAACATCGAAGGAATGCCCGATCTAGATGACCTCACGGAAATCGCCAAGCCGCAGATGCCCGACATCGGGTTGCCCGATTTGCCCTCGCTGTCCGACCTGAATCCATTCGCCAGCGATGAGCCCGAGCTTCCGACGGGCCTGCTGCCGATCGAGGAGGAGCTTCCGACGGGGCGGATGGACACGCCGGGCTACTAAGCTGAGCCGGACTCGCGCATGGCGAGCTGGTCGAGGAAGGTCGCGGCGAGCGTCGTGTCGACGCCGTGGTAGGCGAGACCCGGCAACGCCACCTCCCGCATCGCCGCCAGGAACGTGGCGCGGCGGTCATCCAGCGGCAACGTCCCGAACTGCGCCATGACGGCTTCGTCACCTCGCACGCTCTGCGGCGCGAACAGATCCTCGCGCACCGTACCGCGCAGCATGTGAGGCAGGAAGCCGCCGAGCATGCCGAGGTCCGCATGCGATAGCTCATACGACGCCAGCAGCTGCCAGCCGAGGCGACTGTGCTGGACCTCGTCAGCGAGGATCGTTCGAACCGCACGTCGGATCTCGGGATCGACGATGTCGTCCGCACCCACCGCGACGACCGCCGCATTCGCCGTCTCGGCGATGCAACACACCGCAACCACCTCGTAGATGGTCCGCTGTCGCTGCGAGAGCGATGGGGGCGCGGTCTCGATCGCTCCTCCCTCCGCGAGCTCGACGGTCGCGCCGAACCTCACCGCGATGTCGGAACACAGACGAACGTGAACGCGCTCCTGCGCCGCTGACTCGCGAGCGATCTCGACGAGCGTGTCGGCGAACCCGGCCTCGTGTAGACACGAAGCGAGCCAGTCGAAGCGGGCCGCGGCGGCCTGCTCGAGGCCCGCCCGGTACGCCCACCGTTGACCGAGCTCGCGCTGCGAGACGACATCCGGTGCCAGCACCGCGGTCAGCTCCAGCCCCGCGCGCCACCGCCGAGCACGTCGGGTGGAACGGCGGGCACGGGCGCCTTGCGCGCCTTCCGGGGCTTCGTCTTCGAAGGCTTGGCCGGAGGCGCGACGACGGCAACCGGTGCGGTCTCCACCGGGGCCGGCGCAACGGCGACCGGCGGCGGCGCCGGCGGCAGGGCAGGGGCCGCAGCGGGGCTCGTCACCTCGACCGGCGGTCGCACGGCGGCGCTCGGTTCCTCTGCCTCCTCGCGGGTGCACCCCGCGGCCGCCAGGAGTCCACCGACGACGAGGACCCGATATAGCTTCGATACGGTCGCTTGCTTCATGCCCTCCCAACGGAGGCCGCAGGGCAGTGGCGCACGAAATCTTCAGCGGCCGCGAAGCGGAGACGACTCGCAAGCGCAGGACGCGGGGGCCCAGCCGGCTAGAAACCGCTCCTCCAGCCGCTTCCGCCGATGATCATCCAATACGCCGGCGCCAGTACGCTGGTCGTCGGTGGCCGTGCATCACCGAGATCACTCGCACGAACGCCTCGGCCTCGACGAACACGATCGCGTACGGGAACCGCACCAGGAGCTTGCGGCGTATCCCCAGCTCGCGACGCAGGCCAATGACGGGACCGCACTCCGGTCCCGGCGTTTCGAGCGTGCGCATCGCAG